>Ga0153956_1000825_pt1 | contig 31828 bp, 36 predicted proteins | sample TSFL040MetaG_FD_104704 | JGI IMG/M metagenome (GOLD analysis project Ga0153956, IMG submission 104704) | Attine ant fungus gardens microbial communities from Florida, USA - TSFL040 MetaG | ecosystem: Host-associated > Fungi > Mycelium > Unclassified | place: USA: Florida, Wekiwa Springs... | reverse complement strand
TTACCTTCATGCGAAGGCATCAATGGCTCGACCACGGCCCAGAACTCGTCAGAAATCACACCCATACGCGTCACTGACCCATCATCACTGGTCAGGACACGAAAGTTTGGGAGACACGCCCTAATCCGGCAGGGCGTCGAGCGCCCGCTGGAGCCGGGCGATCGAGGATCCGACGCCCAGGCGCTCCGCCAATTCGGCGACTCGCGCCGGGTCGGCGGCCACCCGCGGCAGGGTGTCCGAGGGCGTCGACAGCGTGACCGGCGCGTCGGTGGCCACCCGCACCACCGGACCGGCGGCCTCGATGTAGTCCTGCCCGGCCTGTAGTTTGGCCCGAACCCCCTTGGCCAGAGGCGATCCCGGGTCAGCGGCGGCGGCCAGTACCGCCGCCAGCGAGCCGTACTGGGTCAGCAGGCCGGCCGCGGTCTTCTCCCCGATGCCGGCCACCCCGGGCAACCCGTCGGAGGGATCACCGCGCAACAGCGCCATCTCGGCGTAGGCAGCCCCGGCCCGCTCCGGCGGCAGGCTGTAACGTTCGGCCACCTCGTTCGGGCCGTACAGCGTCGCGTTGGCCAGACCCTGGCCCAGGTAGAGCACCGATACCGGCACCGGCTGGTCGGTGACCACCTGCAGCAGATCGCGGTCACCGCTGACGACGATCACCGGATCCTGACGTTCGGCAGCCGCCAAGGTGCCCAGCACATCGTCAGCCTCGAAGCCGGGCGCCCCACCGGTGGTGATGCCGAACGCGTCGAGCAGCTCGGCGATCATCTCCACCTGCGGGCTCAGCTCGTCGGGCACCTCTTCGACGTCGGAATCATCGGACACCTCTTCGGCCACCCGGTGAGCCTTGTAGGACGGGATCAGGTCCACTCGCCACTGCGGCCGCCAGTCCAGATCCAGGCAGACCACCAGCCGGCCTGGGCGCTGGCGGGTGATCAGGGTGGCCACCGAGTCGAAAAAGCCGCGCACCGCGTTCACCGGCCGCCCGTCGGGTGCGGTGATCGAGGACGGCATCCCGAAGTAGGAGCGGAACCACATACTGGCGCCGTCGAGCAGCAACGAGGGAGCAGTCATGGGTGCCAGCCTATTTCCCGCCCGATAGCCTGATGTGCGTGACTTCCCGGTTCGAAAGCAGCGTCTACGCCCACCGATTGAGCGCGGCGGCCACGGCCGCCGCGAACGCCGGCCTGGCCGGCCTGGTGATCACGCCCGGCTACGACCTGCGCTACCTGATCGGGTCGCGGGCCCAGACTTTCGAGCGGCTCACCGCGCTGGTGCTACCGGCCTCGGGTTCGCCCTCCATGGTGGTGCCGCGTCTCGAGCTGGCGACGCTGCGCGAATCCGCGGTGGCCGACCTGGGTATTGCGGTGCGGGACTGGGTCGACGGCGAGGATCCCTATCGCATGGTGGGCGAGGCGCTGGGGGGAGCATCGTTGTCGGCGGTCGCTGTCACCGACTCGATGCCGGCTCTGCACCTGTTGCCGTTGGTCGACGTGCTCGGCGTGACGCCGGTTCTGGCCACGGGTGTCCTGCGTGATCTGCGAATGATCAAGGACCCCAGTGAGATCGATGCGCTACGCAAGGCCGGCGCGGCGATCGACCGGGTACACGCCCGGGTGCCGGAGTTCTTGGTGCCGGGCCGCACCGAAGCCGACGTCGCCGCCGACGTCGCCGAGGCGATCGTCGCCGAAGGGCATTCGGAGGTGGCCTTCATCATCGTGGGCTCGGGCCCGAACGGCGCCGACCCGCACCATGAATGCTCCGGGCGGGTGCTGCAAGCCGGTGACATCGTGGTCGTCGACATCGGTGGTCCGGTAGAGCCCGGCTACAATTCCGACTCCACCAGAACGTATAGCCTAGGGGAACCGAATCACGATGTAGTGCAACACTATTCAGTACTTCAGGAGGCGCAGCGTGCCGCGGTCGCCAGCGTTCGCCCGGGGGTGACGGCGCAGCAGGTCGATGCGGCTGCTCGCGACGTGCTGGCCGCGGCCGGCCTGGCCGACTACTTTGTGCACCGCACCGGGCACGGCATTGGGCTGTCGGTGCACGAAGAGCCCTACATCGTTGCCGGCAATGACGACACGCTCCGGGCGGGGATGGCGTTCTCGGTGGAACCCGGCATCTACTTTCCGGGCAAGTGGGGCGCCCGCATCGAAGACATCGTGATCGTCACCGCCGACGGCGTGGAATCACTGAATAGTCGGCCGCACGAGCTGGTGGTGGTCCCGGTGACGGAGTCGGCTGGCTAGCGGTTGCCGCGGTCGAGCAGATCAGCAGAACCCAGCACCCGCTCCACCTGCACTTCGATCACCACACGCTGCGGATTCACCCGAGGCGTGCGGTAACGCTGGGCGTAACGCAGCTCCGCGTCGCGCACTGCGGCGGGGGCGTCGTTGACGGTGGCGCTGCCTTCCAGCGAGAGCCAGCGCGCCCCGTCGACCTGGCTCAGCACCGCAACCCCGGCCCGTTCGGCGTTGACCGCCTTCTGCGAACCGCCGGTGGTGATCACCCGGGCAATGTGGGTCTTCGGATCGAAGGTGAAGCCCACCGCGACCACGTGCGGCGAATTGTCGGCCCGCAAGGTGGTCAGCATCGCCAGGTGGCGTTCGGTGAGAAACGCCAACGCGTCACTGGTCAGTCGAGTCGTCGCGTTCGCCATCACCGCCCACGCTAGCGCAGGCGATAATCTCAGCCGTGAACGACACGGTTGACGGGCCGGTAGTGATTTTCGGCGGACGCAGTGAGATCGGGCTTGAACTGGCGCGGCAGCTTGCGCCCGGGGCAACGGTGGTGCTGGCGGCACGGTCCGCCGATCGGCTCAATGCCGAAGTCGCGGCGGTGCGCAACGCGGGCGCGGCTGCGGTCCACACCAAGGAGTTCGATGCCGACGACCTGTCGATCCACGGCCCTTTGGTGGCGGCACTGATCGCCGAGCACGGTCCGATCGGTACCGCCGTATTGGCATTCGGAGTTTTGGGGGACCAGACCCGCGCGGAGTCGGATGTGGCGCACGCGGTGGCCGTCGTGCACACCGACTACGTCGCCCAGATCAGTCTGCTCACCCACCTGGCCGCGGCCATGCGCAGCGCCGGCCGGGGTCGCATGGTGGTGTTCTCCTCGGTGGCGGGGGTGCGGGTACGACGGGCCAACTACGTCTACGGCTCGGCTAAAGCCGGCCTTGAGGGCTTCGCCGGCGGGCTCGGCGACGCACTGCACGGCACGGGTGTGCGCCTACTGATCGTGCGACCGGGCTTCGTCGTCGGCCGGATGACCACCGGCATGGATCCGGCACCATTGGCGAGCACCCCGCAGCAGGTGGCGCGTTCGGCGGCCCGGGCACTGCACAAGGGGCGCCGCGACGTGTGGGTGCCGTGGGCGCTGCGCCCGCTGTTCGCCACGCTGAGAATATTGCCGCAATCCGTGTGGCGGCGGATGCCGCGTTAACAAAACCGGAGCCCGCCGCAGGGCCGCTATCGGGCATTACGTACGATGTCACGGAGCGCGACATTCTCAGGTTGTGGGAATCTGCGAAGAATATCGGTATAGTTTTCTGACCTCTTCCCGCCGACAGGACTAGAGTGTAAAACTATGGACGATCGTAAAAAGGACCCGTCGGTCGTACTGCCATACCTGGTCGGTCGGCCATTGCCGGCGACCGAGGTGTACGAAGCCTTCGGCTATCGGAAGTCCGCCTACTACAAAGCTGCACACGAAGGGAGGTTGATCACCGCCGACAACCTGATCCGAGTTGCCACGCACTTCGGTTTGAACGCGGTTGATCTCCTGGTGCGCTACGGACTGATCACCTTTGATGCCGTCGCCGCCTTCGTCGACGCCGAGCAGCCGAAGTCCGAGCTGCCCAAGCTCGCGGATTTGCATCCCATCGCGAACCGCCCACCGCTCTAGCCGTTCGGGGGATCCGGGCGGGTAGGTTCGCGTTCATGGCCCCCACTTTCGCCCAGATCGCAAAGTCCGACTATGTGCTGCTGACCACATTCACCAAGGATGGCCGGCCCAAGCCGACCCCGGTGTGGGCCGCGGCCGACGGTGACCGACTGCTGGTGATCACTCAGGAGTCGTCCTGGAAGGTCAAGCGGATCCGTAACACCCCGCGGGTGACTTTGGCGGTCTGCGATGTGCGGGGACGTCCCAAGGGTGAGGCGATCGAGGCCGTCGCCACCGTCTTGGACAAGTCGCACAACGGCGCCGTCTATGCGGCGATCGGCAAGCGCTACAAGCTCATCGGCCCGGTGTTCAACTTCTTCAGCAAGCTGCGCGGCGGCATGCGCACCAACGTCGGGTTGGCCTTGGTCCCGGCCGATCCCGTTGCCGAGGCGTGATCGACCGCATCACAGGTGCCCGCAGCTGCCGGCGGTCCGGCCTGGGCGGTCAGGCTTTGGGGCGCAGGTGCTCGCCGAAGAAGCCAAACACGCGATCCCAGGCATCGGCGGTGGCGGCCTCGTTGTAGCCGAAACCGGCGATGCGGATCAACGGCTGGGCCGGCAGCTCGTTGGCGAAGCTGTGGCCGGCTCCGGGATACACCTTGATGTCGTGTGCGATGCCCTTGTCCTCTACCGCCCGGCGTAGCCGATCAGCGGCACCGCGGCCCATCAGGTCCCGGCCACCGAAGCTGGCCACGATCGGGCAGGCGCCGTCGAGGGTCTGCTCGAGGTGGCGAGGCAGCGGCACACCGTAGAACGGTGCGGAGGCCCCAAACCCATTGGGCGCCAGGATCAATGCGAATTGGCCGCCCATGCAGAAACCGGCGATACCGACCGTGCCCGAGCACTCGGGCATAGCCAGCAGATGATCGCGGGCAGCCAAGATGTCATCGAGGGCGCGGCCACGCTGAGTGAGCAGCTCCCGGAACACCCGAGTGATGCAGCGCGCCCGGCCGCCCCGGGAGTACAGGTTCGGCGACAGCGCGAGGTAGCCCGCGCCTGCGACGCGCTCAGAGATGGCATGCATGTCCCGGCCGTAGCCGATCGCGTCGTGGATCACCACCACACCGGGCCACGGCCCGGACCCGGTCGGAACGTCCAGCAGCGCGTCGATGGGGCCGGCGGGCGCCGAGAGTTGGATCGTCGTCATCTCGTCAGTATTGCGGTCGCGGCACCGGGCCGCGACGCACCGGAACCACATCACCGGCCCGAACGTTGAGATGGCATGGTGAGTGGTGTGCTGCGGATCTTCGGTCTCTACGCCCTGGTGGAGCTGGCGGCGGTTGCCGGGTTGATCTGGGCGATTGGGCTCGGCTGGACGACGTTGGTGCTGCTCGGCGTCTTCCTGGCCGGACTGGTGCTGGCAAGCGGGCAGATCAGGCGCCAGATCCGCCGCCTGCGCAAACCCGCCGAACCGGGTGTTCTCGCCGACAGCGGGCTGGTCACGGCTGGCAGCGTGCTGGTCCTGGTTCCGGGACCGGTGACCTCGCTGGTGGGTCTGCTGCTGTTGGCGCCCCCGACCCGGGCTGCCGCCCGCCCGCTGCTGGCCGCGGCGGCGACCACCGCGCTGGGCAGGCACACCCCGCTGGTGGCTGCGGCCACGATCGGCCGGCAGTGGTACACCACCCGGCGCACCCCCGGGGGCCACGCGGACTACATCGACGCCGACTTCGTCGACGTGACCGAGGTCGGGCAGTGCGCCCTTCCGGTCGCCTGACCCGCAGCCTTCGGCAACCCGTACTTTCTACGTCGTGACCGTTGTGACCGGCAGACCTGCCTCCTTACTGCTCGGCGGGCGAATCCACAGTCCAAGTCATCCCGACGCCACAGCGATGGCGATCCGGGACGGCGTGGTGGCCTGGCTGGGCAGCGACGATGTCGGCCGTGAGCAGTTCCCGCAGGCTGAGGTGATCGAGCTCGACGGCGCGCTGGTGACACCGGCTTTCGTGGACAGCCATGTCCACCTCACCGAGACAGGGCTGTGCCGCATCGGGTTGGACCTTCGGCCGGCCACCTCGGCGCAGCACTGCCTGCAACTGATCGCCGATTACGCAGCGGCCCATCCCGGTGAGCCGATCCGCGGACACGGCTGGGACGAATCCGGCTGGCCCGACGGCCGTGCCCCGGACACCGCGGCGATCGACGCCGTGGTGGGGGACCGACCCGCTTACCTGTCGCGCGCCGATGTCCATTCCGCGCTGGCCTCGACCGCGCTGCGCAACCTGGCGCCGGAATTGACGTCCGGTATCGACGCTGGCGTCCCGCTGTCCGGCGATGCCCACCACCGGGTCCGGGCGGTGGCCGGCACCCTGCTCACCACCGCGCAGCGCGCCGAGGCCCGGATTGCTGCGCTGGATGCCGCCGCCGCGGCCGGGATCGTCGCGGTTCATGAATGTGCCGGCCCGGACATCGGCGGCCTCGACGACTGGCGCGAACTGCGGGCGCTGGGCGACGGCGGCCACGGCGTCGAGGTCGTCGGCTACTGGGGCGAAGCGGTCACCAGCGCCGCCCAGGCACGCGAGTTGATCGCCGACACCGGTGCGCGCGGGCTCGGCGGCGATCTGTTCGTCGACGGGGCGTTGGGCTCGCACACCGCCTGGCTTCACGAGCCGTACGCCGACGCCCCCGGCTGTACCGGGGTGTGCCACCTGGACATCGACGCGGTCGCCGCCCACCTGTGTGCCTGCACCGAGGCGCAGGTGACCGCCGGATTCCACGTGATCGGCGACGCCGCCGTCGCCGCGGTGATTTCGGCGCTGGAACGGGTGGTGGAGAAATTCGGTGTGCCCGCCGTGGCCCGCTGCGGACACCGGCTGGAGCACCTGGAGATGGTCAGCGTCGAACAGGCCGCCAAGCTGGGTTCCTGGGGCGTGATCGGCAGCATGCAGCCGGCTTTCGACGCACTGTGGGGCGGCCAGGACGGCATGTACGCCCAGCGCCTGGGTACCGAGCGAGCCGCCGGGCTGAACCCGTTCGCGCTGTTAGCATCCCAAGGCGTGCCCCTCGCCTTCGGTTCTGACAGCCCGGTGACCGCCTTGGATCCGTGGGCTGCCGTGCGTGCCGCCGCGCAGCACCGCACCCCGGGCAGCGCGGTATCGATGCGGGCGGCTTTCGCCGCGTCGACGCGCGGCGGCTGGCGGGCCGCCGGTATCAACGACGGCCTTACCGGCACCCTGGTGGCCGGCGCACCCGCGTCCTACGCGGTCTGGGAGACCAACGCGCTGGCCGTCGAGGCGCCTCGCGACACCGTCCAGCGGTGGTCGACCGATCCTCGCGCCCGGGTTCCGGCGCTGCCGGTCCTCGAGTCCGGAACCAGCCCTCAATGCCGTCGCACTGTGCACCGTGGTGTGGTCCTGCATGGTTGAGCCCACCGACGAATCTGACGGTGACGTTCTCACCCACGCCGACCCGCCCGGGCCGAACCGGTTGGAAAGGCTGGGCATCGCCGCGGCGGATCGCTGGGCACAGCTGGCCGCCTCGGTGGCGGCGGGCATGCTGTTGCGTTCCAGCTTCCCGCCGCTGAACTGGTGGTGGGCCGCGATACTGGCCTTCGCGCTGCTGAGCTGGGTGCTTGTTCGCCGAGAGACCACCGTGGCCGGCGGCTTCGGATACGGCCTGCTGTGCGGTCTGGCGTTCTACCTGCCGCTGCTGCCGTGGGTGGGCGGGCTGGTCGGCGCGGTGCCCTGGTTGATCCTGGCGATGATGTGTGCGCTGTTTCCCGGCCTGTTCGGATCGGCGGCGGTGGCAGTGCGATCTCTGGCCGGCTGGCCGATCTGGTTCGCGCTGCTGTGGGCGGCCCAGGAATGGGCGAAATCGGTAGTTCCGTTCGGCGGGTTCCCTTGGGGGGCAGTGGGATACGGCCAGACCGCGGGACCGTTGCTGCCCCTGGTCGCGCTCGGCGGGGTGCCGCTGTTGTCGACCGGAGTGGTGCTGATCGGTTGCGCCGGCACTGCTCTGACGATCGAGATCGTGCGGTGGCTGCGGAACCCACCGGCCCCCGACTCCACCGACCGCCCGCCGGCGGTGCTGGTGCCCGGATTGTGTATCTGTCTGGTGATGTTGACCGCCGTCGTGGTATGGCCGGGGGTGCGACGTTCCGGGGTGGGCGCCGGCAACGAACCGTCGATCACGGTGGCCGCCGTACAGGGCAACGTCCCGCGGCTCGGGCTCGACTTCAACGCCCAGCGCCGCGAGGTGCTGGACTATCACGTCCGCGAAACCCTGCGGTTGGCAGAGGATGTCGCGGCCGGACGCGCCCCGCAACCGCTGTTCGTCATCTGGCCGGAGAATGCCTCGGACATCGACCCGTTGACGAACATCGATGCCGCGCAGCAGATCACCGTCGCCGCCCAAGCAGTCGACACCCCGATCCTGGTAGGCACGGTACGTGCCGCGCCCGGCTGGAGCCGGGACAACCCGGTCGCGTCGAATTCGGTGCTGGTGTGGGATCCGCGCACCGGGCCGGGGGAGAGCCACGACAAGCGGATCGTGCAGCCGTTCGGTGAGTATCTGCCGTGGCGCGACTTCTTCCGCCACCTGTCCGGCTACGCCGACCGGGCCGGCTATTTCCTTCCCGGCCACGGCAATGGGGTGGTGCATGTCGCCGGAGTCCCGGTCGGGGTGACTACCTGTTGGGAAGTGATCTTCGATCGCGCGCCGCGCCAGTCGGTGCTCGCCGGCGCCCAGATCCTGGCGGTACCGACCAACAACGCCACCTTCGACGAGACGATGAGCGACCAGCAGCTGGCGTTTGCCAAGGTGCGCGCTGTCGAGCATGACCGCTACGTCGTCGTCGCCGGAACCACCGGAATCAGCGCGGTGATCGCCCCGGACGGCCGTGAACTGGCCCGTACCGCCTTTTTCGAGCCCGCCTACCTCGACAGCCACGTGCGGCTCAAAACCACGCTGACGCCGGCGACGCGGTGGGCGCCCGCACTGCAATGGGTGCTGCTCGGAGCTGCCGTTGCGTCCGTACTGGCCGCCATACGGCAAAATGGAAACTTCATGCGCGGTCGGATTACGCGATGTCAATTCAAGCGGGGCCGCACCGGCGCCGATGCGGAGAACGGGAGGAACGGCGCCGATGAGTGAGCGTCCCAGCCTGCACACTCTGGTGGTCATCCCCACCTACAACGAGTTGGAGAACCTGCCGATCATCCTGGACCGGCTACAGCAGGCCCGCCCCGACGTGCACGTCCTCGTCGTCGACGACGGCAGCCCGGACGGTACCGGCAAGCTGGCCGATGAGCGGGCGGCCGCCGACCCGGCACGCATTCACGTGATGCACCGGACCTCCAAGGCCGGACTGGGCGCGGCCTACCTGGCCGGTTTCGCCTGGGGGTTGGACCGCAACTACGAGGTGATCGTGGAGATGGATGCCGACGGCAGCCACGCACCTGAGCAGCTCTACCGGTTGCTGGACGCGGTCGACGCGGGCGCCGACCTGGCGATCGGCTCGCGCTATGTTGACGGCGGGACGGTACGAAACTGGCCGGTGCGCCGGCTGGTGCTGTCCAAGACCGCCAACACCTACGCGCGCCTGCTCCTCGGCGTCGGAATCCACGACATCACTGCCGGTTACCGGGCCTACCGGCGCGGAGTGCTGGAGAAGATCGGTCTGGACGCGGTCGACTCGAAGGGATATTGCTTCCAGGTCGACCTCACCTGGCGGGCCGTGAACAGCGGCTTCACCATCACCGAGGTGCCGATCACGTTCACCGAACGTGAGTTGGGCGTGTCGAAGATGAGTGGCTCGAACATCCGTGAAGCGATGGTCAAGGTCGCGCGATGGGGGATCGGTGGCCGGGTGAACCGGCTCCGGGGCGCCCGAAGCTAAAACACCGCGGCGTCTCGGGTGAGACGCCGCGGTGCGAACAAGTCTGCGATTTTAGCCGCGCCGCTTGGTCTTGATCAGATCCAGGCGCTCCTTGAGCAGCTCTTCGAGCTCTTCGACCGAGCGGCGCTCCAGCAGCATGTCCCAGTGGGTGCGCGGCGGCTTGGCCTTCTTCGGCTCGGGCAGGTCACCCTCGAGCAGGGTGCCTTCCAGGCCGTTACGGCACATCCAGGTACCGGGGAGCTCAGCGTCGTCGGCGAAGGGAACCGCGAACTCTTCACCGTTGTCGGTCCGGTAGCGCGCCATCCGGCGCGGCGCCAGGTCGTGGTTGCGGTCGGTCTCGTAGCTCACGGCTCCCAGCCGACTGCCCCGCAGAACACGATCAGCCATGACCCACTCTCCTTATGCCTATTGGTGAAAAATGCCTCGCGATTGTCAACGCGAGCGAACCCTCTGAAGTTCCCGGCGCATGTGGCGCGACCTCTCATGATACCGGGAACGTCGCGGTCCTCGGACTAAGGTGTGCAGACGTGCCTCGCAGTCCCCGCCCCCAGCCATGCAGATGGTGCGGTCGTGACGTGGGTGATGCCGGGATCGGGCGGCGGCGGCAATACTGCCGGCAGTCCTGTCGGCAACGCGCCTACGAGCAGCGCGCCCTGATCAGCAGCGGGAAGACGACCGCCCTGACACCCGACTCCGTGGTGCTCTCCGCCGACGAAGCGACGGCGTTGTCCGACCGGATCTATCAGGTGCGATGCGCGGCCGAGGACATCGCGACCGCCCTGTCCGAAGACGCGCCCCACGATGAGCTGCGGAAACTGTCCGACGAGTTGCTGCAGGCCGTCGACTCGGCCGACCGTTGGCGTTGACCGTCAGCTGGCGCAGCTGAACAGCTCGCCGGCGTCGGCGAGCGGCGGCACCGGGTGCAGGCAGCCGAACGTTCCGATGCCGTCGGGGTTGAACCGCACGGCCGACCGGTGGGCGTAGTTGACGCAGATCAGCCCGACTCGGTCGGCCCGGCAGCGGTAGTCGCCGAATGAGATGGCGGATCCGTCCGGCAATTGCGCCCCATCGCCGTGTACGAACCGGCCCGGATCGCCGTGCGCCGAACCCACCCGCAGCGTGTTGCCGCCGAAGTCGACCCAGCCGCCCTTCCACTCGCCATAGATGTCGGCGGGCTGCGCGGGCGGGTTCGCCAGATCCACCACACAGGCCAGGGCACTGTCGGGGGAACCGGAATCGCTGATGCAGGTGGTGGCGCGGCGTGGCGCGGCCGCCACCGTGAAGGCGACATCGTCGATGAGATCGGTGACCTCGCCGTCGCGGGTGGCCTTGTGGAACGCTGCGGCGTCGACGGGCTGGCCGGTCTCTATCCAGGCGATGACGTCGGCGATCGCCGCGCCCGCAGCGGGGGGAGCAGGCGGCCCCGACGGCTTCGCCGAGGTTGTGGTGACCGACGTCGACGGCGCTGCTGCGCTGGAGCTGGTCGACCCAGACGGACCAGTCATAGTCGGCTTCGATTCATCGACCTTGGCCCCAGAACATCCCGCGACCAACAGCAGTACGGCGATCAGCCAGGTGCGACGCATGCCGTTAGGCTAACCGGCGCTGAATTCGCTACCGTTCGCCTCATGCATAACCACCCTGTGCAGGCCCGCATCGCCACCGGCGTTGTGGAGGGTTTCGTCCGCGACGGGGTACGCAGATGGCGGTCGATTCCCTATGCCCGCCCACCCGTCGGTCCGCTGCGATTCCGGGCGCCCCAGCCTGCCGAGCCTTGGGCCGGGGTGCGTCACTGCCACGGATATACCAATTGTGCGCCGCAGGAACGCTTCTACACCGTCCTGGGGCCTGGCCGGTTCCAACCGACCAGCGAAGATTGCCTGACGCTCAACGTGGTGGCCCCGGAGGACACCGACGCGGGCCCGCTGCCGGTCATGGTGTTCATCCACGGTGGCGGCTACATCATGGGCAGTTCGGCGACCCCCATCTATGACGGCGCGGCGCTGGCCCGACGCGGCTGTGTGTACGTATCGGTCAACTACCGGCTGGGCGCGCTGGGGTGTCTGGATCTGTCCTCGCTCTCGACTTCCGAAGTCACCCTGGACAGCAACCTGTACCTGCGCGACCTGGTGCTCGCCCTGCGCTGGGTTCAGGAGAACGTCGCGACGTTCGGCGGCGACCCCGGCAACGTCACCATCTTCGGGGAAAGCGCGGGAGCGCACGCGGTGGCCACCTTGTTGGCGGTTCCCGCGGCACAGGGCTTGTTCGCCCGTGCGATCGCCGAAAGCCCGGCCGCGGGTTTGGTGCGTAATACCGAGATTGCTGCCGCCTTCGCCGAGCGATTCGCCGCGCTGCTCGGGGTACGCCCGTCCGACGGCGCCCAGCCGTTGCTGCGCGTGACCCCTTTGGAGCTGCTGACCGCCCAGGACCGATTGATCGCCGACGGCAACCGGGACATGCTGGGCGCGTTCCCGATCGGGCCGGTGTGCGGCGACGACGTGCTGCCGGTGGACCCGGTTGAGGCGATGCGACAGGGATCAGCGCACCGGGTTCCGCTGATCGTGGGCAGCAACGCCGATGAGGGGCGGCTGTTCACCCGGTTCTTGCGGATGTTGCCGGTCGACGAACCGACGGTCGAGGCGGTACTGGCGAGCACCGATGCGGGGGTGCGTGATCGCATCATCGCCGCCTATCCGGACTACCCGAAGCGGGCGGCCTGCATCCGGCTCGGCGGGGATTTCGCCTTCAATGCCGCGGTGTGGCAGATCGCGGATGCCCATGGGGCCCATGCGCCCACCTACGTCTACCGCTACGACTACGCGCCGCGGATGCTGCGCTGGTCGGGTATGGGCGCCACGCACGCCACCGAGTTGTTCGCCGTGTTTGATGTGTACCGCACTGGCGGTTTTGGGCGGCTGCTCACTGCCGGCGCGGACCGCCGGACGGCGTTGCAAGTCAGCAAGCAGGTGCAGCGCCGGTGGGGAGCGTTCAGCCGGGAAGGGGTGCCGGGGGACAACTGGCCGGCCTACACCGCCGACGAGCGTGCCGTCATGGTGTTCGACCGCAAGACTCGCTTGGAGTACGACCCGGCCCCCGAGCGACGCAAGGCCTGGCAAGGCTTTTCGTTAGCGCACTGACGTCCCGCGAGGGCTCGCGAGTGAGATTAGGCCCGGGTCACCCGGGTGCCGCCGGCCAGCTCGTCGTGCTTGCCCTGCTTGGTCGGGCTGCCGCTGATCGTCACGGCGATCACGACGTAGGCCACGAAGGCCAGCAGCCCACCGAGGTAGGGGACCATGGCCAGCAGAGTGAACGAATTACGAATGGCCGACTCCGAAGCCGTCGGCTTCGACACCCCATCGGGGCCGTGCACCGACAGGCCCAGCAGCCGTTTGCCCGGGGTGGCGCCCTGCGTCACCTCGAACAGCACGAAGTAGCCGAACGTCAGCGCCCCGGAGAACAGGCCGGTAACCAGGAACGGGTAATCGTCGGAGAACAAGAACACCGACAGGAAGAACGCCACGATGCCGACCAACACGCCGTCGAGCGCGCGGGCCCAAAAGCGCCTGCCCAGCCCGCCCGGTTGCTGTCCCCATCCGGGCTGCGGCCCCCAGCCCTGTGGCGGCGGGTAACCGCCGGGCTGACCGTATCCGGGGCCATATCCAGGTCCGTTCGGGCCGAAATCGCCGGTTGTCATCAGATTCGCTCCTGACCACGTTGGGTGTTCGCCAATGTACCGTGACGAACAGGGACGGAAGCGGTTTCCGCGGAGGGCGAAACGGCGGACTGATGTACCGGATCGCGGTGGCGCTCATTGTCGCATCGCACCTTGCGTTCATCGGCTACGTCGTGGTCGGCGGCTTTCTCGCGTTGCGGTGGCCACGCACCCTCTGGCTGCACAGCGCGGCGACTTTCTGGGCGGTGCTGATCGTTGTCGGACACCTGGACTGCCCGCTGACCTGGTTGGAACGCCGGGCGCGCGCCACCGCCGGCATGGCCCCGCTGCCGCCGGACGGATTCATCGCCCACTATCTGGCCGGTGTGCTGTACCCGCCCGCGTGGACCACCGCAGTCGAGGTCGCGGTGCTGGTGACGGTGCTCGGGTCCTGGGCGCTGTGTGGACGAGAAGCGCTGCGGCGCCGACGATACTGTGGACGCATGCGGGCGCTGGTCATCGTCGATGTGCAAAACGATTTCTGCGACGGGGGAGCGATCCCGGTGCCTGGCGCCGTGACCGTCGCGCAGGAGATCAGCCGTTACGTGGACAGCCCAGCCGGCAAGGCCCGCTACGCGCACGTGGTGGCCACTCAGGACTGGCACATCGACCCCGGCGCGCACTTCTCCGAGCACCCGGATGGCAAGACATCCTGGCCGCGGCACTGCGTCGCGGGAAGTCCCGGGGCGCAATTTCATCCAGCACTGAGTACCGACCGGATCGAAGCGATCTTCAAAAAAGGCGCCTATAGCGCGGGATACAGCGGCTTCGAGGGTATCGATGACGAGGGCACCTCACTGGCCGACTGGCTGATCCAACACGAAGTGCGCGATGTCGACGTGGTCGGCGTCGCCACCGAGCACTGCGTGTTCGACACCGCCAAAGACGCTGTCCACGAAGGATTTTTCACCACCGTGCTATCGCCCCTGACCGCGGGTACCTCGGCCGAATCGACGGCCGCCGCGCTGGCGGCGATGCGCAGCGCCGGTGTCACCGTGAAGGAGACGATCTGATGACCGACGCCAGGGCCGCAGAGCTGCTGGCCGCAGTCGAGCAGTCACCGGCCGCGGCGGCCGCCCACGATCGAGCCGGTTGGGCAGGGCTGTTCAGTGCCGACGGCAGAGTTGAGGACCCGGTGGGTTCGCGCCCGCACGTCGGCCCCGATCAGATCGGCCGGTTCTACGACACGTTCATCGGTCCGCGCGACATCACCTTCCATCGCGATCTGGACATCGTGCACGGGACGACGGTCGTCCGGGACCTACAGCTCGAGGTCGCGATGGGAGGGGTTCCGCCGACCGGGCCGTAAGGGCAAGAAGCCGGTGCAGGCATTCCTGGAAGCGATCGCAGCGGGCAACACTGCCACCGCCAGGGTCCTGCTATCACCCAGTGCCACAGTCGCTTACGGTGATGACACCGCCGTGGACCTCGCCGAGTTCGGCGCGCACCTGGATGGCGCGCGCCTGACCAAGATGTTGGCCGCTGGCAACACCGTCGCGGTGTCGATCACCTCGGCACATCGACGCGCTGCCCTCTTCTTCGACGTGGGCGGCCGTGGCGCGCCGATCACGGCAGTCCGGTATTTCCCCGGAACCTGATTAGGCGCTGCTGCGGCGATAAACTCACGTGCGTGCCGAGTTTTCGAATTGCCGAAGTCGCCGAGCTCCTCGGAGTCAGCGACGACACCGTTCGCCGGTGGATCGACTCCGGTCGCCTGTCGCTGACGACGGGCAGTGGGCCTCGCATGGTGGACGGTGCCGAGCTGGCACGGTTCGCCCAGGAGCGCGCGTCCGTCGAACCGGTGTCACGCAATCCGGTGGTCGGCCAGTCGGCACGCAACCGGATGGTCGGGCTGGTCACCAAGGTCACCCGCGACACGGTGATGGCGCAGGTCGAGGTTCAGGCCGGCCCGTTCCGGTTGGTCTCGCTGGTCAGCAGGGAGGCCGCCGACGAACTGCAGTTGCAGCCCGGCAGCCTGGTCATGGCCTCGGTCAAGGCCACCAACGTCGTCGTCGAACTGCCACGACGTGCCGGCGCGGCCAGCCAAACCGACCCGGCCGCCGAATTCGGATAGATCAAGCCAGCATCACCAACGATGCTGTGGCCGCCAGCAGGAACAATGCCGGAAACCCGATGTTGGAGAACACCCCGGCGCGCACATGCGTCGCGACGGCCCCGATGAAGTAGGCCACCAGGCCGGCCGCGGCGGCGACACCGATCAGCGGAACACCCGCCAGTCCGATGAGCAACCCCACGCCGCCGGCCAGTTTCAGCCCGCCTAACAGCGGCAACCAGGACCGCGGCACGCCCACCCGCGCGGAATTGGCCAGGACGAACTGCGCCGGAATGAAGTCGGGTACGGCAATGGCGATGGTGATGCCCGCGGTGACCGCGACCGTCGCCAGGTAGACAGTCGGTACGCTCATGGTGTTGCTCTTCCTGTCGTCGGTGGATTTGGCTCTATCCCTGTGACGACTCCCGAACGGGAAAGGTGACCCATGGGCAACACCGACGTTCTGGCCCAACGGTTCGAGGACAACCGCCGGCATCTGTATTCGGTGGCGTTTCATCTGCTCGGCTCGGCGGCAGACGCCGACGACGCGGTCCAATCCGCTTGGCTGAAGGCCAGCGGTGCCGACTTCGCCGCGGTGGACAATCTGCCCGGATGGCTCACGACCATCACCGCACGCACCGCCATAGACCAGTTGCGGGCACGCTCACGTCGCATCGAGCAATCACTGTCGGATGCACCTGAGTTGGACAGCTCCCCAGCGCTTGCCACACCGGCCGCCGACGAACAGGCGCTGCGCTCGGAAGCGGTCAGCCGGGCACTGCTGGTGGTGCTGGATCGGTTGTCGCCGGCACAGCGCGTCGCCTTCGTGCTGCACGACGTGTTCGATGTGCCGTTCGAGCAGATCGGCACAGTCCTGGACCGCTCGCCGGACGCGGCCAAGAAGTTGGCCAGCCGTGCCCGGGCACGACTGCAGGCCGCGCCAGCTGAGCAGCCGCGACGCCGCGCCGAGCATCTCGAGATCGTGAGCGCGTTCTTGGCCGCCTCGCGCGGCGGCGACATCGCCACCCTGTTGGAGTTGTTGGCGCCCGATGTGGTGCGCCGCGTCGACCCCGTGTTGATACCTGCCGGCGTGCCCACCGAGATGCGTGGCGCTGGCGATGTCGCCACCGAGACTCGGCACTTCACCCGGCGTGCTCGCGCCGGTGCCGTGCTGCTCATCGACGGCGCACCTGGTATCGCAATTGCCCCGGCAGGTCGCCTGCTGGCGCTGTTGCGCATCGGAATCGGCGACGACGGGCGCATCCACACCATTGATATCGCCGGCGATCCCGAGCGGTTGCACAACGCGACGCTGCAACTCCCGGAGACCGTCGAGCCTCGCTGAACCGCGGGGTTCATGCGGCGGTCCCAGCTTCGCCTCTCCTACGTCGAGCCTCGCTGAACCGCCGAGCCCACGCGGCGGTCCCAGCTTCGCCTCTCCTACGTCGAGCCTCGCTGAACCGCCGAGCCCATGCGGCGGTCCCAGCTTCGCCTCTCCTACGTCGAGCCTCGCTGAACCGCCGGGTTCTGCTTTGATGGGTCACGCGAACTGATGTGTGAGGGGGACGTCCGGTGCCAGACGAAACGACGGCCGAAGAGGCAAAGCCGCCTGTGGCGGTAACAGCGCGCGGTATCACGATGACCGGGCCGTGGGGGCGCGTCTTCGGACCGCTCGATCTGGACATCCCGGCCGGCGGCACCACCGTGCTGGTCGGCCCCCCGGGGTCGGGTCGCACCGCCCTGATGATGAACCTGGCGGGCCGGATGAAGCCGTCGTCGGGCACGCTCACCGTGCTCGGGCGCAACAAGGCCCGCGAGATCTTCGATGTCGCTGCCCTGGCAGGAATCGAACAGCTCGACGCGATTTACGAGTCGGTGACCGTCGCAGACCTGATCACTGAACAGATCCGCTGGGATGCCCCCTGGTATCAGTTGATCCGCCGTGCCGGTGACGCCGAGCGCGACGCGATCTGCGGCCCGGTCTTCGGCGACCTGCCGGTACCCCAACTGCACGACTACGTCGAACACCTCGACGAAATGACCGGGCTGTTGTTGCGCATCGCACTGGCCAACACCGCACGTCCACCGCTGCTGGTGGTCGGCAGCATCGACGAGATCAAAAACAGCCGCGACCGCGCCATCCTGCTTACGCGGCTGGTCAAGCTGGGGGAGAAGCAGACCGTGATCACCTCGTCGGCCAACCCGATTCCCGACGGGTTCGGGCTCGCCGGGCAGATCACCGTCGACCGTCTGGAGCGCGCCGAGCTCGTTCCCGGCCGACACGAGAAGGGGAACCGCTGACCATGCTCGCCGGAATGTCACTGGGCACCGACCTCAAACGCTATTCGCGCGGCACCATGCCGCGGCTGGCCCTGATCACCATCATCGTGCTGCCGCTGCTGTATGGCGCGATGTATCTGTGGGCGTTCTGGAATCCGTTCGCCGCCATCGACAAAATCCCGGTCGCCCTGGTCAACGAGGACACCGGCGCCGTGGTCTCGGGTGAACAGTTGAATGCTGGTGACGAGGTCACCCGGGCGCTGATCGACTCCAAGCAGCTCGATCTGCATCAGGTGTCGGAAAGCGAGGCCGTCAAGGGTGTTTCCGACGGAACCTATTATTTCTCGATCACCCTGCCGTCCGACTTCAGCACGGCGGTGGTCTCCCCGGCGGGCCCGAACCCGCAGAAAGCGCAGATTCAGTTCCGGTTCAACGACGCCAACAACTACCTGGCCTCGGTGATGGGGCAGAACGCCGCCCGCGAAGTGCTCAACGAGGTGAGCGCCAAGGTCGGCCAACAGGTGATCGGTACCGCGCTGACCCAGGTGACCGACGAGGTCAAGAAGGCCGCGGACGGAGCGGGCCAGCTGTCGGACGGCTCAAAAACGTTGGCCGACAATATGGCTACGGCCCGTGATGGGTCGACGGCGCTCGCCGACGGAATCCGCCAGCTGTCCCACGGTGTGCAACAGGCCACCGATCCGCTGCTCAAGGTGACCGATGACCTCGCCACCATGGGCTTCGACCCGAACGCAGCCGGTGCGGCCGCCGCCAGCCTCGGCGGCAACCTCAAGACGGTCAGTGACCGGATCGCGTCGCTCAACGTCAACTACCAACAGGCCGCCGGGATCGTCAACCAGGTGGTAGACGCCTTGCGCGGCAACCCCGACCCGGCAGTACGCGGGCTCGGTGACAACCTCGCCGGCGCCCAGCGGCTGCTCGATGTCGAGGGACTGGACCCAGCCACCGACGAGGGCCTGAACCAGCTGCGCGCCAACACCCAACAGCTGGAGAACGATCTGGCCAATCCCAACAGCGGGCTGCGTACCTTCATGACCCACGCCCTCGACGGCGGTCTCCGGTCGGATGTGGTCGCGCTACGCGACGGGGCCACCGCGCTGGTAGCCGGGGCGAACCAGCTCAGCGACGGCCTGGTCCAACTGACCGACGGCAGCAATCAGCTCAAGGACGGCGCCGCCCAACTGGCGTCGGGGCTGGGCGAGGCCGACCAGCGCGCATCGACCATCACCGACCAGCAACGTGTCGACGTCTCGGCCATCCTGGCCAGCCCGGTCGGGGTGGACATGGACTTCACCCATCACGCGGCCACCTTCGGCACCGGGTTCGCCCCGTTCTTCTTGCCGCTGGCACTGTTCATCGGCTCGCTGATCGTGTGGATGTTGTTGACCCCGTTGCAGACTCGCGCCATTATCAACGGCGTTGGCGCTCTGCGGGTGGTGCTCGCCTCGTACTGGCCGGCCCTGCTGCTGGGCGTGTGCCAGGTCTTGCTGATGTACACGGTGGTGCACTTCGGGGTGGGGCTGCAGGCCCGTCACGCCGCAGGCATGGTCGCCTTCTTGGCGTTGATCGCCGCGTCATTCCTGGCGATGATCCAAGCGTTCAACGCCGTGCTCGGTGTGGCCGTCGGCCGGGTGTTCACCCTGGCCTTCCTGATGTTCCAGCTGGTGTCGTCCGGCGGGGTGTATCCGGTCGAGACGACGGCGAAACCGTTCCAGATATTGCATCCCTACGACCCGATGACCTACGCCGTCAACGGGTTACGCCAGCTGACCGTCGGCGGTATCGACGAGCGGCTGTGGACATCGGTGGCCGTGTTGGCCGGGATCCTGGTGGTATCACTTATTGCCAGCTCCTGGGCTGCGCGCCGAGATCGTCAGTTCACCCTCGAACGTCTCTACCCGCCGATCGAAGTCTGACGGTTTCGCGGGTGCTGGCCTCCGGTGCACGATCGCTCACGCGCCGCAGCGTGCTGCGCGGCGTCGGAGCGATCGGGGCCGCAGCACTGTTGCCCGCGACGTCGGCCTGCGGCAGCGACGACGACGCACTGACCTTCTTCTTCGCGGCCAACCCCGAAGAAGCCGACGCCCGGATGCGGATCGTCAACGCGTTCCAGCGCGAACACCCCGACATTCGGGTGCGCACGATTCTGGCCGGCGGTGACCCGACCCAGCAGATGTCGACGTTCTGCGCCGGCGGGAAATGCCCGGATGTGCTGATGGCGTGGGAGTTCAACTACGCCGGACTTGCCGACCGCGGCGTGCTGTTGGACTTGAACACTCTGCTGAATCGAGATAGGCGGTTCGCGGCGGCGTTGCGCGCCGACAGCATTCCCGCGCTCTATCAGACGTTCGGCTTCAACGGCGGCCAGTACGCGTTCCCGGAGCAGTGGTCGGGTGCGTTCCTGTTCTATAACACCAAGATCTTCGCCGAGGCCGGTGTGCCGCCACCGCCGGGCCGCTGGGACACGCCCTGGACGTTCGACGAGTTCTTGGCCACCGCCGCCGCACTCACCCGGCGGTCCGGCAACGGCCGAGTCACCCAGTGGGGCTTTGTCGACACCTGGTCGCCGCCGTACTCCGCAGCGCTGTTCGGCATGAACAACGGGGTGCCGTGGGCGGTGCCGCGAGTCAACCCGACCCACCTGAACTTCGACAACGACGACTTTCTCGCCGGCATCCAGTTCTATGCGGATCTGTCCAACGTGCATCGCGTGGCGCCCGCGGCCGCGGACACCCAGTCGATCTCCACGATGGGCCTGTTCACCGGCGGCAACGCGGCGATGGCCCTCGGTGGGCACTGGCGCTACCAGACCTTTGTCCAAGCCGAGGAGCTGGATTTCGACGTGGCGGTGCTGCCGACCGGTCCGGCCGCCGCAGCCAGGGGCCGGGCGGCTCGATCCGCCATCGGCAGCACCGGTTTGGCTATCGCCGCCGACAGTCGCCACCGGGAACAGGCCTGGGAGTTCCTCAAATTCGCGGCGGGGCCGGTGGGTCAGTCGCTGATCGGGGAGTCCGGGCTCTTTGTACCGGTGCTGCGCTCGGCGATCGATGCACCCGGATTCACCGCCGCCCACACCGGCATCCGCAACCTTGCGGTGCTGACCGGTGGACCGGCGCATTCTGAAGGACTGCCGATCTCCCCGGACTGGCAGAAGGTCCACGCCCTGATGGACCGCGCCATCGGGCCGGTGTTGCGCGGCAAGCGGCCCGCGGCAACGCTGAAGACCGGCCTGACACCGCAGATCGACGAAGTGTTGGCCACCGCATGAATCCCACCCGCAGACGCGCGCGCGCAGGACGCTGGTTCATCGCCCCGAACCTGGCCGCGGTCGCGGTGTTCATGGCGTTCCCGCTGGCCTTCTCGCTCTACATGAGTTTCCAGCGGTGGGATCTGTTCACGCCGCCGAGGTTCGTCGGCGCCACGAACTATCGCGACCTGTTCACCGGTGATCCGTTGTTCGGCATCGCGGTCCGCAACACGACGGTGTTCACCCTGGGCACCGTGGTCCCGACGGTGCTCATCAGTCTGGCGGTGGCGGGATTGCTAAACCGGAAGATCAAGGGTATCGGCCTGTTTCGAGCAATCGCCTTTCTCCCGTTGGCGGTGTCCTCGGTGGTGATCGCGGTGGTGTGGCAGTTCGTGTTCAACACCGACAGCGGACTGCTCAACATCATGCTCAGCTGGTTCGGCATCGCACCAGTGCCGTGGCTCACCGAGCCGCACTGGGCGATGGTCTCGTTGTGTCTGGTCAGCATCTGGAAGAGCGTGCCGTTTGCGACGGTGATCCTGCTGGCGGCCATGCAGGGCGTGCCGGACTCCCTGCATGAGGCGGCACGCATCGACGGCGCCGGCGAGGTTCGGCGTTTTATGTCGATCACGGTGCCGATGATCCGCGGCGCCGTGTGGTTCGTCGTGGTGATCTCGGTGATCAACGCGTTCCAGGCATTCGATCTGGTGTACGTGCTCACCGGCAGCAGCGGCGGGCCGGAGACCGGTACTTACGTGTTGGCCATCATGTTGTTCCAGCAGGCCTTTGCCTTCTTGGACTTCGGGTATGCGTCCGCGCTGGCCTGGGTGATGTTTGCCGTGCTGCTGGCCCTGACCGTCGTCCAATTGCGGTTGTCACGCAGGAACGCGGTGAACCAGTGACCGGCCCACCGACGCGGCATCGCATCGCCGGGCTGCTGGGCGTCTACGCGGGACTGGGCGCCGTCACCGCCTGCGCGTTGTTCCCGATTCTGTGGGCGCTGTCGGGCTCACTGAAGCGCCAAGCCGAGATCAGCCAACCGATGCTGTTGCCGGCCCATCCGCAATGGTCGAACTACGTCGAAGTGTTCGCCCGAATGCCGTTCTGGCGGATGCTGTTCAACACCATTCTTTACGCCGGCTGCGTGACGGCCGGACAGGTGTTCTTCTGTTCGCTGGCCGGTTATGCCTTCGCCCGGCTGCCGTTCACCGGCCGTGACACGCTGTTCGTGCTGTATCTGGCCACCCTGATGGTGCCGTTGACGGTCACGGTGATTCCGCAGTTCATCTTGATGCGGGTGTTCGGCTGGACCGACACCATGTGGGCGATGATCATCCCCGGCCTGCTCGGCAGCGCGTTCGGCACCTATCTGATGCGGCAGTTCTTCGCTACCCTGCCCATTGATCTGGAGGAAGCCGCGATCTTGGACGGGTGCTCACCGTGGGCGATCTATTGGCGGATTCTGTTGCCGCACGCCAAACCCGCGGTGATGGTCCTGGCGGTGCTGACCTGGATCAACGTCTGGAACGACTTTCTGTGGCCGCTGCTGATGATTCAGCGCAAGGGCATCGCCACCCTGACCCTCGGATTGGTGTGGATGCAGGGGGAGTACGTCGCCGAGTGGCCGGTGCTGATGGCCGCCTCCATGCTGATGCTGGCCCCGCTGGTGGTCATCTACGCGATCGCCCAGCGCGCCTTCGTCAGTGGGATCGCGGCCACGGGCTTCGGTGGACGGTAGTCAGGAGAAACATAGTGGCTTTAGTGACCTTCGACTCGGTGACCCGGCACTATCCGGGCGCCGACCGCCCCGCCCTGGACGCGTTGGACCTGGCGGTCACCGACGGTGAGTTCATGGTGCTGGTCGGCCCCTCGGGTTGCGGCAAGACGACGACGCTGCGGATGCTGGCCGGCCTGGAACCTGTTGACGCCGGTCAGATCTACATCGGCGATCACGACGTCACCGCAGCCGACCCCGGCCATCGCGACATCGCCATGGTGTTCCAGAACTACGCCCTGTATCCGCACATGACCGTGGCGCAGAACATGGGTTTCGCCCTCAAGGTGGCCAAAACTCCTAAGGCCGAGATCCGCGCCCGGGTAGCCGAAGCCGCCCAGCTGCTGGGCCTGGCCGAGCTCTTGGGGCGCAAACCCAAGGATCTCTCCGGTGGTGAACGCCAACGGGTCGCGATGGGCCGCGCGATCGTGCGCCGCCCGCAGGTCTTCTTGATGGACGAGCCGCTGTCGAACCTGGACGCCATGCTGCGGGTGCAGACCCGTAACCAGATCGCCGAACTGCAGCGGCGGCTGGAGATCACCACCGTCTATGTCACCCACGATCAGGTGGAGGCCATGACGATGGGCGATCGCGTGGCGGTCTTGCGCGACGGGGTGCTGCAGCAGTGCGCTGCGCCGCGCGAGCTCTACCGCACGCCGGCCAACGTGTTCGTCGCCGGATTCATCGGGTCGCCGGCGATGAACCTGTTCACGGTCCCCGTTGTCGACGGTGCGGCGTCGCTGGGCGGCTATCACCTCGGTGTACCGAGGGAGATATCCTCTGCGGCAACGCATCTGGTCGTCGGTATTCGGCCCGAACACCTGCAGATCGCCGATCGTGGGATCGGCGTCGAAGTGGACTTCGTCGAGGAACTGGGCGCCGACACCTACCTGTATGGCACGACGGTTGACCCGCAGACTTCGCAATCAGTGGTCGCTCGGGTTCCCGGTAACACCGAGGTGCGCCGAGGCGCCCGGCTGTCGCTGGGCTTCGACGTGACTGCTCTGCACTTTTTCGGCTCCGACGGAGCCCGGCTCGGCTGAGCCACCGCCCGTCAGCTTGGCGCTCCGCCCGGCATCTCCAGCGCGAAGTAGCCCGGGTTGAGCGTGCGGATCGCCTCGCGGGTCCCAGTGGCCCCCGCTTGTGCGCCCATCAGTCGAGCAATTGCCGCAGTACGTATTGCATGATGCCGCCGTGCCGGTAGTAGTCGGCTTCGCCGGGGGTGTCGATGCGCACCGTCGCATCGAATTCGATGCCGCCGGCCTGTACATGCACGGTGTCGGGGATGGTCTCGCCCAGTGCGGTCACCCCGGTGATCTCGAAGGTCTCTTCACCGGTCAGACCCAGCGAGTCCGCGTCCGCGCCGTCGGGGAACTGCAAGGGAAGTACCCCCATGCCGATCAGATTGGACCGGTGGATGCGCTCGTAGGAGACCGCCAACACCGCCCGCACACCGAGCAACACGGTGCCCTTGGCGGCCCAGTCGCGCGAGGAGCCGGATCCGTATTCCTTACCGGCCAGAATCACCAGGGGAGTGCCGGCGGCGAGGTAGTTCACCGACGCGTCGTAAATAGTGCTGACCGGACCGTCTGGCTGGGTGAGGTCGCGGGTGAAGCCGCCCTCGGTGCCGGGCGCCAATTGATTGCGCAGCCGCACGTTGGCGAAGGTGCCGCGGATCATCACCTCGTGGTTGCCGCGCCGTGAGCCGTAGGAGTTGAAGTCCTTGCGCTCAATTCCATGCTCCGACAGGTACTTTCCGGCGGGCGAGTCATACCGGATGGAACCGGCCGGGCTGATGTGGTCGGTGGTCACCGAGTCGCCGAGCTTGGCCAGCACCCGGGCGCCGGTGATGTCGGTGAGCGGCACCGGGTCACGGGTCATGCCGTCGAAGTACGGCGGCTGGCGCACGTAGGTGGAATCCGGTGCCCAGGAGAAGGTGTCGGTATCGGGGACGTCCAGGAAACGCCAGCGATCGTCGCCGGTGAAGACATCGGCGTAGCTGGTGGTGAACATCTCGGCCTGCAGGTTGGCCTCGACCACGGCCGCGATCTCGTCGGTGGTGGGCCAGATGTCGCGCAGGTACACCGGTTCTCCGTCGCTGCCGGTGCCCAGCGGATCGGTGAGCAGGTTGACGCGCAGCGTGCCGGCCAGCGCGTAGGCGACCACCAGCGGCGGGGACGCCAGGAAGTTCATTCGGACTTCGGGGTGGATGCGGCCCTCGAAGTTGCGGTTGCCCGACAGCACCGAGCACACGGTCAGGTCGTTGTCGACGACGGCCTTGCTCACCTCGGGGATCAGCGGTCCCGAGTTGCCGATGCAGGTGGTGCAGCCATAGCCGACCAGGTTGAAGCCGAGCTTGTCCAGGTAAGGCGTCAGGCCCGCCCGCTCGTAGTAGTCGGTGACCACCCGCGACCCGGGTGCCAGGCTGGTCTTCACCCACGGCTTACGCGACAGCCCCTTGTTGACGGCGTTGCGCGCCAGCAGTGCCGCGCCGACCATCACCGAGGGGTTGGAGGTATTGGTGCACGAGGTGATCGCGGCGATCACCACGTCGCCGTTGTCGATCTCGCTGCGGGTGCCGTCGGAAAGTTCGATCGGGTGGGGATCAGTCCGCCAGGGGAGCTTGTCTCCACCGGCCCACGGTTCCCGCGGTTTGCCTTCCGCTTCGGAGTGACCGAACGCGATCGGGTCGCTGGCCGGGAACGAATTCGCCGACGCCTTGTCCAGGTCCGACAGGGCCTGAGCGGTGGTTTCGGCGCCGTCGAGCAGCGCGGCGACGGTGTGCGGTGCCAATCGCAGCGGGATGCGGTCCTGTGGGCGTTTGGGGCCGGCGAGAGAGGGCTCGATACTGCTCAGGTCCAGTTCGAGCGTTTGCGAATAGACCGGTTCACGATCCGGGTCGTGCCACATGCCCTGCTCTTTCGCGTACGCCTCGACCAGCTTGATCTGATGCTCGGAGCGGCCGGTCAGGCGCAGATAGTCGCAGGTGACGTGGTCGATCGGGAAGATCGCACAGGTGGCCCCGTACTCCGGGCTCATGTTGCCGATCGTGGCGCGGTTCGCCAGCGGGACGTTGGCCACGCCGGGGCCGAAGAACTCGACGAACTTGCCGACTACCCCGGTGGCGCGCAGCAGCTCCGCGACGGTCAGGACCAGGTCGGTGGCGGTGGTGCCGGGCTGCAGTTCGCCGATCAGTTTCAAGCCGACCACCGGTGGGATCAGCATGCTCATCAGCTGCCCGAGCATGGCCGCTTCGGCTTCAATCCCGCCGACGCCCCAGCCCAGGACGCCAAGGCCGTTGACCATCGGGGTGTGCGAGTCGGTGCCGACGAGGGTGTCGGGGTAAGCCAGCGGTCCGTCGGCGCTGTCGCGGGTGAACACCACCCGCGCCAGGTACTCCAGGTTCACCTGGTGGCAGATGCCGGTGTCGGGCGGCACCACGGAGAAGTCATCGAATGCCTGCTGGCCCCAGCGCAGCAGCTGATAGCGCTCGGCATTGCGCTCGAATTCCAGCTCGGCGTTGACCGCGAACGCGTCGGTGCTGCCGAAGACATCGGCAATCACGGAGTGGTCGATCACCAGCTCGGTGGGGCACAGCGGGTTGATGCGAGTGGTCTTGCCACCCAGGTCGGCGATCGCGTCCCGCATCGCAACCAGGTCGACCACACACGGCACCCCGGTGAAGTCCTGCATCAACACCCGCGCCGGCGTATAGGCGATTTCCCGGCCGTGCGCGGCGCTCGGGTCCCAGGCCGCCATCGCGTCGACCTGCTCGGCGGTGACCAGCCGGCCGTCTTCGTTGCGCAGCAGGTTCTCCAGCAGAACCTTGAGACTGTAGGGAAGTCGCGCCGAACCGTCGACGCGATCGAGCCGTCGAATCTGATACGTGGTGTCGTCGACGCTCAGTTGACCGCTGGTTCCGAAGCTGTCGAGGTTGCTGTTTGCGGCCATCGCGGACCCTCCCACCGGTCGGATCGGTTATCACCGACCCTAGGTCGGCATTTCCGACGGGACCAGGGGGAGAAGGCCTCAATCAGCTCTGCTGTGCAGCGCGCTCCAGCACCGGCCGCTTGTCCGGGCAGTAAGTGTTGACCGAGGCGCCGAGGAACTGCCAGGCCTGCGCCTGGTTGGTGCCCTTCTGCAGGTTGGGGGTGATGAAGCGGACCGACTTGGCCGCGTCGCCGTCGACGCCCTTATCCAACCGCTCGCACACGATCTTGCCCAGCCAGGCGTTGTAATCCCGCGGACCGTAGATGCCGTAGGTGTGCAGTTCCCGGGCGAAATCGGTATCGGGGTCGGCGTGAGCGGGTGCTGCCAGGGTCACGGCCAAGCCCAAGACCGCTGCGGCGAGGGTCGTCGATTTCATGAGATGCAGTGTAGACCCATCTGCTTAGGTGGTCTTCCTTTGCAGGCTCGCGAGGTCAAGGGCAACGCCTCATTACCTGGGCAAACCTCGGGAAATGTGGCGCTCGTCGCGAATGCCGATGTGACGAGCAAGACAATAAGGAATTTATGAGGTTTATAAATTTGTGACTATTAGCCAAATTTCTCGTATTGTATCTCTCCGTGGGCCGACACGAGTTAGCCAGCCAGCGCAAACGATCATCGGTATTGATGGCGGCAGTCCTCGCACCAGCTGCATTATTCTTTGCTGTGGGAGGTAGCGCCAATCCTGCGATGCCGAAAGAATCCATTGCGGTGGTTGCTGAAGACAATTCACCAGGCGGTCTGCAGCTGGTAGCCGCACCAGTAGCGACCCCGGAGACGGGCCCGCCCGCGCGGTTCGCGGTGGCCTCGCGAACGCGCACCGTGCCGCGGTTCCTGCCCGCGGGAGTTGCCCCGGAGCGGGGCCTGCAGGTCCGCACGATCCAGGCCGCTCGCAGCATCAGCGACGCCTTCCCCGAGATCATGCAGATCGGTGGGGTACGGGCCGACGCGCTGCGCTGGCACCCCAACGGGTTGGCGCTCGATGTGATGATCCCCAACCCGGGCAGCGCCGAGGGCATCGCGCTCGGGGATTCGATCGTGGCCTACGTGATGGAGAACGCCGGCCGGTTCGGCCTGCAGGACGCCATTTGGCGCGGCGTCTACTACACACCCGGCGGCGGAGCGCAACGTGGCGGCTACGGCCACTACGACCACGTCCACGTCACCACCACCGGCGGCGGGTACCCCAGCGGCAGCGAGGTGTACCTGCGCTGACGACCGACCTGACGGTCAGCGTCACCGACGGCGTCGCGCTGCTCACGCTGAATCGGCCGCAGGCCCGCAACGCCTACACCGCGGCGATGGCGAAGCTGCTGAGCCAGGCCTACCGCGACTGCGACGCTGACGATGCGGTTCGCGCGATCATTCTGACCGGTGCGGGCGACGCCTTCTGCGCCGGAGCCGACCTGTCGTCGCCGACAAGCCCGTTCGATGCACCCGAGGACGAGGAGGCGTTCACCGCCTCGCCGATCAACCCGGCGGCATTTGAGTTGAACACTCCCGTGATCGCTGCGGTCAATGGTCACGCAATCGGGATTGGGCTGACCATCGCTTTGCAGGCCGATATCCGGATCATGGCCGCGGACGCGAAATACGCCGTGCCACAGGTCCGCCGAGGCGTCGTTCCGGACTGCATGGCGCATTGGACGCTGCCCCGACTGGCGGGCACCGCCGTGGCCGCCGACGTGCTGCTGACCGGGCGCACGTTCGACGGGCACGAGGCCACCCAGATGGGCATCGCCAGCCGCTGCCTGCCGGCCGCGGAAGTCCTCGACCATGCGCTGACGATCGCCCGTGACATTGCCGTCAATGTGGCACCCACGTCGGCGGCGCTGAGCAAGCGGTTGCTGTGGGACACCGTGATCAACGGCTATGGCCCGCGGCAGGTCGCTGAGCTGGAAACCCAACTCCATCACCAGGTGATGGGGAGCCCTGACGCGCGCGAAGGCGTCGAGGCGTATCTCCAACGGCGCGCACCCCGCTGGAGCACAACGCCTTAGCGCGCGTCGACCCCAGCGCCGAGCGGCCGGTCGACGAAGAAGTCCATCAGCGGCTCTGGTCCGCCCCCGTAGCTGGAGAAGTCCGTCACGCCGGCCTCCGCCAACACGTCGGCGTCGATGTAGCACTGGCCGCTGGCCTCGGCGGCCGGACGGCGCAGAATCTCCACAGCGGCATCGGCCATGATCTGCGGGCTGCGCGCCTTCTCCAGTAACTCGCCGCCGTCGGGGGAGTTGGCCACCGCAGAGGTCGCGATGTAGGTCTCCGGCCACAGGCAATTGCACGCGATTCCGGCGTCGGCGTATTCAGCGGCCCAGCCCAGCGTCAACAGCGTCATTCCGTATTTGGACAGCGTGTAGGACGGGTGCACGCCCAACCAGTACGGGTTCATGTTGATCGGGGGAGCGATCGTCAGCACATGCGGCGCCACGGACTTGCGTAGGTACGGCAGACACGCCTTGGTCAGCAGGAATGTCCCGCGCACGTTGATGTCCTGCATGAGATCAAACTTCTTGGCGGACAACTGCTCTGACGGATCGGTCGCGATAGAGCTGGCATTGTTGACGCAGATGTCGATGCCGCCGAATCTGTCCTCCGCGGCGTCAACGGCGCGTTGCACGTCTTCCTCGCTGCGCACGTCGCCCACGACCGCCAGAGCCTTACCGCCGGCTTCCTCGATCTCGGCGGCCGCGGTGTGCACGGTGCCGGGCAGGCGTGGATGCGGCTCGGCAGTCTTGGCCAACAGCACCACGTTGGCACCCAGCCGTGCCGCGCCCAGTCCGATCGCGAGACCGATACCGCGGCTTGCGCCGGACACCACCATGGTGCGGCCGGAGAATTCGGTGCCTGCCACCTGCCCACTCCTCGTCGTCGATGCGTGTGGAGCAGCGGACCTTCCGATTGGTTTCGCCCGCCCCACGCCCGGCCGCAAGCGTGACAGTTTGGCGCAGAATTGTAAAGCTTGTCAGGGAGCGTCCGGGGCCTTGAGCGCCGCAGCCAGCATGGTCGCCGTCAACCGGACCATCGCCTCGCGATCCGCGGTCGCGGTCCGCTGCAACGCGATTCGTAGGCAGGCGCTCGACGTCACGCCCATGGTCACGAACACCAGATCGTCCAACTCCGCAGGTGACAGGTCGGGGCGGGATCGGCTCGGGATCACGCTGCCCAACGGCAGCAGGCTGCGCTCGATCTCGTCCATCGCGGTGTGGTTGAGGTAGGGCGGCAGATCGAAAGATGAGGATGTCAGCGCCGCCAGCAGAATCGGGGCGTGCTGCTCATAGACCGTCGTCAGGGTGTCGATGATCAGTAGCGCCGCTCGGTCGACCTCCAGGTCGATGGCTTGACCGACGCTGTGAACCAGCTGGAACGAGATGTCGCGGGTCGCGGCATCCACCAACTCGGCGATGATGGCCGCGCGGTCCGGAAAGTAGCGGTAGACAGTGCCGATGCTGACGTGGGCGGCATCGGCGATGCTCTGCGTGGTCAGTGTTTCCACACCGCGGCGTGCGATCAACTGGCGGGCGGTGTCGAGCAGCCGACGACGCATCTCGCGGGCCCGCTGCTGTTGCGGCCGCGACCGTGTCTGCACGGACATCGCACCCCCCATGAAAGTGAGTAGTAAGTGAGGCATTCTCATGTTTTCATAGCTGTATGGCAAACGTGCCCAATATCCCCAACGCCGACCTCGCCGTCGCGCGATACGGCCAGGCCGGTCGCGACTGGATCGCCGGGACGCAGCTCGCCGATCCGCTGGCCGATGCCGTCGTTGCCGACTTCGCCACGCTGCCTCGCGGGGCGGGGATGGCCATGTTGCGGGCCGCACTCCAGCACGGCATCGACTCCGTCGAGTCGCCACCGGAGTCGCTGCGGGCATTGTTCGACGAGATCGACCACGAGCCCGACTGGCTCGACCACGACCGCCTGGATCGCGCTGCGGGTCATATCGTGCGCCACACCGCGTCCTACGGCATCGTCTTGGGTGCGGCCTCGTTGACGGCCGGCGCCATGAATTCCGTCGCCGGGTTGCCGCTAGTGCTCACGGGTCGCTACACCAGTCAGGCGGCCGTGCGGTCGATCGAGGTCGGCGCGTGGTTGGAGGAGATCCTGACTCCCGGCGGGCTCCGTCGCGACGGAGCCGGCCTGGCAACGACGTTGCGGGTCCGAGCGATTCATGCGTTCGTCCGGCGTCATCTGCTGACCGAGGGCGACTGGGACAGCGCCGCATGGGGCGCACCCATTCCGCAGAGCTACATGGCGTTCACCATCGTCGAGTTCGGGCGGATCGCTCTTGCGGCAATGCATCAACTGGGGGTTCGCTATACCCAAGCCGAACTCGACGACATCTACCATTTCTGGCGCTACGTCGGTCAGCTCAACGGTGTTGCAGCCGAACTGAATCCAGCCACCGAAGCCGACCAGATCCGCATCGCCGAACTGTATGCGCTGACCGCGGTAGAACCCGACGCCGGAGACCGCGACTTCGTCCGCGCATTGACCCACGACTACCTGGCGCGCGAGATCGCCGAGCTGCTGCCGTTCGGCGGATCCTGGAAGCACAGAGTGGGAGTGAACATCATCAACGGTATGACCCGGGCATTTCTCGGTGATGCCAACGCCAGCCGACTTGGTGTGGCGGACACGCCGTTCAAATACCTGCCGCGGGTGCTCGGCCCGACCGTCGGCGGGGTCAACGAGGTACTGGCGCGCATCCCCGGAGTCAACGAGCTGCGGTCCCGACGCGCCATGGTCAACTATCCACGGCTGATGGCCGAACAACGGCAGCGCTACGGGGTACACCACGACCTGGTCGATGCCGCGCCGGACAGCGGCGGTCATCCTGCGGCGGTGCGCTCTGCCTAGGGCGTGTCTCCTGAATTGGTGGAGCCCACGCGGGAATGGATGACGGCGCAGGCCAGTAGGACCCCGCCGAGGAAAGTCAGGGCGTACTTGTCGTAGCGGGTAGCGATGCCGCGCCAT
>Ga0153956_1000824_pt1 | contig 31847 bp, 35 predicted proteins | sample TSFL040MetaG_FD_104704 | JGI IMG/M metagenome (GOLD analysis project Ga0153956, IMG submission 104704) | Attine ant fungus gardens microbial communities from Florida, USA - TSFL040 MetaG | ecosystem: Host-associated > Fungi > Mycelium > Unclassified | place: USA: Florida, Wekiwa Springs... | reverse complement strand
GCGAACCCAGGAAGCTGTCTGCACCGCGATCGGCGAACTCCTCGACGCCTTCACCTCAGACGAATGCGCCAACTACTTCACCAACTCAGGGTATGACCGCACCTAATATCATCACGCTCGAGCACGGTGCTTGCGGAACCTTGCGCGGCGAGGAGTTCTACAAATTCCTCGATCTCGGCATATTCATTCGCAGAGGATAGATCTTGGGAACATCCATCTCACGGAGAATTGAATCGATCAGCAGGATACGACGCGAGGCTTTCCACGCGGGACCGCGCTGCCAAATCGGGTTGAGGTTTATTCGATCTTTCAGGCCGATGAGTTTCTCGATCGTCCAGAGCCGTTGCTCGACCTTCATGGGCTAGGCCGCGACCTTGGAGCGGACCAAGCCTGCGATGGCCTCGAACAAAAAGTCCGAAGTGATGTCGCGCTGCCGCTCATCGAGCAGGGCGAGCAATTCGGGAAGTTCCGCGATCGCGTAGGGGCAATAAGGGCGCTCAATCATCGAGCATATCCTCTATGACGTCCGAGAGATGGTCGAGGGCGGTGTCCCCGCCCCGTTCTTCCAGGATCGCGATCAGGCGCGGCAAGCCGGCGATGGCATAGGCATTGGCCACGCGCATCATCTCATGCGGCTTGTCTGTGATCTGGACATCGTCGGTGTGGGCGATGGCGAGCAGCATCAGCGCGTTCGAGCGCCAAAGATCGCTCCCGAAAACATCACCGTTGATGGCCTTGTAGGTCGGCCCCTTGTGATCGAAGTCCGGCTTGATTTTCTCTTTCACGGCTAGGCACAGCGCTATGAACCACATATCAACCATGCGCGGAAAGGGGCTGTCCTCGGGATTGTTCCGGGACCCCTCTGTCCGCGTCAGGCAGTATGTGTGGAAGTAGTCCTGGTACTTCTCGGGTAGATACACATCGACAGGCGCAAAAGCGTTCATTCAGGCCTCCACCGCTACGGCTTCGGACTCGCGCCGCTCTTCGCGGCGCTCGCACTGCTCACAATGATCACGGTGGTCGCAGTCGCACAGCAACACGCCGATGTCGTTCACAGCCGGATCGTTGACGAGGATCTTCGGATAGTGCGCCGGATTGGTCAGCGTGTAGATGCGTCCGGCGCGCTCATCGAGAATATCCTCGCAGCCGGCGATTTCCGAATGGGTGAGGAACAAGATGAGCTGCGAGCTTTGCTCGGCCGCCAAGCGCAGCACCTCGCGCTTCACATAGCCGCTCATCATGCCGAGCGGCGTGTCGATGACGTTCGGCGCCTCCACTTCGCTGACCTTGGTCAGCGCAAGGATGAAGGCGATCGTGAGCGCGCGCCGTGACGCGCCGTTGAGATCCTGGGACGGGTCCAACGGATTGTCGAAGCGACCGAACACAACAATCCGGAAATCTGGCGTGATCTCCGCACGGGCGATGATCGAGCGTTGCGAAGGATCGGCGCCGATCATGTCCAGGAACAGCGTGTTCATGCGCTCGCCGACCTTGTGCAGCTCGGTCGTCTTCATCGTCTCGAGCGCGTTGGTCAGAATCTGCTGAAGATCGTGCGCGACCTCGAGCTCGGCACTGATCTTCGCGCCGCGCTCGTCATGCTGGAGCAGCTTCTTGCGCAGCTCCTCGGCCGCCTCGATGTCCTTGCGATTGGAATCGAGGAAGCCAGCATATTTGATTTCTTTGCTGTGAGCATCCTTGGCCTGCGAGCGATACCGATCGCGGGTCGCCTTGAGCTGCTGGATGTCGACGTCGGGAAGCGCGGCGATCTTGGCGTCGATCGCCGCTTCCTGCTCGCCCAGCTCACGATAGCGCGTGTTGGCACGCTGGCGCCGCTCGAACACGGCGCTAAACTCACCCGACCAGCCGTCGCCTTCAATCGGCCGCAGCAGATCCTGTGCGCCATAATAGAGCGCCGTCACCTTCTCCTGGATGGCGTCCGAGGCCCGGCTGTCGTCGATCAGCTTCTGAATATGGGCGCGGCGGCGCTGACCGCCAGACTCGTTCGGATCGAGGCTCTCGCCGCAGATGCAGTGGGGCTGATTCAGCCGATCATCGAGGACAGGGATTGTCTCGCCGGGAATCTTGCCCTGCTCGTGCAGCTTGTCGAGCACGGCCTTCGCCTTCTCGAACGGCTCGGCGAGGAGCGCCTTTCCAAGAAGAATGCTCTTGAACAGATTGGCATGGTCGCGCGCCGCTTGGCCCGCATCTTTCTCGGCCGCGATCTTCCCGGCCGCCGCCTTTTTCCGTTCGGCTTCGAGTTCCTCGCGATTGCCCTTGCGCAGCGCGTCTGACAGTCGGCGATCCGCTTCCTCGGCGAGATCCTCCAATTTGAGGCGCGCGTCTTTCGCCTCCTTATGCTGGCGTTCGAGCTCGGGCGTTTGTTCCTGCAAAGCAGACAGTTTCTCCGAGACGGTTTTCAGCTCGCGCTGCGTACCGGCGTCGGCGCGCACCTTCTGATTGAGATCCGCGCTTACCTTTCGCGTGTGCGCAAGTGCTTCCTCGACGACGCCAAGGCCGAGCAGCGACCGGATCGCGCCCTCGACGCGCTTCATCTGATCGCCGCGGCTGCCTTCAATGAAGCTGAGCGCGCGATCGCCGTCGGTGAAGAAGACCTCACGCAACTCCCGCGGCAGATGCGGGCGGATATGGGCTTCCGGATTGTCGACTGGCGGCGTTCCGGTCGCGGTCAACTGGAACAGCTTGACGTTCGCCGATCCGCGCTCGAATGCGCCGCCTTTCACCGTCTCGGTGACATAGCGCAGCAGGCGGTAGCGGCGCGGCCCGGTCTTGGTGGGGATCTCGTAATCGACTTCGACCGAAATATTCACGTTGGTCCGCGTGCCCGTCGACGCGTCCATCGGGCTGAGCCGGAAGTTCCTTCCCCGATCCGGGAGCGCTTCATCGCCGAACAGCCCCCATTGCAGCGCCATGAGCAAGGTGGTCTTGCCGCTTTCGTTCGCAGCCCGGATGACGGTGAGGTTGGACTCCGTTTCGACCGCGAATTCGATCTGGACATCCTTGAGGAGTCGGAAATTTTCGATCCGAACGCGGAGAAGCTTCATTGTGCCTGATCTCCACCCTCTTTCGCCCGTGTGCGGTGCAGGAACATTGCGACCGTGTTGACCTGGTCACCGATTTTCTTGACGACGTTCGTGCGCGCGATGGCATGTTCACGTTCGGCTTGGAGAACGTCTCCGAGCAGCTCGGCAAGCTCCTCCTGATAGCCGTCGCAGCGATCAGGCACGGCTTTCAGCTCGCCGAGCAGGACCTCCAAGATCTTCTTGTCATTATAGGCCATCTTCGACCCCCCACGCATTAGCGATAGCCTGGAGATGCTGCACCGCTTCATAGGGGCCGCCATCGGTCGGCCCATTTCGGCTAAGGCGTGCAAACTCCCAAACCCGCTCGAGCTCGGAGCGTACTAGTCTCCTCGCATCGTGATCAAGAGCCTCCCCGTCCGATGTCGTCGCCATTCCTGGAGGAAGAACGACAAAATCGTGGATGACGGCGTGAGTCTTGCCGATCGCCTTACAGGTCCTGAGCAAGCGCCCCCTTCTCTGCACCCATTGTCGTTTCACTGTAGTGCTGGCCAAGATGTAGGCCAATTTGATTTGAGGTATATTAACGCCTTCGTCGAGAACACGTTTGGCGGTCAGGACTTGCGTCGTTCCTTCCTGGAAATCAGCAAGGATTCGCGCCGTCTTCTCGCGGCTCTGCGTTTCCTCCTGCGTCAATTGGTGGAACAGCACGCCGCGCTTCTCGAGCAGCGCGTTCACGGCCTCAAGCTGCGCCGGCTGCTTGTCCGTCGCGTAGATCAGCGTGTACTGCAACGAACGAGGAACCTCGTCGTCGAGCAGGCGGGCGAGAAAGCCGATCTTGCCTTTCGCAGTCTCAAGTATCAGGCGCCGCTGCCTGAGCAGGTTGTCCAGATAAGGGTCGCTCTCGCCTCTCTTGATCTTCCAGGCCTGCGCGGAGATCTTCGCCGTTAGATCATACCATTCGGTCATTTCAGCATCGGTCAGTTCGACGAAATGGACATGGTAGTCATATTCGGTGAGACATTTGCCGATCGCCTGCTCGAGCGTGAATGCGTAGCAAATCTCCCCAAAATACTCGATGAGCGCGGCCGTGCCTTCGTCGTCATATTGCCGTACCGGCGTCGCCGAGAGGCCGAGGCGATATTTGAAGCATTCCGGCGGGTTCCGGGTAAAGGATTCGGCCCCGAGATTGTGGCACTCGTCGGCGATGAACAGTTTCGGCACGGCCAGCCCCGAGATCGCCGCGATGAACTCCTCGGTGCAGAGTGTATCGTTGCTGACCACCAGGATTTCCGCGCGCGAGCCGCCACGACGCAGCCGCCTGCCTGCCTGCTTGATCTCGCGATCGCGCGCGAGCGGTCCGCCCGCCGCCGGCAGATTGATCGGTTCGACCCCGAATTCGCGAATCTCGCCGCACCACTGCTCGATGAGTGGCCGATAGGGGGCGGCAACGACGACGAGCAGCTTCCCGACCTCGTCCTGAAGCCGCGAGGCGCAAATCATCGAGGTGATGGTCTTGCCTGCGCCGGTTGCCATTTCGAGGATGCCGCGGCGGCCGGCGTCCTCCCAGGCTTTGACCGCCGCGCCCTGGTGCGCGAAGTCCCCGGTCTCATATTTGAGATAGGAAGGGATCGAGAGTGCATTGCCCTTGACCGGCTGGTCGAGGTCCACCGGCTTTTCGATTCCCTGCACCTTACGCCAAAGATGCGAGAGTTCCTGCTCGTCGGGCATCGTCTCGGTCTTGTAGTTCTTGACGATCTTGCGCTGCACGGCGTCGGGCAGCGAGAGAACCAGGCAATCCGCGTCGCCGCCGGCCCACATCTCATCGAATTCTTGCCGCAAGCGATCGACATGAAACCGCGGTTCATCGCCCTTCCAGTCACGGCTGAGCGTCAATTGCTCCTTGTTCTTGGTGAGCGCGCGCCCAGTGAGGTTGGTCGAGCCGTGAAGCGCGGCGCGATCGTCGCCATCCCCGAACAGCCAGACCTTCGGATGAAACAACGCATCGCGCATCACCGCCACCTGCAGCACCAAACGCTCCTGCGAGATCAGCCACGCCAGGCATTCGAGCGTGTGCCGGACCAGCAGATCCTCGTCGGGCACCTCGTCGACCAAGATACGCTGCGCGAACGCCGCCAACGCTTCCTGGTCCTGTGTCAGCGTGTCGAAGTCGCTGGCAGTCAGATACGGACTGACGATGAGGCGCAAAGGCGCGGTCTCGTTGCGCAGGAACACGGCAAGTCCCGGCGCGATTTCGGCAAAGGACGCGCTGGCGAAATAGCCCATCATCATATCCAGCGACCGCGTCGTCCGAAGGGCGGGCAATAGAACTTCGCTCGCCATCGGGTCGGCAGGCTGGACATAGAGTGGCCGCGCCGGCTCGAGGACATCACGCAATCGCGTCGCCGCCATGCCGATCATGGCCGCAGCCCCGCTCATTTGTGACAGGCCACGCAGACTTTCGCCTGCCCGTAGAGATCGTCGATGTCGATCGGCTCGTAGTCGGGCCGCAAGGGGTTTGGTCTCAGCTTCGAGCGCTGCCGCGCAATGCGCGCCGCATGATCTCGCCGGATCTCCTCGATGCGCTCGGGCTGCTGCAACTCGTCGAGCGATTCGCCATGACTCCAGGTGAACGGCGAGCCATGCTCGATGGCGTTCTTCTCATAGGCCTTGGCCTCCTCGAAGCGGTCGGGATGCTGTTCCATCAACCGCACCCATTCGATCTTTTGCTGGTAGAAGCAGAAGGAGCAACCGCTACGCGTGCGCCATTCGTAATATTTGGGCAACCCCAGTCCCGCAGCATCGAGCAACTCCAGTACGCCGGCCTTGTCTATGCCGGCCTCCCGGAACGGGAGCCGGACCAAGAGGCGCTCATGCTTCGAGCTGTAGCCCTCGCGATACTCCTCGTCCGACCGGATCGCGACGTAGCTGTAGATCGTGTGGCCCTCTTCGAGCATCGGCTTCAGCCAGCGCTCGAAAGGGCGAAGTTTGAGCTGCCGGGTACACCAGCGTGTCTGCGGTGACGGCAGGAAATCATTATATTGCTTGAGCCAGAAGTCGAAATCGCGGTCGGGATTGAGGCGCAGAATGGGCTTGCCAAGGAAGCCCTCGAGCCGGCCGAGATATTCATAGACCTCGGGGAGCTCCTTGCCGGTGTCGGTGAAGAAATACTCAATTTCGAGCTCGGGATGGTGCTGGCGCATATAAACGGCAAGGGCCGCGCTGTCCCTGCCACCGGAAAGCCCCAGAACGTGCTTGGCCCCTCCGCTCACAGCCCTTCACCGTTTTCCCGCTTGATCGCGATGGCGTTCAGCCAATCCGCGCGTCCCTTCAGGGTGCCTTCACCGCCCGAGATCCAGATATCGTCGAGACGCGCCTGTGGTAGCTCGCGAAAAATCGCGCGCAGCCGCGGCTCGTCCACGTCGGTGAACATCCGGCCATCGCCGGTGACGCGCTCGCCCTGTCCGAGCTTGAACGACATATAGAGTGCGCCGCCCAAGCGTAGCGCCCTGATCAAGCGGGCGATCGCATCGTCGAGCTCGGCTTCGGCGACATGGAGCAGCGACGCGCACGCCCATACGCCGTCGAACGCATTCTCGTCATCCAGTTCCTGGAACCGAAGATGGCGCGTCGCAACGCCAGTGAGCGCGCTCGAAAGCGCGCAAAGCTCGGTCGACGCATCGAACGCTTGGACCCGATAGCCGAGATCGAGGAAGGCCAAGGTATCGCGCCCCGAGCCCGAACCCGCGTCCAATATCTCGCCGGCGGGCGGAATATGGGCAAGGAAGCGCCGGTAAATCGGCGCCATATCGACATCAAGCGTCGCCTTTGCATAGGCTTCGGCGGTGCGATCATAATAGGCGATCGTACCGTCGGCGTCGTGCCGGAACACGGCTGCAGGACTAGGCACTCGATCCTCCTGCGTTTCGGCGCGCCCGGCTGAAAATGATCACATAGAGGCCGAGCAGCAACGCGGCGAAGCCGGCGACACCCCACCATCGCGACAGGGCGAGCGGCCAATATTTCCAGAAGGCTCCAAAGAACGAAAACCCCGCGGCCAGCAGCATCAGCGCGCAGAAGATCGTGATCATGCTGTAGCTGCCGAGCCACGGCGCGCGGGGTATCTTCGGCGTGCCGCCGGCAAAGCTTGGCGGATGAAACGCTTCGATCTGGTCGAGATAGCTCTGGAGCACGTCGCGAATGCGCACGACGACCAGAGTCAGGGCCATATTGCTGAGCCCGGCGAGCATCAGCAGCGCGAAGCGAATCTCCGTATCGAGATTCTCGCTAACGCCGGCGCCGAACCAGAGGCCGCCGGTCAGCGTCATCGCTAGGGCCGGGATCTGGTTCATCTGTGTGTTGAGCGCGCGAAACTGCTGGAAATTCTCCGAGTAGCAGATCGCCGCCTTCTGGGCGTCCGTGTCGCACATCAGCCGCCTCCCAGAGCCCGGGCAGGCTGTCGCTGCTCGGTCTCACCGCTCATGTAGCGCGTCGAAAGCTCCGCGAGCGCAGCAAGAATGACATTGTGCCGCTTCTCGTCGGCGTCGTCGAGCGCCGCTTCGACTTGATGGATAATGGCATTCACCTGCGCCCGGTCGCCGTCCGCAATCTGAAATTCTTCGAGGAGCGGGGCGGGTCGTCCATTCACGCCGATGACGATCGCCATGGCGTGCCGTTTCTCGGGCCGTCCCTTGACGCGGGCGAACGTCTCGCACCGCAGGAAGCGCTGCGCCAGGTCGGCAAGTTCGACCGCGGCCCGGTCCAGATCGGGATCGACCCAGTCACGCGGCGGCTTGCTCGCCGCGAGGCTGGCGATCGCCTCGAACGCTTCGTCGCGACCGTCGAACTGCGACAGCCGGCCGACGAACGCCTCGACGTGAAAGTCTCCGGCGACTTGCCGAATATTCTCCGCGCGGTCACGAAGCTCGGCGAGCGCCTGGGGCGAAGTATTGGGAACCTGAAGTTCGGCGAGCATCATGTCGGCCAGCCGACGCTGCAAGGACGGATAGGCGCCGACGAGCTCCTCCAGCCCCTCGCGCAATCCGCTGACGATCGGGCCAAGCTCTTCTTCGACCAACTCATTGCCGTCCGCGGAGACCAGCGCCGGAATGTCGTCGAACAGGAACTGGTTGGGATCGTGCGCGCGCTTGAACAGGTCACGCACCCTGATCGCGTTGGCCGACAATCGCCCGGTTCGCTTGGTCCAGGCCGGTAGCTTTTCGTAGATGCCGATGAGGCCGCGTCCAACGTCAATCGGTTGCAGATGCGCGAGCGTGTTGCCCTCGTCGAGCGCGCGCACGACGTCGGCCATGCCGGACAGCAACCGCCGCGATACGGCCGACAGATCCATCCACCGTAGCTGGATCGTCGCGGCGTCCTTGGCCAGATACTCGACATCGACATCGTCGAAGCGCGCGCAGAACACGCCCTCCCGGTAGACGGCGAGGCTCTCGCGCTGCGAGAGGATGAAGGCGACACCCAATATGGGCATAAGCCCGTCCTTCACCCCATAGGGCGGCGCGCGCCAGACGTCATAGACCTCCGCCATCGAGATCGGACGCTTGCGCTGCCGCTTGATCCGCTGCATCGCCGCCTTCCACATCGGCACAAGCCGGCTCGGGTCGTCATCGCCCGGTGCATTGAAGGCCCAGACGTCGGTTTCCATCCGGTACAGGCCGGTGCCTTCGAGCAACGATGCCAGCAGTCCGCCTTCGGCCGGGAAATCGACGATGCCGAGACGTGGCTCCCCTTCATTCAGCACCATCCGGCGCAAGAGGATATTCTGGGCGGCAATCGCGCTTCCCGAAGGCTTGTGCCGGTTGAGCAACTCGCTGTGCAGGATCGGACATTCCGAAAAACGGCGATCCGCAAGCTCGGAGGCGAGCCCGTTGAGATCCGGCTGGCGCAGCGATTGGGGTTGGTGGTGCTTGCGATACCAAAGCGCGCTGTCGAACGCATTGTGCAACTCGTTCTCAAGCTGACCCTGCAAGACGGTGAGGCGGGCATTCACCTCGCGCCGGGCCACGGAGTCGCCAGCGAGCTCGGACCGCGTGCTGCGGACCGTCTCAAGGGCGAGCAGCTCGCGCGCCAAGGCGACGACCGCCCAGGCCCGCTTCGAAAGCCCGGCAATGATGTCGCAATCATCGCGCTGGCGCGCGGCTTCCCGGCAGGCCTCCGTGACATAGTCCTCGTTTTCACCTTCGGTAGGGATAGCGAGGACGAACTTCCCGATCGTTCCCGGGCCCGGCTGGTAGGCGGCGGCGAGATCGACGAGTTGGCTGACGGGCGCGATGGTCAGATCGAACCAGCGCAGCGTGCCGGTCTCGTGATAGTGCTTCTTGGCGAGCACCGGTTGCAGTCCGGCCAGGGCGCGCAGCACGGCAAAATCGAGCTCAGGCTCTTCCTCCATCGCCGTGCGCACGGCTTGGTCGACGTCGAAATCGCTCCCCGCGAAAATCGCGTGCGCATCAACGAATTTCCGGAAGATCGTGAACGACCAGCGCTCGAGCTCACCGAGCGCCGTGCGCAACGCCGGCTCGGCGAGGTCGGTGAAGCAGGTGCGAAGCAGCTCGAAGCTCGGCACGAGCGCCGAACGCTCCTTGAACAGGTCGACGACGGCGATAGTTTTAAGCAGCCGAATATGAAGCTCGCTGCCGCCGATCGCTTCGCAGCGTTCGAGCGCTTCGGCGGCGAGCGCCCAGCGATGGCCGTCGGGCGACGCCAAGATGGACGGTTCGAGATTGGCCCGGAGATAGTCCCAAAGCCGGGACGGCTCGTAGAGATCGCCAACCTGCGCACCTTTCAGGAAATCCTGAAAGCCGTGCGGCTCGGCGGAATTGAGGAAGCCGAAGATGCTCCGCTGATTTTGACCAAAGCGGCGGCGTGAAATCGGACCGAGCAAGCAGGCCACGACGGGATGAAGCGGCCAGCATCCTTCGAGCATCTGCGCCAGCGACGCGGCATCCGCGGCGCGTGTTCGATGCAGCATGGCCGCGACCGTCGTGGCAAAGACGCCCGGTTCCGAGCCATCCCGCTCGGTCTCGACCGCGCGCGAGATCAGATCGATCTGCTCCTCGCCGGCGGTGTTGATCGCGAGATCGACGAAGCGGCCCTGGATCTTAGCCCATTCGTCGCGCGCCTCTTGCGAGAGCCGGTTCGCATATTCCTCGAAGGCCTGGTGCAGGATGCCGACCACCAGCAGGCGGCGCTCGCTGCGCGACGCCAGTTCGGCGAGTTCTTGGAAGACGTAGAGGTCGGCCCCGTCCTGGGCGGCCGCTTCCAGGAATTTGCCCATCTCGTCGATGAACAAGATCACACCGCCATGTTTTTCGCGGCGATCTGCGGCCGCCTCCTTCAGCGCGCGCAAGACGTCGCCCTCGCGCCACCCCCCTCTCGGCTTGCGCGCAACCAAGCCCGCAGCATGAAGCGCCTCGCCGATCACGACGACAGGATCGTCGCGCCGGCCAACGACGGGCACGATGCGCCATCCATTGGCTCCCGGCGGCAGCGCGGCGCGAACCTTGTCGGCAATATCGCCGCTGAAAATCGAGGACGCCTGCCGCCGCCGCGGCGCGTTGCCGTTGAGCAGAGCGCTCAGCGCCACGACGAGACTGGATTTTCCGCTGCCGTAGGGACCCGTCCAGGTGAACGCTCCCTGGCCGGTTTCGGCGACGTGCCGGGCCATCGTCATCAGGACATCGGCCGAGGTCTGCGGGCAGACGAAACCTTCCAGCGCCTTCGGATCGGTAAGGTCGGTGTCGATCCTGATCGAGCGTAGATAGCGGCGACCGATCCTGACACGCTCGAGCAACGACATCACGCCGCCTCCTTCCGGCGGGACGCGCTGAAGTCGGCCTCGGCGAAGGCGAGCGCGAGTCCCGGCGCGATTTCCCGATCGCGAACCACCTGCTTCAGTCCAGCCGTCTCGGACCACCGGAAGTTACCGCCAGTCACCTCGGCGAGTTCGGCCAAGCGGTCGGCCACATCGTTCTCGTCGAGCAGGAAAACGCGCCCAGGGCTCCCCGGCTCGTGCGCGATCGCCTCGAGCGATAGCGTCGCGGCGGTCGTGTGGCGCGACCAGAAATCCAGGAGCGCGTAGGCGAACACGCCATCGCCGAGCGACGATTTCGCACCACGCACGAAACGAAAGCCGTCGCGCTTGCCGAGCGCGCGTATCAGCCCCAATTCCGAGAGCGGGCATTCCAGCGCATCGTCATTGCCGGAGCGTGTGCTCGGTTGCTGCGCCACATAGGTCCGGATGAAGCAGGCCACGTCGTTCTTGACCGTGGCCGCCGCGACGCGCGTCCATTGTCGATCCTTCGCAAGCCGCTCGACACCTTTGACGAGTTGCTCGCGTTCGAACGTCACACCAGGATAGTGATTGAACGCCCAGAACCACGTCGTTTTGGTCGGCTGCGCCGCGAGCTGCCAATGGATCAGCCACAGCGTCGCAGGGTCTTCCATATAGGGATCAAGTCCTTGGGCTCCGAACAGGCAGTCTCCGAGGGCAGTGGCGCGCACCATTTTCGCAGCAGCCGATTCCACCAGAATCCCCGCGACTTGCGCCCAATGCCGGATCGCAGCGACCATATTCTTGCCGACGCCGAAGCGGGCAATGGCATCGTCCCCGAAGACATTGCGGATCTCGGCCTCGCCGCCCGCCGCGGCGACGGCGTCATAAGCCTTCTTCAGCCAACCGTAGCGGAGAGGAAAGGTCTCATGCCCGGAAAGCTGCGGCGTATAGCCGTCCTGATAAAGCGGCCCTCTTGCCATTGCTCCCCGCCTGGATTGATCATCCAGGTGACGATAGCGCACCATTCGTGGTAACGTCAATTCCTGCTGGAGGGATCCTCCAGACGATAGTTCGTACAAGGTGCCGCTATTTAGCATCGCTTGAAAACTCTAAGGTATTGAAATACCATGAAAGTAGGTGGGACAATCTATCTGGATCATCAGGCGACAACCCCCGTCGATCCCCGAGTTTTCGCAAAAATGGCAACCGCGTTCACCGATGAGTTCGGCAATCCGCACGCGTCGGAGCATGCCATCGGCTGGCGCGCCGCTGAGGCGATCGCAACGGCGGCGCGGCAGGTGGCCTCGCTCGTCGGCGCCGATCCTGACGAAGTGATCTTCACCTCTGGCGCGACGGAAGCCAACAATCTTGCTCTCTTGGGCCTCGCCGACCACGCCAAACGCAGCGGCCGCCGCAAGGTTCTGCTGAGCGCCATCGAACATAAGAGCGTACTCGCGGCGGGGCGGGTTCTCGCGCAACGGCACGGGCTGGAGGTTGCTGTGATCAGTGTCGACCGGCAAGGCCGGGTGGATGAGGCGGCGCTCGCGGCGCAGCTGGACGGGAACGTGCTGCTCGTGTCGATCATGGCCGTAAACAACGAAATCGGGACGATTCAACGGGCGAACTGGATCGGAACGCTGGCGCGAGCGGCAGGCGCCTTGTTTCATTGCGACGCCGCACAGGCGCCGTGCTCGATCGACATCGGAGACCTGGCGCAGCAGGCTGACCTGATTTCGCTCTCGTCGCACAAGATATACGGTCCGAGCGGCATCGGCGCGCTCGTCGTCCGCAGAAATGTCCAACCGCTTCTCACCCCGCTCATTTATGGTGGCGGTCAACAGAATGGTCTAAGATCGGGAACGCTCCCTCTCCCGCTGTGCATCGGGTTCGGCGCCGCCACCGAACTGCTGTCCGGCGATGCGGCGAGCGAAGAAAGGGACCGCGTTCGCGCCTGTCGCGACCTGTTCATCGAAACGCTGCGCGCCGAAGGATGCGAAGTCGTGCCGAACGGCCCTGACAACGCCTCTCGCCATCCCGGCAATGCCAATTTGCTGTTGCGAGGCGTTTTGGCGGCCGATCTTCTCACCGCGCTGCAGCCGATGCTTGCCGCCTCGTCCGGATCGGCCTGCACTTCAGGAATCCCGGAGCCATCTCATGTACTCCGGGCGATCGGTCGCACAGGCGACGAAGCCGACTGCTCGATCCGCTTCAGCTTCGGCCGGTCGACCACCGCCGATGAAGCACGACAGGCTGCGCAAATCGTTGGCGCAACCGTGGAGCGGCTTTTTGGTGGACCATTGCGCGCAACTATGTGAAGCGGGCGATATCGAACACGAGGCCCTGTTCGAGACTTGGACGCGCCTTTCGTCCCGCAATCACGCGCTCTGTGCAATTACTGACTGTCAGTTTCCGGCCCATTATCTACACCTTCGAGTACTAACGCTGCCCGGACTAAGCGGCTGATCTGCTCCGAGGCCCGCTCCAGCTGCCGTAGGCTTTTCGCACGATGCCCGGCATCGGCCTTGCCCAGCGTGAGCGCCATGTCGCTGACGTCTTCCATGATCATGCCGATCCGGGTGCATAGCTGGGCGATGAGTTCAGCGGTGTCGTCATCCATGGCGGGCACGAAGCCCTGGCCGGGCTGACAAGTCCATATCCAGCTTCTCACGGGGATAACTCATTCCATTCGACTTCGCTGCGAAGGTGAGCATTGCTGTCCTTGTGAGTCGCGGCTGAATCGAAAGGCCGCACGCCCCGACCGGCGCAACCGGCGGGCTGTGGGTGGTGGGAGCGGCACGGTGTCGCTCCGCAGATGGAGACCACCCATGACCAGGCTTACCGACCTTCAACTCATCCTGCTGTCCACCGCCTCGCAGCGCCACGACGGCAGTCTGCTGCCGACGCCCGACAGCGTCGGTGAACGCTCGCCCACCGTCGACAAGGCGATCAAGTCCCTCATGCGCCGGGGGCTGACGGCGGAATATGACGTCAGTGATGCTCCACGAACGTGGCGGCAGGCTGGCGACCGGCATATCGGCATCGCCATCACCGATTCAGGTCGAACCGCTCTCGGCATCGATAGCGATGAAAGCCCGGATGGGGAAAAGCCATCGCCCAAGGCAGAGGAAGCCGCTCCCAGAAAGGAGAGCAAGGCCTCGCATGTACTGGCGATGCTGCAACGGCAGGAAGGGGCCACGCTGGACGAGTTGGTCGCCGCGACCGGCTGGCTGCCACATACCACCCGCGCGGCCCTCACCGGCTTGCGCAAGAAGGGACATGCCATCGACCGGCGCAAGCGCGGCGAGGTAACCTACTATTATCTTAAAGCCGGACAGTGCGTATGACTGCCTGCGCGCAACGCCTTGCCGAGATTGCCTCCATGTCTTCGGCGGAGTTGGCTGCTGCCTGGAGCGAGACGTTTGGAGAGGCGGCGCCTTCGCTGCCTCTCTCGCTCCTGCGCCGGGCGCTGGCCCATGCCTTGCAGGAGCAAGTTTTTGGTGGCCTCTCCGTCTCGGCCCGGAAGGCTCTGGAGGCAATGGCCGCCCGAGGGATCGCGGCGATGCCCGGTCCTCCCATAAAGCTCAAACCCGGAACACGGCTTCTGCGCGAATGGAACGGCAGGATGCATTCGGTGCTCATCACCGAAGAGGGCTTCCAGTTCGACGGCAGGCAGTATCGCTCGCTGTCGCAGATCGCTCGCCGGATCACCGGCGCCCACTGGTCGGGTCCTCGCTTCTTCGGCCTGAAGCGTCCGACGCCCCCGCCACCACAGGGCCTTCGCGATGGCCAGGCGTAGCGCCAGTTCTCCGGCGACGAACACGCGGCAATCAGCACCGGGAGTTCGTTGCGCGATCTATACGCGCAAATCGACCGAGGAGGGGCTCGATCAGCAGTTCAATAGCCTCGACGCCCAGCGCGAGGCCTGTGCCGCCTATGTGCTGAGCCAGCAGCATGAGGGCTGGACGCTCCTGCCCGATCTCTATGATGATGGCGGCTTCTCCGGCGGATCGATGGCGCGGCCAGCACTGCAGCGCCTGCTCGACGACGTCCGCGCCGGCCGGATCGATGTCATCGTCGTCTACAAGGTCGATCGCCTGACCCGCAGCCTCGCGGACTTCGCCAAGATCGTGGAAGTGCTCGATGAAGCGGGAGCCAGCTTCGTCAGCGTCACGCAGGCTTTCAATACCACCAACAGCATGGGCCGGCTGACGCTCAATGTTCTTCTGTCATTCGCCCAGTTCGAGCGGGAAGTGACCGGCGAGCGCATCCGCGACAAGATCGCCGCCTCAAAGCGCAAGGGGATGTGGATGGGCGGTGTCGTCCCCCTCGGCTACGACGTTCTGGATCGCAGGCTGGTGATCAATGAAGCGGAAGCGGCGACGGTCAGACAGATCTTCGAACATCACCATGAGCTGAAAACCCTGCGCCGGCTCGCCGATGATCTTGCACGGCGAAGCATCAGATCCAAACCCCGGCGGCGCCGCGACGGCACGATCACCGATGGCCATAGCTTCACCGCCGGCGCCCTCCGTCATATCCTCCGCAACCGGCTCTATATCGGCGAGGTCAGTCATCGCGACCAAGTCTATCCGGGCGAACACGAGGCCATCATGGATCGCAATGTCTGGGAGCGATCACAAGCGCTGCTCGACCGCGCCATGCCTCGACCACGAACCGGGCACATCAGTCCATTGGCAAGGCGCATCCAGGACGCGGACGGCAGGAGACTTCTCACCGCACATACCAATCGCAGCAACAAACGGTATCGCTATTATGTCTCCGCAACGAGGGAATCGGCCGGGTGCTGGCGTCTGCCGGCAGGCGATATCGAGGCGATGGTGGCCGGCGCGATCGGCAGGATGTTCGACGATCCGCTTCGGCTGGTCGGGGAAACCGGGATCGAACCATCGGTGGCCCGCATCGCCGATTGCTCTGCACGAATTGCGACAGCCGGAGAGGATGCACACCGCTTGCAAAAGCTCCTCGACGAACTCGATGCCTCGATCACGGTAACGGAGACGAAGCTCTCTGTCTCGATCGACAGGGAGAAGCTCGCGGCCATGCTCGATATCGACCTGCCGGCAGGCTGTCCGATCGAGCCGGTTGCGATCGATATACCTGTCAGCCTCAAGCGGCGAGGCCATGAACTGCGCCTCGTCTATGCGCGGCCGGATGACGACAGCAGGAAACCCGACGACAAGCTCGTCGAGCTTGTCGTCAAGGGCTGGGCCACCTGGGAGCAACTGTCGAAGGGTCCGTGGATTACCGATCCTGTGCGCCGGAGCCATCTCACCCGGCTGGCGCGGCTGCGGTTCCTCGCGCCCGATATCGTCACCGCCATTGTCGAGGGCCGGCAACCGATCGAGCTTACCGGCCGGTCGCTCCTGCGCATCAGCGACCTGCCGCTCGGTTGGAACGAGCAGCGCCGGGTGCTCGGGTTCGGCTGAGCGCCGATACCTCGGGCGCCATTCTCCATCTCAGGACACCAAAACCGCCTTCTGAGACTCTCGGCGAGAATTGCGCCGAACCGCGCCCTTGCGCCTCAGTCTCTGTCCTCAGTCGAAGCTGGCTACGGCAGAAATGCCGCGGAACTGCGCCGTTTGCGGTACTCCGCCGAGCGCGGCCCCAGAATATCCGGAGAACCGCGACTGAATGGTGCTGCCGGTGAGGATTGAACTCACGACCTCAGCCTTACCAAGGATGCGCTCTACCACTGAGCTACGGCAGCATTCCGGCGTTGCGACGCGGAAGCGGCCTAAGAGACGACGGGGCCGGGATTGTCAAGGCACGTGTCGCGGGCGTAGGCCGCTGGCGATGACGCCCAGGGACGAAAAGGCCGAACGGCTCGCGGCGGCGCTGCGCGAGAACCTGAGGAAGCGCAAGGCGCAGGCGCGCGGGAGCGCCGAAGCCCCGCCGCCGCCCGACGACAAGCCCTAGCCCCCGATCGGCGCGCATTTGGCGAGCAGCCATTGGCGCTCCGCCCCGGTCATCTGCGGCCCGAGGATATCGAGGACTCGTGCGTGATAGGCGTCGAGCCAGCGCCGCTCGTCCTCGGTCAGCAGGCCGGGCACGATCAGACTGCGCTCGATCGGGCAGAAGGTCAGCGTCTCGAAGCCGAGCATCGGCTGTTCCGCGCCCGCGATCTCGCGCGGTTCGACCAGGATCAGATTCTCGATCCGGATGCCGTATTCGCCCGCTTTGTAATAGCCCGGCTCGTTCGAGATGATCATCCCCGCCTTGAGCGGCTCGGAAGGCCCGCCGCCGGGATAATTGGGCTTGGCGATGCGCTGCGGCCCCTCGTGGACTGACAGATAGGCGCCGACGCCGTGCCCGGTGCCGTGCGCGAAATCGAGGCCGGCCTCCCACATCGGGCGGCGCGCGAAGCTGTCGATCTGGCCGCCATTGGTGCCTTCGGGAAATACGGCGGTGGCGATCGCAATGTGCCCCTTGAGCACGCGGGTGAAGCGGTCGCGCATCTCATCGCTCGGCTCGCCCACCGGGATCACGCGCGTCACGTCGGTGGTGCCGTCGGCATATTGGCCGCCCGAATCGACGAGATAGAGCTGGCCCAGCTCGAGCGGGGCGTTCGACTCCTCGGTCGAATGGTAATGCGGGCTCGCGCCATGCGCGCCGGTCGCCGAGATCGTGTCGAACGAGGTGTCCTTGAGGACGCCGGTCGCTTCGCGGAATTCCTGCAGCTTGGCGACGCAGGACAGTTCGGTGAGGCCGCCCTTGGGCGCTTCCTCCTCCACCCATTTCAGGAAGCGCGCCAGCGCCGCGCCGTCGCGCGCGCTCGCCGCCTTGTGCCCGGCGATCTCGGCTGCGTTCTTCACCGCCTTGGCCAGCACGGTCGGGTCGCGCAGCGCCAGCACGGTCGCGCCGCCCGCCTCCAGCGCGTCGAAGATCGCCGCGACGGCGCGCTCGGGATCGGCGGCGACGCGCTTGCCCGCATACTTGCCCAGCGCCGGGGCGAAATCCTTCCGGTCGTGGATGCGCACCGCGTTGCCGAGATGCTGCGCGACGTCGTCGGCCATCTTTTCGGGCGCGACGAACAGATCGACCGTGCCGTCGGCATCGACGATCGCATAGGCCAAAGCGACCGGCGTATGCGCCACATCGGCGCCGCGCACGTTGAGCGCCCAGGCGATCGAATCGAGCGCGGAGAGCACCACGGCGTCGGCCTTGCGCCCGGCCAGCCAGTCGGCAATCGCCGCGCGCTTCTCGGCTGAGGATTGGCCGGCGCGCTCATTGTCCTGCACGGTCAGCTTGGCGTCGGACGGGGCGGGGCGGTCCGGCCAGATCGCGTCGACCGGATTGGTATCGACGGGCACCAGCTCGGCGCCGACTTCCGCGAGCGCCTTTTTCGCCTCGCGCACCCAATCGCTGGTGTGCAGCCAGGGATCATAGCCGATCCGGGCGCCGTTCGCGGCGTTCGCGCCAAGCCACGACGCGACGCTGGTTGCGGGCACATCGACGAACTGCCAGGTCTTGCCGTCGACCTGCTCGCGCACCTGCAGGGTGTAACGCCCGTCGGTGAAGATCGCGGCTTCCTCCGGCAGCACCGCTGCGGTGCCGGCCGAGCCCTGAAAGCCGGTCAGCCAGGCGAGCCGCTGCGCATAGGCGCCGACATATTCGCTCATATGCTCGTCGGTCAGCGGCACGACGAAACCATCGAGGCGATCACGCTTCAACTGGTCGCGCAGGGCGGCAAGGCGGTCGGCATAAGTGGACATCGAAACGATCCCGAACGTTGTGAATGTTGAGACTCGAACGCGACTCTCAACTTAGTGTCTCTCGTCCGATCGGTATCGAACGGAAGTGAGATGGGACACTGGCAGATTTGCGCACTGTAGGACAGACCTAGGGTCAAATTCGCCTGCGTTGATCTACGCTTCCCCGGCGGAAGGCCGGGGTCCAGCATCGGGCGGCCCGCAACTGGGCCCCGGCCTTCGCCGGGGAGGCGTGGTTAGAAAAGGCTCAACTCGACTCTAGCGCGCCAGCCCGATCCGCTTCGCCAGCCAGTCTGCGGCCTCGTCGGGCGTTGCCTGGTTCGCGTCGCGATCGACCATGTAGTTCGCCTCGCGCATCGCCTCGACCGGGATATGGCCGACGAGCGGACCGATCGCGGCCAGGAACTTGTCGTCGTGCGCGCGGCGGGGGGCGACCATCAGGATCGCGTCGTAGCCGGGGATCGCGCCCTTGGGATCGCTCAACACGGCAAGATGATCGGCGGCGATCCGACCGTCCGACGAGAAGGCCGGGATCACGTCGGCCGCGCCGCTCATCAGTGCGCGGTACATGAAGGTCGGCTGATAGGGCTGGGCGGAGGCGAAGCGCAGTCCATAGGCGTCGCGCACCGCGCGCCATTCGGGGCGATCGAGGAATTCGATATCGCTGGCCAGCTTCAATTGCGGCGCCTGGCGCGCAAGATCGGTGATGCTGGCGATGCCGCGCCGCTTCGCATCGTCGCCGCGCATCGCGAAGGCATAAGTGTTCTCGAAGCCGAGCTTGCCGAGCATCCGCACGTGATGCTCGCGCTCGGCCCAGTCGGCCACGCCCCGCACGATCGCGTCACGCGAGGCGCCGGGCGAACGCCCCATCTCGTTCGACCAGACCGTCCCCGAATATTCGACATAGACGTCGACATTGTCGGCCGCAGTCGCGGAGAAGGCGACGACCGAGCCGAGCCCCTCGCGATATTCGACGTCGTAACCCGCCGCCTGCAGCCGGTGCCCGATCAGCCGGGCGAGGATGTATTGCTCGGAAAAGCCCTTAGCGCCGATGATCACACGTTGCCGGTGCGGCACAAGTTGCGGTGCCAGAGCGATGGCGAGCCCGATGAGTAGGATCGCCGCGGCCAGCCATGCGAGGCCGCGGCGCCGCTTCTCGATCCCGATCTCGACCAGCCACAGCATCCAGTCGACGAACAGCGCGAGCGCCGCGGCGGCGAAGCAGCCGACCAGCACCAGGGGCCAGTTCTGCGTCTGCAGTCCGGCAAAGATCATGTCGCCCAGACTCGGCTGGCCCACCGTGGTGGACAGCGTCGCCGCGCCGATCGTCCACACCGCGGCGGTGCGGATGCCGGCCATCAGCACCGGCGCGACGAGCGGCGCCTCGACCAGCCGCAATTTCTGCCACCCGGTCATGCCCACGCCGTCCGCCGCCTCGATCGCCGCCGGATCGAGCGTATTGAGGCCGGTCACGCCGTTCCGCAGGATCGGCAGGATGGCGTAGAGCGTCAGCGCCAGCAGCGAGGGCAGGAAGCCGAGCGCGGGAATGCCGCCGCCGACGAGCGTCGAGAGCGAGAGCAGCAACGGGAAGAAAAGCGCCAGCAGGGCGAGGCTGGGAATCGTCTGGATGAAGCTCGCGAAGCCGAGCGCGATCCGCGCGACGGCCGGCCGCCGCGCCGACCAGACGCCGAGCGGCAGGCTGATCAGGATGCCCAGCGCCAGCGCCGACATCGCCAGCAGCAGATGCTGGCCGAGCAGATCCGGCACGCGGGCGAAGGCGGCGCGGATCGGGCTCACGGCGCGCCCAGCCCTTTTTCGTCATCCCCGCGAAAGCGGGGACGAACGTTCCACAATCGCATCGGCGCGTTTGCCAAGAGCATCCAAGATGGGTCCCCGCTTTCGCGAGGATGACTATTGGAGAGTGAGCCGATCATACGCCCCGCTCCAGTTCCGCCAGCCGGTGCGCCTGCTCGCGCGGGATCGCGACCAGCGCGTCGGCTTCGGGGCCGCCCTTGCCGGCGATCAGGCCGGCGGGCGTCGCGTCGGCGACGATCCGCCCCTTGGCCATCACCAGCACGCGGGTCGCGAGCAGCAACGCCTCGGCCATATCGTGCGTCACCATGATCGTGGTGAGGCCGAGCCTGTCATGCAGCTCGCGCACGCGCGTGCCGAGCTGGTCGCGCGTCACCGGATCGAGCGCGCCGAACGGCTCGTCCATCAGCATCAGCCGCGGCGCGAGCGCGAGCGCGCGCGCAACGCCGACGCGCTGGCGCTGGCCGCCGGAAAGCGCGTCGGGCATGCGGCTGGCGAAATCGCGCGGCAGATCGACCAGATCGAGCAATGCGCCGATGCGCTCACCGGGCTTGCGCCTTTCGAGCCGCAGCCCGATCGCGACGTTCTCCGCGACCGTCATGTGCGGGAACAGACCGATATTCTGGAAGACGTAGCCGATCCGCCGCCGCAGCCGGTGCGGCGGTTCGTCCGCGACATCCATGCCGTCGATCCGCACCGCGCCGGCATCGGGCGCGATCAGGCGGTTGATCGTCTTGAGCAGGGTCGATTTGCCCGAACCCGAACTGCCGACCAAAGCCACGAAGCTGCCGCCGGCAATCTCCAACGACACATTGTCCACTGCCGTAACGCTGCCGGCATAGCGCTTCGCGACGCCGTCGAAAGCGACCGAAGGGCCGGGGCTGCGCTTTTCCTCTGGCATCGGAGGCGACAGTGCGGGATTACGTTCACGTAAACAAGCAAGAGAATCGGGGAGAGACATGGCCGAGACGAAAGCGATCTTCATCACCGGCGGCGGATCGGGCATCGGGCAGGCGACCGCGAAGCTGTTCGGCGCGCGCGGCTGGCGCGTGGGGCTGGCCGACGTCAATGCGCAAGGGCTGAAGGATACCGCCGCGATCATCCCGGCCGGGATGGCCGAGATCTATGTGATGGACGTGCGCGATCGCGACGCGTGGAAGGCCAATCTCGACGATTTCACCGCCAAATCGGGCGGGCGGCTCGACGTGCTGTTCAACAATGCCGGGATCGGCACCGGCGGCCCGCTCGCCGAAATGAGCTTCGACGATATCGACCGCACGGTGCAGATCAACCTGATCGGCGTGCTGAACGGCGCGCGGATCGGCTATGCCTATCTGGCGAAGACGCCCGGATCGTGCCTGCTCAACACCGCCTCCGCCTCGGCGATATACGGCTCGGCAGGCCTCGCGCCCTATTCGGCGACCAAGTTCGGCGTGCGCGCGCTGACCGAGGCGCTCGACGGCGAATGGCATGAAGCGGGAATCAAGGTGCGCGACCTCGTGCCCGGCTTCATCGAGACACCCTTGCTGAACGGCACGACGAGCGGCTCCAACCAGTCGATCCGCGAGCGCGTCACCTCCGCTGGCCTGGAACTGACCTCGGCCGATACCGTCGCCGAGGCGGCCTGGGCCGCGGTGCACGGCGATGCGGTTCACACCTATGTCGGCAAGACCGCCTTCCGCCTCAAGTTCGCCGCGCGCTGGATGCCCGGCCGCCTGCGCAAGATGATGCAGCGCGGCGCGGTGGGCGAAGGCTAGTCGAGCAACGCGTCGATCGCTGTCGCCAGCTCGACGTCGCGCGAGGACAGGCCGCCGGCATCGTGCGTCGTGAGGAGGATGTCGACCCGGTTCCAGACGTTGGTCCATTCGGGGTGATGGTCGGCCTTCTCGGCGAGCAGCGCCACGCGCGCCATGAAGCCGAACGCCTCGACGAAATCGGCGAAGGTGATGCTGCGCGTGATCGCGTCGCGCGCATCGTCATAATCCCATTCGTCGAGCTCATCGAGCGCGTCGGCGCGCTCCTGTTCGCTCAATTGCTCGATCATGCGCCTCTCCTTGGCTTTGCCCCGTGCACACGGGTATGGCTCCGGCGATGAGCGGGCAAGCCCCAGATTCCGGCCGGATCGAGGCCATCGCTCGCGCGACCTTGGCGAGCCTGCCCGCGCCGTTCGCCGAGCATCTGAAGGACGTGGTGCTGATCGTCGAGGATTATGCCGACGACGAGACGCTCGACGCGCTCGGCATCGAGCATCCGCTCGATCTGAGCGGACTCTATCACGGCCGCCCGGTGGGGCAGAAATCGTCGCTCGATTCAGGCGCCCTGCCCGATCGTATCCACCTCTATCGTCGCGCGATCCTGGAGGAATGGATCGAGACCGGCGTCGATCTCGCGGCGCTGGTGCGGCATGTCGTGATCCACGAGGTGGGGCATCATTTCGGCCTGTCCGACGCCGACATGCATGCGCTGGAGGACGAGGCGTGAGCGCGCTGGCGTTCGAGGGCGTGAGCGGCGCGCGGGGCGGGCGTGTGCTGTTCGAACGGCTGTCGTTCACGCTCGCGCCGGGCGATGCGGCGCTGGTGACGGGGCCGAACGGGGCGGGAAAATCGACGCTCGTGCGGATCGCGGCGGGGCTGCTCGCGCCGGTGGCAGGGCGTGTCGCCGTGGAAGGCGAGCGCGCGTTGCTCACCGAGGCGCACGCGCTCGATCCCGAGCTGCCGCTGGCGCGCGCGGTGGGCTTCTGGGCAAGGATGGACGGGCGGCGCGGAGCGACCGGCCCGGCGCTCGCCGCGCTCGATCTGGAGGCGTTCGCCGACGTGCCGGTGCGCCTGCTCTCCACCGGCCTGCGCCGCCGCGCCGCGATGGCGCGCGTGATCGCGAGCGGGGCGGGCGTGTGGCTGCTCGACGAGCCGGCCAACGGCCTCGACGCGGCGGCGGTGGCGCGGCTGGAAACGGCGATCGCGCAGCATCGCGCGGCTGGCGGTGTGGCGTTGATCGCGACGCATCTGCCGGTGGCGCTGCCGGGTGCGTTTGCCCTCGAACTGGGAGACGTGGCGTGAGCGCTCCCTTTTTCACGCTTCCCCGGCGAAGGCCGGGGCCCAGCTACGGAACGCGAGCAACAACGCGCAGCGCTTCCCCACTTCCACCTTCCCAACTGGGCCCCGGCCTCCGCCGGGGAGGCATATCCAAGAACTCCGTTCGCCCTGAGCTTGTCGAAGGGCTGCTTTCCTTCGGCCGGAAGAAAGAAAGAACGGTGCTTCGACAAGCTCAGCACGAACGGAGAAAGGGATGATCCGCGCGCTGATTCTCCGCGACATCCGCCGTGCCTGGGCGAGCGGCGGGGCGATCTGGCCGATCGCGTTCTTCCTGCTGGCGACGATCCTGTTTCCCTTCGCGATCGGGCCCGATGCGAAATTGCTCGCGCGGGTCGGCGGCGGGGTGATCTGGGCGGCGGCGTTGCTGGCGGCGTTGCTGCCGGTCGAGCGGCTGCTCGCGCCCGATGCCGAAGCGGGGGTACTCGATCAGCTCGCCGTGCGCGGCGTGGGAATGAGCATGGTCGCCGCGATCAAGACGCTCGCGCACTGGCTCGCCTTCGCGCCGCCGCTGATGCTCGCGGCGGTGATCGCGGCCGGGCTACTCGATCTGCCCGGCGCGGTGCTGGCGCGTGTCGAGCTGGGGCTGCTGGCCGGCACGCCGGGGCTGGCCGCACTCGCCGTCGCCACCGCCGCGTTGGTCGCGGGGCTGCGCGGCGCGGGTGCGCTGGCGGGGCTGGTGATGCTCCCGCTCGCCATTCCCTTGCTGATCTTCGGCGCAGGCATGATCGACGGCGGCATGGGCGCGCTGAAGCTGCTCGCCGCGGTCAGCCTGCTGCTGGTCGCGGGCGCGCCGTTCGTGGCGGGCGCGGCGCTAAAGGTGGACTCGTAAGCTCGCGGTCAGTGGAAAGCGGGGCTGCCAATAACGGCATGGATCGCCCAATACTCCAGCGGAATGGCATTGAGCACATCGGCAAATGTCGGGGCTTCTGCCGTAGCTTTGTCGAACCAGAAGGAGATGTCGCCGTCCTCTCGATGTTCGACATAGATCGGCAGAAACTTGGCGTCGGAAAATTGCGCCGCAACTGATGCGGCGTGCTCGGGCTTGATCCGGACACGCACGCCAATCTTCCTCTCGGAAGGTGGCTTGTTCACCGCGACCACCGCGCGAAAATCGCGGTCGGCAGCAGCAGCCCGCGCGCTTCCTCGCGTACCGCCATCTCGCCCACTTCCACCGTGCCGCCCAGATCGGCCATCGCCTGGCGCAGCAGTTCGCCGATCGCGAGCGCGGACATGCGCACGGCATAGACGGTCAGCACCAGGAACTTGCTCTTCTCGTCGAGCAAGGCGCGGCAATCGGCGATCAGGCCGGGGAGGTTCTCCTCCAGCCGCCACACTTCGCCGTCCGGACCGCGGCCGAACTTGGGCGGATCGAGCATGATCCCGTCATAGCGCCGCCCGCGCCGCACCTCGCGCGCGGTGAACTTGGCGGCGTCGTCGACCATCCAGCGGATCGGGCGATCGGCGAGATCGGAGAGGAAGGCGTTGGCCTTGCCCGCCTCGACCGATTTCTTCGAGGCATCGACGTGCGTCATCCGCGCACCCTTCGCCGCCAGCGCCAGCGTGCCGACGCCGGTATAGCCGAACAGGTTCATCACCTCGTCGCCCTCGGCCACGCGCTCGCGCATCCACGCCCATTGCGGCGCCATGTCGGGAAAGAAGGCGAGATGGCGGAACGGCGTGTTCTGCGCGAGGAACAGCAGTTCCTCCCAGCGCACGTGCCAGCCGCCGCGCGGCACGTCGCGCGACAGATGCCAGCGCCCGCCGCCATCCTCGTCCGACGCGCCGATGAAATCGCCGTCGGCTTCCCAGCTGTCGGAAGCGGGCGCCCACATCGCCTGCGGTTCGGGCCGGATGAAGCGGAAGCGGCCATAGCGCTCGAGCTTCCTGCCGTGGCCGGAATCGATCAGCCCGTAATCCGCCCACGGCGCGCCGATGAGAGTCTGGAGTTCCATAAATTTCCGTTCGCCCTGAGCTTGTCGAAGGGCCGTCCTTCTTCTGCCACCCGCTTAGAGAGAAGAACGGTGCTTCGACAAGCTCAGCACGAACGGGAAGGGATTTAGGCCGCGGGCGTCGCGCGTTCCGTGACATACGCCGTCACCGCCTCGAACGTCGCGGGGAGCGTATCGTAGCGCTCCGCGCGCTCGAACAGGTCGCCCATGCGCGAGGGCAGGATCGGGCGCTGGCCCGTTGCGCGCTCGACCGCGTCGGGGAATTTGGCGGGGTGCGCGGTGGCGAGCGTTACCACCGGCACGTCGGCGGGCAGAGCGGCGCGGCGCGCGGCGGCGAGACCGATCGCGCTGTGCGGATCGATCACCTCGCCGGCTTTCTCGTACGCCCAGCGCATCGCCAGCGCCATGTCGTCGAGGTCGATCCGGTCGCTGGCGAATAGAGTGGCGGCGCCCTCGCGCTGCGCGTTGGTCAACCGCATCGCCTTCGACGCCTCGAACCCGCGCATCTGCTCGGCCAGTGCCTTGCCGTCGCGCCCGCCGACATCGAACAGCAGCCGCTCGAAGTTCGAGCTGACCTGGATGTCCATCGACGGGCTCGGCGTCGGCACCACATTGCCTTGCGAATAATCGCCCGCCGACAGCGCGCGGTGGAGGATGTCGTTGACGTTGGTCGCGACGATCAGCTTCGCGACCGGCAGCCCCATCTTGGCCGCGACATACCCCGCGAACACGTCGCCGAAATTGCCCGTCGGCACCGAGAAGGCGACCGGGCGCTCGGGGGCGCCGAGGCGGACGGCGGCGTAGAAATAATAGACCACCTGCGCCATCAGCCGCGCCCAGTTGATCGAATTGACCGCGCTCAAGGTGAAGCGCCCGGCGAAGTCGCGATCGTTGAACATCGCCTTCACCAGCGCCTGCGCGTCGTCGAAGCTGCCTTCGATCGCGATATTGTGGATGTTGGGCGCGAGCACCGTGGTCATCTGGCGGCGCTGCACGTCCGACACGCGGCCCTTCGGGTGGAGCATGAACACATCGACGCCGCCCCGGCCCGCCAGCGCGTCGATCGCCGCCGAGCCGGTATCGCCAGATGTCGCGCCGACGATGGTGAGGTGCTTGGTCGTGCCCTTGAGGAATCGCTCGAACAGCAGGCCGAGCAGTTGCAGCGCCACGTCCTTGAAGGCGAGCGTCGGGCCGTGGAACAGTTCGAGCAGCCAATGCTGCTGGTCGAGCTGGACGAGCGGCGTGACGGCGGCGTGGGCGAAGCGGCCATAGGCCTCGGTGCACAGCGCGCGCAGTTCGTCCTCACTGAGCGCGCCTTCGACGAACGGCAGCATCACCGCGACGGCGGTATCGACATAGGAGAGGCCGCGCAGGCTCGCGATCTGCGCCTCGGTGAAGCGCGGCCAGCTTTCCGGCACGTAGAGCCCGCCGTCGCCGGCGAGGCCCGCCAATGTCACGCCCTCGAAATCGAGTTCCGGCGCATTCCCCCTGGTGCTGATGTAGCGCATCGTGCGCGAGCGGTTAGCGGCGCGCGCCGCCACGCACAAGCAAGCCTGCCTTTCAGGCGCCGCGCATCCGCTTCCTCAGCGCCAGCGCGTAGATCAGCACGGCGAGCGCGGCGAAGATGAACCATTGCACCGCATAGGACAGGTGATTGTTGGGAATCGAGGAGAGATCCGGCCCCGGATTGGCGGCGAGGCCGGGCGGCGGCGTATCGGCGACCAGCATCAGCGGCTGCGGCGCATGATCGCCGAACATCAGCGCGATCAGCGGGCGATGGTCGGGCGCATGGCTGATATAGCCCGAGACCTTGCCGCCCTTCCACGCCGGTTTGGCATTGGGATCGTGCGTGGTGCCGAGCTGCACCGCGAACCCCGGCCCTTCCGCGCCGGTGCGGCATTGCGCGATGCTGCGGAAGCCGGCGGCGCCCGCACCCTCGGCCTTGAACGATACCGGCTCGAGGCAGAAAGCACCCGCCTTGCGGAACAGCAGATTGTCGCCGAGCGCGAGGCGCGGGAAGGCGATCGGCGGTGCGTTCACGTTCGCCGCGTAGAGCGCGAGTTGCGCCTCCTTCTCGTGGCGGCGCTGCAACTGCCAGAAACCCAACCCGATCATCGCCGCGGCGGCGAGCGCAACCAGGATCGTCGCAAGGATCGGCACGCGCTTCATGGGCGATCCTTCAGCCGCCCTTCCGCAGCGGCATTCCTGTATTCGAGCGCGAGCAGCAGCGCCTTCGATATGCGCAATGCGTAGATCACCAGCGCGGTGGTGACCGGCACCCAGATCAGCGCCTGCAGCCAGAAAGGCGGGGCGAGCGCGAGCTGCAGCCATATCGCCAGCCCGACGACCAGCGCGCCGATGATCATCGTCAGGAACGCGGCGGGCCCGTCACCGACGTTGAACGCCGAGATATCGAGCCCGCAGGCACGGCAGCGATCGGCGAACTTGATCCAGCCGGTGAACAAAGTGGGCTGGCCGCAGCGCGGGCACAGCCCCTTCAACGCGACGTCGCGCGGAGAGGGCGCGGAGTCCGTCACCCCGCGTCGCTCCTCAACCTGCGTGGATCGGCGCGCCCCAGCCGCCCCAGACGTAGATCGTGGCGAACAGGAACAGCCACACCACGTCGACGAAGTGCCAGTACCAGGCGGCAGCCTCGAAGCCGAAATGCTGCTTCGGCGTGAAGTCGCCCTTGTACGCGCGGATCAGGCAGACGATCAGGAAGATCGTACCGATGATCACGTGGAAGCCGTGGAAGCCGGTCGCCATGAAGAACGACGCGCCATAGTTCAGGCCCTTATAGGGGAAGGGCGCCTCGGAATATTCATAGCCCTGGATGCAGCTGAACAGCAGGCCGAGGATGATCGTGCACCACAGGCCACGGATCAGGCCCCGGCGATCGCCGTGGATCAGCGAGTGGTGCGCCCAGGTCACCGTCGTGCCCGAGGTCAGCAGGATGATCGTGTTCAGCAGCGGGAACTTGAAGGCGTCGAGCACTTCGAGGCCCTTGGGCGGCCACTGGCCGACGATCGCCGCAGCGCCATCGGCGGCGTGCTGCACCGAGGTACCGTCCCAGGTGATCGCCGCCGGGAAGAGCGAGAAATCGAAGAACGCCCAGAACCAGCCGACGAAGAACATCACTTCGGAGGCGATGAACAGGATCATGCCGTAGCGGAAATGGAGCTGCACGACGGGCGTATGATCGCCTTCATGCGCTTCCTTGATCACCTGATGCCACCAGCCGTACATCGTGAACGCTACCGCGGCGACGCCGGCGAAGAACAGATAGCCGCTGCCATTCGGGTGGCCGACATGGCCGGTATGCATCCAGGCGATTCCGCCCGAGGCCATCATCAGTGCGGCGAACGCGCCGATCAGCGGCCATGCGCTCGGCGGCAGGATGTGATAATCGTGATTCTTGGCGCCAGCAGCCATCGTCGCTTCCCTGTTGAGGTCGTTTGGTTCGCTCTAGCTTGCAGTTTTGCCGGAATCTACCGGGTAAAACGTGTAGCTGAGCGTGATCGTCTGCACATCGTCATCGTCCGCGTCCTGCTGGATCTTCGGATCGATGTAGAAGATCACCGGCAGGCGTACCGTCTCGTGCGGCTGGATCGTCTGCTGCGTGAAGCAGAAGCACTGGATCTTGGTGAAATATTTGCCCGCCTCGTCCGGCGTCACGTTGTGCGTGGCGGTGCCGGTGATCGCGTGGTCCGAATTGTTGGTCGCGATGAAATAGGTCATGTCGCGCGCGCCGACATCGACGGTGTCGCTCTTCTCCTCGGGGCGGAACGTCCAGGGGAGCTTGGGCGAGACGTTGGCGTCGAACGCCACCACCATCTTGCGGTTGACCGCGCCGGGCGCCTGCGTGCCGCGCTGCGTGGTGCCGTTGAGCCCGGTCGCCTGGCAGAAGATGCGGTAGAGCGGCACGCTCGCCCAGCCGAGGCCGGTCATGAAACACACGCCGAGCACGGCGAGCAGAGCGGTACGCAGCTTCCGGTTCAATGCGCCATCCCTTCCTTGATCTTCACGATCGAGATCGCGAACACGAGCACGACGAACGCGCCGAGCAGCAGCGCCATCACGCGCGCGCGGCCTTTCCGTGTTTTCTCGAGCTGCGCCTGCTGGTCAGCTGGGAGTTGATCCCAGGCGAAGGGCGGCGGTCCGGGCGAATCGAGATATTCGCGCGGCTCATAAGGTCCCTTGGGCGGCATATGGCTGCGCATCAAATCGTCGTTATCGTCGGGCATCAGGCGATCCAATGGTCGACGACGAGCGCGCCGAACAGGAGGAAGAGATAAAGGATCGAGAAGGCGAACAGGCGCTTCTCGGGGCGCATCGTGTCGTCGGACGCGGTGGTACGCAGGCTGACCTGCGCGGCGAGGACCGCAAAGACTGTGGTCGCGATCACCGCCACGGCTCCGTAGGGCATGCCCGTCAGCCCGAGCGGCCAGGGCGCGATCGCGGCGATCGCCATCGGGATGGTGTAGAGCCCGATCTGCTGGCGCGTCGCGCGCTCGCCGGCGACGACCGGCAGCATCGGCACGCCCGCTGCAGCGTAGTCGGACTTCACGAACAACGCGAGCGCCCAGAAATGCGGCGGCGTCCACAGGAAGACGAGCGCGAAGAGCAGAAACGGCAGCAAGGCGACATGTCCGGTCGCGGCGGCCCAGCCGATCAGCGGCGGGAAAGCACCGGCCGCGCCGCCGATCACGATATTCTGCGGCGTGCGGCGCTTCAGCCATACGGTGTAGATCAGCACGTAGAACAGGATCGAGACGGTCAGGATCGCAGCGGCGGCCAGGTTCACCGCGAACCCCATCAGGATCACCGAGAAGGCGGCGAGCCCGACGCCGAAATGCAGCGCCGATTGCCTTTCCATCCGCCCGGAGGGCAGGGGGCGCTTCTGCGTGCGCCGCATCTGCGCGTCGAGATCGGCCTCATACCATTGATTGAGCGCGCCCGCCGCGCCCGCGCCGAGCGCGATGCACAGGATCGCGGTGAAGCCCAGGACGGGGTCGATCTGCGTCGGCGCCGCGAGCATGCCACACAAGCCGGTGAAAACGACGAGCGTCATCACCCGCGGCTTGGTCAATGCCAGGAAATCGCGCCAGTCGGCGGGCAGCGGAACGGTGGTCGTGTTCATGGAATCTGCGCGGCCTATAGGCCGATGGCCGGGCGGGGGAAAGGGCGCGGTTCAATCCTTCCTTTTCGGCACCACGCTGATCTTGCCGCCGCTCTCGATCGTTGCCAGCGCGACGTCTTCTGGATGCTCGACCTGCTCCATGCGCAGACCTTCGAGCAGATCGTCGCGGCTTAGCTCCATTCGAGGCAACACCGCTTCATGAATCACGCCGTCGGTGATCAGCGTGGCCGGGCGGCTCTTCACCAGCCAGGCGAGCGGCCGGAACCGGATCGTTGCGTGCGCGAGCAGCCGGTGCAGGATCACCAGCACCAGAGTCGCGGCGAGCGCGGGGAAAAACGCCGCCTTGCCGGTCATCACGCGGCTGACGTTCGATCCGACGATCAGCGCGACGACGATGTCGAGCGGCGAATAGCGCGCGAAAGTCCGCCGCCCCGCGATGCGCACGCACAGCACGCCGAACAGGAACAGCAGCACGGCGCGGGCGCACAATTGCAGCGTATCCGCGCCTTCGTCGGGACCGATCAACTGGCGGAACATCTCCATGGAGGAGCAACGTGCGACGCCCCCTTCCGATTTCGGACTTCCTCAAACGAAAACGCCCCGGCTTTGGGCCGGGGCGCTTCGTTGGTCAGCCGTTCCGCCGATCAGTGAGAGTGGCCATCACCCCCGTCTATCACGGGCAGCGTCTCGAACTGGTGGTAGGGCGGCGGGCTCGACAGCGTCCATTCGAGCGTCGTCGCGCCTTCGCCCCAGGGATTGTCGGGCGCCTTCGGGCCGGCGACCAGCGAGTAGACCAGGTTGACGAAGAAGATGACCATGCCGACGCCCATGATCATGTAGCCGTCGGTCGCGATCGTGTTCCAATGCTCGTAGGCCGGGGTGTAGTCCGGAATACGGCGCGGCATGCCTTGCAGGCCCAGGAAGTGCATCGGGAAGAACAGCAGGTTCACGCCGACGAAGAACACCCAGAAGTGCAGCTGGCCGAGCACCTCGTTGTACATCCGGCCCGACATCTTCGGGAACCAGTAATAGAAGCCGGCGAACAGCGAGAACACCGCGCCGAGGCTGAGCACGTAGTGGAAGTGCGCCACCACGTAATAAGTGTCCTGCATGTAGTCGTCGACGCCGCCATTGGCGAGCACGACGCCGGTCACGCCGCCGACGGTGAACATGAAGATGAAGCCGATCGCCCAGACCATCGGGGTCTTGAACGAGAGCGAGCCGCCCCACATCGTCGCGATCCACGAGAAGATCTTGATGCCGGTCGGCACCGCGATCACCATCGTCGCCGCGG
>Ga0153956_1000823_pt1 | contig 31867 bp, 27 predicted proteins | sample TSFL040MetaG_FD_104704 | JGI IMG/M metagenome (GOLD analysis project Ga0153956, IMG submission 104704) | Attine ant fungus gardens microbial communities from Florida, USA - TSFL040 MetaG | ecosystem: Host-associated > Fungi > Mycelium > Unclassified | place: USA: Florida, Wekiwa Springs... | reverse complement strand
GCGTTTGCCGATGCAGACCCGCTTGCCCCCGCCGAAGGGGACGTAGGCGCCGCGCGGCAGAGCGGCTTTGCGCTCGCGGGTGAAGCGCTCGGGGACGAAAGCCTCGGGCTCGGGGAAGACCTCGGGCAGGCGGTGGCTGGCCCAGGAGCAGTAGTTGACGTAGGCGCCGCGCGGCACCTGGTAGCCGCCCCACTCGAAATCGCGGACGGCGCGGCGGGGGCCGATCCAGGCGGGCGGGTAGAGCCGCAGGACCTCGTCGACGACCATGTCGAGGTAGGGCAGCTCCTTCTCCAACTGATCGATCGTCGGCGGCGCCCCGCCGAGCACCCGGTCCTGCTCGGCGCAGAGGCGCGCCAGCACGTCGGGGTGGTGGGCGAGCTCGTAGAGGGCGAAGGTGACGGTCGAGGTCGAGGTGTCGTGGCCGGCGAACATCAGCGTCATCACCTGGTCACGGATCTCGGCGTCGGTGAAGCGCTCGCCGTGCTCGCCGCGCGCCTCGACGAGCAGCGAGAGGATGTCGCGGCGGCCGCTGCCGGGAGCGGCCCGACGGCGCTCGATCTCCTCGTAGACGATCCGGTCGAGGACGGCGCGGGCGGCCATCAGTCGGCGCCAGGGCGAGCCGGGGCCGCGCAGCAGGCGCAGGGCGAAGTCGATGCCGAAGTAACCGAGCGCCTCCTCGAACTTCGCCGCCGCGAGCGCGCCCTTGCCGCCGTCGTCGGGGTCCAGCCCGAGCAGGGCCCGCATCGCGATCCGCATCGCCAGCGCCCGCATCCAGGCGTAGACGTCGACCACGGTGTCAGGGCGCAGGGCGGCGAGCGCCGCCTCCGCCTCGGTGACCATCGCCGCGGTCGACGCCTCGACCTGCTCGCGGTGGAAGGCGGGCAGCATGATCGCCCGGGCACGGTCGTGATAGTCGTCGTCGACCGTCAACAGGCCGTCGCCGAGCAGCGGGATCAGGTCGCCGAAGCTCGACTCGCGCCAGTGGAAGTTCTCCGGATGGCCGACGGTGACGTAGTGGTTCGCCTCCGGCCCGAGCATCCAGATCGCGGTGATGTGGAGCATCCGCATCGAGAAGATCGGCCCGAACTCTTCGTAGCCGCCGAGCAGGAGCGGCAGCGGGTCGCGGGCGACCTGCTTGGTCCGCGCCCAGTCGAAGTCACGCGGCCCCGGCGGGTACTTCCCCCGTCCCCGCACCTCGACCGCGAGGTCGTCGAAGACCCGCCGGAAGGGGTTGGCGGTGAGCCGCGGCGGGCGGCTTGCGATGGGCGCCGTCGAGTCGACCGTGGCCATGGGCGCGGATATTAACTGGCTGGCCGGCCAGTCAGCCTCAGGCGGCGGCTTTGGCGGCGAGCTGGCCGCAGGCGGCGTCGATATCGCGGCCGCGGGTGAGGCGGACGGTGGCGGGGACGCGGTGCTCGGCGAGGATCGCGCGGAAGGTCTCGATCCGCTCCGGCGAGGAGCCGTCGTAGGCGCCGGTCGGGTTGTACGGGATCAGGTTGATCTTGTAGATCCGCGGGTCGAGCAGGGCGGCCAGTTCGCGGGCGTGCTCGGGGTGGTCGTTGACGCCGTCGAGCATCACGTACTCGACGAAGATCTTGCGCCGGCGCCTGGCGCGGTAGCGATCGCAGGCGGCCAGCACCTCGGCCAGCGGGAAGCGGTCGTTGACCGGCATCAGCCGCGAGCGCAGGCCGTCGTTGGGGGCGTGCAGCGACAGCGCCAGCCCGATCGGCATCTCGCACTCGGCGAGCCGGTCGATCCCCGGGACCCAGCCGACCGTGGAGATCGAGGTGCGGCGGTTGGTGACGCCGACGTCGGGCAGGCGCTCGCAGGCGGCGAGCACGTTGTCGATGTTCATCGTCGGCTCCCCCATCCCCATGAAGACGACGTGGTCGATCGGTTCGACGCGGCGGAAGTGGAGCGCCTGGTCGAGGATCTCGTCGGCGGTGAGGTTGCGGCCGAACTTCATCTTCCCGGTCGCGCAGAAGGTGCAGGTGAGCGGGCAGCCCGACTGCGAGGAGACGCAGACCGAGCGCCGGCCGTCGCGATAGCGCATCAGCACCGCCTCGAGCGGCCGGCCGTCGGCGGTGTCGAAGAGCGTCTTCACCGTGCCATCGTCGGAGCGCGCCTCGGCGCGGACCGCGAGCGTCGAGAGCGGCACGTCGGCCGACAGCCGCTCCCGCAGCGCCGCCGGCAGGTTCGTCATCTCCTCGTAACCTTCGACCCCACGGGCGACCCACTCCCAGACCTGGGAGGCGCGGTAGCCGGGCTCGCCCGCGACGGCGAGGACCTCATCGAGGCGCTGCGTGTCCATGCAACGAGGTTAGAGGTCCGGGGCAGTCGCCTCCGGTTACGTTCGGAGAACAAATACGTACCTCCCCTGAGCACTTTCGTAACCACGGTCAACGCCATTACCCTTGAATACTTCGCCGATGAAGTCCTTTGACGTACCACGAGCGCTCGAGGCGCCGCTCCAGGTAGGGATCACGCTTGCCACCTTGGCCCGTTATCGGGCGGCGATCCTGCCCGTGGTCGACCGCGAGCTGGTGCTGTGGTCGGCCCGCGCCGCGGCGATCCCGGACCCGTCCCTGGGCGAGCAAGCGCGCGCCGCGTTGACCGAGAAGCGCGGCAACGTGGAGGCGACGGCGGCGCTGATGACGCTCGCGCCCCGGCGCGGGCGCCTCGCGGTCATCCGCGCCTCGACCGCGCTGCAGGTCATCGTCGACTATCTCGACACCCTGGGCGAGGAGGACGGGCCGGACGCGCTCGCCGACGGCCTGCGGCTACACGGGTCCCTGGTCGCGGCGCTGACCCCGGGCACCGCGCCGCGCGACTGGTACGCGCACCATCCCCGCGGCGAGGACGGCGGCTATCTCGACGCGCTCGTCGCCGCCTGCCAGGCCGCGGTGGCGACCCTCCCCTCTCCCGCGCCGCTGCCCGCCGCGCGCCTCGCCGCCGCCCGCTGCGGCGCCGGCCAGAGCCACACCCACGCCGACGGGGGCGCCGGGCTCGAGGCCTGGGCGGCGACGCTCCCCGCCGCGCCCGGGCTGCGCTGGTGGGAGGCGGCCGCGGGCGCGAGCTCCTGCGTCGCCGCCCACGCGCTGATCGCGCTCGCCGGCACGCCCGGCGCGAGCGCCGCCGAGGCGGAGCTCCTCGCCACCGCCTACGACCCCTGGGTCGGCGCGCTGACCGTGCTCCTCGACGACCTCGTCGACCTCGATCGCGACCGCCGCGACGGCGAGCACAACTACCTGCGCGGCCGCGAGGACGAGGCGGCGGCGCGGATCGACTTCCTCGCCGCCGGCGCCCGCCGGGCGCTCCGCGAGGTGCCCCGCCGCGGCACCCACGAAGCGATCCTGAACGGGGTCCTCGCCTACTACCTCGGCGACGCCGCGGCCGACCTCCCGCAGCGCCCGGCGTCCGCCGACGGCGCCCCCGTCCGCGCCTTGTCCATGGCCTTGAGGCTGGCGCCATGACCCCCGCCCGCGCCCGTTACGTCGCGATCATCACCGACGGCAACCGGCGCTGGGCGCGGGAGCGCGACCTGCCGGTCGGGGAAGGGCACCGGGCGGCCGCCGAGAACGTGCGGGCGCGGCTGCGCGATGCGGTCGAGCTCGGGGTCGAGGAGCTGACCATCTACGCCTTCTCGACCGAGAATTGGGAGCGCTCCTCCCAGGAGGTGAGCGGGCTGCTGGCGCTGCTCGCCGAATACATCGACGGCGTCACGCCGGAGCTCCACGCCGAGGGCGTGCGGCTGCGCTTCATCGGCGATCGCGGCGCGCCGCTCCCCGACAGCCTCGTCGAGCGGATGGAATGGGCGGAAGAGCTGACCGACGCGAACCGGCGGATCACCTTCTTCGTCCCCTTCAACTACGGCGGGCGGGCGGAGATCCTGCGTGCTGCGGCGGCCTTCGACGGCGGCGACGAGGGCGCGTTCAGGCGCGGCCTCTACGCGCCGGAGATGCACGATCCACAGCTGATGATCAGGGCGGGCGGCGAGCGGCGGCTGTCCAACTACCTACTGTGGCAGCTCGCCGACTCGGAGCTGATCTTCCGCGACGAGCTCTGGCCCGACTTCTCCCGGCGGGCGTTCGAGGAGTCACTGGCCGAGTACGAGCGGCGACTGCGGCAACGCAGACGGCCCGGAGGGCGTCAGGGATAGCCCCCCGGGCTTGGGTGAGACTCTGCGCGGGAGCGTGCCGTTCAGGGAAACGAGCCGCCCCGGTAACCGTCGAACAGGGAGTTCGACCGGTCTAATGAGAACATATACGCACCAGTTCGTCAATCCCGAACTTCATCAGCGGCGAACCGATTTGCCCAATCCTGAGCCCCGGAGAAACCCAGGTAGGGCAGCAGCGCGAGCAGGACGAGGTCGGGGCGCAGCGCTTCCAGGGCCTCCGAACGGCCGATCCTGAGGTGGTCCCCCACCAGGCCCACGATGCCCGCGACAAGCGCCTCGTCGGTGCTGCCGGGAAGGCGCGAGCCAGCTGGCGCATCGCGGGAGATAAGCGCCGCAAGGCGCTCGATCGTGTCTGTGTATCCGCTTTTGGACGCCACTTCCGTCCCCTCCAACACCAGCAGCGCCTCGACCACCTGAGGGTGGTCGATCGAGAACTTCACCCCCGCGTAGATGCCGGCGGCGACCTGAGCCGGCCACTCGTCCTGGCCGCGGCAAGCTCCGGCGACGCTCCCTTCGAGTTCACCGAGTAACTGCCCGAAGACCTCCCGCTGTCCGCCCACACGTCCACGGTCCTGCCCCATATTTTGGGACACTAACAGACCACTAAGGACCCTTTACCGGTGAGGATGGTGCCTCTGGGGTGGGACGGGCGGGGCCTCGCGCCCCCGCGGCCGGGGTCGGGCGTCCGGTGGCGTCCCGGGACGCCGGCCCGCCGCGCTCAGCGGGCGCGGCAGGAGCGGGTGATGCTGGTGCCCACCCGTTGCCCGCCGGCGAGGGTGAAGCTGGCCTTGGCGAAGGAGAAGAAGCCTGCGGTGAACCGTTGCGGGATCGGGCAGGAGGCGCTGATGTAGCTGCGCTCGCGGCCGTGGAAGCGGAAGCGCCGGAAGAGCTTCACTTCGAAGTGGGCGAAGTGCGGCCAGGGGCCGAGCTCCGGGGGGAGGTCGGCGACCAGTCGGGTGCGGAGGCGGCCCGTTTCGAGCCGGAGGAGGAACGGGAGGACGACGACGGTCGGTGGGTCGGCGGCGAAGCCGTGGAGGATCACCGCCCGTCTCCCCCGCACTCGCCCGTTGAAGGCGAGCAGCTCGGCGTGGACCGTGAACGGCGGCTGGTTCGGGACGTGCACCTGAGCCTCGAGCCGCCCGCGCCCGACGAGCGCATCCCGACACGCTCCGAGGGCCGCCCGCGAGGTCGCGGCACGGAGCTTCCGCGCCGCGCAGACGGGCAGGCCGCGAGTGTCGAGGACACCCTGCCCGGGCAGGCTCAGTTCGACCCGGGTGACCCGCGGGAGCAAAGTGCCGTCGGTGGCCTGCAGGCCGCCCGCGAGCCGCACCGCGACCGGCGCCGGGCGGTCGCGCGGCAACGCCAACGGGGCCAGGCCACCGTCGAGCGAGACGATCAGGTGGCCGTCCTGGGTGCGCTCGCCACCCGCCGTCGAGGCACCGACCGCGACCGCGACCGCAGCGACGGCGAGCGCCGCGAGCGCCCGCCCCGCCACCCCGCGCCGCCGCCCGCTCATCCGTATCTCGAGAACTTGAAGCTGCAGTAGTCGAAGCCGAAGGCCAGCACCACGTTGTTGGCCAGGTTGCCGCTGTGGATGAAGCGTGCGGTCAGGCGCTGCGCCTTGATCGCCTTGCCGGCCCGCAGTTGCGTGGTGATCTGCTTCAGGTAACTCTCCTGCCGGTTCAGATAACCGAACCACTTCGCCAGCCGCGCTTCATCGGCCGACGGCCGCGGCATCGCGGCGATCTTCTTCACGGTGCCGCCGAAGATCCGCGTCGCCTTGGCGAACTTCGCCGTCACGACGGGAAGGCGTTCGGCCTGAAGGTCGCCGCGGGCGCCGCGCATCGCCACCTGCGTCTCCGCCGCGTCCGGCTTGCAGATGTTCTCCAGCTGGCTCACGTATTCGGCCCTGGTGGGCGGTTCGGCGGCCACCGCGACGGCGCCGCCGAGCAGCGCCAGCAGCGCCGCCATGATCACAACCCGCGCCATATCCCTGATCTCCCTGTTTTCTCTCTCATGATTCCGTCAGCACCTTACGGCGCGGCAAGATGCGGTCGAGCGCCGGCGGAACTTTCCACACTCGCTCACCGATCAGCAACATCAGCGCCGGCAGCAGGACGATCCTCACCGCCGTCGCGTCGAGCAGGATCGCCACCGTGAGGCCGATCCCCATCTGACTCACCGTCGCGATCGGCGCCAGCGCGAAGGCGACGAAGACCGCCGCCATGATCGCCGCCGCGCCGGTGATGACACCGGCGGTGCGCTCGATCCCGAAGGCGATCGCCGCGCGGTGGTCGCCATCGACGTCATAGCTCTCGCGCATGCGGGCCAGCAGGAAGACCGCGTAATCGATCGACAGCCCGAAGGTGACGCCGAAGATGGCCCCGGCGCCGACCGTGTCGATGTAGGGATGGCCGCCGAGCGGCACGCCGTCGGGCAACTTGCAGACGAGCGTCACGACCCCGATCGCCGCCGCCACCGTGCCGAGGTTGAGGACCACCGTCAGCAACGCCAGGAGCGGCGCGCGAAGGACGAAGACGAGCGCTACGAGGGTCAGCAGGACGAAGGCGCCGATCACCAGCGGCAATCGCGATTCGGTGGTCGAGCCGTAGGCGTTGAGCGTCGCGGCGCCACCCGCCACGCCGGTGCGCAGCCCGCCCGCCGCGGCGAGCCGCTCGGCGTCCGCCCGCAGCATGTCCCCGGTCTCCCGCGAGCCCTCGCTGTTGAACGGGTGGGTGGAGACGACGAGCAGGCGCGCCGCCTGCCCGCCGCTGTCGAGACTGATCGCCTCCCCCGCTTCGGCGCGGCGGCGCGGCGAGGCGCCGTCGAGGGCGGAGAGGACGAAGTAGCCGGATTCGAAGAGGTGCGGCGAGTCCGTGCGCAGCCTGCGGGCGCCTTCCTCGAGCGGCGCCGCCACCGCGGCCACGCGAACCCCCGCGTGCCGCAGTCGGACCTGCAGCGGGTAGGCGCGGTGGGAGCCTTCGGCGAGGCCCGAGCTGAGCGCCTCGGCCCCGTGCTGCAGTTCGACCAGGCCGTTCGAGAGGCGTTCGGCGCCCCCGCCGAGACGGTCGAGGCCGCTGCCCAGCCCGGCGGCGGCGTGCGAGAGCCGGGCCACGCCGCGTTCCAGCTTGCGACCGCCGGGGACGAGTCGGTTGAGCGCCCCGTTCACTTCCTGGGCGACCGCGCGCAGGCGGCGGACTTCGTCGCGGGTGAGGGCGACCGCCCGGGCCAGCGTCCGCGCTTCGGCGGCCGGCTTGCGCAGCGCCGGGTCGGCGGCGACGGCGCGTTCGAGCCGGCGGGCGAGCTTGCGGGACCGGGCGAGCTCACCGCCGCGCAGGCGCGGCAGCAGCGAGCGCAGGCCGAGCGCCAGGGTCAGGGTGCCGACCGCGGTGCGGCGCTGGCCTTCGGCGAGCTTGCCGCTGCCGTCTTGCAGCCGTTCGATCGCGGTGGTGGCTTCTTCGCCGCGGCCGGCGGCGCGGCGCAGCTCGGTGGCGATCAGCCCGGCCCCGGCCACCGCTCGTTCGGATCCCTCGGCGAGCAGGCCACTGCCGGCGGCGCCTTCGTCGAGGCCCGAGCGGAGCTCGGCCACCGCGCCCGCCGCGCGGCGGAGCTTCGGCCCGAGGCCGCCGACCTGCTCCGGCGTCCCGGACCCGTCGCCACTGAGCTTGGCGCCGAGCGAGCGCAGCGGCGCCGCCCGCTTCGACAGCGGCGCCGGGCCGATCACCGCGCGGATGCCCGGCCGGCGGGCGATGCGGTGCTGGGTGCGGGTGAGGAGGTCGAGGTCCTGGCGATTCGTGATCGGCCCGCGCTCGGTCGCCGCGACGAGGACGAAGGGCGCCTCCCAACCGGGGCCGACGGCCCGGTCAATCGTCTCCGCGCTGACCCGCGCGGGATTGGAGCCGGAAAGCTCGTCGATGCCGGGCGGGCCGGTGGTGAACGACGCGGCGGGCAGCGCGAGGAGCACCAGCGGGCCGACAACCGCGACCGCCGCGATCGCGGGCCTGTGCAGGGCGGCGCCGACCGCGCCGGCGACCGTGAAGCGGCCCCGCGTCATCCCCCCCGGGAGGCGCCCGCGGTTGACCCGCTCCCCGAGCAGCGCGAGCAGGGGCGGCAGGGCGAGGGTCGAGATGACGATCGAGATCGCGGTGACGACGGCGGTCGCGACCGCCAGCGAGAGCAGCAGGGAGCCGGGCTGCAGCGCGGCGGAGAAGACGAGCGCGACCATCAGCGTGGCGCCGGCGAAGAAGGTCGTGCGGCCGGCGGTCCGGCGGGTGGCCCGCGCCGCATCGGCGGGCGAGCGGCCCGCGGCGAGCTCCTCGCGGAAGCGGGAGACGACGAGCAGCGAATAGTCGACGCCCAGCGCCAGCCCCATCATCGTGCAGACGACGAGCGCGAGGGCATCGATCGTCATCACGCCGGCGAGCAGCGAGAGGACCCCACGGCCGGCGACCACCGTGAGCGCACCGAAGGCGAGCGGGATCGCCGCGGCGACCAGCGAGCGGAAGACGAACAGCAGGATCAGGAGCAGGAGCGGCGCCGCGATCAGCTCGGCACGCTGGGAGGCGTCGAGCGATTCCTCTTGCAGCGCCCGGGCGAGGCTGGCGAAGCCCGACTGGGTGGCGACGACCGGCGCCCGGACGCGGGCACCGAGCAGCCCTTCGAGCCGCGGCACCGTGTGGCGCATCGAGTACGCAAGCGGTACGCGATAGTCCACCAGCACCAGGGCCTTCCCGGGCGCCGGCCGCAGCGCGGCGAGCGATCCACGGTCCCAGGGCGAGATCACCGCCGCCCCGGGCTCGCGCCGCAGCGCCCGCACCAGGCCGATCCCCTGCCGGTCGACCGCCGCCTTGGGCCCTTGCAACAGGACCACGAACGGCGAGGAGTCGCCGAAGTGTTCCTGCGAGAGGTCTTCCGCTTCGGCCGCCGCGGTTCCCGGGATGCTCAGGGAGAGCGGATCGAGCCGATCTTCGACCCCGAGCCCGATCACCCCGAGGGCGGCGCAGCAAGCCAGCACCGCCGCGAGCCCGGCGAGCGATCGGTGGCCCCTCACCTGCCGAATCCCTCCATCCGCGGATCAGTCTAAGGCGCCCGCCGCCCCTCGTCGGTACGCGCTTGTCTCTGAGGGACGGCAGCCGCGGAGGGCGGCCGGCGCCCATGGCGAGTTCCGGGGCGCGGGAAGGGACGTGAGGTTCCGCCGGCAGCGACGAGCGCCGGGGGGCCGTGGCTATCCTCTCCCCATGAGGGTCGAGCCCGCCAAGGAACGACTTATGCGAGCCGCCAGGGAAGCGCACAGCGCAGAAGCGCAAAGCGATTTCGCTGCCGCCAACGAGGCCTGGCGGCGCTATCGCTTGATCGGCGACACCCTTCGCGACCCCGACGAGTTGCTGGCCGAAGGGGTTGCGATCAGCGAAGCCGCGCTGGCCCTTGCCGGGTGACGCACGGGGCGACGTGACCACCTTCGCCTCCCTGCTCGATGACCTGAACCAGGCCGGCGTTCGGTATGTCCTCGTAGGAGGCATCGCGGTCATCCGGCACGGAGTGGTCCGAGGAACGCGGGACATCGACGCGGTCTTCGCCCCAGACGATGAGAACCTCGAGCGGATCGGCCGGCTGATCAAAGCCTGGAGCGCGACGCGCCAGGATGGGAGCCCACTACCGGCGGACGCGATCAGCCCGGAGCGATCGGTTCATCTCAAAACGCCGCATGGAGACCTCGACCTGCTCGCCGAGAAAACGGCAGGGATTCGGTTCGCTGACCTGCTCGACAGGGCTGAGGTTCACCGCGTCGACGGCGTCGAGGCACCGATCTGTTCGCTGGCCGACCTCGTCGCGATGAAGCGATCCGTCGGCCGGGAGCGAGACCTCGCTGACCTGAGCGACCTACGCGAGGCGCACGGCGACCTGCCCGGGCCGTGAGGCAAAGGTCACCAACGAGCGTAGCCGCCAACTTGGCCAAGTTGGTCAGGTGACAGCTCGCCCAGCTGTTCCTTATGCGCCTCACAGGCGCATAAGGAACAGCTGGCGGCGGGGGCGGCTGCCGGACCGGCCCTCGACCGATCCGGCAGCGCACCACCCGGGCGGGCCTACTTCTTCTTCGCCTTCTTCTTGCCCTTGCATTCGGCCTTCATGACCGGGTTCAGGGTGACCTGCTTGCCGTTCTGGCCGGTGAAGACGGCCGTCCCCTTCGGGGTGGTCTTGCAGAGCTCCGTGTTGTTGACCAGGAGGCCCTTCTTGCCGCCCTGCATTTCGAGGACGAACCGGGACACGGGAGCGTCAGGGACCATTTCGAACGTGTTGCGGATCCGCTTGTGGGGCGAGTCGATCCGCCCGTCCAGATCGATGTGGATCTGGCCATCCAGTGAAGCCACCAGGTCCGGCAGCTTGTGTTCGGAGCTGCGCAGGAACACGGGCCCTTCGAGCGGACGGTCGAGCAACGGCGACCAGGCTTTCGCCTTGCCGTAGATCGAGGCCCTCGGGCACTCCGCCCCACCGCCCGGGCCGGCGTTGTACTGCGCCCGGGTGCAGACGGTGCGGATGTGGGCGTTCTCGAGGAACTCGGTCGGCGGCAGGGAGACCGCGGCCCGGCGAAGGTTCGCCTGCCCCGGCGGCGGCGTCAGCACCGCCTTGAACGCCGGGTAGGCACCCCGCCGCGTCTTGCCTTTCACCGACATGGCCAGCTTCGGCGCGAACGCCAACGCCCCGCAGCCGGCCGCCTGGAAGCGGTCCGACAGCTGGGCGAGGGCCCCTTCGGTGCTGGTGACGCCGCTGCCGACCGCGGTCGGGTCACATGACGTCGGGTTGACCATGAACCCCTGCCGGTCGATGCCGATTTCCACCGAGCGGAGCCGCAGGGGGATGCCCTGGAGGATCGTCGGCAGCGGGTCGGACTTGACCGTCACCTGGGTGGTCACCGGATCGATGAAGAGCCCGGCACGGACGTTCACCACGCCGAGGTCGAGTGGCCCGGCGACGGCGGGGACGACGAAGTCGAGCCCCAGCGGCGCCCCGGCGTACGGTCCGGTCAGGTAGGCGCGACCGTCCTGCACGTAGAACGGCGTCGGGCCCGCACCGGCCCCGACCTTGACCGAGCCGATCTGGCTATCGGCCCCGCAGGTCCCGGCCGCGGCACTCGCCTCGGCACACTCGGGGACCCCCGCCAGCTTCGCCAGCAGCCCCTTCGGCAGGACCGTTTCGATGCGGGAGAGTTCCTGCGCACCATCCGGACGGCTCACCTTGTAGGTCAGCGGGCTGTACCCGGCCGCCGCATTGGAGGCGGTGCCCGCTTCCAGGCCCAGGCCGAACAGGCGCGCCCCCAGGCTCGCCGGGCAGGCGGAGCCGTTCGGGCCGGAGCTGACCGTCACGGTGCTTTCCGCACCGACGTCGGCGGTGCCCGACCAGGGGGTCAGCGCCGCCGTCGTCGCCTGCGTCCCGCAGGTCCTCGGCGTCGCCAGCGCCGCCCGCGGCCCGCTGAAGAACCGCAGGCTCAGGTCGGTGAACGGGAGCTGCGGGTTCTCGTCGAACGTGGTGACGAGCTGACCGGTGAGCGGATCGGCAGACACCTTGCCCGGCAGCTTCAGCCTCACGCCCGACCCTTCGGCGACCATGTAGATCGCGAGCAGCGAGCCGAACGGGTTTTCGTCCTGGCGGGCCTGGTAGACGCTGCCCGTCATCGGTTCGTCGAGCAGCGGGGTGTCGATGTTCACGGCCCCGATCTTCGAGTTCGCCGGACAATTGGAGGGCCCTTCGCCGAACTGGTCGAACTGGGCGACCGAGCAGCCGACGAGCCCACTGGCCGCCGAGGGGTTGACCGAGACGCCGGCCGGTAGGGTCACCGCCGCCTTCTTCAGCTGTGCGGCACCCAGCCCGGTCGTGTTGTTGCTCTGCGGCACCTTGAGGTCGACCGTCAGCCCCGAAGGTGAATCGGCCGCGCTCGACTCCAGCGCCGTCGACACCGAGCCCGTGAAGGGAAGCTCGTCACAGCCTTCGAGGGCGTACGGCGCGCCGGCCGCATCGTGGGTCACGTATTCGGCGCTGGCGTCTTCGTCTGCCCAGGAGGTGACGTGGGCGCGGGTGACCAGCGGTTCCCCGGTGCAGGTGCTGGGGAGGGTCATGAACGGCTTTTCCGGTCCTTGGAAGTGGCAGGGTTCGGCCGGCATCGGCCCAAATCCCTGAGACCCGATCAGACACGCGCCTCGTTCGGCATCATGCCGTGGATCGGCCGGGTTGCCCCAGAAGGTCAGGCCGGCGGCTTCCACGGGAATACCCTGGTTGACATTCCTGAAGTGCAGGTCGATGCCGTAGCCACCGAGGCCGCCGCCCTGGCCCGGTGCCTCGGCCGGACGAACCGTCGCGGTCACCGGCACCACATCGAGCGGCTGGATCACGAACATCGCCGGCGAATTCGGCGGCGGCACCATGTTGAAGATCGGGATTTTGAGGGTGATCGCCCCAAGGACTTCGACCGCCGCCACGCCGACCTGGGTGGATTCGGCGCATGCTTCGGACGTTCCGATCGCCGATATTTCCGCCCAAGTCTGTGACATCACGCAGCGCGGAGCCGATGCGGGATTGCCGATCAGCCCGGCCGGCAGTTCGATGTCGATGTCCTTGGGGTTCTGCACCAATTTGCCGGTGTCGGGGTCCTTCGCGAAGGTCATCATCGCGCCGACCTCATAGGGATGCGAACCGGCCTGCGTGGCCGGATCGCCGGCGGGGTCGCTGGTCATCGTGCCGTCGAATTCGATCGAGAACGGGGCGGCGGCGGATGCGCCCGGCACGACCAGGGCGAGCGCCAACAGACAGATGGCGACCGCCCCCAGCAGTACCGAGAGCGTCGACTTATCGGTTTTCAGAGTCCTCATCCCCCTCACCCGCGCTTCCCGGTCGAACGAGCCTTGTGCGACTTCTGCGAGCACTTATTTGCCTTTGACTTTGCCTTTGACTTTCCCTTGCACTGCTTGGACTTCTTCTTCTGCTGCTTCTTCTTCTTCTGGTGTTGTTTCTTCTGCTGCTTCGGCTTCTGCTTCTTCTTGGCGCTGCTCTTCGGCTTCTGGTTCGGTGGGCCGGAGAAGCTCCGCGATCCAACCTGTGGCGCTGCCGGTGCCGCCTCGAGTGGCGGCCGGCACGCTTCGGCTTCGCAGGGCACGGCCGGCGCCGGTTCGGCGAAGCCGCCACCTTCGCGGGCGTCGTAGACATCGGTGTTTTCGTCGCGATCGGCGGCGACCAGCCGATCACGGGTCACGAAGAAGATGTCCTTCGCCGAGGGGCTGACATCGAGGAATTCGGCGCCGTAATCGCCGGTCCCGGTCGAGATCAGGTGGACCGTCCCACCCACCCACTCGTAGGCATCCATCTTGCCGTTGGTGTCCTGGGGCAGGAGCCGGTCGACGGTCGAGAAGAAGACCTTCTTGCCGTCGGCGCTCAGCGGGCTGGGGGAGCTCAGGATCGTGGCGCCGGCCCCGCCGAGGATCTGCGTGGGCGGCACCGGATACCCGGCCGGGGACGCCAACCCGGCGTTGCACGAGGCACAGGTCAGGCCTTCGGCCTGCGACCAGTGGTAGATCTCCCTCACGCCCGCCGGTGATTCACCGGTAAGCGCCCCGACCGAGGTGAAGGCGACCGCATCGCCGGCGTCGGAGATCGACGCCTCCATGCTCTGCGCATTGACGTTTTGGGCCGCCACGAACGGGTCGCTGGGATTGAGCCGGGCGACGAATTCGATCCCGTCGCCCGCGCTCCAGCGATACAGGTTCGGGGCACCCGCGGTCGCGCCCGGCGCCATCGCCGCTTTGGCGACGAAGAACACGGCGTCGCCGTCCGGCGCGGCGAGCAGGTTCACGGTATTGACTTCGGCGCTGCCGCCCCCCGCCGCACCGGCGGCCAGGTTGACCCTTTCGCCGGCTTCGACGTCGTAGCGATAGAGATCGCCGCCGTCGGCGGTGAAGATCGTCGAGAGATCTCGCGAGGCGGCATAGGCGCATTTGCTTTCGACGCAGGTCCCGAGGTAAATCGGCGTTCCGTGGTCACGGAGGACATATGGGCCTCCTTGCGGCGCCCTGAAGATCACCCGCTGACCGTCAGGGGAGACGGCGCCGGTCGCATTTGACACTCCTACGCCGCGGCTGTCGGGTTGCGTCTGCCCCGGCAAGATGTCGATGTTCTTGAGCGTCGACCCGTTCCATTCATAGAGGTTCATGCCTTGGCCGCTCGGCGGAAGCACGGGCGAATCCGGCGTCAGCTTCGCCCGGTTCTGGAAGACGATGTGAGAGAAGTCATTCGACGCGCCATAGATGTTTTGCGCAGTCACCGTGTACAGGTTCCCATTGAAGATCGGGAGCGGCGTTGGGGTGATCAGCTGCACCGACGGCGGCGAGATCGTCCGCACGTACAGGTTCGGCCCCGGCTGTGCGTCGGGGGTCAGCGGCTTCTGGCTTTCTACGAGGACCTTGTTGAGGTCCTGGGATATCAGCAGTGAACTCGAGACCATCGGGATGGTCGTTTCGTTGACGATGGACGGCGAGAAGGGAAAGGAGATCCAGCCGTCGCCGCCCCGCTTCGCCACGTTGCCGGTCTGGAGGGCTCCCCCTTCGGAGCCGGGCAAGCCGTTGTAGGAGAGGAACGCGTAGCCGTCTTCATCGAGGCCGGCCGCACCGCGTGACTGAGCGAAGCCTAGGCGCGTTTCGACATCGCCGTTCGCCTTTTCGTCCGGGCTGACCTTCTCGTAGGCGCGACATTCCGGCAGCAGCGCCGAAAGGCCGCCCCGGAAGATTTCGTTCGGACACCCCGCGGCGCCGGCTGTGGCCGGGACGGCACTTACCGCCCAGGACGCACTCAGCACCGCCAGGGCGAACAACTTCATTGCTCGGCGTTTCACCAAGTCTCTCCCTTGTCCCTTGCCGCTGACCCTGCCTCGCCCGACTTCCGGGCTCCCCGCGGGATCGATCCGGCGATTGTCTCTGGGCCTCCGGATCCGCGACCTCCCTCCTGGAGCGCGGCCCTTCGGCGCCGAAAATAAGAACATAAGCACACCACCTTGTCAAGGAACCGTGTCATTTTCCTGGTTATTTGGCTCTGCAATGCGGCATATCGCAGTTGCATGCGTACCGCTCAACTGACCTTGTTTGATGCTTCCGAGAACGTCGTGGTACCGGGAGATCGTCCGAAGACGACGTCGGCAAAGGACCCTCGGCGACGGGCCGAAAGATCGGCGCATCTCCCTCATGACGGCCGCACGGTCGCGACGAAGGTCTCTGGCCCTCGCTAGGAATCGGTACGTAGGCAGACCGCGATCAGGTCATCTAAGCTCAATATTCGGCATGGTCCTACTTGGCGATTCGCTGTGGGAAATTCATCGGCGTACCGCGTCTGCCCCGGCCACGCCGATGGCAAACGGGACGCCGAGTTACCGGGATATCGTCCGACGACGATGACGAAGACTCCTTGGGGGGATGCGGCGGAGCTGCGGGAGCGGAAGCTGCGGCCGGGGCGGGGAACGCCGCGGGAGGAGGCCGAGCGCAATCAGCGCGAACGGCTCTTCGCGGCGACGGTGGCGACGGTGGCCGAGAAGGGCTACGAGGCGACGACGGTCGCTGACCTGGTGAAGCTCTCGGGGGTTTCGCGGAGCGCCTTCTACCGGCACTTCGAGGACCGGCAGGCCTGCTTCCTGGCGGCGATCGAAGCGATGATCGAGCCCGCGCTCGCGACGCTCGCGGCCGGGCCGGGGACCGCGGGGATGGAGGGCGCACGGAAGGCGTTCGCCTCCTTCATCGCGCTGATCGTCGACCAGCCGGCGGCGGCGAAGATGTGCATCGTCGAGGTCTACGCGGCCGGGCCCGAGGGCGCGGCGCTGATCGACCGGACCATGCGGCGGGTGGAGGAGGCGACGAAGGCGCTGCTCGACCATATCCCCGACAAGCAGGGGATGCCGGAGGAGATCGCGCACGCGATCGTCGGCGGCATCCAGAAGGTGATCCACAAGCGGCTCTACCGCGATCAGGTGGACCAGCTGCCGGGCCTCGTCGACCAGCTCTGGAACTGGAGCTTTTCCTACCCGGTCCCCCCCGGCCCGCTGCGGGCGACGCGGCGGCGGACGGTGAAGACGCTGCCGTTCGAGCAGCGCCAGGCGCTTGCCAGCCCACCCGAGCGGATCCTGCGCGCGCTGGCCGCGGTGGTCGGCGAAAAGGGCTACCCGGACACCACCGTCGCCGACGTGGTCGAGAAGGCCAGCGCCTCGCAGCGCACCTTCTACGAACACTTCAAGAACAAGGAGGACGCGATCGTCGCCGCCCTCGACAGCGGCTCCGCCCACATGCTGGCGGCGGCCCTACCGGCCTTCCGTCGCGCTCCGGACTGGAAGCATGCGGTCCACGACACGATCGAAGCGATGTTCGCCTTCGGCGCCGAAGAGCCCGAGTACGCGCGGATGGGTGGGGTCGAGATGTACGCGGCGGGCAAGCGGGCACTGGACCAGCGGGAGACGGTGACCGAAGGGATGGAGGGCCTGCTCGCCCCCGGCTACGAGCTCAAACCCGACACCCCGCCGATCGCCGCCGAGGCCGTCGGCGGCGCGCTCTACAAACTGCTCTACGACCACGTGAACCGCAAAGGCCCGGAGACCCTCCCCCACATCGTGCCCGTCCTCGTCTACGTCACCCTCGCCCCGTTCCTCGAGGCCGAGGACGCCTACGAGGTGGCGATCGGCTGAGAGAAGGACGGGCACGCGCATCGGCCCCACCCCGGGCGCGCGTTGGGCGCGCTTGTCGACGGGCCGAAAACCGGACAGATGGTCAGGTTTTCGGCCCGTCGACCGGGGGCGGCGGCGGGGTGGCGAGACGTCGGGCCTCGGCCAGGCCGACGTAGGGGGTCAGGGCGAAGACGATCAGGTCGGGACCGATCGTGGTCACCGGCTCCTCCGGTCGGGTCTCGAGGTGGAGGAGGGCCTGGCGGGCGACGCGGAGGACGAGGTTGCGGGCCGTGCGCTCCGGGTGGGGGACGACCGGGGCATCGCGACGGAGGCGCGCGGCCAATCCGTCGACCGCCTCCACGAAGGGGACCAGGTCATCGGTGCGGCGACCGGCGGCGGGCAGGACGAGGCGGCGGGCCGCGGCGGGGTCGGCCGCGGCCTGTTGCAGGGCGGCGCGAATCGCGGTGGCGAGGCGCTCGGGCCAGGTCACCCTCCGATCGACGGTCGACGCGACCGCGCGCTCGAACCGGAGCCGAAGGGCCACGTAGGGCTCGGCCGAGCCCGCGCCTCCCACCGCGTCAGCGTCGTCCCTGACGGCCAATCGATGCCCCGGTCCCGTGTTCGACAATTAAGTACATATACGTACCGTCTTACTCACACATACTCGCACCTGTGGATTGAAATGGTGCTTGTGCAAAGCGCTTTACTAGATCATCGACGTACCATATCTACCCTACTAGCGGTCAGCGGCCGCGGCACCCGCGAGTTATCGCGGTGCCGATGTGCCCGCCGCCGGCGATCCTGAAGCCCGCCCGCGCGAGGGAGAAGAAGCCAGCGGTGAGCGCCTTCGGGATCGGGCAGGAGGCGCTCAGGTAGCTGTGGCGTCTTCCCCTGTACTCGAAGCCGCGCGACAGGGTCATCTCGAAGCTGGCCAGCCGCGGCCACGGCCCGAGCGCCCGTGGCAGCTTGGCGACAAAGCTCCGGCCGAGGTAACCGCTGCCGCGCTCAAGGAGGAAGGGGATCACCACGGCGACCGGGACCCCCTTGCCGAAGGCGTGCACGACGAGCGCCCGCCGGCCGTCCACCCGAGCGTTGAAGGCGAGCAGCGTGGTGTCGATCGGCAGCGGCGACTGGTCGGGCAGGACGACCTCGGCCCGGAGCCGGCCGCGACCCACGAGCGCGCCGGCACAGGCCTCGAGTGCCCCGGCCGTCGTCGCCGAGCGCAGGCGACGCGGAGAGCAGGTCGGCAGCCCGCGAGTGTCGATGACCCCCTGCTGGGGCAGCCCGAGTTCCATCCGGGTCATCCGCGGCAGGGTCGACCCGTCGTCGGTCCGCAGGCTGCCGGCGAGCCGCACCGACACCGGGGCGGGGTGATCGCGCGGGAGCTCCAGCGGCAGGATCCGCCCGTCGAGGGAGAAGACGAGATCGCCGCTCTGTGTGCGCTCCGCGCTCGCCCGCTCCGACCGCGCGGTCACGACGACCAGCGTCGCCGCCAGCAACGGCACCAGGAAGATCCACTTTCGGCGCAGCGAGATCCGACCGCTCACACCGCCACGTTAGGGGCTGGACGCTCGGCCGGGGCTCGCGCTCAGGCCGTTCCCCCGCGGTAAGGTATGCATTCAATCAAGGTGCGATTTGAAAGCACGGGTGATCACCATGAAGGCATTGACGATCAGGAACCTCCCGCCAGATATCGCCGACGCCTTGGAGCGCGAGAAGCGACGGAGAGGCAAGTCTCTCAATCAAACGGTCATCGACCTCCTTGGGCAGGGACTTGGCGCGCAGGGTGCGCGATCCAATGGGCTCGGCCGCCTTGCCGGGGGCTGGAGCCAGGACGAGCTCCGTGACTTCGAACGTGCGACCGCGCGGTTCGAGGCGGTGGACGAGGAGCTCTGGAGTTGACCTCCTACTGTCTCGACACCTCCGTCTACGGCAACTTTCGACGGGGAAACGAGGAACTGGCGGCGCTCTTGGACAAAGCCGAGTCGGTGGGCGTGCCGACGGTCGTGCTCGGCGAGTTGCGCACCGGCTTTCTGCTCGGCGACAGGCGGCAACGCAACGAAGCCGAGCTGGAAGCCCTGCTCGACAACCCCGTCGTCCAGATCCTCCCGGTCGACCCCGAGACGAGCCGACACTATGCGGAGATCGTCGCCGAACTGCGCAAGGCGGGAACGCCGATCCCCACCAACGACATCTGGATCGCCGCCACCGCCGCCCGCAACGGCATCACGGTGCTGACCTGCGACGACCACTTCGAGCGAATCGGGCGCATCGGATCGATCGTCATCGACGCCTGAGAAGCAGGACCGGAATCAGATCCATCATTCGCTCCTTTCTCCGGGTTGTTCGTTTGAGGACGAACCCAGAGGGAGTGGCGACGGCAGATCGCTGAATGCTCCGGAGTCATAAGGGCGAGGCGACAGCCGGTGCCGTCGCCTCGCCCTTGGAACGCCGCAGGGGCGGCGCGTCTACTTCTTGTGGGACTTCGACTACTTGCTTGCCTTCGACTTCTTGCCGCAGCCCTCGACCGAGACCAGCGGCTGGGCTTCGTGGGCCTTGCCGTTCTGACCCGTAAGGCTCGCTTCGGCCCGGGGCTTCGCCTTGCAGAGGTTCGTGTTGTTGGCGAGGAGGCTCTTCTTGCCTCGCTGCATTTCCAGCACGAACCGGCTGACCGGGGCGTCGGGGACCGAGAGGAACCGGGTGCGGATCCGCGGCGAGCCGTGCCTCTTGACCGAGTCGATGTAGCCGACCAGGACCACGTGGATGGAGCCGTTCAGATCGGCGACCAGGTCGGGGAGCTTGCGTTCCCCGCCGTTGGAGCGCAGGTAGACCGGGCCTTCGAGTGGCGTGTCGAGGAGCGGCGTCCAGGCCTGGGCGTGGCCGTAGACCGAGCCCGCCGGGCATTCGTCCGCCGCGAACTGCACCCTGGTGCACACCGTCTTGATGTGGCCCTGTTCGAGCAGCTCGGTCTCCGGCAGGACGACCGTCGCCCGGCCGATGTTCGCCTGCCCCTCGGGTGGCGTCACCACCGCTTTCAGGGCCGGGTTCCCGCCGCGACGCGGTGGGGCGCCGGAGAGGCGCAGGGCGACCTTCGGCCCGAACGCCAGCGCCCCGCAGTCACCGACCTGGAAGCGGCTGGAGGGATGCGCGACCGCGCCCCCGGCACCGCCGATCGTCGAGCCGACCTGCGTCGGGGTGCAGCTCGTCGGGTTGACCGTGAACCCCGGTCGATCGATGTTGACCCGCACGTCGCGGTAGGAGACCGGGACCCCTTGCAGGATCTGCGGCAGGGGGTCGGATTCGGTCGTGACCTGGGTCGTCTCGGGATCGATGTGGAGCGCGTTGCGCACCGCGACCGTGCCGAGGTCGAAGGGGCCGGCCTGCGCCGGGACCTTGACCACGAGGCTGTAGGGAGCCCCCTTGTATGGGCCGGCGAGGTAGACGCCGGTCGGCTCCCTGCCGGGCTGGGGGACGTAGATCGGGTTCGATCCGGCCCCGGCACCGACCGTGGTCGTACCGACCTGGCTCGCGGCCGGGCAGTCGCCGGACACCGCCTGCGCGTCCGGGCAGAGCGGCACGCCGGCGAGCCTGGCCAGAAGGCCCTCGGGGAGGGACGCGCCGATGACCGAGATGTTCTGCTGGCCGTCGGGACGGGTCACCCGCAGCGTGAACGGCGAGTAGGAGCCGGCGACCGGGTTGGCGGTCCCGGCTTCCAGGCCGGGGGTGAACCCGGCCGCGACGCCGCAGCCCTGGTCGATCGCGAAGGTGCCCGACACCTCCGCGGCGGGGCCCGACCACGGGGTCAGGTTCGCATCGGTGGTGTAGGTGCCGCATTCGCCCGGGTTCGTCAGCACCGCCCGCGGGCCGCCCCTGAAGTCGAGCTTCAGCAACGAGAACGGCTGCTGCGGGGATTCGGTGAAGACGGTCCGCAGCCGGCCCGTCACCGGGTCGGGCACGACCCGGCCTTCCTGCTTGATCGTCACCCCGTAGCCCGAGGCGGCGAAGAACATGCGGAACATCTCGCCGCTCTGGGAATCGCTCGATTTCGGCTGCCCGAGGTAGACCGAGCCCTTGAGCGGCCCGGCCAGGATCGGGGTCCGGATTTCCACCGAGCCGATCTTCGAGGCCTCCGGGCAGGAGGATTCGGCGAGGCTGTGGAGCGCCGCCTCTTCGTCGGTGCAGCCCACCGCGCCTTCGGCGACCGTCGGCGACAGCGCCACGCCCTCCGGCAGGGTGACCACCGTGTCCTTCAGCGGCGGCGTGCCCAGGGTGTTCGGGGCTTCGTTCTGGGGAACTTCCAGTTCGAAGCTATAGCCGCTCGGCGCCCCGGCGACGCTGCTTTCGGGATGCATCCGGACCTTCGGCGAGAAGGTCAGCTTGTCGCAGCCGGTCAGTTCCTCCGGCGGCGTGTAGGAGGCGGGGTACCAGGTGTCCTGTCGCTGCCAGGTGTTGGTCGAGATCTTCACCGTGCCCTGGGGGCCGCAGGTGCTCGGCAGGGTCAGCAGCGGGATCGCGGGGCCGCCGCCCCGTCCGCCGAGGCCGGTCCCGGGGAACAGGTTCGTCTTCCATGGGCCGGCGCCGTTCATCAGCGCCGGCACGCCGAACAGGATCAGGCGCGAGTCCAGCAGTTCCAGGCTCTGGGGGATGTTGTTGATGTTCGAGCCGAGGGTGTAGCGGCCGTCGCTGTTCAGCGTCATGTCGAAGGCGACGAGCTGGGAGCCGGCGACGCTCATCAGGAAGCGGGCGGCGACGCCGGCGGGCGGGACCACGTTGTAGACCTTGTTGGCCACTGAGTTCACTGATCCCGAGGCGAAGTAGGTGAGTTCGTGGATGCCCACCATCGCGTCCGGCGGGCAGGTGCCGACCCTCACTTCCAGGACCTTGCACTTCGGGGTGGCCTCGGCGTTGCCGACGAACCCTGGCGGCAATTCGAGGCTCACGTCCTTCGGGTTGGCGTCGGGCCCTTCGTAGCCGAGGGGTCCGAGGGGATGGCGGCTGATCGCCAGCTTGACCACGAAGAGGTCGGGATGGACCCCCGCCTGGGTCGCGTCCTCGACTTCTTCGGGCGCGGGTTTGAGCAGTTCCTGTGCCTGGGCCGAGAATTCCTGGATGTGGAATTCGTCGGCCGGTTCCGCGCCCGCGGCGGCCGGGGCCACCAGCGCCACCAGCGCCGTGATCGCCAGCGCCAGGAGCAGCCGGGGTCGGGTCAGCTTCCTCTGCTTCATCTCGCTCGTCTCCCTCTTCTCACTCATCGCCTCTGGTTCCCTTGCCTCGGGCCGGGCCGCCATCACTTGCCGCCCCGGATCATCCGGACCGTGACCTGGCCCGACCTCGACCGGGTGAAGCCGAGCCTCACCGAGGTGGCGGAGTCCCCGCCGGTGCCGGAGTCGGGCGTGAAGCCGACCCTCGCCCCCACGGTCAGCTTCCCCTTACGGCGCAGCGTCTTCCTCGCCGGACCCATTAGTCGCACCGGCAGCGGGCCGGTGCCGGCCGACGCCTTGCGGCCGACCGGGCGCACCGAGCCGCCGGAGAGGGAGACCCTCCCGGCCGCGTGCACCTTCACCCGCAGGGTCGCCACGACGTCGCCGCCGCCGTGGTGGCTCGCCAGCGAGACGGCCGGCGGCCGGGTCGGGGGCGCCTCGTCGCCGGCGCCGGAGAAGCCGGCAGAGCCGACCGCGCCGGCGGCCGGGGCCGGGGCCGGCGGCCCCTGGCAGGCGTCGCCGCCGCACGGGACCGACTCTTCGGGCGTCGGGAACCCGCCGTCCCTGCGGGCGTCGTAGAGATCGATCACCCCGCCGTCGCGGTCCTGGGCGAGGAGGCTGTCGGTGGTGAGGAAGAAGGCGTCCCGGCCGTCGGCGGAGGCCCGCAGGAACGTCGTCCCGTAGGGGTCTGACCCCGAGCCGAGCAGGTAGAACCGTCCGTCACGCCAGGCATAGGCGTCCGTGCTCCCGTTCTGGTCGCGCGGCACCAGGGCGTAGGGGGTGTCGAAGAAGACCTCGCCTTCGTCGCTGACCGCGCCTTCCAGCACCTGGTAGGACGGGTGCGGGTAAACCTGGCTGTTAAGGGGAGCCCCCGCGGGACCGAGGTCGACACCACAGGAGACGCAGCTCAGCTCGCCGGTCACGCCGTCGTAGCGATAGACCTGTGACGATTGGGCGGGCGTCGGGAAGCCGAGCGGGTAGGCCGAGGTGAACGCCAGGTAGCGACCGTTGGCCGACATCCAGTAGGCACTGGTGGCCGGCAGCGAGAACGTCGGGACGTTGGGCGCCGGCAGCGTGACCGCGGCCTCGACGCTCCCGTCGTGCAGATATGCGACCGCCCCCCAGTCCTTACCGTCGACCCCGACACCGCCCGAGATCGTGGTGACGGTGGTGGTGAGACTCAGGTACACGTCGGAGAGATCAGGGGTCGCCCCCAGCACGCGCGTCACCGTGGTCCGGCCGAGCAGGCGCAGCGAGCCGTCGGCGAGGTCACGCAGGTAGAGGCCCTGCGATCCTGCCGGGCCGGCCGGCAGCGGCACGTCGGTGAGCTGGTCGGGGCACTCGAAGAGGACGTGTCCGCCGTCCGCGCTCAGCTTCACCAGCGTGACCTTGGTGCAGGTGCGACCTTCGGTGCCCTCGCCGATGTCGACGGTGTGGGCCCTGGCCGGGTCGTCGGCGTCGAGGCGCAGGTAGAGCTTCAGCGCCGCGGTCGGGCCGGCGACGAAGGCGACGCGGGTCCCGTCGGCCGACATCTGCGCCGTCGGCAGCGCCGGCGGTTCTTCCGAGATGGCGGTCGTTTCGGCGGGCCGTTCGGTGGTCGGGTTGCCGGCCGGGTCGACGTCGACCAGCTGGGTCGGCCTCCCTTCGACGTAGAGGTAGAGGTGTTTGACGGTTTCGCCCACGATCGGCGGAGCCAGCACGCGTTTGCTCCGCATCAGGATCCGGGAGAGGTCGCCGGAGGCGGCGACGAATTCGACCGGTTCGGGCGAGAGGTCGGGCAGGGTCACGGGCCGGCTGACCCAGGTGAAGGAGCCGTCGGCGTCGCGCCGGTAGAGATCGTCGGAGTTGGGGACGTCGCCAGGGTTACCACGCCCGACGACTTTGCCCTGGTCGTCGGGGTCGAGCGGGTATTTGGTGAGGAACAGCGCCCGCGAGAGGTCGGTCGAGACGGCCTTCAGCTTCACTTCGTCGTTGATTTCCGAGTTCCGGCGCACGAACGGGGGCAGGAGACTCACCGCCTGCCAGCCGGTCGGCGTGCGTTCCGACATGTAGCTCCCGGGGTAGCCGTTCTGGGCTCCAGGGAAGCCCCCTTCGCCGTTAAAGTCGACCCGGTCGCCGTCGGTGCTGATGCCGAAGCTGTTGGCCCAAGCTTTGTAGGGGCCCTTGTCGACGGGCGAGACCTGCTCCCAGGCGCGGCATTCCGGCAGGTGGCCGGCTCCCTGCTGCGCGCGGATCGCTTCGTTCGGGCATTCGGCCGCCGCGGCGGCGCCGGGGCCGGCGATCGCCGCGACGGCGAGCAGGCAGAGGCAGGCGAGGCCGAGGGCCCTCCTGCCCATGGTCGTTGGCGATCCGGCAGACGATGCCGTCCGTTGGCGTCTCACTCGTTCCCCTCTCCTCGTTCGATCCCGGACGACCGGCTCCATTCCAATTCCCGCGGATGCGGGCTCCCTGGCCGGAGCTTGGCCGTCTCTCTTTTCTCCCGTCGATGGAGCCCGACTTCGCAAGGTCGGGGACTCCTTTCGACGCCGCAATGGAAACGTAGAAATACCAGGATGTCAAGAGTAGATTCAGGTACGAGACAAGATCGAGCCCGCTGAGTTCCACCTAAACCCGCATGAAAACAGGAGATTGCGTCGTTTGATGAATTTCGAAAAGGCCTTGACTGGGACGGTCATTTACGTACCAAGTCGAACCGTAAGACGGCCGTGAAGACCCCCTGGGGTGAGTCGGACGAGCTGCGCGACCGGCGCCTGCAGCCGGGTCCGGGGCTGTCGCGGGCGGCGACCGAGCGCAACCAGCGGGAAAGGCTGTTCGCGGCGCTCACCGCGGTCGTCGCCGAGCGGGGATACGAGGCGACGACGGTCGCTGACGTGGTCGCGCTGTCCGGCGTCTCGCGGAGCTCGTTCTACCGGCACTTCGACGATAAGCAGGCGTGCTTCGTCGCCGCGGTCGACGCTCTGACCGGGCCGGAGCTGGAGCGGCTGGCGGCGGACGAGGATGTGGTCGCCGACGAGGAGCGGGCGCGGGAAGGGTTCTTCCGGCTGCTCGAGCTGATCGCGGCGCAGCCGGCGGCGGCGAAGATGTGCCTGGTCGAGGTGCACGCCGCCGGACCGGAGGCGGCGGCGCAGCACGAGGCGATCTTCGACGGGCTGGCCGGCCTGGCGGGGCGGATGTTCGAGGGGATGCCCGGCCGCGAGGGGATGCCGGGGGAGCTGGTGCGGGGGATCGTCGGCGGCGTCCACAAGGCCGTCTACACGCGGCTGCTGCGGGGCGAAGCGGAGGCGCTGCCGGAGGTGGCCGCGGGGCTGTGGGAGTGGGTCCTCGGCGTGCCGCCGCCGCCGGGACCGCTGCGCCCGGCGCGGCGCAGATGGCTGCGGCCGCGGCCGTTCGAGGAGCGCCAGGCGTCCTCGGCCCCGCCCGACCGATTGCTGCGGGCGCTGGCCGCGGTGGTCGCCGAGCGCGGCTACCAGGAGACGACGGTGGCGGACGTGGTCGAGCGCGCCCACGCCTCGCAGCGCACCTTCTACAAGAGCTTCCGCGACAAGGAGGCGGCGATGGTGGCCGCGCTCGACGCCGCCTCGGCGCAGATGATGGCCGCCGCGCTGCCCGCCTTCCGCCGCGCCGGCGGCTGGGCGGAGTCGGTCCGCGCCACCCAGGAGGCGATGTTCCGCTTCGCCGCCCTGGAGCCGGAGTACGGGCGGCTCGGCGCGGTCGAGATGTACGCCGCGGGACCGCCGGCGCTGGAGCAGCGGGAGATGGTGGCCGAAGGCATGGAGGGGCTCCTGGCGGCGGGATTCGAGCTGGCCCCGCGAACGCCGGCGATGGCGCCCGAGGCGATCGGCGGCGCCCTCGACGCGATGCTCTTCGACTTCGTCAAGGACAAGGGCCCGGAGCGCCTGCCGGAACTGCTCCCCGCCGCCGTGTACATCACGCTGGCCCCGTTCCTCGGTGCGGAGGAGGCCTACGCGGTCGCTACGATGAGGCAGTGACGAAGACACGCGATCAGACTGACATCGGGGACCTGAAAAGGGCTCGTTCAGTGCGGATGGAGACCGCCCGCAACGCCTCGATGAGCGAACGACTGGCCAGGGTTCACATCATCAGCAAGCAGATGAGCGCCATCAAGGGCGCCGCGGCCGGTCATTGACCGAATTCGACCTCCGGGCGCTGCTGGAGGTCCTGCATCGGCGCGAAGTTCGGTTCGTCGTAATCGGTGGAGTAGCAGTCGGCGCGCACGGCTATGTCCGAGGCACCGAGGATCTGGATCTGGTTCCCGACCCCGACCCGGACAACCTTCACCGACTCACCGCGTCCCTCGAGGAGCTGGAGTCCACGCTCCCCACTGTTGGCAGGGCATTCGATCCATCCACCGATGTCGGGGTGATTCGTCGAGGCGGAAATGTCACCGCGGACAAGATCGAGCCGACCTCGCCAATCTCCCCGACGCCTGAGCATCGGTAGCGGGTGACAGCGGCCTAAGGGCCCTAAGTGGGTCGTCGCGTCGCCCGCCCTCACCGGCGCTCCAGCTTGGAGTGGAAGCCGGCTCCGGTCAGCGGCACGCTGAGCCCGGGGAAGGTGACCCGCAGGCCTCCTTTCCAAGCGCGCCCGGGGCCGGTGGAGAAACGTGCGCTGCCGGAGAACGGGGCTGGGGGCGAGACCCTCACCCGGGTGAGGGAGCGGTTGAAGGCGAAGGCGGCGAGGGGCGCGCCGGCGAAGGCCTGCCGTACCACCGCGACGCCGTCGGCGTTCCGTTCCCGGACGCGGGCGCGGAAGGTGACCCCGCCGGGCCCGGTCGCCGCCCGGAAGCTCGATCCGGCGCCCGGGTCGACCGCGGTGAGGACCGCGGACCGGGCGGGGCGGGCGACGGAGGCCGACGCGGGGCGCGCGGCCGGGCAGCCGGCCGGCAGCGGCGTGCCCACCGAGCCCCTCGCGCTGGTGGCCGTGACGGCCGTGTACCCGCCCTCGCCCTGGAAGCGGATCGTCCCGGTGAAGGTCCCGAGCCGGCGGACCACCCGGAGCGGCCGACGGCGATCGCAGCGCAGGGTGGTGACGGTGCGCTCGCCCGAGGGCCGGAAGCGGACCGCGATCCGCCCGAGCGCGCCGAGGCCGGCGTCGACCGTGCCGGGCCCGGCGGCGATCGCGGGCACCGCGTAGACGTTGGAGGCGCCGTTGCCGGTGCCCGCGGGGCGCGGCGACCCGTCGGGCGCGAAGGTGGGAACCGGCGGGCGACGTTCGGAGGCGATCACGGTCACCTCCCCGGCCTGGCTGGAGACGTCGAGCGCGAAGCCGTTGCTGCCGCGCAGGCCGAAGGAGGCCGACTGCGGAGCGGCCGCACGCGACCTGCCGGGACCCGCGAAGAGGGCGAGAACGACCGCCGCGAGGACCGCCGCGACAAAGAACAGACCTGGCTTAGAAGGTCGATACATCGCTGGCCCGAGCATCGATCAAATAGGAACATATATGGACCAAGATGTCAATCATCTACCAGGAAGGAGCGGGTAAATCCTGAATATAAACGGGTTTAAAAAGATCGTCTCAGTACCGATCTTTCGCACAGCGTCTTACTTCGTCAAGAACATCAGCGGACCGAGATATGGTCGCGCCCGTGGTCGAGACGCCATGGGGAAATGCCGAGGGGTTGCGCTCCAGAAAGCTGCGTCCGGGCGGTGCCTCGCCGGAGGGGGAGACGGCCGCCAGCCAGCGCGAGCGGATCTTCGCGGCGCTGGTCGCGACGGTCGCCGAACGGGGGTACGAGGCGACCACGGTCGCCGACGTCAGCGAGCTCTCGGGCGTCTCGAAGAGCAGCTACTACGACCACTTCAGCGACAAGGAGGACGGGTTCGTGGCGACCGCCGCGGCGCTGCTCTCCCCCGCCCTCGAGTTCGCGCGTGAGAACGGCCTCGGCGGCGACGAGGGCGAGGCGCGCGAGGCCTTCGAACGCGGCATCGGGGCGATCGTGTCCCAGGCCGCCGCGGCCCGGCTCTGCCTGGTCGACATCTACGCGGCCGGCCCGCGGGCCGTGGCGCTCCTCGAGGAGACGCTGTCGGGGTTCGAGCGGCTGCTGGTCCAGACCTTCGAGCGGACCCCGGGCCGCGAGGGGCTGCCCGCGGAGATCGTCCGGGCGCTGATCGGCGGCGTCCAGAAGGTGATCTACAAGCGGCTGCTGCGGGGCGAGGAGCGCGAGCTGATCGACCTCGCCCCGGAACTCTGGCAGTGGCTTCTCTCGGTCCCCCCTCCTCCCGGCCCACTGCGCCCTGGCCGGGTGCGCGCGGTGAGGTCGCTCAGCTTCGAGGACCGCCAGCTCCCCTCCGCCCCGCCGGAGCGATTGCTGCGGGCGCTCGCCGCGGTGGTCGCCGAGAAGGGCTACCAGGAGGCCAAGATCGCCGAGATCGTCGAGCGGGCGAAGACCTCTCGCCGCACCTTCTACGAGCACTTCGACAGCAAGGAGGACGCGATGGTCGCGGCGCTCGACAGCGGCTCGGCGCAGATGCTGGCGGCGGCGCTGCCCGCCTTCCGCCGCGGCGGGGACTGGCCGCGCGCCGTGCGCGACACCCAGCGGGCGATGCTCCATTACGCCGCCGAAGAGCCCGAGTACGGGCGGCTCGGCGCGGTCGAGATGTACGGGGCGGGGCCGCGGGCGCTGGAGCAGCGGGAGATGGTGACCGAAGGGATGGAGGGGCTCCTGCGGCCCGGCTACGAGGTCGCCCCGGCGGTGCCGCCGATCGCCGCCGAGGCAATCGGCGGCGCGCTCTACGCGCTGCTCTACGACTTCGTCAAGGACAAGGGTCCGGAGCGGCTTCCGGCGCTCGTCCCGAGCTTCGTCTACGTCACCCTGGCGACCTTCCTCGGCGCCGAGGAGGCCTACGCGGTGGCGACCGGCTGACGCGCTATTCGTGGATCTTCTCGCCGCGCTCGAGCATGGCGAGGAATTTGCGCAGGCGACGTTCGCGGGTCTCGGGTTTTTTCGCCTCGGCGAGACGGTAGGTGATCGCGTAACGGTTGGCGCCGTCGAGGGCGGCGAAGGCGGCGGCCGCGGCGGGACTGGCGTCGAGCTCGCGCTGGAGGTCGTCGGGGACGGTGGCGACGCGGGCGCCCTCGTAGGCGGCCTCCCAGCGGCCGTCGGCCTTCGCCGCCGCCACCGCGGCGGCGCCCGCGGGCCGGAGGGCGCCGGCGGCCTCCAGGGCTTCGGCCTTTTCGCGGTTGATCTTCGACCAGCGGCCACGCGGGCGGCGGGGCGTGAAGCGCTGCAGGAAGTGGGTCTCGTCGAGGCCGCGCTTCTGGCTGTCGATCCAGCCGAAGCAGAGGGCCACCTCGAGCGCCTCGGCGTAGGTGACGCTCGGCTCCGGCGCGCCTTTCTTGGCGATCTTCAGCCAGACGCCCGGCGAGTCGGCGGCGTTGGCCTCGAGCCACTCCTCCAGGTCGGCCGGGACGGCGAAGAGGAGGATCGGCAGGTCGTCGGCCACGCGTTCCCTCAGCCGCCGAGCCGCGCGGTCAGCTCGTCCGCGCCCACCGACTCGACCTCGACGACCTTGTCACGGGACTTGGCGCCGTGGATGACGCTCACCCAACTTTTTCATCACTTGCCCCTCGCGGCGTAGTAGAAGTAGTTGCCGGAGACGCTAACTCACGATCAGGAGGACCCATGGCTGCTGCGATCCCCGACGAGGCGAAGCACCTCTTCGAAAACAAGGACTTCGCCCATGTGGCGACCGTGAACAAGGACGGCTCGCCGCAGGTGTCGGCCGTCTGGATCGCCCTCGACGGCGACCTCATCACCTTCAACACCGCCAATGGCCGGGTGAAGCCGAGCAACCTGCGTCGCGATCCGCGCGTCGCGATCTCGATCCACGGCCAGGACAACCCCTACGAGAACCTGATCGTCCAGGGCAAGGTCGTCGAGATCACCCCGGACGGCGCCGACGCCGACATCGACGCGCTCGCCAAGCGCTATCTCGACGCCGACTCCTACCCCTTCCGCCAGCCCGGCGAACAGCGGCTGATCGTGAAGATCGAGCCGGAAAAGGTGAACCACACCAGTCCGTGACGATCACGAATCGAGGCCGGGGATCGGGTCGACGATGCCGTGACGGCTCCTCACCCTCAGATGATCGGCCCCGTCGATGTCGGCCGCCTCAAGCCGCTTGCCGTCCGGTAAGCGCGCGGCCTCGATGCGCTCGAGGAAGCGGTGGATCGAAGCGTCGGCCTCGGGGGCCGGGACGGGCCGGCCTCAACCCGGCAGTTCGGCCTCGAGGCGCGCCAGGGCGGCGTGGGCGAGGTCGAAGGTGCGGGGGTCGCCGCTGAGGCGCCAGCGGGAGTTGGCGGCCATCACGACGGCGTAGAGCTCGAAGGCATAACGGTCGGGGTCGGCGATCCCGGCTGCCTGCGCCTGGCGGACGAGCTCCGCCATCCAGGCGTCCATCGAGGCGGCGATCGCATCGCGGACCGGGCCGGGACGGTCGTCGAACTCGCTCGCGGTGGCGCCCCAGAAGCAGCCGCCGGGGAAGCTGTCGAGATAGTCGAGGTAGCGCTCGGCCATCGCCCGCAGGCGGGGCGCGCCGTCGGGGGCGGCGCTCGCGGGCTCGAGCACCATCGCGACGAAGCGGTCGCGGGCGGCGCCGACCGTCGCCAGTTGCAGGTCCTGCTTGGAGCCGAAGTGACGGAAGAGGCCGCTCTTGCTCATCCGCAGCTCGCTCGCGAGGCGGCCGATGGCGAGGCCCTCGAGCCCCTCCACCGAGGCGAGGTCGACGGCGCGGTCGAGGATCGCGGCGCGCGTGCGCTCGCCTTTGGTCTCGCCTTCTTGCTCGATCACCCTTGCCACGGCCACCCTGGGAGGATATAAAAAAGCACGAACGTTCGTATCTAACGACGGGAGGCAGCGATGAGCGATTACGCGGTGAGGAAGATCGACGAGATGGACGCGGCGCTGTACGGCAGCTTCAAGCGGGCGCGGGCGGAGCTGGGGGTGGAGTCGTTCGGGATGCAGGTGATCGACCTGCCACCGTCCTTCGACGGCTACCCGAGCCACGACCACAACCACGACGCCCAGGAGGAGGTCTACGTGGCGCTCCGGGGCGCGGGCGAGCTCGAGGTCGACGGCGAGCGGATGCCGCTCGACGAAGAGCACATGGCGCGGGTCGGACCGGCCGAGCCGCGCAAGGTCTGGGTCGGCCCCGAGGGGATGCGACTCCTGGTCCTCGGCGGCGTCCCCGGCCAGGCCTACTCCCCGCCCGCCGCAAGCCAGATCGGCGGCCCGGACCCGGCGATGCCGCAGGCGTAGCTCCACCGGGGGGACGGGGCAAGGGCCCGTGGCCCTCGCGGCCGTCCGAGTTGCGCCCCGGGCGTCCTGGGCGCCTCATGGGGGTCCTGGCAGGCTGTGACCCCCATGAGGCGCCCAGGACGTGAGGCATTGCGTGGAGACGTCAAGGGTCCGTCACGAAAACGCCGGGGACGTCACCCCTCCCGGCCCCGAGACGACCGCCGCGGTCGTCCTTTCGTCCGGCCCCAGGACCGTGGTCGTCCTTTCGTCCGGTCCCAGGACCGCGGTCGTCCTTAAGTCCGGTAGACGGACCAAAGGACGACCGCCCCGGGTCGGGCGGACGAAAGGACGACCACGGTCCGGCGCCCTCGTCACGGGGTCACGGATCCGTGACGGGTCCGTCCGTCCGCCGTGAGGGATCCGTGGCCCTCTCGTGACCCTCCCGGCACGGTCCCTCCACCTCTCCCCCCGGGAGTGGCCCGGGAGGGACGGCGGGGGTGACCCTGGACGAACCTCCCCGCAGTTCGTGAGGGAAGGGTCACCCCCGCCGT
>Ga0153956_1000822_pt1 | contig 31875 bp, 25 predicted proteins | sample TSFL040MetaG_FD_104704 | JGI IMG/M metagenome (GOLD analysis project Ga0153956, IMG submission 104704) | Attine ant fungus gardens microbial communities from Florida, USA - TSFL040 MetaG | ecosystem: Host-associated > Fungi > Mycelium > Unclassified | place: USA: Florida, Wekiwa Springs... | reverse complement strand
GTTCTCGGTGCGTGGCTGTGGGTTAGGCTCCACCAAGGGGTGTTACGACACCTATGACCGGAAAGCAGTAAACCCAGGGCCGGTTAGTGGTAATGAGCGGCGCCAAGCGGCAGTGCTTCATCTGGACTGGGATTTAGGTCCTTACACGTTAACGTCGGTGAGTGGATATCAGGACACCTACACCAATGGATATCCATCAAATGTGGATGTTGGCTACGCATTACCAAAACTGATGCAACCTGTGGCGCCCGTTGGATCACCGGCCAAGCCATTGCTCGCCGGAACCAACCTCAATTTGTACCAATTCACGCAAGAATTGCGTTTCAGCTCGAACGACAATGATTTCTACAATTGGACCTACGGTTTATACGGCAGCAAAATCATTTCCAATACTCCCGTTTCCCAGCCGCAATTGTTGAGAATTTATGCGGGTACAACGCCGGTCGCATTGCGAATCCTTGATGTTCCTGTGTTCATCCACCAAAACCAAGAAGGTTACGCTGCCTTCACCAACCAGAGCTTCCAGCTGACCGACAAGCTCGACGTGCAGGTGGGGTTGAGGTATCAGACGAGCCGCGCTACCCAATTCGTCACGGCCAATGAGGCAGTTGCCATTGATCGCAGTGTGACGGGACATGCCGTAACGGGTTCCGCCAGTGTCTCCTACCAGCTGACGGATGATTTGCGCACTTACCTGAATTACGGGCGATCCTATCGTCCGGGTGGTTTCACCATTGCCCCGCAGGCGGCGCCCGAATACCAAGAATTCAAACCTGAATATTCCGATTCAATTGAGCTGGGTGTGAAAAGCCGGCTTGCTGGTGGTCGCCTGCAAGTGAACGCCGACGTGTACGTACAAAAGTATACGGATTACCTCGCACGTACTTATGAGTTCATCCGTAATACCCGGCCTGATCCTTCGGGACAAAGCGCCTTCTTAGTCGGAGACAGTCAGCTCAACTATAACGCCGATGCCAAGGTGCAGGGTGCCGAAGTTCAGGTGGATGCCTTGATCACAGACGACTGGACACTCGGTGTTGGCATTTCCTATGCGGATGCGAAGTTTACGGGTGGCGACACGTATTGCAATGTTCGTGATGCCAATGGTGTGGTCATCACGCCCAGTGCTGTGCCTGGAATAAACCGCTGCCCGGCTAGCGGGCGAATGGCTGGAGAACCCAACTGGGGTGCGAATGCCACTTCCGAGTACACCATCCATCTCGGTGGATTCGATGGTTATGTGCGTGGCTTGTATACCTTTAGCAGCGGCCGTGCGGATGACTCCGTTGCTAAAAGCGTAAACGATACATCGAGCTACGGCGTTTTCAATCTGTTCGTGGGTGCGCGTGATTCGCAAGGTTCTTGGGATGTGTCCTTGTGGGCCAAGAATCTCTTCAATCGCCAAGCTGTCGTTGCGTACTACTCGGAAGAAACCCGCGGTTATGTTCCGGTGGGCGCCGCACCAGGAGCGGATGTATCCGATATTCGCTCGGGATACAGCCAAGTTCAGTTGATTCCTGAGCGCCAGATTGGCGTAACCGGAAAGTACAACTTTTCGTTTTGATAATTGATCGCTAAGTAGCCTTCGTCCCGAACGATACCTGAAATGTGTAGCTTGCTCGCCAGCCCATGGCGAGCTTTTTTTGCAATAAGGTATCGACCTTGGTCAGGGTCTTTTGCCGAAGAGGTTGGATTAATGAATGTGCGCATAGGTAAATCCGTAAAGGGAGTTTTTGCGGCTATCGGTTTGTCTTTGAGTATTTCCACTTTTGCCGGAGCGGAGCGGACGGGGATACCGGTGGTAAAGTTTGAGGGGCCAATCAATGGTGGCAGCCGAGGCTATCCGTATTCCGCATCGATTGTGGATCTGAAACCATACGGATATACGGAGTCCGAATATTTTATTGCGGGCACTGCGCACACCTTCAAACCGGCGCCCGGCACGACGTTGAGCACGGATGGGCGTTGGCAAGTTGTTGCGGATGAAGAAAGTCCTTTCAAAACAAGAATCCTTGTGCGCAGACCGGCTCCTGAAAAGTTCAACGGCACGGTCATCGTTGAGTTTATGCAGGAATATTTTGGCAGTGAGCGCGACACCAACTTTCGCTGGAATGCGGAAACCTTGTTGCGGCAGGGGTTTGCCTGGGTAGGCGTTTCCTTGCACCACGAGGGCATCGATGATCCAGCTCCCATGCAAACGCAGACGTATGGCAACATCACCTTCACTAAGGGATTGACGCTGGCGCGTTGGGACTCGGAGCGTTATGGCGCGCTGTCGCTTCCCAGCAGTGACTTGTCTTATGACATTCTCTCACAGCTCGCGCGCTCGGTCGGACCTAATCGTCCGAGGGGCGATATCGACCCATTGGATGGATTGAAGGTTAAGAAGGTCATTGCCGCCGGTAATACCATCGCCGGCCATCGTTTGGCGATTTACATCAATGCTGTGCAACCGCTTACACATGCGTTCGATGGCTTCTATTTGCAGGATCTGACACCGCATAAGTTGCAGCTCGCCAAGGACGTTCCGACGCCCACTGCGCAACCGCTGCGGACGGATGTCGATGTACCGGTGATGGTATTCAATACCACAACTGCCGCAATGGCGGGCCAACAGGCTGAAGGTCAAGACATTCGATTCTGGGAGCCGGCAGGCAGCTCACACACTACGGGACCTGCCACCACGCGAATTGCCCAAGCTAACGCGCGCGATATGGGGCAGGAGGGTGGCTTCTGTCCGCCCGAGTACGCGAATACATTTCCTGTTCATTATGTGTCTGGTGCGGCGATCGTGGCGTTGGACCGCTGGGTTAAGACGGGCGCGAAGCCACCGGTCTTCCCACAGCTGAAAGTCGTTCAGGATGGGAAGGAGGCTGTGACTCCGTTCGATGAGTACGGCAATTCGCTCGGCGGCTTGCGCACGCCCTGGGTTGATGTCCCGGTTGCTCGTTACGATTGGCGCGGCGAATGTCCGGGCGGCGCTGGTCGAACCTATCCCTTCACCACGGAACAATTACGAAAGCTCTACAAATCCCCCGCGGATTATCAGGCCAAGTTTCGCAAGGCCGTCGATTCCGCCGTGCGCCAGCATGTTCTTTTGCCAGAGGATGCGAAAGAAGCCGTGGCCAAGGCTGCACAGGTGAATTGGTAAAAACACTTCAAAAGTCCGCTGCGGAGTTGCAAAGATGTTGCGCAGAATTAGTACCGGAGGTTGCCTGCTACTGATGTTGGCGGCCTGTTCCAACTCGCCCACGGAACTACCTAAAACAAACAGGTTGGTCGATCACACGCAATGGTCAGATTATTTGGGAGGCGCGGATTCCCCGCAATATTCCGCCCTTGCGCAGATCAACCGCGATAATGTAAATGAGATAAAACCAGTCTGGAGCTATCCGATCGAGGATAACGCCCAATCGTTTGGAAATCCCATCGTCATTGATCGCATGCTTTATTTTCCTGCGACCAATGGTGTGACTGCACTGGATGCGGGTACCGGCGAATTTAAATGGAAGGTGTCCGCCAGCGGTATCGATATGCGCGGCCTGAGCTACTGGCAAGACGGCCAAGGGGGTGGCGCACGTATTTTCTATTCCCTTAACGATCGCCTGTACGCGGTCGATGCCGACAGCGGTAAGAAAATCCCAGGCTTTGGTGACGATGGATCAATTGATCTGAAAGAGTACATGGACCGCGACCCGGCCACGATCAAGAGAATACAGTCGCGCTCGCCACCTCGTGTATTTGAAAATCTGTTAATCGTTGGGTCCACCGGCGGCGACGAGTGGAATGGTCCGCCTGGCAATATTCGCGCGTTCGATGCCCGTTCTGGAAAGCTGGTATGGGTGTTTCACACCATTCCCCGAGCTGGAGAGGAAAACGCCGAGGATTGGCCGAAAGACGCTTGGAAGACGGTGGGCGGCGTTAATAATTGGAGCGAGATGACGATCGACGTTCCCAATGGAATTCTGTTCGTCCCATTGGCTTCCGCAAAATACAACTTTTACGGTGTTAACCGCTCCGGTAACAATCTGTATGCGAACTCATTGGTCGCACTTGATGCGCGTACAGGTAAAAGGCTGTGGCATTTTCAAACGGTCCACCATGATCTTTGGGACTACGATTTGCCCCAGGCCCCGAAACTGTTAACGCTGAATCGCGATGGTCGGCGTATAGAGGCAGTGGCGCAGGCTACCAAAACCGGATATGTCTTTACGTTCGAGAGAAAGACGGGGAAGCCTGTTTTTCCGATCGAGGAACGTCCGGTGCCTCAATCCGACATCGAGGGCGAACAGACCTCACCGACACAACCTTTTCCCGTGGCTCCGGAGCCATTCTCGATTCAGCATTTCAGCGCGGATGACTTGGCTCCTTATTTGAGCAAAGAGGAGCGGGAGAAAATGCACAGCATGATTTCCGGGCTCCGTAATGAAGGTATTTTCACACCGCCCAGCTTACGAGGCAGCCTGCAAATGCCGGGGGATGCAGGTGGTACCAGTTGGGGCAACGGGGCCGTCGATCCGGCGACCGGACGCCTCTTTATTGTTTCGATCGAAGTCCCATCGATCACACGCCTGGAAGATCCTGATGCCGCCGGAGTAAACGGGGTTTCGCTCGGCCATGATTCTGAGCTGCCCAGTGTATACACGCAACATTGTGCCATGTGCCACGGTGCGGAGCGTCAGGGTCAGCCGCCGATGGTTCCGTCCTTGGTGAAAATCAATCAGCGTCTTTCTGCTCAAGCCGTTGCCGAAGTGGTTAATCGGGGGCGCGGGCCGATGCCGGGTTTCTCGCTGGATGATAAACAGCGACATGCATTATTGCGTGAGCTGGGTTTTGGCGGGGAGGAAATAGCGGCCCTCGGTTCTAGCACCGGTGATACGACGGTGGCGCCTATCAAGGCATCGACGAGTCCGATCAAGTACAAGAGCGGCTACAACTTTTTGTTCAGCAGTAAAGGACTTCCGGCAAACAAAGGACCTTGGTCGCAGCTCACGGCCTATGACATGAACACCGGCACTATGCTGTGGCAAAAGCCGTTTGGCGCGATGCCTGGTATGAAGGATGTCGGCTCCGTGTTTCCGCGAGGAACTATCGCGGCCACTGCCGGTGGTTTGATCTTCGCCGCTAATCAGGATCGCAAGCTCAGGGCTTGGGATATGGATACCGGGGAGGTGACTTTCACAGCGGATTTGCCCGCGCCGGGTGGCGGAGTTCCGGCCGTTTATTCTGTCAATGGACGGCAATACATCGCCGTCACCGCAGCGTCGTATGACCCGAAGGTTGCCGCACTGCTTCCCAAAGGGGTAATTCCTGAAGGGCGTAACAGTCTGGTCGTCTTTGCGCTGCCTGATTCCGCGCCAGCTCCCTGAGCTGGCGATTTCGATTATTTGCAGGCAAGTCTGAATAGATATTTCGATACACATCAATAAATCAAGGTGGGACGCGTATGAACATGCGGCTTATTTTCGCTCCAGTTATTTGGCTTGTGGCGATGGTGTGTAATGCTCAGGAAACCACGGCTACTTCGGAACCTTTGCAGCGCAGTGCGTCGAAAGGGGCGCCCAACGTGGTGCTTGTCCTTCTCGACGATGTCGGTTTCGGCGCCGCGGCCACGTTTGGCGGACCTGCGGCAACTCCCACGCTGGATATGCTTGCGCACGAAGGCCTGCGTTTCAACCGTTTCCATACAACCGCGATGTGTTCGCCCACGCGAGCATCGTTGTTGACCGGGCGGAATGCTCATGTCACGGGTATCGCCTCAGTGCTCCCGGATTCACGCCCCGGCTATAACGGCTTTCACGCAAAAGATACCGCGACCATCGCTGAAATCCTGCGCCAGCATGGCTATAGCACGGCTGCGTTCGGCAAGTGGCATCAAACTCCAGATTGGGAGCTTTCCCAAAGCGGCCCGTTTGATCGTTGGCCGACGGGCGAAGGCTTTGAAAAGTTCTATGGGTTTCAAGGTGGCGAAACCAACCAGTTCGAGCCAACGCTATATGATGGAACCACTCCGGTTATGCGCCGGCCTGGTCCCGGCTATCATCTGACCGAAGATCTGGCCGACCATGCGATTTCGTGGGTGCAGGCGCAACAGTCGGTGACGCCCGACAAGCCGTTCTTTCTATATTTTGCGCCCGGTGGGATTCATGCACCGATTCAGGTGGCTGAAAAGTGGATCACGCCATATCACGGTAAGTTCGATCAGGGCTGGGATAAACTCCGGGAGGAAATCTTTGCGAGGCAGAAAAAGCTCGGCGTCATTCCAGCTAATACCAAACTGACACCGCGTCCTGAAAGCATGCATGCATGGAATAGTCTGACGCCGGACCAGAAAAAAATTGCATCGCGTTTAATGGAAGCGTATGCCGGCTTTCTTGAACACACCGACGTGCAGATCGGTCGTCTAGTGCAGACTTTGAAGGATGCCGGACAGTTTGACAACACGCTGTTCATCTACATCGTGGGCGATAACGGCGCTAGCGCCGAAGGCGGTCTCGAAGGAAGTCTGAATTATCTGGCTAAGATGCTCGGTGCCCAGCAGCCGGAGGAGGAAATGCTCGCTAGGATCGATCAAATTGGCGGACCCGAAGCGAATGCGCATATTAATGCCACTTGGGCATGGGCCACGGATGCGCCGTTTCAATGGACAAAAACGGTCGCATCGCATCTGGGTGGAATCCGAAATCCAATGGTCGTCACCTGGCCTAAGCGGATCAATGACAAGGGAGGGCTGCGGAATCAGTTCAGTCACGTGAACGACATCGTGCCCACGATACTTGAGGCGGCTGACATAGCGGTGCCGGGAGAGGTGAACGGCATTCAACAAAAGCCCATGAACGGCACCAGTTTGATTTATACCTTTGATAACGCAAAAGCAACCGAGCGCCACCGTACTCAGTATTTTGAGCTGTTCGGCAATCGCTCGATCTATCACGAAGGCTGGATGGCGTCAGCATTTCATGGTCGGATTCCCTGGAAGCCCGCAATTCAGGGAAATAAATCGTTTGATGACGACCGCTGGGAGTTGTATGACCTGCGCAGCGATTTTTCGCAAGCCAACGACCTCGCGGAAAAGGAACCGGAAAAGCTGAACGAACTGAAGGCTCTGTTCATGCAGGAGGCAGCTGCAAATCGGGTGCTGCCACTCGCTGGACAGCCCCTTGTCAAGCAAGGGCTTCCTGATCTGTCTGCGAACGTGAAACGGGCGACTTATCATGAGGGTGCCGTTAACGTACCGGAATCCGCGATACCGAAGATTCATAATCGCTCTTGGTCAGTCGATGCGATGATTGACGCTGACAAAGGAGCGCGCGGTGTGATTGCAGCCCTCGGTGGCACTGTCGCGGGTTGGTCCCTGTATCTGGACGCGCAACAAAGACCCGTCTTCATGTATCGCGCCTTCGACTTGAAGACCGTTGAATTAATCGCTGAGCCGGTCTCCGCGGGTCAAGTGAAGCTGAGAGTCGATTTTAATCACAATAAAAGCGGTGGAGAGTTTGTTCTTAGTGTCAACGGAGTTCGAGTCGCTTCGGACACAGTCCCGCCGACGCCGCTTGGATTCGTCTCTATTGGCGAGCCCTTCAGCGTTGGCATAGACACCGGATCGCCCGCGGGGCGCTACCCTGCGGATGCGGCTCCAGGCTACGCTATACAGCAGGCAAAAATCGACGCGGTTGCTATCGAGGCGCGCTGAGCAAATAACTGAAGAAAGCAAACAGGCGAGCCGGATACGCGCCTGTTTCTTTCGAATACCAGAGTACGTTCAGAACTGATTCTGCAGCTCGGTCTCCGATAGGGCAGGGTGTTCCTGGTATTAACAACACGCATTAATTGTTCGTGAATCCTGGGCCTAGCACCGAGATATCACCCAGTGTCGCGCGATTCAGCTTCGTGCGATGGATCATGTACCAGGTGCCATCAATGCGGCGCCAGCGATCATGATATTCGCCGAGCGTTGAAAACGTTACTTCCGACTTGTCACCGACACCTTTGTGCATGTCACTGACGTAGGCGCGACTGGTCGCGACATCGCCCTCGACATCTATGACGACATTGCCTAATAGATGCTGAGTGGGACCACAGTCGTCGAGAAAAGAGCGCATGGCTTTAATCATGGCCTCACGCCCATACAGTACGCTCCCCATACCAAAATCGGTAGTGACATCAGCGCGAACAAAGGTTTCGAGAGCCTCCCATTCGCGGTGATCCATAGCGTATGCGAAGGCTACTAAAGTGCGATAGATTTCTCGCTCTGCGTATAGTTTTTCAGGCGTCATGATCGATATCCTCTTTTAGAATTCATTTTGGACAAGTCGTGCGATGGACGCGGCGGATGTTATGGGTATCGCCAGCGCATCCATCGCTTGATTGGTATTCTTGAAAAAACCTGGTCAGGCTGACATCGGTTGCCAATCGGTGTAGCCGTGAGCGCCACCGCCGTAGTACAGCTCGCGCGGAGCCTCGACCAAGGGGGCGCCAACCCGTAAACGTTCGACAAGATCAGGGTTGCCAATAAAGTGTTGGCCGAACGACACCATGTCAGCCCAGCCCCGCCCGACCGCATCCTGAGCCAGGGCGCCGCTGTAGCCATTATTGGCGATGTAATGACCGCCGAACTTGCGGCGCAACAGCTGGAAGTCGAACTCATCGGCGGCGTTGGGGCCGCGTGTCTGGCCTTCGACACAATGCAAATAAGCAAGGCCGATCTCGCCCAGCCGGTCCGCAAGGAAGCCATAGGTCTGCTGTGGAGTGCTGTCAAACGGCGCGTTGGCGGGCGAGCGGGTGAGCGGGGATAAACGGACACCCACTCTATCGGCGCCCCACACTTCGGCGACGGCTTGGGTGACCTCCACTGTCAAACGTGTACGGTTTTCGATCGAGCCTCCGTAACGATCGCTGCGTTGGTTAGTGCTGTCGCGGATGAACTGTTCCAGCAAATAGTTGTTGGCTGAATGTACTTCGACACCGTCCATTCCCGCCGCCTTGGCGCAGCGGGCCGCATGTCGGTAATCCTCAATGATCTGTGCGATCTCGTCGGTTGCCAGCGCGCGTGGCGGAGAGGGGCGGGCGAAACCGCTTTCGATGTAAGTTTCGCCTTCCGCCTGGATGGCCGAGGGGCCGACCGGAGCGGCGCCATTTTCCTGCAGGCTTTCATGTGAAAAGCGTCCGACGTGCCAGAGCTGCATAACGATGCGCCCACCTGCCTCGTGCACTGCGTCGGCAACCTGCCGCCAAGCGGCAATATGTGCGTCGGTATAAATTCCGGGCGTGAAGGCGTATCCACGCCCCTGCTGCGAAATATTGGTCGCCTCGGTAATGATGAGGCCGGCAGTCGCGCGCTGCCGGTAGTATTCAATGGACAGTGGTGTGTGAACACCGTCCATACGGGCGCGGGCGCGCGTCAGCGGAGCCATCGCGATACGGTTGGCGACGGGAATGGCTCCTAGGGTGGTTGCCGAAAACAGGTCTGGGGTCGTGCTCACAAGTGATCCTCGTGGTTGATTGCAAAGGAGTGATGATTTTCCGGACATGCTTTGCGCAAGTCGGACGGGTGAATGCGGGACAGACGACCAGTTCAGTCGAGTGCGCTCCAGGCATGGTTGATGCTCTGCTCAGGAACGGATCGCAATCGGCCCAAACTTTGAGGTTTCATCGCAACGCTTCCGGCGCTTTTATGTTTGCCTTTTGCAGTGTCATTGCAATGCCTAACACAATCCCGAGCAGTCCTATGCAATAGCCGACGACCGCGGACCACCCGCCTGCCCGCCATACCCAGCCGCCCGCAGAACCCAGCAAGGTTGCCCCGGTGTAATAAGAGAGAAGATAGAGCGATGAAGCGTGGCTCTTGTCTCGCGTCGCGAGTCGGCCGACCCAACCGCTGGCTGTCGAATGAACCATGAAAAAACCGACGGTAATAACGGTCACGCCTGTGATGATCGCTGCGAGTTGCGGCATCAGGGTCAGCAAAAGTCCCGCAAGAAAGATCAACGTGCCCGCCAACATCACCAGCCCGCGCCCAATACGGTCGGCCAATACTCCCGCCGATGAGGACGCGGCAATGCCTCCGATATAAGCGAAAAAAATCAGGCCAATCTGCGCTTGATTGAGATCATAGGGCGAAGTCGAAAGCCGAAAACCGATGTAGTTATAGATGGCCATGAACCCACCGAGCGACAGGAAGCCGACTAGAAATAGAGCGGGCAAATGAGGGGTGCGTAAGTGCGCATACCAGGCGATGAGGTGCGTGTGTACGGAAAGTCCTTTCCGGATGACGAAGTTTCGCGAGCGCGGCAACATGAGCAGAAAAGCGAACGCCAGCATCAGATCCACTAATCCCACCACAGCGAGAGCACCGCGCCACGACAGCACCTCCGTGAGCGCGCCTATCGCTACACGGCCGATCATGCCGCCGAACGCTGTGCCACTCACATAGAGACCCATGACGAAGCCGAGCCGTTCGCGTGGCACTTCTTCGGCCACGTAGGCCATCGCAAGAGCTGGAACCCCGCCGAGTGCAATGCCTTCGAGCGCGCGGGCCGCGAGTAGCCACGGCCAGTTCGGCGCGGCGGCAGCCAAAATATTAAACAATCCTGATAGTCCGATAGAGGCAAACATCAAACCACGTCGCCCCAGCCCTTCGGACAATACACTGGAGCAAAGAATTGATAGGGCAAGGCTGACGGTGGTCAGAGAGACAGCAAGCGAGCTTTCAGCTGGCCCTATGCCGAAATCCGTCGCGAACTCAGGCAACAGTGGCTGTGTGCAATAAATCAGAGAGAAGGTCGCGAATCCGGCGAGGAACAGCGCAGCACTTATGCGACGCAAGTGGTTGGCTTGCAGCCTCGCCGCCGCAGATGAACTTTCTTTTTCATCCGCGCCGATCGGGCATAGGGGGTTGTCTGCCTTTTGCTGCATGACAGGACTTCAAATCGTCGTTAAACTTAGCTAAAGCATATTTAAAACCAATTAATTTATCAATAAGTATTTGTTTTCCGTATGGCGGGTATTGAATGGAGCTGCGTCATCTCCGTTATTTTCTGGTCGTCGCCGATGAGCTGAATTTCACACGCGCCGCCGCGCGACTGGGCATGAGTCAGCCACCGCTCAGTCAGCAAATCAGGGATCTTGAAGCGGAAATTGCCGTGCCCCTCTTCGACAGGGGACCCCAGGGCGTTGTGCTCACCGAAGCTGGGCGTGCCTTTCAGAAAGAGGCCCGCGCGACGATCGAGCAGGCCGAACGTGCTAAGCAGTTTGCACGGCGTGCGGGTCAAGGAGCGTCCGGCATGTTGCGTATAGGGATTACCACGACGGCAAATTTCAACCCCGTGCCGCCCGAAATGATTCGAGGTTTTCGCACCCGCTACCCCGATGTTGCAATTACCATTGATGAGGGACGATCGATCCGCCTGGTTGAGCGGCTGCTGACAGACGAACTCGATGTAGTGTTTGTACGACCCAGTCCCGCTTTACCTGATGGGTTAAAATTGCACCTGTGTGCAAGCGAGGCAATGGTCGCAGCGTTGCCTGCGGGTCACACACTGGCGAAACAGCACTGCATTGCGCTTGCGGATCTTGCTGAGGAGTCTTTTATTCTGCTTGGCAAGTCGGTTTGCATGAGTTTCCACGATGCCGTGATCGCGGCGTGTCGTCAGGCGGGATTTGCCCCTATCATTGGACAGCAGGTGGCGCGAATCACCTCCATCGTTGATCTGGTAGCCGCGGGATTGGGGGTCGCATTGGTTCCCCGATCGATTTCCAAGATCGCCATTGATGGCGTTGTTTACCGCGATATCGAAGGTGATCCAACATCGGTCGCGTTGGCGCTGGCTATCCGCGGCAGAGATATCTGCGTGCCCGCCACGAATTTTTTTGCTGCGAATTCTTGCTGAGAAAAAGGTATCAGCCAAATGCGTGTTCCGTAATGCGATTGGCGTTGAGCACAAATTTGGTGCCGACGCAAATAGGTGCGCTTGAGAGTACCTAGTTTAATGCGGCCCATATTTCTGTATTTGCAAAAAGCACCTGCATTGGGCGAGTTACTAACGAAATGCCATGGTTCGATGACCTCTAACGGTCGAGGTAGAGCGGCAGTCTGCTTTGCTTAGCTATTGGATGTGAAGGCCAACCCCAACTTTGAAGCCGCGGCCAGCAAACGCTTGTCACGGGTCCAAAGGGATGTCCCTGGAACGAGTTGGGTACTGGCCAACAGATGGGCATCGATATAGCCAATTCCCAAGCCTGCGAGCTGCCGTTGCTCGATAAAATGAAGCACCTCCGAGTCAGACGCCACTTCAGCGGAAGGCATCCCTTGTAGCGCATCCAGTACGTCGAGACGTTGCCGAAGGTTTCCCAATGCCAACTCCCCGATCACAAACGGATGAACCAGCACCTGTCCGGCGATTAACCGGTCGCTCAGGAGGGCGTCGGCTTCTCGCAAATGGTCGATCCAGACCGAAGTATCGACCAGAATCATGACGGTTGACGGCGAGGTACTGAGGTCAGATCCGGCTCGCTTCCGCCCAATCGCGCCAAGCGCCGGGCACTTTCCCGTTCAATCAGCGCCTTGAGTGCTTCGCGGATCAAAGCCGATTTTTCCTGTAAGCCAGTGAACTGCTGCGCCTTGGCGAGCAATTCATCATCCAGTGCAAGCGTGGTTCGCATGGGAATACCTCTCTATAGAGGCACAGATAGTGGCATCAAATGATGCTGGTTTCAATGCGTGAGTGGGGGTAATATCTGCTGTTTGTGTCCAACTGAGATCGAACCGAGGACCACTCTGGTCCTGGGTGTGAGGGCTGAACCCGATTACTGGTATTTTTTCTGGTACCCATTTTTGTTATATGGATAAATATCATTTAAATTCAGTTGGTTAAAGATTTTCTAAGGACCCGTCTAGCTCCACCAATACAGCGTCCAGCAACTTCCAGGGACGACCAAAAACCCGCGTAAATGCGGGTTTTTTTATGCCTGCTCGGTCCACAACGGTCCAGAGTGGTGTATGGACAACCAGCCCTTGCCGTGAGTAGATATGGGAGTACATCGAGCTTCCAGAAAGGATTTACTCACATGCCGCTTACTGACCTCGTTGTTAGAAAAGCCATGTCCAAGGACAAGCCTTTTCGGCTTGCCGATGGCAATGGGTTAGCTCTCCTCGTTCATCCCAACGGCTCCAAATACTGGCAATTTGAGGCACGAGATTGGTGTTATGCGGTGCGCAAAATATTGGCGAACGGAGTGGACCCAAGTCTCGCGCGTAAGGTGACGAAAGCGGCCAAGCTCGAATCGGCCGGCAATAGTTTTGAGGCGGTCGCGCTGGAGTGGTTTGCCAAGCAGATGACGGTCTGCTCGCGCATAGTCGCCACCACCTGCCGCCGCGCTTGTGGGCTCAATACTTTCCCCGCAACGCGGCCTTGAGTGCCTCCTGATCAAGCATCGATTCGGCCAACAGCTTCTTCAGGCGGGCGTTCTCCAGCTCCAGTTCCTTGAGGCGTTTGGCCTCTGACACGGTTTTGAGTTGCACAAGAAATCAAGTCCGCGAGAACCCATTTTGCTGGTACATTTTGCAGACCCTATTTATCCTTTGTAGATCAATAGGGTAAGTTAAGTGTGTTCCCCACATGCGTGGGGATGAACCGCCTTTGAGGAAATTCCAAAGGCTCTCCCTGAAGTGTTCCCCACGGGCGTGGGGATGAACCGGTGGTCGGGATCTATCCGAAATTTTCGCTGAAGTGTTCTCCTCGTGCGTGGGGATTGAACCGGATGCTAGTTTTCCCCTATTCAATGCCAGGCCGATTTTTGATCTGACCTGTTCATCGGCCCTCAATATCAGGGAAGCTCTGATTAAGTCATCGAATGCACGATAATACGCCTAACGCACTCAGCGAGATTTGCCGATGGACCCGTTGACCCTTGCTACGAACATGTTTGAACAATACCGCAAGCCGACCCGTCGCGAGCGTATGCGGGGCAAGCCCAGGTCATTCGAGCCGTTGCGCCGAACGCCAAGGATTTTACCCACGTTAGGGCATCGCGGAATCGACCGCTGACCGATGAAGAGCGTGCGACTAATCGCAGCAAGTCGAAAGTGCGTGCCAAAGTCGAACACCTGTTTGGCATCATCAAGCGCGTGTTTGGTTACGTGAAGGTGCGTTACCGAGGGCTGGACAAAAATGCGCAGGCTTTGTTTGTCATGAGCGCTTTGGCATGCGCTCATTTTGATATTTTTTAATCAACTTGAACTGTTTGAATTTATTACGTCCGATTCGATGGCTTATTCAGACGTTCCTTAAGGTTTTTGGCGCGCGTAGCGCCAAAAATGCTATTGATGCCCTTGGATTGTTGAAATCCTGCTGTTAGTGCTATTCAGGATGGTTTGTGGACGTGGAGTACTGTTTAGGCTGAGAGCAGTCGTCAGCCGCGTCGAACTATAACGCTATTCTGCAAGATGACCGTAAGATGATATTGCTACGCTTTTCGATCGAAAAAAAGCGCCGGACTGATGTTAAACCGATTTGATAGAGCCTCTATATGTTCTTTATTCAATTGCCGAGCGCCGCTCAATACCATGGATACCATGCTTTTCCCGCCAATCTCTTCGTGAAAGTCAGTAGTGTTAAGCTGATATTGATCCATTAAAGCTCTTAATACCGCGACGCTACCGTTTAGGTCTGCGTTGCGTGAATTGAATTCAATGAACTCTTCAGCGCTATCTTCCCAGCGCTCAATGGAGAACGCCAGAATTTCGATGAGTGGTCGAAACTCATCATAGTTTTCTATCAAGTCATCCATGAGTGCCAAAGCCTGTGCATAGTCCTCATCGCTTCGGATTTGGCTAATAAAGCTTGCTTCGGTAAACAATGATTTCGCGTTAGCTTTAACTAAAGAAAAATTAACACTATTCATTTGTCCGCCTCCTGTGCATATCGCTTACAGAGCTTGTCATATTCAGCATGTGACACGATATGTTTTATATAGATACGGTTGTCCCGAAACTCGATGAAAGCGAACAACCGTAAATTATTACCGCCTATGTTAATAATCCACCATTTATCCTTGTATTTAAAATTGTCCAGACTTGGAAACACTGCACGCAACTCATCTGGGGTGCCGAACGTGCCACTACGTAAGGTCTTGTATACCGCATCAATCGCTGGCGCATCATTGGGAAATGCTTTAGCCGCGTCACTAAAAGGTTTTCGGGAGATTACATGCACTTTCGAACAGCCATCCTTAGGTTCACTGTTTGTGAACAGTAGCATACCGGCACAAAGTTCACAAATGGTGAACCTGTTGTTTGTTATGTTTATTTGTATTTATTTTTTAATAAAATTATAGCTTTATGTTATAAGTGGGGGTGTACATCGGGTCGATGTTCCTGGTGAATTCCGGAGACAGTCGGTACTGGTAGATTGTGGTCAATTTGTCCGCCAATCCAGCGTATCCATGCGTGCTTGTTAGTGGGTACTTATGGTCGGCTCATTCATCATTACCATGACTACGTTTGGATCCCCCATCATTAACGTTCATCCTGCCGTCCTGAGCAGCTACGGATGTCTGCGGCGGAGCTGATAAGACAGTATCCACTGCTAACAATCGGTGACCTGCCTGATTTCTTCGAGCCATTCCCCAGTTTTGAATGGCTCGAAGAAATCAGGCAGATCATACCTTCTCCCATATTATTCACGACAGATCCAGTGCTTGTTTCAGAGACGGAGCGCGCGACGTAGCCAGGGAAGAGCGGGTGGCCAGGAAGTGTCACGTTGATTACGACAGGGTTTCCAGTAGCCGGGTCCAAACGCATATAGGACATGACCGGGCTGTTGTTGTATCCACCCAGGTCGTTTCCAAAAGAGCTGATTTGATCCAACACATTGAAGAGCTTGGGGATGCATCATTGAGTGTTCCATTTGATGTTGCGGGGTTGGGTGAGCCTGGAGTTGGGTTGTTGATAATGCCTTGCATGAAAGTGGAGCTATGAAAAAGACTCCGGTTTTATGCTCGGAAGCCAGGCATCAACATTAACGTCAGCGAGGCCGGTGTCGGCGAGCCGGTGCCGGTGTTCCTGCACTACTGGGGCGACTCCTCGCGTACCGACTACTCGCCAGGATCGGTGCCCACGCGGGTTATCGTGGGTGACCACGACAAGGTCGACTCCGTGGAGCGGTTGCGCAGCGAGCCGATGCCACTCATCCCGCAGGCACACATGCGCTGGAGGTGCCTGATGAAGTGGCCTCACTGATCAGCGACTTTCTGGAGCAGATCGCCGCCAAGGCCTAAACCTCAACCATGCTCCGGAGCTGACTTCGCCTGCTGATCCGATAAGAAAAAACGCGCGCCATAGACTTGCTCGCAACGACTATCGTGGCGCAATTCGCGAGAAGCTGGTGTCCCAAAAAATGCCGGCAGCTACTCGAACTGAACCGTGTGCTGCTTGCGGTACACGGCGGGTGTGACGCCGACATGTTTCTTAAACGTGCGGCGCAACGTATCCGCATTGGCGAAGCCGCACTTCGATGCAACCAGCTTCGGTGTGTCGTACCCATTCTCAAGCAGTGTTCGAGCCGCTGTGACGCGGGTTGTTTCGACCCACGCCGCCGGTGTAATGCCGACTTCGGATTGGAACAGGCGCGCGAAATGTCTGGCGCTCAACCCGGCGCGCTTGGCCAAACTCGCGATGCTATGCTCGAGTTCCGGATTGGCGGCAACCCAGCGTTGAATCTCCTGTAAGACAGAGCGTCCCGCCGTTCGTGTTTCTCCTTTGCGACTGAACTGCAATTGCCCACCCGGCCGCTTGAAGTACATGACCAGCTGTCCGGCGACGCGCCGTGCCACGTCGCGCCCCAAATCCTCTTCCACCAACGCCAGGGCGAGGTCCAGTCCCGCCGTTACGCCGGCGGCGGTACGCAATTTTCCATCGCGCACATAGAGCGCATCTTCATCGATTTGAATCGAAGGGTAAGCCTGTGCCAGTGTTTCAGCCGCGGCCCAATGCGTTGTGATATGACGGCCCTCCAACAAACCCGTTGCCGCGAGCACGAAGGCGCCCGTGCAGACTGATCCATAACGTCGACTGCGTTTGGCCGTCGCGCGCAACCATTTCAAAACATCGGGCGTCAGTGTCACGCTTGCGGCATTGGGCGCGCCTGCCACCAATAACGTATCGAAGCGTTCGGTTTCCTTGCCGGCGATTCCATCCGACAGTAAAGAGGCGCCGGACGAGCTGCGAATAGGCCCGGCTTTACAGGCAATGATTTTCAACGTGTAAATTTCTTTGCCTGCCTCGATATTCGCCTGCGCGAACACGTCGAGCGGACCGGCCACATCCAACAACTGCACGCCCGACAGGGCGAGAATGCCGATCGTCTTCGCCATGAGGATGAAATCTCCCGTGTGTGACTACATTTCACGCATAATGGCAGAATATGACTGTTTAAGTCTATTGAGGACAGGTGTCGGGCTGAGGACAATAACCGGACACCGTCTTCAGGAGATCAGCCATGTCCCTCAACGTCAACGGAATCGCCGTCCCCGATAGCCAGCTGGCCCGTGAAATCACCGATCTGGTTCGGGATACGGAGTCACCGCTGCTGTTTCATCACTCGAGCCGTGTGTATTACTTCGGCGCGCTGGCCGGAAAACACCGCGGCTTGAAGTTCGATCCGGAATTGCTTTACTGCGGCTGCATGTTCCACGACATGGGGCTGACGCAGCAGCACAGCAGCGCCAACGAGCGCTTTGAGGTGGATGGCGCCAACGCCGCGCGCGACTTCCTGAAACGCCAGGGCATCAATCAACACGATATCGATACGGTGTGGACGGCCATTGCGCTCCACACCACGCCGGGCATTCCGCAGCACATGCATCCCGTGGTCGCGCTGGTGACGGCCGGCGTGGAAATGGATGTCTTGGGGCTGACCTACGCTGAATACAGCGATGCCGAACGGGAAGCCGTTGTGCGCGCGCATCCGCGCGGAAACAACTTCAAAGAGGAGATCATTCAAACGTTCTACAACGGCATCAAACACAAGCCGGAGACGACGTTCGGCAACGTCAAGGCCGACGTGATCGCGGACAAGGAGCCGCACTTTTGCGCGGGTAATTTCTGCAGCGTGATCCGCGGATCGGCTTGGAGCGCGTGAAGAAAATCCCGGCCGCCGCGCGTTTGCGCGGAGGCGTATGAATCGGTCGAGGGTGGGCGCGTAATGTCCGTGGCAATGGTAGGAAACATAATCTCCCGATTCTGATATTTTGCCTTGCGACTGCCCGGATTTTGTATTCGTGCCTGAATTTGCAGCGGCGGCGCCCGATTTTGCGACCTGGTCCACCCGCCGGGTGATTGCTGATAACGTTAGTGTGCCGATCGCTGAAGAGTGCGGCTGCGGCTTTCAAGTTTTAATTTCAATGGATTTCAATGGGAAAATGCCGCCAACAGGTACGGGGGCATGGTGATGAAAACTACAGAATTATAGAAGGGAAAGGAGATACCGTTTTCTCTGATGCTCAAACGGCGGCGTTGAAGACATCGCCGATTGTGCGCGATGTCTTCGAGCCGGGCGGAGATCAGTCCCCGTCAGATCCTACTCATTACGGTTGCGCCGAATCCATCATCAAAGTCTTGGGCTCCAGGTACGCACTCATGCCCCATTTCCCCATTTCACGTCCCAGTCCTGAATACTTGAAGCCGCCAAAGGGCGCGCGCGGCTCTTGGGCGAGTGTGTTAACGAGTACGCGGCCCGCATCGATCCGACGGGCCACGCGTTCGCAGCGCTCCATGTCCTTGCCCAGCACCATCGCGCTCAGGCCGTAGTTCGTGTCATTGGCGATGGCTATAACCTCGGCATCATCGGTGATCGGCATGCGCATGTCGCACGGCGGCATCTATCACTGGGAGCTGGGGCGTAAAGGCCAGAATTTGCAGATGGATTTGCCCGTGCGCATGGCTCTCAACGAACTGCCGGCCATTAAACAGGCGGTGCTGCTCGGGCTGGGCATCGGCTTTATCTCGGAATGGTTCATCGAAGAAGAACTGAAATCCGGAGCGCTGCTGCCCGTGCTCGCTCCCTGGTGCCAGCCGTTTGGCGGCCTCAGGCTTTACTACTCCGGTCACCGGTTCGTGCCCGCGCGATTGCGCGCACTGATCGAGCTGATCCATGAGTTACGTCCAGCGGGATGAGTTTTTCAACGTCAAAAACAGAGGAGTGATATTGCCGCGCGCACATTTTCGTTGTTGCAGGAAAAATAGATTTGAGGATACGAATTTTCAACGAGCGCTCTCGCGTCGCCTCTGGTTGACTCTCTGTCACTTTGCATCGTGAAAAATAATGCCCAGCGTGTGCCGCCGCCCCCAATGCAGCCGGCTGACCCCGTGGCGCAGGTTCGCACGATAAAAACCGCGTGCGGAGCGCACGGGTCGGTGGTTGACGGCGAGGATGACAGCGTCGCCCTGGCGCAGTGGCACCACATCGGCCCGGCCCGGTTTCTTCGGATTGCTCTCTGTCAGCAGCAAGCGGTTAAAACCCCTCCATAATCACCACAAAAGACGCCACCGCTCAACGGAAAATCCTTATCCAGATCTTTCCGGACGGGAGCTTTGCGCCCTCATGCAAACGATCCTGAATAGCTTGGTGAGTCTCAATACTTATTAGAGCAGCATGCAATCCCTTACGCAGTGGGATATTCCAATCGGGTACTTCAAAATATCCCGTGTATATGGGACGGGCTAATAGTTCTGCGACACGGGCGTTATGGACTTTGCCATTTCTGCCGCGATGGAATTGGGGGGAAGACTCAAGGAAGCGTTGGACTTCTGCTTGAGTTTGGAATCTGCCAGACGCCTATCCCTCAAGCGCATCCTGAATGATTGTGGCGACCGGCTCGTCACGCACCAACATTTTTCCTTGGTCCACGACGTTCGTATATCGATAACCAACAGGACATCGAAATACAAAATAACCCATCATTACTCTCGCCAGCATGCGCCGCTTTACTTGTGCCGCATTTTTTCGGCGATGCGCGTGTGAAAAACAGGGCTTCAATACCCTCATGTAACTCACTGTCGGGGTCATCACCGAATACCAACGTTGGTGATTCAAGAAACGCTCCCGTCAAGGTCACTGCATCGCGTAGATCGAAGTGCGTGCGAAAGTCCCGTGCTAGTCGGGTGATGTCATCGATGATGACTCCATGAGGTTCCGATCTGAGGCATGGAGGGAATATCATCGGAACATTGGCTTTGACAGCCCTTAACATTCCCACCGGGCATGGCGCGCTCGTGCATCAGCCAAAGCAGGGCGTTTTCCAGGAAGCGTTGGTAGTCGGGGCTGGCGTAAGCCTGCGTGGTATGGCCGAGCGCGCTGTATACCGCGATGCCCTCGCCCACGGGGCGCCACCAGATGACGGGATGGTCGCCCATTGTCAGCGTTGAAATATTGAAGGTTTGTTTATCCAGATAGCTGCTCTCGTCCAGCGTGGCCAACACATGCACTCTATCTCGCGGCGTGTTTTTGAAACTGTAAAGTTCGTCGGTCCACCGCAGCCGGGCGGGCAGGCCGGCCAGCAGCGGGTGATCGGTATTTTCGAAAACGACTTCGGCCTGGGTGAACTGCGGGCTCATGGTATGTCCGACGAACTCGGCGGCCACGACGTTTTCCACGAACCAGGTCCAGCTGAAGTGGTCGCCGCCGCTGCCGTGAATGCCGAGCCAGCGACCGCCGTGTTCCAGCCAGGTTTTGAAATCGGCCTGTTGCGCCGGCGTCAGCACGTCGCCGGTGACGTTGTTCCAGATCACCACGTCGAAGCGTTGCAAATCCGCGGTGTTGTTGATGGCGCCGTTCTCCGAAAAATAAATCGACCAGCCGTGTTGCGCGGCCAGGCGCTCAAACAGCGCGTTGGCGGCGGGAATCGCCTCCTTGTGGATGAAGCCGTTGGTTTTGCTGAACACCAGCAGCGCCGGATGGCGCAGCTCGGGAATATCCGGCGCCCGCGTGTCGTAAACCGGCGCGCGGAAAAAACCGAGCGAGCGCAATTCCCAATAGACGAAACCGCCCGCGGCCAGGGCGACGGCGAGCGCGGCGATGGCGCCGCGTGCCAGCCATTTTTTTATGTTCATAACCGACTCCTCAGAACGGATAACAGGCGCGGCACCGCCACCACGGCGATCAGCAGCAGCCCCACGAATATCGACATGACAATACCGGGAATATTGAGCAGGCCGAAACCAACAGTGAGAAAACCCATCAGCAAAACCGCAAGCACCACGCCCGCTATCGAACCGCGCCCGCCATCCACGGCGACACCGCCGAGGATCACCATGCTGACGATTTCCAGCTCCCAGCCCTGGGCGATCGAGGGGCGCGTGGAACCCAGCCGCGAGGTGAGCAGAATCGCCGCCACGGCGCTGGCCATGCCCACGGCGACGAATAACGCGAAACGATGTGCGCCTGTGTGGATACCGGAAAAGCGCGCCGTCACCGGGTTGGCGCCGATTGCATAAATACGCCGGCCGATGATGGTGAAATGCAAAACCAGCGCGCAGATGAGTGCCATGGCGATGAACACGAGCAGCTCGCAGGAAATCAGCCCGACGACATAACCCTGGCCGAAAAACGCGAAACTTTCGGGGTAGTGTTTGATGGCGCGATCGCCGAGTATGGCGTAGGCGCCGCCGCGGAACAGGCTCATGGTGCCGATGGTCGCGACGATGGAAGAAACGCCGCACATCGTCACCAGAAAACCGTTCAGCGCGCCGGCCACCGCGCCGGTGAGAAGTCCCGCGCCGAGAATGATTGGCGTCGCGCAGCCCGCCTGCGCCGCAAGCCCCATGGCGACAGAGGCCAGGGCGATGATGCCCGCCACGGAGATATCGATTTCGCCGCTGACGATCAGCAGCGCCAACGGCAGGGCGATGATGCCTTTTTCGGCGAATTGAAAGGTGGCATCGGACAGCGTTTCCACATTCAGGAAATACGGTGATAGTGCGCTGTTGATAGCGAAGACCGCGAGCAGCGCCACCACCAATGCCAACTCCCACGCGGGCAGCGGCGTCAACGCCCGATTCCAATGCAGTGCGGGTGATGGTGATGCGTTCACTGGGCCGATCCTCGCGCCGGGGACTGAATGAATGATCGCTTGCCCGACGATTGGGCGCGGGCGTTGAAAACGACGGCGATGGTGAGCGCAAGACCGCTCACCGCCATTTGCCAGAAGGGCGACAGACCGAGCAGCGGCAGCGCATTGTTGAGCACGCCGAGAAACAGGCAGCCGAGCAGGGCGCCAGCCACCGTGCCGACACCGCCGTTGATGGACACACCGCCGATGACGCAGGCGGCGATCACCTGCAACTCGAACCCCTGGGCCACGTCGGTGTAGGCCACGCCGAAGCGGGCTACCCACAAATAGCCGCACAGTCCGGCCAGCGCGCCGCTCACGACGAAGGCATGAAACTGACTGCGGCCGACATCGATGCCGGCGTACAGCGCCGCGTCCGGGTTGTCGCCGGCGGCGCGGATATTGCGGCCGCGTTCGCTGTAATGCAGCCACAACCCCATGCACGTCGCTCCACCGAGCGCGAGCCAGGACAGCACGGTGAAACCGAGCCATGATGCGCGCGGCAAATCCAGAAAATCGGCGGACATCTGATTGCTGTTGATCCAGGCCCCTTCCGATAACACGAACACCAGGCCGCGATAAATCGCCAGCGTGCCCAGCGTCGCCACAATCGGAGGCACGCGCAGGCGCCAAACCAATACACCATTTATCGCGCCTAGCAATGCGCCCAGCACGGGCGCGGCCAATAGCACAGGTAATACGCCGCGTTCAGGCCAATGGTGATTGATCAGTGCCAATACCATGCCGGTCAGCGCCACATTGGCGGCGACCGATAAATCAACGCCGCGCGTCAGCAACACGGTCATTTGCCCGCAGGCGAGCAAAATCAGAATCGCTGTGTCATCCAGCAGGGCGGTCAGTGTTCGTAGCGATGCCATATGCGGGTAAGCCAGTATCATGCCGGCTAACATTGCCGCGGTCAGCAAGGCGAGACCGGTTTCGCGCGGAGGCGAATGTAATGAATAACGCTTCATGCATACTCTCCCGCGCCCGTGGCGGCGCGCATCACCTGTTCCGGTTGGGCTTGCCCGTATTCGAACAGGGCGCGCACGCGCCCATGGCGCATGACCGCGACGCGATTTGAAAGCCCCAGCACTTCCGGCAATTCCGATGACACGAGAATGATCGCAATACCTTGATCGGCCAGTTCGCGAATCAGCTGATAAACCGCCACCTTGGCGCCAATGTCGATACCTTTGGTGGGCTCGTCGAGAATCAGTAATCGCGGCCGGGTTGCCAGCCATTTGGCGAGCACCACTTTCTGCTGATTGCCGCCGGACAGTTCGCGCACGCGCTGATGCTGGCCGGCGGCTTTGATTTGCAGATATTGCATCAGCGGCTGCGTGGCGCTGCGTTCACGTCGGCGCCGGATGAATCCACGACAGCCGAGGCGGTGGAGGTTGGGCAGGCTGATATTGTCGGTGATCGCAAGGTCCAGGATCGCGCCCTGATGCTGACGATCTTCCGGCACCAGCGCGAGGCCGTTATGAATCGCGGCCTCCGGGCTGCGTATATCGACTGCATCGCCGTCGAGAAAAACCTTTCCTTCCTGCGCTGCTTGCAAGCCGAACAGCGCTTGCATCAGCTCGCTGCGACCGGCGCCCACGAGCCCATAAAAGCCGAGAATTTCTCCGCGGCGGACCGAAAAGCTGACGTCGCGGAAGAATGGCGTTTGCGACAGCGCCTCCACGCGCAGAAGCTCCGATCCAAGGTGTGGGTTGGGGGCGGGGAAGCGTTGCTCCACGATGCGCCCGACCATGTCCGCGATCAATCGCTCCTGCGTGGTATCTCGCAGCAGGCCTTGAGCGATGGTGCTGCCATCACGAAACACTGCATAACGATTGGACAGCGCGAAAATTTCATCGAATTTATGACCGATGAACAGGAGCGCGGAGCCCTGGTTCTGAAGGCGGCGCGCAATGCGGAACAAATCCTCGGTTTCGCGCCGGGACAGAGCGGCGGTCGGCTCGTCCATGATGACGATGCGATGGGCGCCATTGAGCGCGCGCGCAATCTGCACCAGATGCTTCTGCGCGATTGTCAGCTCGCTCACCGGTTGGTCGGGATCGAGATCGATCTCCAGTTCACTGAGCAGGATGCGGGCGCGGCGCCGCATTTCCGTCCAATCGACCAACAGCGGACCCAGGGGCGTGCGCCGGCGTGGCCGCGCATTGATACAGATGTTTTCCGCAACGGACAGTGCCCCGAACACGACCGACTCCTGATGTATCGCGCTGATACCCAGCTGTAATGCCGCGCGGGGTGATTCAATTCGCACGCTGCTCCCATTGATGCGGATTTCCCCTCCATCGGGTTGCAGCACGCCGGTAAGGATTTTGACCAGCGTGGATTTTCCGGCGCCGTTTTCTCCGAGCAAGGCCGTGACGGAGCCGGCGTGAAGCTCCAGGTTTGCGTCCTCCAGGGCGCGCACGCCGCCAAATTGTTTGCGCACGCTGGAGAGTGTGAGGAGCGGCTGGTTCGACTGCGATAGAGGCTTATTCATGCTCAGAAAATCCGGGCGAATTCCGCGACATTGTCGCGGTCGTAAACGAAGGGGGCGGCCAGCGGCGCGCTGCCCTGCGCGTCGAAGGTCACGCTGCCGAGCCGGCCGACGGCCACGCTGCGATCCGGTCCGACGCTGCCTTCGTCGCGGGTCATTTGCACCGCGATCCGCGTCAGCGCGTAGCCGAGATCGAGCGGATTCCAGATCGCGAAACTGCGCACGCTGCCGGCCGCGATATGTCCCTCCAGTTCCGAGGGCAGGCCGAGGCCGGTGACGAACACGCGGCCGAGCGCGCCCTGATCCTCGATGGCCTTGGCGGCGGCGACGATCGCCACCGAACTCGGCGCCACGATCACGCGCAGGTCGGGATACTGTTGCAGCAGCGCAACCGTTTCCCGATACGACTTGTCCGCGAGATCGTCCCCGTACACCACCGTGACCAGCTCCAGGCCCGGAAAATCCGGCAGCGCCGCGCGCATGGCGGCGATCCAGGCGTTCTGATTGGTGGAGGTCGGCGTTGCCGACAAAACAGCGAAGCGGCCTTTCCCTCCGGGCATTGCCGCGCCGGCCAGACGCAGACAGGCGCGGCCGATCAGATCGTCGGAGGAGGGCGCCAGATGCACGCGCCGCCCTTCCGGGGCGACGGCGGAATCGAAGGATATGACTTGCACACCGCGTTTCTGCGCGCGGCGCAATACCGGCACCAGCGCATCGTAATCATTGGCCGAAACCGCGATCACGTCGACATGCTGCGCGATCAGCGCGTTGATCACATCGATCTGGCCTTCGGCGGTGGGCGTGGTGGGGCCGGTGAAAATGATACGGGTATCGCCCTGTTCAAGAGCGGCCTGCTCGGCGCCTTTGCGCACCGCGTTGAAAAAACCGTTGCCGAGGGATTTTGCGACAATGCCGATGCGCAGCGGCGGGTGCGCTTCGCGCGCGCAGGCGGCGCACAGCAGTGCGATGCCGATCAACAGCAGCTTGCGCAAAACGCGCGCGGCTTGCCGGGCGGAGAAATCAGAAGGTATCATTCGCAATCAATTTCGCTCACAGTCAAATAAACCCAATCGGCGCGCCGCACCGCGACAGCGCCGTCAGCCCGGTCGAACTCACGCCCATGCATGCCACCGAACGCGATCAACGAATTCTCGAATTGCTGCGCGAGCAGGATTTCATCGCTCTGCAAACCCTGTGTGACGAACTCGACGCGTCTCCCGCCACGGTGCGCCGCGATCTGGAGCGGCTGGAGCAGCGTGGCGAGCTGGAGCGCGTGCACGGTGGGGCGCGGCCGGCCAGCGCCTCCGGCGCGCACTTGCAGGGCATGCCCTTCGAGGCGAATCTGCGGCGCCAGTTGACGCAGAAAATGGCGATCGGCCGTGTCGCGGCAACGCTGTGCGCGCCGGGTGACGCGGTGATCATCGATGGCGGCACCACCACGTTTCAGATGTGCCCGCACCTGGAGTCCGGCAATCTGCAGGTACTGACCAACTCCCTGCACATCGTCAGCGCCTTGCTGCCGCGCGCCGGCGTCAAGTTGTCCGTGCCCGGCGGCAGCGTATTTCCCGAGCAGAACATCATTCTCAGCCCCTTCGATGACGACGGCCTCAATCACTTTCACGCCAGCAAAATGTTCATCGGCGCCGCCGCCATCGGCGAGCGGGGACTGCTGCAATCCGACAGCATTTTGATTCAGGCCGAGCGCAAATTGATGGCGCGCGCGGATGCGTTGATCGCGCTGGTCGACAGTTCCAAATTCCGCGCCCAGGCGGGTCTGTTGTTGTGCGGACTGGATAACGTCGATCTCGTGATTACCGACGAGGGCATCAGCCGGGCCGAGCGCGCCATGCTGCGCGCAGCGGGTGTCGAAGTGACGATAGCGCGCTGACATCGCGTTCAACCTTTTGCCTGACCGGGCGCGAGCAACATATCGCGCCGGATCGCTTTCAGATTGCTGCATCCCATCAGCGCCAGATCGCGGCGCAGTTCTTCGCTCAATAATTCGATCGCGCGGGCCACACCCGCTTCGCCGCCGGCGGCCAGGCCATAGAGATAGGCGCGGCCGATGCCGACCGCGCGGGCGCCGAGCGCCAGCGCCTTGATGATGTCGGTGCCGCGGCGGATGCCGCCGTCGAGAATGACATCGGCGCGGTCGCCCACCGCTTGCACGATCGATTCCAATACGTCGATGGTCGGCGGCGAGCCGTCCAATTGACGTCCGCCGTGGTTGGAAACCCAGACGCCGGTGGCGCCGATATCGACGCAGCGGCGCGCATCCGCGGCGGTGGTCACGCCCTTGATGGCGAACGGGCCGTTCCAGGCGTCGAGCATCCAGGCGGTGTCGTTCCAGGTCAGTGTGTGGTCGAGCTGGCGGTTGAGAAAATCGATCATGCCGCCGCCGATGGCGGGCACCGCGTGGATAACGTTTTCCGGCCGCACCGGCGGTGTCGACCATAACTTCCACAGATAATTCGGGCGCGCGAGCGCCTGTAGCGCGGTGCTCGGCGTGACGCGCGGTGGAATGGTGAAGCGATTGCGGTGATCGCGTTCGCGGTTGCCGGCCACCGGCACATCCACGGTGAGAATCGCGGCGGTGAATCCCGCCGCTTTCGCGCGCGCCAGCATTTCACGCACGAGGCCGCGATCCTTCCACACATAAATCTGAAACCATTTCGGCCCCGGATTGACCGCCGCGATGTCCTCGATCGTGGTCGTCGCCAGCGTCGACATCGAATAAACGATACCGGCCCGATGCGCCGCGCTCGCCACCGCGCGTTCGCCGGCGGCGGGATTGAACAGGCGCGAGGTCGCGGTCGGGCAGATCGCGAAGGGTTGTGCGACGGGTGAACCGAGCACGGTGGTGCTCGTGTCGATGCGGCTGATATCGCGCAGCGCATCCCAGGTCAGCTGGTAATCGCGAAAACGCTCGGCGTTGGCGCGCAGCGTCACTTCGTCGTCGGCGCCGCCATCGATGTAATCGAACACCATGCGCGGCAGGCGCGCCCGGGCGCGCTCGCGCAGCATGGCGATATTGAAAACTGCGGATAAATCCGTCACGGCGAAACATCCTCGGCAAGGTATTGGCGCCAGCGTTGTCGGCGCGCATGAAGGGAGGCTTGCAAGTCCGCCGGCGCCGCGATGGCGCGACACGGCGGCGTGGCAACGGCGTGTTGTCCCCAGGCCAGGCGCGCGGCGCCGGACAACACGCAGGATTGTTCGGTGGCGTAAACGGTTTGCGCGGGGCGCAGCGCGGCGAGGGCGGCCAGCGCCGCCGCATCCTGCGCCAGCGGACCTTCGACGTGAATCGCGCCGCGCGCGCCGATCAGATCGAGCATCGTGTCCGTCATCAACGCGATATAAAGCGAAGCCAGCGCGGCACGGCCCGTGGCGTGTTCGGGGACGTTGCCGAGCAATGGCTGTTCGCGCCCGCGGTGTTGAAACGGACCGCCGGGCACAAAACCGGGCAGGGCCAGCGCATCGCCGCGCAGCAGTTCGCTCAGCGCGGATACATCCGCCGCGGGCGCGTTGCCGGCGATACGTTCGCGTTCGCGGCCGGCCATGAAACGCGCGCAGGCGACGGGGCGGCCGCGCACATCCACCATCCATTGCGTATCGCGGCGTTCGTCGAGTTCGGTGGCGGCGCCGCCGGCCGAGAAAGCCACCAGCCAGGTGCCGGTCGAAAGCAAAGTGAATGGCTCCCTCGCGCCGAGAAACGCGGCGAGCGCGGCGTTGGAATCGTGCGCTCCCCAATGCACATCGATCCGTTGTTGGATTCCGAGGCGTTGCGCTATGGCGGGGCGCAGCGGCGCGGCCACTTTACCGGCCGTAATGAGCGGCGGAAATTTGCGATGCCAATGCTGCGTGCGCGCCAGACTCGACCACGTATTGCGGTGTGCTTCCCACAGATCGGTGTGACAGCCCAGGGAGCTGACATCGGTCCCGCGCGCGCCGCACCAGCGCCATACCCAATACTGCGGATAAGTCAGCAGCATGTCCGCTGCCGCGAAGTCCGGGTCCGTGTTTGTGCGCGCATAAAGCTGACGTCCCGCATTGAGTCCGTTCGGTAGCGACGGTGAACCCGTTTGCGCGAACGGCGGCCGCAGCGCGTCGTAGCTCTGACTCCAGCAAGTATCGATAGCCGCTTCATAATCCTGCACCGGCAGCGCGCGGTTACCGCGCACGGCGACCACGGCGGCGCCGTGGGTAACCGGCATCAAGTGCGCAAACGGCGCGCGCGCATACAACGCACGCAGCGCCTGTTCGCACCAATGGGTGAGGGCATCGATATCCAGCAGGCCATCGCGCTGAAAATGGCTGGAGTCTATTTCGCTGCCGGCCAGCACCTGCGCCGATGGCGACAATACCGCGAGGCGCGTGCGGGTTTTGCCGAAGTCGGCGACGGCAAGCCGGTTGTCGGGAGTGTTTTGCATTATTTTAATTATCGATATGATATTTATGTTGATCGTTTGTGATTGAATGGTATCATTCGCTCAACATAATGAAAACATCCGAGCAGGAAAAATCGTGTCAAGCGCCTTCAACGTGCCTCACAATCGCTGGGACCGCGAACTCGCGGCGTCGCTGGACGAACCGGAATTGCTGTTGTATCGCTCGCATCTGTTGGGGGGCGATCTGGCGCTGACCAACTTTGGCGGCGGCAATACCTCGGCCAAGCTGCGGCAGATCGATCCGCTGACACAGGCATCGGTCGATGTGCTGTGGGTCAAGGGTTCGGGAGGCGATCTCGCCTCATTGCGTCTGGACGGTTTCGCCACGCTGTATCAGGAACGGCTGCTGCAACTGCAAGCGCGTTATCGCGGACCGGCGCACGAGGATGAAATGACGGCGCTGCTGGCGCACTGCACGTTCGGGCTCAATCCGCGCGCCGCCAGCATCGATACGCCGCTGCACGCCTATCTTCCCTTTGCTCATATCGATCATTTGCACCCTGACGCGGTGATCGCCATCGCGGCCAGCGCCGATAGCTTTGATCTGACGCGCCGCATTTACGGTGGCCGCGTCGGCTGGCTGCCCTGGCGGCGACCGGGATTTCAGCTGGCGCTCGATCTGCGCGCGCTGCTCGCCAGTCAGCCGGCGTTGAACGGCATTGTGCTGGCCGGACACGGTTTGCTGACCTGGGGCGACAACGCGCGAAGCTGCTATGAAAACTCGCTCGATGTGGTGGCGCAGGCCGCGACCTTTTTGAATGAGCAGGGAAGCGGGCGGCGTGTGTTCGGCGCGCCGGTTTTACCCGAGGCCCAGAGAGCCGAAGTGGTGGCGCAACTGTTGCCTCGTCTGCGGGCCCAGGTCAGCGATGCGAATTTAAAAGTTGCGCATTTCCGTGACGATGCTGTGGTGCTGGAGTTCGTCAATTCGTCGCGCCTGCGCGAGCTGGCGGCGCTTGGCACCTCCTGCCCGGATCATTTCCTGCGCACCAAGATTCGGCCGTTAGTGATCGATCCCGATGCCGACGACATTGCGCTGGCGGCGGCCGTGGCGCAGTACCGCGCCGATTACGTCGCTTATTACGAACGCTGCCGGCAGGCGGATAGTCCACCACTGCGCGATCCCAATCCGGTCGTGGTTCTGTTGCCGGGTATCGGCATGGTCACGTTCGCGGGCAATGCCGGCACCGCGCGCATTGCCGCCGAGTTCTACATCAACGCGATCAATGTGATGCGCGGCGCCGAAACCGTCAGCCGTTATGTGGGGCTGGACGAGCGCGAAGCCTTCGGCATCGAATATTGGGCGCTGGAGGAGGCGAAATTGCGGCGCTTGCCGCCACCCGCGCCGCTGTCCGGGCGCATCGCCTACGTGACGGGGGCCGCCGGCGGCATCGGATCGGCGACCTGTCGCGCACTGCTGGGCGCCGGCGCGGCGGTGATGATGGCCGATCGGGATGCGAGCGCGCTGGCTATCACCGCTACGAAGCTGGCCGGGGAATTCGGCGCGGACAATGTGCGCAGCGTGGTGATCGATGTCACCGATGAAGGCGCGGTCATCGAATCGTTTGCCCATACCGCGCGCGCTTTCGGCGGCATCGACATTCTGGTGGCGAACGCGGGCATCGCCTCGGCGGCGGCCATCGAGGACACCACGCTGGCGCTGTGGCGAAAAAATTACGCGGTGCTGGTGGAGGGTTATTTTCTGGTCGCGCGCGAAGCCTTCAAGCTGATGAAGCCACTTGGCGGCTCGATGATTTTCATCGCCTCCAAAAACGCGCTGGCCGCGTCGCCACAAACGGCGGCCTACGGCTCCGCCAAGGCCGCCGAGCTGCAATTGATGCGCGTGCTGGCACTGGAGGGCGGGGCGCACGGCATTCGCGTCAACGCGATCAACCCGGACGCGGTGCTCAAGGGCTCGCGCATCTGGGACGGCGCCTGGCAAAAAGAGCGCGCCGCCGCCTACAACATCGAGGTCAGCGAATTGCAGGCGCACTACCGCAGCCGCAGCCTGCTCAAGCGCGATGTGTTGCCCGAGGATGTGGCCCGCGCCGTGCTGTTCTTTGCGGCGGACGACTCCGCCAAATCCACGGGCAATATCTTGAATGTCGATGCCGGCCATGCCGGTGCCTTCGCGCGCTGAGGTGCATGATGGAAACTTGTTTGATCGATCGGGGTTTTATCGCGACAGATCACGCGACTCACGCCACTGAGCTGGACGAGGATTTCGCCGCGCTGGAGCGTCAGCTCGCGCGACGCGGCATCGATATCGAGTCGATTGTCGAGGCCGTGGCCGGTTTCGAAGTGGCGATTCCTTCCTGGGGCGTGGGCACTGGCGGTACGCGTTTCGCGCGCTTCCCCGGCCTGGGGGAGCCGCGCGGTATTTTCGACAAGCTCGACGATTGCGCCGTCGTGCAACAACTGTGCGGCGCCACACCGGAGGTGTCGCTGCATATTCCCTGGGATCGCAGCGACGATGTCGCGCGGCTGCGGCTTTACGCCAATGAGCGCGGTCTGCGTTTCGCCGCGATCAATTCCAATACCTTCCAGGACAGCGCGGGCCAGCCGCTTTCGTACAAGTTCGGCAGTCTCACCCATACCGATCCGGCGGTGCGGCGGCAGGCGGTGGCGCACAATCTGGAGTGCATCCGCATCGGCGAGCAACTGGGTTCGAAAGCGCTGACCTTATGGATCGGCGACGGCGCGAACTTTCCCGGTCAGCAACATCTGGCGCGCGCCTTCGAGCGCTATCTCGATTCCGCCACGGCCATTTACGCGGCGCTGCCGGACGACTGGAATTTACTGATCGAGCACAAGTTGTACGAGCCG
>Ga0153956_1000821_pt1 | contig 31880 bp, 32 predicted proteins | sample TSFL040MetaG_FD_104704 | JGI IMG/M metagenome (GOLD analysis project Ga0153956, IMG submission 104704) | Attine ant fungus gardens microbial communities from Florida, USA - TSFL040 MetaG | ecosystem: Host-associated > Fungi > Mycelium > Unclassified | place: USA: Florida, Wekiwa Springs... | reverse complement strand
TCAGAGCGGCGATGTTATCGGTGGAGAGAGCCGCAATGTTGGCGGTGGAGAAAGCCGAGAGCGCCTTGGCGTTGATCGCCGCGATTTCGTCGGTGGTGAAGGTGGCGATGTCGTCGGAGCTGAAGGCGCCGATGGCGGCGGCACCGAGGGCGGCGATCTGCGAGCTGGTCAGAGCCGCAACCTGGTCGGTGCTGAGGGCCGCGATCTGCGTGCTCTTCAGGGCTGCAAGCTGTGCCGTCTTCAGAACCGCAACGTTGTCGGTCGAAAGGGCGGCCACATCATCGGTCGCCATCGCGCCGACCTGCGTTGCCGACAGAGCGCCGACCTGTGCGCTGGTCAGCGTAGCGACCTGATCGGTCGTCAGGGCAACGATCTGGGCGGTGCTGAGCGCTGCGACCTGAGCGGTCGTCAGAGCGGCGACGTCGTCGGTCGAGAGCGAAGCGAGGTTGGCCGTCGACAGACCCGACAGAGACTTGGCGCTGATCGCCGCGATCTCGTCGGTCGAGAAGGTTGCGAGGTCGTCCGAGCCGAGGGCGCCGATGGCTGCTGCGCTGAGGGTGGAGATCTGCGAGCCGGTCAGAGCCGCAACCTGATCCGTGCTGAGAGCGGCAATCTGCGTGCTCTTCAGCGCCGCAAGCTGTGCCGTCTTCAGAACTGCGACATTCGCCGTGGAGAGAGCGGCCACGTCGTCGGTCGCCATAGCGCCGACCTGCGTTGCCGTCAGAGCGCCGACCTGTGCGCTGCTGAGCGTGGCGACCTGGTCGGTCGTCAGCGCGACGATCTGGGCAGTGCTGAGCGCTGCGACCTGAGCCGTCGTCAGAGCGGCGATGTTATCGGTGGAGAGAGCCGCAATGTTGGCGGTGGAGAAAGCCGAGAGCGCCTTGGCGTTGATCGCCGCGATTTCGTCGGTGGTGAAGGTTGCGATGTCGTCGGAGCTGAAGGCGCCAATGGCAGCGGCGCCAAGGGCAGCAATCTGCGAGCTGGTCAGGGCTGCAACCTGGTCGGTGTCGAGCGCAGCGATCTGCGTGCTCTTCAGTGCGCCGACCTGGGCCGTGGAGAGGCCGCCGATCACCGAGGACGACAGAACGGCGAGTTGTTCGGCCTTCAGGCCGACCATGCTCGTGGCCGACACCGCGCTGAACTGGTCCGACTGGAAGGCATTGATATCGTCCGTAGAGAACGCGGCCATCTGGGCCGAGCTGAGCACCTTGATCTGGTCGGACTTCAGTGCCGCCACGTCATCGGTGGTGAGGGCTGCGATGGCGGTGGTGGAAAGCGATTTGATCTGATTGACGGTCAGCGATGAAATGATCGAAGTCATGGGCGCGCCTCTTAACGCTAGCTGTTCAAAACGTTGTTTCCCCGCCGTCGGCTGCGCGAATGCCTGTGGGCCGTCCCTCGGAAGGCCCACAGTTGTCTATGCCTGCCGACAGGCATGACCCGCGCCAACGCCGTCCCCAGCGCCGACAAATCGGAAATACAGTTACATGGAACATGGCTCGATCGAGCCGGCGCACCGGAATTGCATCATGCATCCAGGGCCATTGCGGTCCTGATCCTACGCCAGTGAGCGCGAACGTCTTATCCTGGCAAGGCGTTTCACCGAGACCTGAATCAACAGATCGGGAAACCGCTTCGTCAGCAGAATTCTCGCGACTGCCAAAAGCTATCCGGCAGCCTTTAATTTTGGATTAACGCACTGCAACACATTCTCGCCTGAAACAATGAATTCTGAGGTCCAAAAACAGGTCATTCCGTCAGTTCACTTCCCCCTCCATGAAAGCGGCTTTGGCGGAGAAGCATAAGCCGGCGTTTCATCTTTCCCCCGGCCGGGGAGTTTCCACCGCCCTCGCCTGATACATTAGAGGATTATACAAAACCCGGCATTTCACCGTGAAAAGAAGCACAAAGCCCGTCACAAATCTGTATAAATCCGCCTCCGCCACTTTCTTTCTTCATGCCGCTACCGCCGGGGACCGAAAGTTCTTTAGGATGGCCTTGTGATTCGTCGGGAAACGATCGGCGGACCGCCTTCCATAGGCGTCCGCCGGCGCGTCAGGTGGGAACAGTGGATATCGTTAAAAGTCGCGCGGACAATATCGTCTGGCATGAAGGTGACGTGTCGAAGCGCTCGCGGGCGGAGCGGATGGGCCAGCGCCCCGCCGTCTTCTGGCTGACAGGCTATTCAGGGTCGGGAAAGTCGACGATCGCCACGGAGCTGGAGGCCATGCTGCATGCCAGCGGCCGGCATGTGATGATGCTCGACGGCGACAACGTCCGCCACGGTCTCTGCCGGGACCTCGGCTTCACCGATGCCGACCGCGCCGAGAACATCCGCCGGGTGGCCGAAGTCGCAAAGCTCTTCACGCAGGCCGGCCTGATCGTCATCGCCTCGCTGATCTCGCCGTTCCGCGCGGAACGCCAGTCGGTGCGCACGCTCTTCGAGCCCGGCGAGTTTATCGAGGTCTTCATCGATACGCCGATCGAGGAATGCATCCGCAGGGACCCGAAGGGGCTTTATCAAAAGGCGCTGCGCGGCGAAATCAGGAATTTCACCGGCATCGATTCTATTTATGAGCCGCCCGAGAACCCGGAAATCCGGCTGCAGACGCTGGAGGGAGAACCCGCAGAGCTTGCGGCGAAAGCGCTCGCCTTCCTGGATGGCCGCCGCGCCGCAGTATAAACGGCGGCGGCATCTGCCGCCCGCCTGCATTTACCCGCAAAACAAGCTTTGTCCGGCAAGACCCGATCAGCCCGACGCAAGCTAACGTCACTAGCAAACAAGTATTGGTTTGCGTTCCACCCTACAATTCGGCCGCCCTTCGCAGGATACCCATGACCGTCAACAGCCCTGTCGTTCCGGATCAAGCATCGCCGCTCGCAGACGTGCTGGAGCGTACGCGGCAAAGGCGCTTTCCTCTTGCCGAATTGCTGCAGCTTGCTGAAGGGCTGGTCGCGGCGGGACACCGGGCGGCGGCAGCCGATCTCTACAAGAGCTGGATCGCCTATAATGACGGCGCGCCGCTGCTGCACTTCGTCTACTTCAACTATGCGGTCGTCTGCAGCCAGATCGGCGACACCACCGGCGCGATCAACGCGCTGCGTGCCTGCCTGAAGCTCGATCCGAAATTCGGGCCGGCACATATCAATCTCGGCCGCGCGCTGGAGGATTCCGGCCTCGGCGCCGACGCCATCGCCCAATGGCGGACCTATGCCGACGTCACCGGCGAAATCACCGGCGAGCGCGTCGGCCACCGCCTGATGGCCCTGCAGCATATCGGCCGCGTTCTCGAAGGCGCCAGCCTCTACGAAGAGGCGGAAGCCGCCCTCCTGCAGGCGCTGGAGCTTCGCCCCGACAAGCCGGAAGCCGGCCAGCACTGGACCTCCGTGCGCCAGCGCCAGTGCAAGTGGCCCATCCTCTCCCCGCCGAACGGCGTGACGGAGCGGCAGCTTGTGGATGCGATGTCGACGATGACGCTCTCCTGCTATGCCGACGATCCGCTGTTCCAGCTTGCCAAGGCAAGCCGCTACAACAAATTCCTCGTCGGCCGGCCGGACCTCACTGGCTTCCCGCGCCAGAAGCCGCGGCTGAAGACCGGAACGGGCGAACGCCTGCGCGTCGGTTACGTCTCCTCCGATTTGCGGGAACACGCGGTCGGCTTCGCGCTCAGCGAAGTGCTCGAACTGCACGACAAGTCCTCCGTCGAAATCTTCGCTTATTATTGCGGCGAAACGCGCCCCAACGACCCGACGCAGCAGCGCATCAAGAACGCCGTGGATCACTGGCGGGATATCGCCGCCGTCGAGGACGCCGATGCGGCCTCCATGATCGTCGCCGACCAGATCGACATCCTCATCGACGTCAACGGCTATACCAAGTCGGCGCGCACGAAAATCTTTGCGTATCGTCCCGCGCCGGTCATCGTGAATTTCTGCGGATATCCCGGCTCGATGGCAAGCCCGGTGCATCAATACATGATCGCCGACGAACGGATCGTCCCGCCGGAAAACGAAATCTATTACACCGAAAAGGTGCTGCGGATTGCCTGCAACCAGCCGGTGGACCGCAAGCGCCTGATCGCCGGGCGGCCGACCCGCACGCAAGCCGGCCTGCCGGAGGACGCGTTCGTCTACGCCTGCTTCAACGGGATGCAGAAGATCACCGCCCCATGCTTCGCGCGCTGGATGGCGATCCTTTCTGCGACGCCGGGCAGCGTGCTGTGGCTGCTCGGCGCGGAGGAAGCGGTCAACCTGCGCCTCCAGCAGATGGCCGAACAGGCAGGCGTCGCGCCGGAGCGCCTGATCTTCGCCCCGAAGGCTCCCAACGCGCATCATCTTGCACGCATCGGCCTTGCCGACCTCTTCCTCGACACCTTCCCCTATGGTGCGCATTCCACGGCGTCGGACGCGATCACGATGGGACTGCCGGTGCTGACCGTCCCCGGCAACGGCTTCGCCTCGCGCTTCTGCGCCAGCATCGTAGCAGCCGCCGGCGTGCCGGAGCTGATCTGCGCCTCGCCGGAAGACTATGTCCGCCGCGCCGTCGCCTTCGCCCATGACCGGCAGAGCCTCATCGCCATCCGCGAGTCGCTGCAGCGCCAGCGCGACACCTGCGCGCTGCGCGACATCCCTGCCCTCGCCCGCCGGCTCGAAGAGCTGTTCTGGCAGATGCAGGGCGAAGCGGAACGCGGCGAGACGCCGGTGCCGGACCTGCAGAACCTGGAGGTCTATTACGAAATCGGCGCGGAACTTATGCCGGCCGGCGCCGAATTCCAGGACAGCGACGCCTACCGCCAGCGCTATCTCGACAAGCTGATCCAGTGGAACGAGTACGCTCCGCTTGCACATGATACGCGTTTGTGGACGAAGCCCGACGCCTGACGCGCTTCCGATACGAGGAGGGTTCGACGTTCGCGGCCTGAAAAGGAGGCCTTGGCGAGCGGCGCACCTCCGGCATACCCCTGTTCGCGTCCCCTTCAAACACGCCGTCACGCCGCAAAGGACAAATGCTCGATGAATTCAATCGTCTTGGCTAGGTACAGCGAGTCGCTCGATTGGATCGAAAATATCCCCGAGGATTTCGAGGTCGTCATTTATAATAAGGGCGACAAGATCGAATCCCCCGAAGTCCTTCGCCGGGCGACCCGCATCGTCGAACGGCCGAATGTCGGCCGCGAGTCCGAGACCTATCTTCACCACATGAAGACCGAGGTCCGGAACAACCTGGACTTCACCGTCTACGCGCAGGGCGACCCCTTCACCCACAGCCCCGACTTCATCGAACTGCTGAAGAACTGGCGTGACTGGAAAGACGTTCAGCCACTCTCCTGGCAGTGGCGTGAAGACCGTAACGTTCCGCCGGCAACGCTTCTGGCGGAATACGAGCGCCATCTCGGCGGGCGCCTGCGCGTCCGGCCCGAGCGTTTCTCGCTGACGATGTGGGGGCCTATCGATTTCGTCGACCAGGGCGCATCCGGCATGGGCCTCGTCTACCGACTGGCACAGGGTGGCCTGCCGGACGGAACCAATGTCGCCAGCCATTTCCTGCGGCTCTGCAAGCTGCCGCATATCGCCGAGAGAGCGGAGCAATATACGCTCGGAACCTTCTCCTACGGGGCGATTTTCGCTGCCCGCAACGACCGCGTGGCCGCCGTCCCTCAGGAATCCTTCGATGCCATGATCGCCGTCGCAACAGCCGGCGTTGCCGCTTACGGCTACATCTTCGAGCGCATGTGGCTTCATTTCTTCGGCACCGACTTCCTGTTGCCCGCAAGCAGGCCGTCGAGGCTCTGAGACCCCTCCCCTTTCTCCGAAACATCGCAGTTCAAAGACAGGACAAGCTTCAATGCCCGCTGACAAGAAGATCGTTATCGTAGGGGCCGGGCTTTCGGGCGCGGTCATCGGGCGCGAACTCGCCGAGGCGGGTTATCAGGTCGAGATCGTCGACGCCCGCGACCACATCGCCGGAAACTGCCATACGGAACGGGACCGGGAGACCGGGGTCATGGTCCATATCTACGGCCCGCATATCTTCCATACGGACGACGCGGAAGTCTGGTCCTACGTCAACAATTTCCAGACGTTCCTGCCCTACAAGAACCGGGTGAAGACGACGAGCCAGGGGCAGGTCTACTCGCTGCCCGTCAACCTGCACACGATCAACCAGTTCTTCGGCAAGACCTTCCGCCCGGAAGAGGCCCGCGACTTCATCGAGGAACAGGCCGACAAGACGATCGCCGATCCGCAGACCTTCGAGGAACAGGCGCTGCGCTTCGTCGGGCAGGACCTCTACGAGGCCTTCTTCAAGGGCTATACGCAGAAGCAGTGGGGCTGCTCGCCGACCGACCTGCCGGCGTCGATCCTGAAGCGCCTGCCGGTACGCTTCAACTACGACGACAACTACTTCTTCCATAAGTATCAGGGCATGCCGGAAAACGGCTATACCGACATGATCGGCCGCATCCTCGATCATCCCGGCATCACGGTGAAGCTCGGCACGCAGTTCCACCGCGATCAGGCGGCGGACAGCGAGCACGTCTTCTATTCCGGCCCGCTCGACGGCTATTTCGGCTATGAGTTCGGCCGGCTCGGCTACCGCACGCTGGATTTCGAGCGCTTCACCCATCAGGGCGACTATCAGGGCTGCGCGGTGATGAACTACGGCGATTTCTCGGTGCCCTATACGCGGATCACCGAGCACAAGCATTTCTCGCCGTGGGAAGAGCACGAAGGCTCCGTCTGCTACCGCGAATTCTCGCGCGCCTGCGGCGAAGACGACATCCCCTACTACCCGATCCGGCTGGTGAAGGAGAAGGAGCAGCTTGCCGAATACGTCGCGCGCGCCGAAAAGGAAGGCTCCGTCACCTTCGTCGGGCGCCTCGGCACCTACCGCTATCTCGACATGGACGTGACCATCCGCGAAGCGCTCGACACCGCGCGGCTCTTCCTCTCAAAGAAGGCGGAAAACGCCGCAATGCCCGCTTTCCTGCATCCGCCGGTCTGAGCTTCGAATGGGCATCCGTGGGGCGCGGAGGATACTTCCGCGTGCCTCACAGCATGTAACGAAGAAAAAGCAAGCGTGACGACGAATATCGAAAGCACGCCGGAACAATGAAAGAGCCTAAGCCTTTAGCTTCCTGTGAAAAGGAGCAAAAGGAGAACGGACATGTACAAGGCTCTACTTTTAACGGGCACGATTGCGCTTGCCTCGATTTCCACCAATGCTTTCGCCGCGAACGGCGCTGCTACGGGTGCTGCCGGCGGCGCGGTAACGGGTGCCGTCATCGGCGGTCCTGTGGGTGCCGCGGTCGGCGGCGTGGCCGGCGCGATCACCGGCGCGGTCCTCGATCCGCCGCCGCGCGAGGTCGTCACCTACGTTCAGGAACAGCCGGCTCCGCCTGTCGCGGCCGTCGTTTCCGAACCGGTGGCCGTCGGCCAGCCCATTCCGTCCAGCGTCGAAGTGATGCCGGTCCCGGATTATCCGCGCTACGGTTATGCGGTCGTCAACAAGCAGCGCGTCATCGTCGAGCCGCAGACGCACCGCGTGGTGCAGATCATCCAGTAACAAGCTGAAACCTCCCGAGCGCAACAGGTCCGGCTCCGGCCGGACCCATCTGGCCCCGCCCCCGCGGGGCCTTCTTTCACCGGGCGATGATCAATCGGGACGTCGGTTCCTCAGCGCTTCCGCCTCGGCATAGAAGCGCTTTTCCCAGGCCTTGTGATTGTCCAGCCCCTCGCGGATGAAAGGCGTGAAGATCGCAAGCCGCATCAACAGGCCGTTGACGAGGCTCGCCGGGAATTTCAGCGGCTTGACGAAATCGACGAAGAGCACGACGCGGGTATGGTCCGTATGGTTCCACGCCTCGTGTTCATAGGCGTCGTCGAAGATCAGCGCCTTGCCTTCCTGCCAGTGGCAGACCTGGTTGCGCACGCGGATCGCCAGCCTGTCGGCCGGTTCCGGCACGATCATGCCGAGATGCAGCCTGAGAACGCCGTTATATGGCCCGCGATGCGGCGGCAGGTGCTTGCCGGGCTCGAAGATGGAAAACATCGCGGTCTTGAGGCCGGGAATCTTCTGCACCGCCCGCCATGTCGCCGGACAGGCGGCGATGTTCTGTTCGGAGCGGATGCCGAAGCCGAGCAGGAAGAAGGTCTTCCAGCGCTTGTCGGTCGAAATCGTCCTGACGTCGGTGGAGATGTCCTGAAACGTCGGCAGATCCGCCTGCCGCAGCAGCACGCGGTCGAGTTCGGCGCGGATCGCCGGCCATGCCGCCTCGATCTCCGCCGCCCAGGGGAAGACCCGGTTGTCGTAGACCGGCGGATTGCCGAGCTTGGCATATCGGACGTTCAGCCGCTCCGCGAAGGCGACGACGCCCATGAAGAAGCGGGTCAAAAGGCCCGGCCGCTGCATGGGCGCGATGCCGGTCGTACCGAAGTTCTGCGTATCGGGATGGGGGCCCGCTGCCGTCTTGTCAGCCATCTTTTTCTCGCCGTTCCATCGGGATCGAAGGCGAAGCACCGGTGCGGAGCGACGCTCCGTGCTTCGCCGGCTACCCATAGAATATGGATCGCGGCGGCCGCGCGGCAAGGATTGGCCCTCTCCCTCGGGGAGCAGGCCTCAGACCTTCAGCTCGCGCCGCTCCCGTTCGGCGACCATGGCAAGGTCGAGCACCCTTTGCAGGTTCGCGGCGTGGCGGAAGTCGGGATTGTGCGGCCCGCGCGTCCTCACCGCCTCGACGAAGCGCTGGTAGTTCGTCGGCACCGGCTCGACCTCGATCGTCTTCCAGCTTGCCGTTTCGACATCGCTACCGACGCAGACGCGCAGGCTCGAACCGTTCGGGCTGTGATCGACCTCGATCCCTCCCCGCTCGCCATAGATGCGCAGCCGAAGCTCGTTCAGGTGCCCCGTCGCCCAGCGGCTGGCATGCACCACGCCGAGCGCGCCATTGGCGAAATCGACGGACATGGTGAAGCTGTCGTTGGCGTCGAGCGTGTATTCGCCGATGCGGCCCTCCGGCGCCTTGTCGAAAGTTTTCAGCCGCGCGAACACATGGTCGATATCGGTCGCAGCACCATAGGAGGCAAAATCGAGAATGTGGATGCCGATATCGCCGAGCACGCCGTTCGAGCCGTGGCCGGTGGAAAGCCGCCAGAGCCACGTCGTCTCGCTGCGCCAGTCGCCCCACGCCTTCGACACCAGCCAGCTCTGCAGATAGGAAGCCTCCACATGCTTGACCGAGCCGATCTCGCCGCCGAGCACCATGTCGCGCGCCCGCTGCAGCGGGGAGACGTTGCGGTAGGTGAGATTGACCATGTTGACCACGCCGGCGCGCTCGGCCGCCTCGGTCATCTCCAGCGCCTTCTCGTAGTTTTCCGCCAGCGGCTTTTCGCAGAAGACATGCTTGCCCGCCGCCAGCAGCGGCAGCGTGGTGGGGTGATGCGCGCGGTCCGGCGTTACGTTCGTCGCCGCGTCGAATTCGCCCCAGCCGATCGCCTCGTCGAGCGAGGAGAAACGCTGCCCGATGCTGAACTTATCGGCAAAGGCGGCAAGCCGCGCCGGATCGGTATCCACCGCGCCGACGATCTCGACGCCATCGATCCTGGAAAAATGCTCGGCCTGGTTCTTCGCCATGCCGCCCGTGCCAACGATGATAAGACGCATGCTCGACCTCAGCGATACCCGGCTTCGCCGGCCTGGTGCAGTTTCGGACCACGCTCGACGATCGGCTCCAGCGCCGCCTCGACCGGCACGTTCGGCGCCTCATGGATGCTCGTCAGCGCGCCGGCGGGGTTATAGGCCCACTTGACCGCGTTGATCAGCACCTTGCGCACATTGGCGTCGCGATAGGTCGGATAGGTCTCGTGTCCGGGACGGAAATAGAAGATGTTGCCGGCGCCGCGGCGCCAGGTCATCCCGGAGCGGAAGACCTCGCCGCCCTGGAACCAGGAAATGAAGACCGTTTCCAGCGGTTCGGGCACGGAAAACTGCTCGCCATACATCTCCTCGTTTTCCAGAACGAAGTTTTCCTCGAGGCCGGCGGCGATCGGATGGCGCGGATTGATGACCCAGAGACGCTCCCGCTCGCCCGCCTCGCGCCACTTGAGCGCGCAGGGCGTGCCCATCAGCCGCTTGAAAATCTTCGAGAAATGGCCGGAATGGAGCACGATCAGGCCCATGCCTTCCCAGACGCGCCTGGCGACCCGCTCCACCACCTCGTCGGAGACGGCGCCGTGGTCCTTGTGCCCCCACCAGAGAAGCACGTCGGTCTCGCGAAGCCGCGCTTCGGAAAGGCCGTGTTCCGGTTCCTGAAGGGTGGCGGTGGTCGCCGAAATACCTTCGCCTTCGTTCAGCGCCGCCGCGATGGTGGCGTGCATCCCCTCGGGATAGATCCCCGCCACGACGGCGTTCGTCTGCTCATGGATATTCTCACCCCATACGACGGCGCGGATGGTCATGACGATGCTCCTCTCAATGCCGGGAACCGGGACGCTAGCACTGCCAAAGCGCTTTGGAAACTGGGCGCGGTGTTATTCCCCAGGCAGCCTATGTGCCGGTCCATCCGTGGGGATATAGGTCAGTGCGAAAGGGTTTTCGAGAAAAGGTTGACGACGAGCACGCCGGCGATGATCAGCCCCAGGCCGATGATGGCGGGCGCGTCGAGCCGCTGACGGAAGAGAACGAGGCCGACGAGCGAGATCAGCACGATGCCGAGCGCGCTCCAGATGGCGTAGGCGATCCCGACCGGGATGACGCGCAGCGTCATCGACAGGCAATAGAAGGCCGCCGCATAGCAGACCGCCATCACGGCCGTCGGGCCGAGCCTGCTGAACTGCTGCGACAGTTGCAGCGCCGTCGTGCCGATTACCTCCAGCACGATTGCCAGCAACAACATCGCGTAGACGGGTGCGCTTGCCATGAGATCGTTCCTAAAACGGTTATTTCGTCGAGAGTTCGAGGAGGGCGTCGCACAGCGAGCGCCGCGTCGGCGCATCCATGTCGTGGCTGCCGAAGAGATCGGCGAGCCAGAGGCCGTCGGCGGCAAAGCGCACGATCGCCGCACTCGGCGAGGAGTCGGTGCCGACATATTCCTCCGAGCGCTCGCGCACCCAGCCGCGCCAGCGCTCGCGCAGGCCCGGCTCCGTCTGCAGCGCCATGGCGACATGCGCCCAGTCCCGCGTTTCCTCCGGCCGGTCGCGCAAGCCGGTGACGACGCGCAGATAGGCGCGCGAAAACCGCCCCTGCGGAACCGGATCGCTGCGCATCGCCTCGCCGATCGCCTCGTCGAAACGCGTCAGAATGCTGTCGAACAGCGCGTCGAGCAGCGCCGCCTTGCTGGGGAAATGATGCAGCAGGCCGCCCTTGCTGACGCCGGAGGCGCCGGCCACCGCATCGAGCGTCAAGGCCGCCATTCCCTGGCGCGCGGCAAGCTCGGTCGCCACCGCCAGCAACTGGCTGCGGACGAGAGCGGGCTGCTTCTTTCTGTGGTGCGCGACGGACATGCTTTCATAACATACCGTCCAGACGGTTTTGTCAATCGAATTAGCATCGCATTGTGATCCGAATGCAAACGCTCGCGCCGAAACGCCGCATGGCGTATGAGACTGCAAGCGGGCATGAATGCTCCCGCAAAGGATAGACGGATTGAGCGACGAAACGATAACACTCTACGAGGCGATCGGCGGCGAGCCCGCCGTGCGGGCGCTGACGACCCGCTTCTACGACCTCATGGACACGCTGCCGGAAGCCGCGCGCTGCCGCGCGGCCCATCCGCCGAGCCTCGAAGGCAGCCGCGAGAAATTCTACGAATACCTGACCGGCTATCTTGGCGGCCCGCCGCTCTACGTCGAAAAACGCGGGCATCCCCGCCTGCGCAGCCGGCATTTCGTCGCGGCGATCGGGCCTGCCGAGCGCGACGAATGGCTGCTCTGCTTCCGCCGCGCGATGGAGGAATGCATTGAAAACGCCAGGCTCAGGGCCATCATCTGGGAACCCGTCGAGCGGCTCGCCTATCACATGCAGAACAGGGAATAGACCGCCGTGAGCCAGGATACCCGCCCCCTCCCGCTCTTCCTCTTCTTCGCCGGCCTCTTCGGCCTTGCCGGCGTGGCGCTTGCCGCGGTCACCGCCCATGCCGGCGGCGATGCGGGACTTGCCGCCTCGGCCTCCACCATGTGCCTGGCGCACGCCCCCGCCCTCCTCGGCCTCGCCTTCGCGGCAGACCGGATCAGGACCGGCCGGCTGGCCGGATTGCTCCTGATCGTCGGCACCGTGCTCTTCGCGGGCGATCTCGTGATGCTGCGCTTTGCCGGCTCGCGGCTCTTCCCCTATGCCGCGCCGACCGGCGGCTGGGCGATGATGCTCGGCTGGCTCGCCATCGCCGCCGGTGCGTTTCTCAGGCGCAAGGACTGACGGATAATTTCGTGTGAAGAAGGCCGCTGCCGCACTCCCTTCTCCCCTCGGGGAGAAGGTGGCCCGAAGGGTCGGATGAGGGGGACGGCGCGGCGAATAGAGGCTTCTCTTGTGCCTTCGGCACCCCCTCATCCGCCTGCCGGCACCTTCTCCCCGACGGGGAGAAGGGCGATGCGGCACCGTCTCATTCCAAAGACAATGGCGCTATCGCCCGTCGCTCATCGGGAGCCGTCTCGTGCCTGCATGGTCTGAAGCGCGCGCTCCAGGCTGGATTTGCTGCCGTTGCGCAGCGGAATGAAAGCCTTGCCGAATTTCTTGCAGCCCGTCTTCACCCGCAGGCAGGCATCGTGGCTGATGCAATCGATCGGACAAAAGACGCAGTCGACGGAGGGCAGCACGGTGTCGATGCGCGACACCGCCTCGCGCAGGCCCCCGTCGTGATGGATCAGCTCGGCGCCGAAGCTGCTGGCGATCTGCCGCAGATGCGCGACCTGGCAATCGCGGCCGCCGACATAGAGGAAGCTGCGCGGACCCGGCGCGGATTTAGCGTCCGCTGCGGCCTCGGTCTGCTTTTCCCTGCGATCGAAGTCCTTCTTGCCCTTGCGCGCCATGCTGCCCTCTCCTGATTGGTCTCCGCCGATTCCGGCGTGGCGCGGCGACCATAGTAAACATGATAATTCTAGTAAAGTCTAAAGATGATTATTTTTGTCATCTTTATAGGATTTGCACCGGCTGCACGAAACTCTTGGCCTGGCCCATTTCCGGTGGCAGCGACGGCACCCGGCAGCGGCTGACGAGACCGGCCGCAGCGCTGTCCAGTTCCGGCGCTCCCGAGGTGGCGCGAACCGAGCTGACGTTGCCGCTTCCGTCGACGACCAGCCCGATACGGATCGTCGTTCCGTTCTCCCGCAGCCGGCGCGGCAGCCTCTGGAGGCAGCGGCTGAGGCTGGCGCCGAGCTTCCCCTTGTAGTTGGCGTTGTCGGCCGTCCCCGTTCCCGTCCGCGCGGCGGCGGATTGCGAGGTGGCGTCGGAATGCGCATTCTCCACGCCGTCCATGGACCCCTTGCGGGAATCGCGGTCGTTCCCGCCCTTCGAACCGGATCGTGTCTTGACCGGCCTCGGCGGCTGCTTCTTCACATTCTTCGGCTTTTCCGCCGGCGGCTTCGGCGCGGGCGGCTTTTCGACCGGCTTGACCGCCTGCTCCGCCGGCTGGACAGTCTCGGGAGCCTCCATCGCCTGCGGCTGCACCACCGCCGTCTCCGCCTGCACGGTCGAAGTCACGACCTCCGGCTCGGGTGTTACCACGGTTTCCACTGAAGCCTGCAGCACCTCCGGCTGCGCGGGCTGAACCGTTTCCGGCTGCACGGCCTCGGCGGTCACCGTCTCCGGCTGCGGTTCCTCACTCTTCGCCTCTTCGCCGGCCGATTGCTGATCCAGATCGGAATCGCCGCGCATGATGACGCTGATCGTGTCGCCCGCCTCGTCCAGCGCCTCTTCCGGCGGCGGCACAATGGCGACCGAAGCGACCAGCAGCAGGGCGGAAAACACCGCCGCATGCGACACCAGCGAGCCGAGGCAGATCGCGCCGAACAGGCCCTTGCCGGTCTTCGCCGGCGCTCCCCACCGCTCCGGCGCCGCATCCATCGCCGGCACCGGCACGGCTTCCTGCGCCGGCTGCTGCGGATGGGCGGGGATCGCCGCGCGGACACTGACTGAACTCTTCATGACATCGCCCGCCGCCGCGCCCAATAAACTTGAGTGTAATTATCTTCTATTGCACTTTTAAAAAACCTTGAGTATCTCAGTCAAGATAAATCCACCCCGGACGCGATGCCGTCCTCCATGAAACCACAGGGAAAAACAGGCGCGATGATTGCCGAGAAAGTCCCGAATCAGCCCGCGCCGCCGACGGCCGCGCAGATCAGGCTCATTGAAAGCGCCGAGATTTTTCACGGCCAGAACGAGATTCTCATCCGCCACGAGGGCGCGATCTATCGCATGAAGATCACGCGCCAGGGCAAACTGATCCTCAACAAATAGGCATGACACGATGACCGAAGCGACCCGACCGACACCCGACGCAATCCGCGCCTTCCGCGCCGAGAACCGGAAAATGCGCGAGCGCGACATCGCCGCCGCACTCGGCATTTCGGAGGCAGCCCTCGTGGCCGCGGAGGTGGGCTTGACCGCCATCCGCATCGATGCGGATGCCAACCGCTTCCTCGAACGCGTCGCCGGCCTCGGCGAGGTCATGGCGCTCTCGCGCAACGAAAGCGCCGTGCACGAAAAAATCGGCGTCTACGAGGACATCCACCGCGGCCCGCACGCCGCCATGGTTCTCGGCGAAAACATCGACCTGCGCATCTTCCCCAAGCGCTGGGCCCATGCTTTCGCCGTCACCAAGAAGGACGGCGAGGAGGAGCGGCTGAGCCTGCAATTCTTCGACAAGGGCGGCAACGCCGTGCACAAGGTGCATCTGCGTCCCGCCTCGAACGTCGAGGCCTACCATGCGATGGTCGCCGAGCTGCGTATCGAGGACCAGAGCCGGGAGCTGGTGGAAGACCGCAGCGGCTATGAGGCGGAGACGGAAGAAGGCGTTGTGGACCGCGACGCGCTTCGCGACCACTGGAGCCGGCTCACCGACACGCATGAATTCTTCGGCATGCTCCGCAAGCTGAAGATCGGCCGCCGCAATGCCGTGCGCACCGTGGGCGAGGACTACGCCTGGAAGCTCGCCGACGGCGCGGTCGTCGAAATGCTGCACGCCGCCGTCGCCGAGGGGCTGCCGGTCATGTGCTTCGTCGCCAATGACGGCATCGTGCAGATCCACTCCGGCCCGATCTTCAACGTTCAGGCCATGGGTCCCTGGATCAACATCTTCGATCCGACCTTCCACCTGCACCTGCGCACCGACCACATCGCCGAAGCCTGGGGCGTACGCAAGCCGACCAAGGACGGCCACGTCACCTCGGTCGAAGCTTACGATGCCAAGGGCAACATGATCATCCAGTTCTTCGGCAAGCGGAAGGAAGGCCACGACGAGCGCCAGGAATGGCGCGGCATCGTCGAGGCCCTGCCGAAGGCCGACACCAGCGCCGCCGCGTGAAGACGACGATGAACACGAAAGCCACCGCCGCATCCATGCTGCTCGCCGCCTCGCTGGCGATCGGCGCCGCCCTCCTCCCGCCCCCGGCGGGTGCGGCGGAAGCGGCGAAGATCGATACGTCTCGCCTCGTTTCCATCGGCGGCGACGTCACGGAAATCGTCTATGCGCTCGGCGAGGAGAAGCGGCTGATCGCCCGCGATTCGACCAGCCTCTACCCCGCCGAGGCCGCCAAGCTGCCCGACGTCGGCTATATGCGCGCGCTGTCCCCGGAAGGGATACTCGCCGTCAACCCGACCGCGATCATCGCCGTCGACGGCTCCGGCCCGCCGGAAGCGCTGACCGTGCTTGCCAACGCCAGCGTCCCCTTCGAAACCGTGCCGCAGCGCTACAACCGCGACGGCATCCTGAAGAAGATCGACACGGTCGGTGCGCTGCTCGGCGTGCCGGAGAAGGCCAAGGCCCTGGAAGACAAGGTCGCCGCCGACCTCGACGCCGCCGTAACCGACGCCGCCAGACGGCCGGAGAGCGAGCGCAAGCGGGTGCTCTTCGTCCTCAGTGCGCAGGGCGGCAAGATCATGGCGTCCGGCACGGGTACTGCGGCGGACGGCATCATCCGCCTTGCCGGCGCGGTCAACGCGGTCAGCGCATTTGCGGGCTACAAAGCGCTGACCGACGAAGCGATCATCGAGGCAAGGCCCGACGTCATCCTGATGATGGATCGCGGCGGCGAGCATGCATCCGGCAACGACGAGCTTCTGAAGCAGCCCGCTCTGTCGCTGACGCCGGCGGCGGCCGAAAAGGCGGTCATCCGCATGGACGGGCTGCACCTGCTCGGCTTCGGGCCCCGGACGGCAAGCGCCGTGCGCGAGCTGAACGCCGCGATCTACGGCCGCTGACATGGCCATGCAGGAGGGGCTCCGCGAAGGGCCGGCGCGACCGGTGAACCGTTTCCGTCTCCGGCGATCCGACGGCGACCGGTCGCGGATCGCGATTGCCGCGATCGCCGCACTTGCCGTCGCGTCGCTCCTCTCGCTCGTCTTCTGCGTGACGACGGGCGCGGCGGACGCCTCGGCCTTCGACGTGCTCGCAAGCCTTTTCGGCCGGGCCGACGCGCTTGCCCGCGACCGGATCATCATTCTGGATATCCGCCTGCCGCGCGCCATCCTCGGCTTCCTCGTCGGCGCATCGCTCGCCGTTTCCGGCGCGATCATGCAGGGGCTGTTCCGCAATCCGCTGGCCGATCCCGGCCTCGTCGGCGTCTCTTCAGGCGCGAGCCTCGGCGCGGTGGTGATGATCGTTCTTGGCGGCTCGGTCGCGGCCCCCGCCACCGCCCTCCTCGGCATCTATGCCCTGCCGCTCGCCGCCTTCGCCGGCGGGCTTTTGACGACGCTCATCCTCTATCGCATCGCCACGCGAAGCGGCCAGACCTCGGTCGCCACCATGCTGCTCGCCGGCATCGCGCTCGGCGCGCTCACCATGGCCTTCACCGGCATCCTGATTTCCAAGGCCGACGACAAGCAGTTGCGCGACCTCACCTTCTGGGGCATGGGCTCGCTCGCCGGCGCCACCTGGACGAAGATCGCCGCCGGCGGCCCTGTCATGGCGCTGGCGCTCGCCGCGATCCCCTTCCTCTCGCGCAGGCTGAACGCCATGACGCTCGGCGAGGCGGCGGCCTTCCACATGGGCGTTTCGGTGCAGCGGCTGAAGACCGTCGCCATCGTCACGGTTGCGGCAGCGACCGGCGCCTCCGTCGCCGTCAGCGGCGGCATCGGCTTCGTCGGCATCGTCGTGCCGCATATCCTGCGCATGGCGATCGGCCCCGACCATCGCTACCTGCTGCCGGCCGCAGCCCTCCTCGGCGGCTCGCTGCTGATCTTCGCCGACCTTCTGGCGCGCACCGTCGTCGCCCCCGCCGAACTGCCGATCGGCATCATCACCGCCGCCGTCGGCGGCCCCTTCTTCCTCTGGATACTGCTCAGGCAGCGCGCGCATCTGTGACCGCCCATGTTTGACATCGAGCACCTCACCGTCCGCCTCGCCGGCAGGCCCGTCGTCCGCGGCCTTTCCTTCCGCGCGCATCCGGGCGAACTGACCGCCATTTGCGGCCCGAACGGCTCCGGCAAGACGACGACGATGAAGGCGATCGCCGGCGAAATCGCCTATGACGGCGCAGCCCGCCTGAACGGGGCCGAAATCGCCGCGCTGGAGCCATGGCGGCTTGCCGCGATGCGCGGCGTGCTGCCACAGGCGAGCGCCCTCTCCTTTCCCTATACCGTGCGCGAAGTGGTGAGCATGGGCATCACCGCCGGCCGCAACCGCCGGCCGGAGCACGCCGAGCGGATCGTCGCCGACGCGCTCGCCGCGGTGGACCTCGCCGGCTTCGAGGGGCGGTTCTATCAGGCGCTGTCCGGCGGCGAGCAGCAGCGCGTGCAGCTCGCCCGCGTGCTTTGCCAGATCCCGGAACCGGTCATCGACGGCAAACCGTGCTGGATGCTGCTCGACGAGCCGGTGTCGAGCCTCGACATCAGCCATCAGTTGACGATCATGACGCTCGCCCGCGATTTCTGCGCCCGCGGCGGCGGCGTGGTCGCGGTGATGCACGACCTCAACCTGACCGCGCTCTTTGCCGACCGCATGGTGCTCTTGACGAACGGCGAGCTTGCAGCCTCGGGGCCGGTGGCGGATGTTCTCACCGACGCGCATCTGGCCCGCGTCTTCGGATGCCCCTTGCGGGTGAACCGCGCGCCGTCGGACGGCAAGCCCTTCGTGCTCGCCCACAGCGTGCTCGACGACCGCCCCTGACATTGCTGCCGCCCAAGCGAATTGCACGCTACGGGAACTTTTCCGGCCCTTACCGCGTTCAGCTTCTCTACGACACCGATCGGGAGCAAACCATGGCAGGGTCCATCCTCCAATCCGTCCGCGGCCGCCGCAACGGCAGGCTGCACGACCTCGAGACGAACATTGAAGAGCAGATCGAAAGCCTGCGCGCGGAAATCTCAGCCCTCGCAAAGACGATCGGCAAGACCGGCGCGAGCGAAGGCAGCAAGATCCGCTACAAGGCGGAAGCCGGCTTCGACGATCTGATCGGCCGCAGCGACGACCTGCTGCGGACCTTGCAGGACAGCTATCTGCGCGGCGCGCGCGAGATGCGCTCGACCGTCCGCCGGCATCCGGTCGCCACCGTCGGCGCGGCAGCGGCCTTCGGCATCGTCCTTGCCCTGATCGCACGCCGCTGACGGGAGGTTCGATGCTGCCGCTCGTCAGTCTCCTGATCTCCGGGTCCGTCCACAAAACCGTTGCGCGCACCAAGCGCAACGGTATTTTCTTGAGCGTCGCCGCGCTGCTGTTTCTGACCGCCTACGGCTTCGCGCTGGTGGCCGCCGCGATCTGGCTCGCCGGCATCTACGGCGCGCTCGGCGCGGCCCTGCTTCTTGCCGCCGGCGCACTTCTTCTCGGCATGATCGTCCTCGTCGCCATGACGATCGCCAACCGGCAGGAAGCGCGGCGTGCCCGCGAGCGCCGCCAAGCGCTGGACAAGCTCGCCGCGACCGCCCTCGATTTCGTGCGGACGCAGCCCCTTCTGACGGCCGCCGTCGCGGCCGCCTTTCTCCTCAGCAACATCATCGGCAAGGACAGCCGCAAGGACTGACGCCCTCGCCTCAGAAGGCGAAGGCCAGACGCCACACCCTCCGTCATTCCTGTGCTTGTCACAGGAATCCAGCCGCGGCGCGTCTGCGCCGTGAAAAGACTCTTTCGGCCCAAGGACTTGGGCCTGCTGGTTCCCTGTGACAAGCACAGGGATGACGGAGCCTGTGGTCACGTTCGATGTTCCAAAAACCTGTCTGCATACTTCGCTCAGAAGGCGAAGGCGCGTGAGGTCAGCGGTGACGAAGTGGCGTCCGGCCCGAAATCGGCCTCGCCCGAGATTTGCAGCAATTCCTGCAGGCGCTGGCGCGCGCGGTTCACGCGGCTCTTGATCGTGCCGACCGCGCAGCCGCAGATTTCGGCGGCTTCCTCGTAGGAGAAGCCCGAGGCGCCCACGAGGATGATCGCCTCGCGCTGATCCGGGGGCAATTGCTCGAGCGCCTTGCGGAAATCCTGGAGGTCGAGGGCGCCGTATTGCGACGGGTGCGTCGCCATGGATTCGGTGAAGAGCCCATCGCTGTCCTGCACCTCGCGGCCGCTCTTGCGCATCTGGCTGTAAAGCTCGTTGCGCAGGATGGTGAAGAGCCAGGCCTTCATGTTGGTGCCCATCTCGAAATGGTCCTGCTTCGCCCAGGCCTTCATGATCGTATCCTGGACGAGATCGTCGGCCCGGTCGTGGCGGCCGATCAGCGAAATGGCAAAGGCGCGAAGACTCGGCAGGGCGGCGAGAAGTTCACGCTTGAAGCTCGGTTGCGTGTTTTCCATGTAGCGCCTCTACTCGACTGCCTTCGCGGCCATCTGCTCGGCCTGATCGAGTTTTTCGAGTAAATCCAGGAAGCGGTCGGGGATCGCCTCGTCCTGAACGGCGGCATACAGCGAGCGCAGCCGGATACCGATCTGATTGTTGGGGTCCAGTATGTCGACGGCGCGCAGTTCCGGCCGCTTCTGTTCTGCTTGTTGTTCTCGCGTGGTCATGTGCCCTATTCGCTTTTGACTCTTTTGTTGCATCGATGGACCCGCCTCATCCGATGACCCACCATCGTCGGGAGCGATAATGCCGCCAAGTAAAAAAAGTTCCGCCGCGTGAATATCATTCGAGGAACTTTTTTACCGACCGTACGTTACCCGCTCCATTGAAGCCGAAAAACGGCTTCAGGGATGGGAGCTACTGCATGACACTTTCCACTCGGATCGCGCCGCACTTGCCATACCTGCGCCGCTATTCCCGCGCCCTTACCGGTACGCAGACATCGGGCGATGCCTATGTCGCCGCGGTGCTGGAGGCCATCATCGCCGACATAACCATTTTCCCCGATACACCCAACGATCGGGTCGCACTCTATAAACTGTTCACCAAACTCTTCGGTTCCACCGCGATCCAGATCCCGGAGCCGACCTCTCCCTATGCCTGGGAGCAGCGCGCCTCGGTCAATCTCGCCAAGGTGTCGCCGGTCGCCCGCCAGGCCTTCATCCTCGCTTCCGTCGAGAACTTCCGCCTTGCCGAGATCGCCCAGATCCTCGATGTCGAGGAGCCGGAAGTGGTGCGCCTGCTCGACAAGGCCTCGCAGGAAATCTCGCGCCAGGTGGCGACCGACATCATGATCATCGAGGACGAGCCGCTGATCGCGATGGACATCGAGCAGATGGTCGAAAGCCTCGGCCACAAGGTGACCGGCATCGCGCGGACCCATACGGAAGCGGTGGCGCTCTACAACAGGACCAAGCCCAGCATGGTGCTGGCCGATATCCAGCTCGCCGACGGCAGCTCGGGAATAGACGCGGTCAACGACATCCTGAAGACCTCCAGCATTCCCGTGATCTTCATCACCGCCTTCCCCGAACGGCTCCTGACCGGCGAGCGGCCGGAGCCGACCTTCCTCGTCACCAAGCCCTTCAACCCGGACATGGTGAAGGCGCTCATCAGCCAGGCCCTGTTCTTCAACGAAACGACGAAGGTCGCGGCCTGACGTTCAAGTTTTTTGTTTCCGAACGGAACAATGCATGCAGCAGGGCGTTCCGGCGAAGCTGGGGCGCACCGTTTCGTAGCGATTTGTTAACATAAGGACACCAAGGTCCTTCTGGAGCAATTCCGGCAAAGTGCGCAGCGGTTTGCGTTCGGAATGCGGAAACGCTCCAGGGACGCTGCTCGCCAACGTGTCAGTCAGGCGAGGGAAAGGCGGTTTGGTGACGACGACGAACCCTTTGTCCGGGTCGTTCGAGCCATTTGTGGGCGAAGCCACCATGATGGAGCGGGCGCTTGAGGTCGCCGGCATTTCGATCCTCTTCCAGGACGAAACGCTAGCCATCCGTTATGCGGAAAATCTCCCCGAACATCTGCAGTCCTCGCTGGTCTTCGGTCACGGCGACGCCGCGCTCTTCGGCGAAAAGGACGGCGAGCAACTGGCCGCGCTGAAACAGCGCGTGCTCGACACCGGCGAGCCGGCGAGCGGCGAAATCGAGATGCAGACCAGCGACGGCAGCAAGATCTACGAAATGAAGATGGAGCGCATCGGCAAGCACGGCCGCTATGGCCTCTTGTCGGTCATTTCCGAGATCACCGAGAGCCGGCATCGCGAAAAGGTGCTGAAATCGCTGCTCAGGGAATTGTCGCACCGCTCGAAGAACCTGCTTGCCATCATCCAGGGCATCGCCACCCAGACGGCGCGCTACACGCTGTCGCTCGACAGTTTCCTCATCAAGTTCCGCGGGCGGCTGCAATCGCTGTCGCACTCGCAGGACCTCATTACCGACAGCAGCTGGCGCGGCGCCTATCTGTTCGAACTCGCCGAGAAGCAGTTCGCCCCCTACTGGCCCGATGCCGGCGTGCCGATGCCGATCTACGGCATCAACGCGCATCTCTCGCCCAACGCCGCCGTGCATCTCGGGCTTGCGCTGCACGAGCTGATCGTCAACTCCGCCACCCATGGCGCGATTGCGGCCGGGGCCACGAGCATCGTGCTGAACTGCGCGGAATCCGAACTCGACGGCAAGCGCGCCATCACCGTCACATGGTCCGAGCAGGTCTCGGACCCTGCCGCAACACAGGAATTCGAGGACAACAGCTTCGCCAAGACCGTGCTGGAGCGCGTCGTGCCGACCTCGATGAACGGCAGGGCCGATTTCGGCGCCGGCCCCGACAGCATCGAATACCGCATCACCATTCCCGAACCGGAATATGAAATCCTGAAGCGCCGCTGACCGCGGCATCCCCTCGCCCCTCATCCGCCGTCCGGATAGCGAAACAGCCAGTGCGAGGGCGACGCACTGGCTGCTTTTCTACTCACCGGGAGGGGACCGTGAGTACAGGTCCGGTGATGGGTTGGGGGCGCGCATTGGGTCGATGCGATCATCATCCGGACAGGAGCTAAACCGTTGCTCCGCCTTTTGGTTCCCCATGTTCCGAAAAAAATCGCGTTTTACCGAAAAAATGCCGCCGCCGCCGTTGCAGGTGACGGTCAGGGCGCCGGCATGACTTGAGAAAGAATATCAACTTTCATTTCGCCGCCGCCGGCCCGCGCGGATTGCCTATTCTTTACAGACACTTGCCTCTGCCAAAGCACTCGCGTCCGGTTACCGCCGAGTGGCCCATCGAAACCTCGCCGCAAACAGAACTATCCCGAAATTTTACCGTTTGATAAATTTTTTAACCTGAGTTACCGTCTGTTCCACTGGCCGTTTACTATAAGAGGGAACTTCAATGGGACGACTGGAAACTGGGATTCAAAAGGGCAGGCTGACGCCTGCCGAATACGAGGCGAATTTTTCCGACCTGCATCCGCGCTTCGACGATCACGAGGCGCTCGTCGCCGCCGACCGCTGCTATTTCTGCTACGACGCGCCGTGCATGAAGGCCTGTCCGACCGCGATCGACATTCCTCTCTTCATCCGCCAGATCGCGACCGGCAATCCGATCGGCTCGGCAAAGACGATCTTCGACCAGAACATCCTCGGCGGCATGTGCGCTCGCGTCTGTCCGACCGAGACGCTGTGCGAAGAGGCCTGCGTGCGCAATACCGCGGAAGAGCGGCCCGTCGAAATCGGCCGCCTGCAGCGCTTCGCGACCGATGCGGCCATGGCGGACAACAAGCAGTTTTACGCCCGCGCCGCGTCGACGGGCAAGAAGATCGCCGTCGTCGGCGCCGGCCCGGCGGGCCTTGCCTGCGCCCACCGGCTTGCGGTCAACGGCCATGACGTCACCATTTTCGACGCGCGCGAGAAGGCGGGCGGCCTCAACGAATACGGCATCGCCACCTATAAGGCGGTCGACGATTTCGCAAAGCGGGAAGTCGATTACGTGCTTGCCGTCGGCGGCATCGAGGTGCGCAACGGCGAAGCGCTCGGCCGCGACTTCAGCCTTGCCGACCTTTCCGCGCGCTATGACGCGGTCTTCCTCGGTCTCGGCCTTGCCGGCGTCAATGCGCTCGGCGCCGAAGGCGAGGAGCTTGACGGCGTCATGGATGCCGTCGCCTATATCGCCGACCTTCGCCAGACCGGGGACAAGGCCGAGATCGCCATCGGCCGCCGCGTCGTCGTTATCGGCGGCGGCATGACCGCCATCGACGCCGGCGTGCAGGCAAAACTCCTCGGCGCCGAGGAGGTGACGATCTGCTACCGCCGCGGCAAGGAGCACATGAACGCCTCCGAATACGAACAGGACCTCGCCGCGTCGAAGGGCGTCACGATCCGCCACTGGCTGGCGCCGAAGCGCGTCATCGGCAAGGACGGCAAGGTCGCCGGCATCGAAGTGGAATATACCGAGCTTCGCGACGGCAAGCTTGCCGGCACCGGCGACACCGGCGTCATCGCCGCCGACCAGGTCTTCAAGGCGATCGGCCAGACCTTCGAGGCCACCGGCCTCGGCGCGCTGCGGCTGGAGGCCGGCCGCATCGCAGTCGACGGCGAAGGCCGCACCTCCATCGAGGGCGTATGGGCCGGCGGCGACTGCGTGCCCGGCGGCGAAAACCTGACCGTATCGGCCGTCGCGCAAGGCCGCGATGCCGCCGAATCCATCAACCGCGCGCTTGCCGCCGGCGTGAAGCCGGCCGTCGCCGTCGCATAAGGGGAACGATCATGGCTGATTTGCGCAACAATTTCGTCGGCATCAAATCCCCGAACCCGTTCTGGCTCGCCTCCGCGCCGCCGACCGACAAGGCCTATAATGTCGAGCGCGCCTTCAAGGCCGGCTGGGGCGGCGTCGTCTGGAAGACTCTCGGCGAGGAAGGCCCGCCGGTCGTCAACGTCAACGGCCCGCGCTACGGCGCGATCTGGGGCGCCGACCGCCGCCTGCTCGGCCTGAACAACATCGAGCTGATCACCGACCGCGATCTCTATGTCAACCTGCGCGAGATGAAGCAGGTGAAGATGAACTGGCCGGACCGGGCGCTGGTCGCCTCGATCATGGTGCCTTGCGAGGAAAATGCCTGGAAGGCGATCCTGCCGCTGGTGGAAGAAACCGGCGCCGACGGCATCGAGCTGAACTTCGGCTGTCCGCACGGCATGTCCGAGCGCGGCATGGGCTCGGCGGTCGGCCAGGTGCCGGAATATATCGAGATGGTGGTGCGCTGGTGCAAGCAGTACACGCGCATGCCGGTGATCACCAAGCTGACGCCGAACATCACCGATATCCGCAAGCCGGCGCGCGCCGCCCACGCCGGCGGCACCGACGCCGTCTCGCTGATCAACACGATCAACTCGATCACCTCCGTCAACCTCGACAGCTTCTCGCCCGAACCCTCGATCGACGGGCGCGGCAGCCATGGCGGCTATTGCGGCCCGGCGGTGAAGCCGATCGCGCTCAACATGGTGGCGGAAATCGCCCGCGACCCGCAGACGCGCGGCCTGCCGATCTCCGGCATCGGCGGCGTCACCACATGGCGGGACGCCGCCGAATTCCTGGCGCTCGGCGCCGGCAACGTGCAGGTCTGCACCGCGGCCATGACCTACGGCTTCAGGATCGTTCAGGAAATGATCACCGGCCTTTCGAGCTGGATGGACGCCAAGGGCCATTCGAGCCTCGACGACATCATCGGCCGCGCCGTGCCCAACGTCACCGACTGGCAGTATCTCAACCTCAACTACATCGCCAAGGCCCATATCGATCAGGATGCCTGCATCAAATGCGGCCGCTGCCACATCGCCTGCGAGGACACCTCGCATCAGGCGATCACCCAGTTCGTAAACGGCGTCCACCATTTCGAGGTGATGGAGGACGAGTGCGTCGGCTGCAATCTCTGCGTCAACGTCTGCCCGGTTCAGGACTGCATCACCATGGTCCCGCTCGCCGCCGGCACCCTCGACCAGCGCACCGGCAAGCCGGTCGACCCCAACTACGCCAACTGGACCACGCACCCGAACAACCCGGCGACGCGGCAGGCGGCGGAATAAAAACCGGAGCCAAGGGCGCGCGCGCGCATTGCCGCGCGCCCTGCTTTCATCTCTCCGCCAAAGCGAGACGCAAGCCGAGCAGGACGAAGGCGCCGGCAAAGGTCCGGCGCATCCACGCCATGACGCTTGGACGGGAGACGACGCGGTCGCGCATCGCGGCGGCAAACCAGCCGTAGGTGACGAAGACCGCGAAGGTCATCCCCATGAACACCGCGCTCAAAAGCAGCATCCGGAAGACCGGATGCGCCTCGCCGGCGCTCGCGAACTGCGGCAGGAAGGCGAGGAAGAAGACCGAGAGTTTCGGATTGAGGATGTTGATCAGGATGGCGTGAAGGATGGTTGCGCCCGAGGAGCGCTCGGCGGCGGCCGCCTTCACCGTCAGCGCCCCCTCCTCCCGCAACGCGTTCCAGGCCATGTAAAGCAGATAGGCGACGCCGGCGTAGCGGAAGGCTTCGAAGGCGACCGCACTCGCATGCAGGATCGCCGCCAGGCCGCCAATGGCGGCAAGCATGTGCGGCAGGATGCCGAGCGTGCAGCCGAGCGCGGCAACCGCCCCGGCTCTCGCGCCGCGCGACAGCGCCGTCGCCAGCGTATAGACGACGCCGGTTCCGGGCGAAGCCACGATGATGAAGGTGGTGATCAGAAACTCGATGCTCATGCGCGGGCCCTGTCATGGTTGCCACGTCAGGATTATCCGGCCCGAAATGCTTCGTCTTGAACAGTATTGCAGACCTCAGCGAAGGGCGGCGGCGTAAGCACCCGGCGACAGGCCGTATTTCCGCGAAAAGGTCCGCGTCATGTGGCTCTGGTCGGCAAAACCCGAAACCGCGGCGGCCTCGGCCAAAGGCGTTCCCCGCGCAATCAGGCGGCGCGCAAGATCGACGCGCTTCTGCATCAGATAGGCGTGCGGGGTGAACCCGGTCGAGGCGGCGAAGCCGCGCAGCAGCTGGAAGCGGCTGAGGCCGCAAAGCCCCCCCAGCTCGCCAAGCGTCCGCGTCTCGGCAGGCGCGTCGTCGATCGCCGTCCTCGCCGCAGAAATCCTCGTCGACGGCAACGGCCCGTTCCCGCGCCGCCGTTCCCGCATCCGGTCGAGCAGGAAGAGCAGCAGTTCCTCGCGGCGAAGGGGCGCGTCGGCCTCGGTCATCGCGGCGAAGAGTTGCAGGAAGCTGGCAGCGGCACGCGGATCGTTCATGACCGGCTGCGTGAATTCGAAGGCGCGCGGGTCGCCCTCGCCCACATCCTCTGCCGCGTCCGCGATCAGGGCCGGCTCGAAATAAAGCATCCGCCAGGCGCGGCCGCCATCGCCGATCGGCGCTCCGTCATGCACCTCGCCGGGATTGACGGTGATGACGTCGCCCGCCTCGGCCTCGACCATGCCGCGCCCGCTCGCCGATGTCTGCGCACCGCGGAGAATGACGCCGATGCCGAACTGCTCGTGCGTATGGCGCGGAAAGACGTGGTCGCTCCGGGCCTCGACCGCATCGACGCCCGCCATGCCACATCGCAACATCCTGAATCCGTGCCCGGCCCTAGCCAACGATCCGGCTCCTCAATTCGCGTCGAGCGACTGCCCCCTCGTCCGGCGCGCCCGGTTCATTTCCGCCCGCACCCGCGCGGTGTCGCTGACGGCGAGGCGGAGTGCCGGGTGGCGGGACATGAAGACGTTGAAGTCGCGGCGCTCCAGCACGAGGAACTGGCAGAAATCCACCGCGATGATGTCGGCGGTGCGCCGGCCGCCGTTGAGAAGCGCCATTTCGCCGAAGAAGGCGCCCGCCTCCAGCCGTATCCGCTCGTCCTCCAGCTCCACCTCCACCGCGCCGGAGGCGATGAAATACATGCCGTCGCCCCAGTCGCCGACGCGCAGCACCCGTTCGCCGGGCGACGCGCTCTTCGGGCGGAAGAGCAGCAGCAGTTCCTCCTGCGAGCGGTGATCGACTTCCGACAGCAGCGGAAAGGTCTCGATCAACTGCTGGATTTTCAACTGATGCTGCCGGTTCCGCTCCTCGGTCAGCGCCTTCACGCGCTCCAGTTCCAGGCAAAGCGCCTCCTGCCGCCGGCGGCCGTAGCGCCGCACGAAGATCGGCCATTGCGCGCGAACGGCGCTCTCGAGCTTGCCCGTCGCGAAGAACACCAGCGGGTTGAGCGTGATCGAGACCAGGGCGGCGGCGAGGATAATGTCCTGCCCCTCGCGCGGCAGCAGCCCGGCGCTCACCCCGAGGCCGGCGAGAATGAAGGAAAATTCGCCGATCTGCGTGCGCCCCGCCGCGATCGTCAGCCCCATGCCGATCGGAAAGCCGAGGAGCACGACGATCGCCAGCGAAATGACGAACTTGCCGACGATGATCATCGCCAGCGCCCCCGCCACCTCGACCGGCCGCGTCAGCAGGATGGCCGGATTGAAGAGCATGCCGACCGAGACGAAGAAGAGAACGGAAAAGGCGTTCTGCAGCGGCAGCGAGTCGGCCGCCGCCCGGTGGCTGAGATGGGATTCGCCGAGGATCACGCCGGCGAAGAAGGCGCCGAGCGCGAAGGACACGCCGAAGATTTCCGCCGAGCCGAAGGCGATGCCGAGCGCGATCGCCAGCACCGTCAGCGTGAAAAGCTCCGGCGAGCCGGTGCGCGCCACCTGGATCAGCAGCCAGGGCACGATGCGCGGGCCGACGAGCATGGCGACGGCCGCGAAGGCCGCGACCTTGCAGACGGTCATCAGGATCGCGACGGCGACCGACATGGCGCTTCCGCCCGCCGCCGCGCCGGCATGGCCGTTGAGCACGTCGGCAACCAGCGGCAGCAGCACCAGCGCCATGACGGTCACGAGGTCTTCCGCGATCAGCCAGCCCACGGCAGCGCGGCCGCCCGGCGTGTCGATGAGGTTGCGCTCCTCCAGCATCTTCAGCAGCACCACGGTACTGGCGACCGCGAGGCTGAGGCCGAAGACGAGGCCGGCGCCGACCGGCCAGCCGCCGAGCGACAGAAGGCCGATGCAGAGCACCGTCACGATGCCGATCTGCCCGACCGCGCCCGGCAGCGCGATGCGCCGCACCGCCAAGAGGTCGGCGGTCGAAAAATGCAGGCCCACGCCGAACATCAGAAGCACGACGCCCATCTCCGCAAGCTGGCCGGCCAACGAGGCATCGGCGAGGAAGCCGGAGGTGAAAGGCCCGATCAGCACGCCGGCGACCAGATAGCCGACCAGCGGCGGCAGCCGCAGCCGATCCGCTCCGTAGCCGAGCACGGCGGCGAACACGAAGCTGACCGCAACCGTCGCTATGAGCGCAAAATCCTGATGCACGTCCGTCTTCCGTCGTCTTTTGTGGCGCAACCGCCTGCGGGCGAAACTCGTTGAAACGTCAGCAAGCTAGCACCGCACTCCATGCCAAGTCTACCGAAGGTGTCCGCCGGGCGGCAAGGAATTGGCAAGCCTCTCGTTTCAAGATGCGCGTGGCGGCAAATTTGGCTATGATGGCCGGCCGGCGGGAATAAGGGGGGAACCCATGGCTTTGGACTGGACCGAAGAGCTGAAGGCGGCAAACGCCGGCACCATGCCGCCGGCCGGCCCGCCGCAAACGCGCTCCGGCGTCATCGCCGCCGCCGTCTACGTGAACGGCCAGCGCATCCGCGACATATGCATCGAGGAGGCGAGCGAGTGGCGGGCACACGAAAACGCCGTCGTCTGGATCGGCCTGCACGAGCCGGACGAGGCGCTGCTGCAGCAGATGCAGGCGGAATTCAACCTGCATCCGCTGGCGATCGAGGATGCCGCGCACGCCCACCAGCGCCCGAAGCTCGAAACCTATGGCGACGCCATCTTCATCGTCGCCCGCACCGCCCACATGCTCGGCGACGAAGTCGTCTTCGGCGAAACCCACCTCTTTGCCGGCAAGGGCTATGTCGTCACGGTCCGCCACGGCCCGTCCACCTCCTACGGAACGGTGCGGCAGCGCTGCGAGGCTTCGCCCGCCGCCCTTGCCAACGGCGAGAACTACATCCTCTATTCGATCCTCGATTTCATCGTCGACAACTACATGCCGGTGATCGAGACCATGCAGGAGGAAATCGAAAAGCTCGAAGACCTGGTGCTGCGCGAACAGCTCAAGAAGTCGGATATCGAGGACCTCTATCTCCTGCGCCGCAAGCTCCTGCGGCTGCGCAACGCCGTCGTTCCCCTGGTCGACGTCTGCCGGCGCTACGAGCATGTGGCGCTGCCGGGCATGGATGCGAGCCTGCAATCCCTCTTCCGCGACGTCACCGACCATGTGCGCCGCGTGCAGGAAGACATCGACGCGCTGCGCGAAGTGCTGGCCTTCGCCTTCGAGGCAAGCGTCATGATCGGCCAGACCGAACAGACGGAAATCGCGCGAAAGCTCGCCTCCTGGGCGGCCATCCTCGCCGTGCCGACCGCGATTGCCGGCATCTACGGCATGAACTTCACCGACATGCCGGAGCTGCATTACCAATACGGCTATTTCGTCATCCTGGCGGTGATCGTCGTGCTCTGCCTGACGCTCTACACCTTCTTCCGGCGAGCGAAATGGCTGTAGAAGTCGGCTATAGAAGTCGGCTTGCCCCTCACCCTAGCCCTCTCCCCGCTTGGCGGGGAGAGGGAACTTGCCCCGCTAAACAGTAGAGAGAGTCGAAACGGCGCGGCATACCCTTCTCCCCGCGCGCGGGGAGAAGGTGGCGCCCCTCCGACAAGCTCAGGACGGATGAGGGGCGCCGCCGGCCAAACGGAAAGCTACGGCGCCGGCGCGCGCCGGAGCAGGCCATCCACGAAGAGCTGTTCGAGATAGCGCGCGGCATCCTCGAACCGGCCTTCGCCCGCGTGCTCCTGGCCAAGCACGGCGCGGACCTGCACGTCGAAGTCGGCATAGTGCTGCGTCGTCGACCAGATCGAGAAGATCAGGTGATAGGGATCGCATTTGGCGATCTTGCCGGACCGCGCCCAGGCGCGGATGACGTCCGCCTTTTCGTCCACCAGCGCCTTCAGCGGACCTTTCAGCTCGTCTTCGACATGCGGCGCGCCTTGCAGCATCTCGTTGGCGAAGAGCCGGCTTTCGCGCGGGAAATCGCGGGCCATCTCCAGCTTGCGGCGGATATAGCTCCGGATCTCGCCTTCGGGATTGCCCTCGGCGTTGAACGCGCGCAGCGGCTCCAGCCAGGTGAAGAGCACGCGGTCGATGAGGGCGCGGTGCACCGCCTCCTTCGTGCGGAAGTAATAGAGCAGGTTCGGCTTCGACATGCCCGCCACCTCGGCGATCTGGTCGATGGTCGAGCCGCGGAAACCGTGGACGGAAAAGACGTCCAGCGCCGCTTCGAGGATCTGCTCTTCCTTTTCTTCCTGGATGCGGGTTCGCCGTTGCGTCCTGGCGGCTCTCGGAATGGCCATGTCGCTTCCGTTTCTCCTTGAAATTCAACCCTTTCAGTCAAGTTTTCCCATCTTCTAAAATTTGGGCAATTGCCTGCAATTTTGTCTGTATTTTTCGTCTTTTCCGACTTGAGCGCGGCTGCGGAAGCTGTAATGTTTACCAATCGGTCAAATTATCTTTCAGATGCCAAGTAAAGGCAACTGTGGATTCTCGGGGTAAAAAAACAACATCGCCCCGACGATGGCCAAGGGAACGAAAACTGGGCATGCGCCTTGCATGACCCGGACAAACGGGTGAGGATTTTCTGATGGTGGCAGCACCAGGCGAAAACATGCGCGTCAACGGCGACCGCCTCTGGGACGCGCTGATGGAGATGGCGAGGATCGGCCCCGGCGTGGCGGGCGGCAACAACCGCCAGACGCTGACGGATGCCGACGCCGAAGGCCGCAGCCTTTTCAAGCGCTGGTGCGACGCCGCCGGCCTGACGACCGGCATCGACAAGATGGGCACGATGTTCGCCACCCGCCCCGGCACCGATCCGGATGCGCTGCCCGTCTATGTCGGCTCGCATCTCGACACCCAGCCGACCGGCGGCAAGTATGACGGCGTGCTCGGCGTGCTTTCGGCGCTGGAAGTGGTGCGCAGCATGAACGACCTCGGCATCAGGACGAAGCATCCGATCGTCGTTACCAACTGGACGAACGAGGAAGGCGCGCGCTTTGCGCCCGCCATGCTCGCCTCCGGCGTCTTCGCCGGCCAGCACACGCTCGACTACGCCTATAGCCGCAAGGACCCCGAGGGAAAAACCTTCGGCGACGAGCTGAAGCGCATCGGCTGGCTCGGCGACGAGGAAGTCGGCGCCCGCAAGATGCACGCCTATTTCGAATATCACATCGAACAGGGCCCGATCCTCGAAGCCGAGAACAAGCAGATCGGCGTCGTGACGCACTGTCAGGGCCTGTGGTGG
>Ga0153956_1000820_pt1 | contig 31887 bp, 28 predicted proteins | sample TSFL040MetaG_FD_104704 | JGI IMG/M metagenome (GOLD analysis project Ga0153956, IMG submission 104704) | Attine ant fungus gardens microbial communities from Florida, USA - TSFL040 MetaG | ecosystem: Host-associated > Fungi > Mycelium > Unclassified | place: USA: Florida, Wekiwa Springs... | reverse complement strand
GGCGGTGCAGATCCACGGCGGCTACGGCTTCATCGAGGAGTACCCGGTCTGCCGCTTCTACCGCGACGCGAAGATCCTCACGATCGGCGAGGGCACCGACGAGGTCCAGCAGATGGTGATCGCGCGGCAGCTGGGTTGCTGATGGCGGGCGCGGTCAAGATCCGCGAGGTCGGTCCGCGCGACGGGTTCCAGAACGAGCCCGAGCGGATCGCCACCGCCGACAAGGTCCGCCTGATCGAGATGCTGGCGGCGACCGGGCTGCGCCGGCTCGAGGTGACGAGCTTCGTCCGCGCCGACGTGATCCCGCAGCTGGCCGACGCCGAGGAGGTGATGGAGCGGGTCCGCATCCCGGACGAGGTCGCGGTCTCGGTCCTCGTCCCGAACGAGCGCGGGCTGGAGGCGGCACTGCGGCACCGGGAGAAGATCGACGAGGTCAACGTCTTCCTCTCCGCCTCGGAGTCCCACAACCAGCACAACGTCAACCGGCCGATCGCCGACTCGCTGGCCGGGGTGGAGAAGGTGCTGGGACGGGCGCGCGCCGCGGGGCTGCGCTGCGAGGGCGTGATCAGCACCAGCTTCGGCTGTCCTTACGAGGGCGACGTCGACCCGGCGCGGGTGTTCGAGATCGCCACCCGGCTCGCCGCGGCGGGCGCGGTCGAGGTCGGCTTCGGCGACACCACCGGGATGGCGAACCCGTCCCAGGTGCGCGAGTTCTTCGCCCGCGCCCAGGAGGAGCTGCCGGGCGTCGAGCTGACGGCGCACTTCCACAACACCCGGGGACAGGGGCTCGCCAACGTGCTCGCCGCGCTGGACGCGGGGTGCGGGTCGTTCGAGTCGAGCTTCGGCGAGCTCGGCGGCTGCCCGGTCCCGCCCGGGGCGACCGGCAACATCGCCACCGAGGACCTCGTCTCAATGCTGCACGAGATGGGGATCCGGACCGGCATCGACCTGGGGAAGCTGCTCGCCGCCGCGCGCGCGGCGCAGGAGGTGCTCGGGCGGCCGCTCGGGTCCCACACGATCGTCGCCGGGCCGGTCGACCACCACCCGCAGGGCCGGTAGGGGTCACCGCCGGGCGATGTTCGAGCGCGTCCTGATCGCCAACCGCGGCGAGATCGCGGTGCGGATCGAGCGCACGCTGGCCCGGCTCGGGGTCGAGTCGGTGGCGATCTTCAGCGATGCCGACGCGGGCGCCCCGCACGTGCGCGGGGCCGATCGCGCGGTCCACGTCGGGCCGACCCCGGCGCGCGAGTCCTACCTCGCGATCGAGCGGGTGGTCGACGCGGCGGTGCGCAGCGGTGCCGACGCCGTCCACCCAGGGTACGGCTTCCTCTCCGAGCGTCCCGACTTCGCCGTCGCCTGCGCCGCGGCCGGGCTCGTCTTCGTCGGGCCGGGGCCGGAGGCGATGGCGCTGCTCGGCGACAAGGGCCGGGCGCGGGCGGTCGCCGAGGCGGCCGGGATGCCGACGCTGCCGGGCTGGAGCGGGGAGGAGCGCAGCGATCGGGAGATCGCCGCGGCGGTCGGCGAGGGGGACCTGCCGTTGCTGGTGAAGGCGGCGGCGGGCGGCGGCGGCAAGGGCATGCGCCTGGTCGAGCGCCGCGAGAACCTGGTCGAGGCGCTGGGCGCGGCGCGGCGCGAGGCGGCGGCGGCCTTCGGCGACGAGCGCCTGCTGATCGAACGTTACGTCGAGCCGTCGCGCCATCTCGAGGTGCAGGTGATCGCCGACGCGCACGGCAACGCGGTGCACCTGGGCGAGCGCGAGTGCTCGCTGCAGCGGCGCCACCAGAAGGTGATCGAGGAGTCGCCCTCGCCGGTGGTGGGGCCGGAGCTGCGCGAGCGGATGGGGGAGGCGGCGGTCGCCCTGGCCCGGCACGCCGGTTATACGGGCGCGGGGACGGTCGAGCTGATCGCCGAGCGCGACGACCCGTCCCGCTTCTACTTCCTCGAGGTCAACACGCGGTTGCAGGTGGAGCACCCGGTCACCGAGGCGGTCACCGGCCTCGACCTGGTCGAGCTGCAGCTGCGGGTGGCGGCGGGCGAGCCGCTGCCGCTCGCGCAGGAGGACGTCGCGCGGCGCGGCTGGGCGGTCGAGGCCCGGGTGTACGCGGAGGACCCGGCGACCGGCTTCCTGCCCTCGAGCGGCGCGGTCGTCGCCTACCGGGAGCCCGCCGGGGTGCGGGTCGACAGCGGGATCGAGCTGGGCTCGGTGGTCGGGACCGATTACGACCCGATGCTGGCCAAGGTGGTGGCCGCGGGCGAGGACCGGGCCGAGGCGCTGGCGCGGCTGCGGCGCGCGCTCGGCGAGCTGGTCGTCGCCGGGCCGACCACGAACGTCGCCTACCTGCGCGCGCTGCTCGCCCGGCCCGAGGTGATCGCCGGGGAGCTGGACACGGGCCTGATCGAGCGTCTCGGCGATGGGGTCGCGGCGCCGTCCCCCGGTCCCGAGCTGGCGGCGCTGGCGCTGGTGGCGCTGCTCGGGGAGCCGGAAGACGACGACGTCTGGTCCGGGCGGAGCGGCTGGCGCCAGCAGGGCAACGCCTGGACGCGGCGGACGCTGGAAAGGGACGGGGGGTCGGTCGAGGTCGCGGTGCGCGCGTCCGCCGACGTCCCCGGTGCCTGGGACTGGCAGGTCGACGACGCGAGTGGAACCCTCACCTTCGACGGCACACTTCTTGGAGCCGCCCCGGTCGATGGGCCGAAAACCGGACATATAGGCAGGTTTTCGGCCCATCGACGGCGGCGGGTGTCCATCTTTGGGGATGGGGACGGGGACGGGGTGTGGGCGGTGGATCCTGACGTCGGGGCGGTGCGGTTTGCGCCGGCGGCCGGGGACGCTGACGCGGCGGGGCATGGGGAGGCGTCGCTGGAGGCGCCGATGCCGGGGACCGTCGTCCAGCTGCGGGTCGCGGCCGGGGCGACGGTCGCGGCCGGCGAGACGCTGGTCGTCCTCGAGTCGATGAAGATGGAGATCTCGATCGCGGCCCCGCGCGACGGGGCCGTCGCCGAGGTCCTGGTGGCCGCCGGGGACCAGGTCGACCGCGGCGCCGTCCTGATCGAGCTGGCCGAGGAGGAAGCGTCTGCATTTACCCCCGCTGAGGAGGGGCAGATGCAGACGGAGACCGGGGAGGGCGCGTGAGTCGGGTGCTGAGAAGCAACGCCGATCCGGCGAGCGAGGAGTTCGCGCGCAACGAGGCCGAGCACCGGCGCCTGGTCGACGAGCTGCGCGAGCGGCTGGCGCGCGCCGCGGCGGGCGGTGGCGAGCGCGCCCGGCAGCGTCACGTCGACCGCGGCAAGCTCCTCCCCCGGGAGCGCGTCGACCGCCTGCTCGACCCCGGCAGCCCCTTCCTCGAGCTCGCCCCGCTCGCCGCCGAGGACCTTTACGACGGCGCCGCGCCGGGCGCCGGGATGATCGCCGGCGTCGGCCGGGTCGAAGGCCGCGAGGTCGTCGTCGCCGCCAACGACGCGACGGTCAAAGGCGGCACCTACTACCCGATCACGGTGAAGAAGCACCTGCGGGCGCAGGAGGTGGCCTTGCAGAACCGGCTGCCCTGCCTCTACCTGGTCGACTCCGGCGGCGCCTTCCTGCCGATGCAGGACGAGGTCTTCCCCGATCGGGAGCACTTCGGTCGCATCTTCTTCAACCAGGCGACGATGTCGGCACAGGGGATCCCGCAGCTGGCCGCGGTGCTGGGCTCCTGCACGGCGGGGGGCGCCTACGTGCCGGCGATGAGCGACGAGACGATCATCGTCCGCGACCAGGGCACGATCTTCCTCGGCGGCCCGCCGCTGGTGAAGGCGGCGACCGGGCAGGAGGTGACCGCGGAGGAGCTCGGCGGCGGCGTCCTGCACGCCCGCACCTCGGGCGTCGTCGACCACCTCGCCGCCGACGATGCCGACGCGCTGCGCATCCTGCGCTCGATCGTCGCCACGCTGCCGCCCGCGGCCCGGGCCTGGGAGCGTCGTCCGGCGGCGGAGCCCGCGGTCGACCCCGCCTCGCTCTACGGCGCCGTCCCGCCGGACAGCCGCACCCCGTACGACCCGCGCGAGGTGATCGGCCGCGTCGTCGACGGCAGCCGCTTCCACGAGTTCAAGGCCGAGTACGGGACGACGCTCGTCTGCGGCTTCGCCCATATATATGGACACCCGGTCGGGATCCTCGCCAACCAGGGCGTCCTCTTCTCCGACAGCGCGCGGAAGGCGGCCCACTTCGTCGAGCTCTGCGATCAGCGCGAGGTGCCGCTGCTCTTCCTCCAGAACATCAGCGGCTTCATGGTCGGGCCCGAGTACGAGGCCGGCGGGATCGCCCGCGACGGGGCGAAGATGGTGGCCGCGGTGGCGACGGCGCGCGTCCCCAAGCTCACCGTGATCGTCGGCGGCTCCTTCGGCGCGGGCAACTACGGGATGTGCGGGCGGGCCTACTCGCCGCGGTTCCTGTGGATGTGGCCGAACGCGCGCATCTCGGTGATGGGCGGCGAGCAGGCGGCGACGGTGATGACCGAGGTCGGCCAGCCGGAGCTCGGCGCCGAGCTGCGCGAGCAGTACGAGCGGCAGGGGAGCCCGTACTACTCGACCGCGCGGCTCTGGGACGACGGCGTGATCGACCCGCTCGACACCCGCACCGTGCTCGGTCTCGCCCTCGGCGCCTGCGCCAATGCCCCGCTCGCCGAGCGTGCGGCCCCCGTCTACCGAATGTGAGGACAGCTTGAGCTACGAGACCCTCGACGTCGCCGTCACCGATGGCGTCGCCTCGATCGCCCTCGACCAGCCCGACACCCGCAACGCGCTCTCCGACGAGCTGCTGCGCGACCTGCACGCGGCGCTGACCGCGGCCCGCGACGACGAGGAGGTGCGCGTCGTCGTCCTCCGCTCCACCCACGCCAAGGTCTTCTCCTCCGGCGCCAGCCTCTCCGGCTTCGCCGCCGCGGTGCCGCTCGTCCGCAAGCACGAGGAGATCGCGCTGCTGCCGTCGATCTTCGAACTGCTCGGCACCCTGGGCAAGCCGTCGATCTGCGCGGCGGGCGGGCACGTCCTGGCGGGCGCCGTCGGCCTCGCCCTCGCCTGCGACCTGGTGATCGCCAAGGAGGGGATCGGCATCGGCACCCCGGAGGTGAACATCGGCGCCTTCCCCTTTATGGTCACGGCGATGCTGGAGCGCGAGATCGGACGCAAGCGGATGGCGGAGCTGATGCTGCTCGGCGAGCGTGTCGACGCGACCGAGGCGGAGCGCATCGGCCTCGTCAACAAGGTGGTGCCGGCGGCGGAGTTCGACGCCGCGGTGGACGCCTGGGCGAGCGCGCTCGCCGCCAAGAGCCCGCTGCTGATGAAGCTCGGCAAGGACGCGATGTACGAGGAGCAGGACCTCGGCTTCGAGTCGAGCCTCGCCTACCTGCGCTCGCAGCTCACCCTCGCCTTCTCGACCGACGATCTGCGCGAGGGCGTCGCCGCCTTCTTCGACAAGCGCGAGCCGGTGTGGAAGGGCCGGTAGCGTGAGCGAGCCCGACGTCCTCTGGCGGCCGTCCGCCGCCGCGGTCGAGTCCTCCAACCTCACCGCCTACACCGACTGGCTGCGGGCCGAGCGGGGGGTGGACGTCACCACCTACCCGGAGCTGTGGCGCTGGTCGGTCGATGATCTCGAGGCGTTCTGGAGATCGATCTTCGACTACTTCCGGGTGGAGCACGACGGCGAGCGGAGCGTGGCGCTGGCCTCGCGGGAGATGCCCGGGGCGGAGTGGTTCCCCGGGGTGCGCCTGAACTGGGCCGAGCGCGCCTTCGCCGGGAAGGACGACGAGCAGGTCGCGATCCTCCACTCCTCCGAGCTGCGCGGGCTCGAGCAGATCACCTGGGGGGAGCTGCGGGGGCAGGTCGCCGCCTGCGCGGCGGGCCTGCGCGAGCTCGGGGTCGGGCAGGGCGACCGGGTCGTCGCCTACCTGCCGAACGTCGCCGAGGCCGCGGTCGCCTTCCTCGCGGTGGCCTCGATCGGCGCGATCTGGTCGAGCGCCTCGCCGGACTTCGGCCCCGGCTCGCTGATCGACCGCTTCGCCCAGATCGAGCCGAAGGTGCTGATCGCGGTCGACGGCTACCGCTACGGGGGCAAGGACTTCGACCGCACCGGGGTCGTCGCGCGGCTGCGGGAGGCGATGCCGAGCGTCGAGCACACCGTCCTCCTCCCCTACCTCGACCCCGGGGCGACGATGGAGGGCGCGGTCTGCTGGGACGAACTGCTGGCGCGCGGCGCGGGGGCGGAGCTGAGCTTCGAGCGCGTCCCCTTCGACCACCCGCTCTGGGTGCTCTACAGCTCCGGGACCACCGGCCTGCCCAAGGCGATCGTCCAGGGCCAGGGGGGCATCCTGCTCGAGCAGCTGAAGAAGATGCACCTCCACACCGACGCGAAGTCCGGCGATCGTCTCTTCTGGTTCACCACCACCGGCTGGATGATGTGGAACTTCCTCATGGGCGGGCTTCTCACCGAGGCGGCGATCGTCCTCTACGACGGTAACCCGGGCCACCCCGACATGGGCGTGCTCTGGGACCTGGCGGAGGCGGCCGGGGTGACGATGCTCGGCACCTCCGCCGCCTACATCTCGGCCTGCATGAAGGCGGGCGAGGAGCCCGGGGAGGGTCGCGATCTCTCCCGCCTGCGGTCGGTCGGCTCGACCGGCTCGCCGCTCGCGCCGGAGGGCTTCGACTGGGTCTACGAGCACGTCGGGGCCGACACCTGGCTCTTCTCCACCTCGGGGGGGACCGACCTCTGCACCGCCTTCGTCGGCGGTGTCCCCACCCTGCCGGTGTACCGGGGGGAGCTCCAGGCGCGGGCGCTGGGGGCGGCGGTCGAGTCATGGGACCCGCGGGGCCGTCCCCTCGTCGGCGCGGTCGGGGAGCTCGTGATCACCGCGCCGATGCCCTCGATGCCGCTCTTCCTCTGGGGGGACGAGGACGGCTCCCGCTATCGCGACTCCTACTTCGAGATGTATCCGGGGACCTGGCGCCACGGCGACTGGATCGAGATCACCGAGCGCGGCACCGCGGTCATCTACGGCCGCTCCGACTCGACGATCAACCGCGGCGGGATCAGGATCGGCACGGCGGAGATCTACCGGGCGGTGCTGGAGGCCCCCGAGGTCCTCGACGCGCTGGTGGTCGACCTGCCCAAGGACGGCACCGACGGCGTGATCGAGCTCTTCGTCGTCCTGCGCGAGGGGGCGACCCTCGACGACGACCTGACGCGGACCCTCGCCCGCAGCATCCGCGAGCGCTGCTCCCCCCGCCACGTCCCCGACCGGGTCCGCGCCGTCGCCGCCGTCCCCCGCACCCTCTCCGGCAAGGTCGTCGAGGTGCCGGTGAAGCGGATCCTGATGGGCGCCGACCCGGAGGCAGTGGTGAGCCGCGACTCCCTGGCGAACCCCGAGGCGCTGGACTGGTTCGTGGGGCTGGCGGGGAGCCCTACCGGTAGCTGACCAGCGCGCGGTCGACCGCCTCCAGGTGGGAGTGGTCGTTGAAGGAGATGACGTTGGTGCCGGTCGAGCCGACCGCCAGCTTGGTGACGGAGGCGTTGACGAGGACGCGGTTGAGGGCGGGGAAGAGGTGGGCGGGGGCGTTCCAGAGGTTGCAGAGGAGGGCGGAGATGGTGCCGCCGGAGGTGACGATGACGGCGGTCTCGCCGGAGCTGAGCTGGGCGGCGAGATCGCGGAGGGCGGCGGTGCCGGCGGTGCTGAACTGGGGCCAGGTCTGGCGGGTCGGGCTGCGGTCGGCGTCGGCGACCCACTGGGCGAGGGCCGGTTCGAGGGCCGCCTGGAAGGCGCGGTTCGTCAGCGTCTCCCCCTGCGTGTGACCTTGGAGGCGGACCGCCGCGTCGCCGTGGTGGTGGAGGACGTCTTCGGGGTCGAACTCGTCCCAGCGTGGCTCGATCTCGGGTCGGGGGGCGCCGCCGGTGAGGAAGGCCGCGGCGGTGTCGCGCTGGCGTCGCAGGGTGCCGCTGATGAGGCGGGTCGGCGCGTAGCCGCGCTCCGCCAGTGAGGCCGCGACGACCGCCGCCTGCCGGTGGCCGACCTCCGAGAGGACGTCGTAGTCGTCGGACCCGAACGACGCCTGGCCGTGGCGGACGAGGAGCACGGTCGGCATGCGGGGATTATCGAGGAGTCGCGCCCGAGGAGGGTCAGAGCCGGGCCTCGGCCTCGACCTTGGCGTCGATCAGCCTGACTGTCGCGGGCTCGGCGTCGTCGCGCCAGGCGTCGAGCTTGGCGGCGTCGATCGGCCGCGGCGCCGTCTCCTCGCCCGGGGCGAGCCCGACCGCGACCAGCGTCGCCAGGACGGCGACTCCGGCGCCCACCCAGAGCGCCGTGGTGTAGCCGCCGAGCGCCGGGAAGCTCGAGCCGGCGACCTCGTGGGAGGCGAGGATCGAGGCGACCAGGGCCGATCCGGCGGAGAAGCCGATCGAGCGGATCACCTGGTAGAAGCCCATCGCGCTGCCGACCTCGCGCGCCGGGACCGAGCGGGTGATGAGGCCGGGGATCGCCGCGAAGGTGAAGCCGAAGCCGACCCCGAGCATCGCCATCATCGCGCCGGCCTGCCAGAGGGCGCCGTGGACGAGGGCGAAGAAGACGCCCGCCGCGGCGATCGCCAGGCCGCCGATGCCGAGGGCCGCGCGCGAGCCGGCGCGGCGCAGCGTCATCGTCATCAGCCGGCTGCCGATGAGGCTGGCGATCGAGAACGGCACCAGGCAGAGGCCCGCGACGAGGGTCGAGGCGCCGAAGCCGAAGCCCTCCGCCGCCGGCGTCTGGACGAACTCGGTGATCACGGTGAGGAACATGTACAGGGCGAGGCCGAGCAGCCCGGCGGCGGCGTCGGCGCCGAGGACGGAGCGGTGGCGCAGCTGGGTGAGGTCGATGAGCGGCGCCGGGACGCGCAGTTGGCGACGGACCCAGAGCGCGAGGACGCCGATGGCGATGGCGAAGCAGCCGAGCGTCGGGACCGAGGTCCAGCCCCATTCGTACCCCTGGCCGATGCCGACCAGCAGGGCGACGATCGCGACGCTGCCGCCGGCGGCGCCGGTGAGGTCGAGCGAGATCGCCGGGCCCTGCCTGTTCGAGGGGATCACCAGGTAGGCGGCGACGAGGGCCGCGGCGCTGAGGATCGCGCCGAAGAAGAAGGCAGCGTGGAGGTCGAGCTGCTGGGCGATCAGGCCGCTGAGCGGGTAGCCGGCGCCGAGCCCGGTGGCGCCGCTGACCGACAGCAGGGCGATGGTGCGGCGGGCGTGCTCGCCGCCGAGGTGGTCGCGCGCGGCGGCCATCGCGATCGGCGCCAGCCCGAGCCCGATGCCCTGCATGATCCGGCCGACGATGAGCACCGGCAGCGAGTCCGCGAGCCCGGCGACGACGCCGCCCCCGGTGACCACGAGCAGCGCCCCGAGGATCGCCTGCCGGCGATGCCGCCCGTCCCCGAGCCGCCCCAGCACCGGCGCCGCGATCGCCCCCGCGATCAGCGCCGCGGTCAGCGACCACTGCGCGTTCGGCAGCGAGACCCCGAGGTCTTCGGCGACGTCCGGCAACAGCGGCGCGCCGAGGCTGCTGACGATCGAGACGACCAGCGTGATGCCGACCAGCACCGCGACGAACGGGCGGTTGGCGGGGGTGCTGCGGGGCGTGGGGGAGGCAGGCACTTCGGGGATTGTATAGGAAAGCTATATATTGGTTGGTGGGGCCCTGGTGAGGGACGCTGGCCGGCGCCCAGGTCGGAGGTGGAAGTGACGGAGAGGCGCATGTCCAGGGACGAAGCCGCGCGCGAGGCCCGGTCCCGTCGCTCGCTGACTTGAGGGCGTCAGGGCGCCCATAAGTCAGCGAGCGGCCGGGGGCCGTGGCAGGCGCGGAGGGCTGCCTTGGGCTTCCTCGACATTGCTACCTAATTTTGGGGAGCAGCGGAGGCGATCGTCGGGTCCCCGTCCCCCAGTCGCTCCGGCAGGCCGAACGAGGTGAAGAGGTTCGGCAGGAAGGGGGCGAGGAAGTTGTGGACGCCGGTGATGGTGGCGCTTCCGCTTCCGGTCCCGCCCGCGCCGTCGCCCGCCTCGGCCTCCAGCAGGGTCAGGGACCAGGGGAGCCAGGCGCCGGACTCGGGGTCCGGCTTGTAGGAGGCGAAGGCGGGAAGGCCGTTGGCGGTGGTGGCGATCAGCTTCGAGCCGCGGCAGCCGGCGCCCGGGCCGAGCATGAAGCTGCCGACCTCGGCCGGGCCGCGCACCCAGAGGGGCAGCGGGGGCATGTCGAAGACGACGTCGTAACGGAGCAGGGCGACGATGCGGTCGATGTCGTACTCGGCGAAGGCCTCCAGGTACTGGTCGAGGAGGCGCTGCTCGTCCTCGGTGGAGGGCTTGGTCGGGGCGTCGGCGTCCTCGAGGTCGAGCTCGTCGAGGGTGGCGCGCGCCCGCTGCAGGGCTGAGTTGACCGAGGCCACCGAGGTCTCGAGCACGTCGGCGACCTCCTTGGCGCTCCAGCGGAGGACCTCGCGCAGGACGAGGACGACGCGCTGACGGGCCGGCAGGTGCTGGAGGGCGGCGACGAAGGCGAGGCGGAGGGTCTCGCGCTCGGCGGCCTGCGCCTCGGGGTCGGCGCCGGGGTCGGCGACCTGGCTGCCGGCGATCGGCAGGACCCAGCTGGTCTCCGGCAGCGGCGCGCCGACCGGGGACTCGGCGGTGCCGGGGTCGGCGAGGTCGACCGGGCGGGCGCGGCGCTTGCGCGCGTCGATCTGGTCGAGGCAGACGTTGGTGGCGATGCTGAAGAGCCAGGACTTGAGCGCGGCGGGCTCGGCCAGGGAGTCGGAGCGGCGCCAGGCGCGCAGCAGCGTCTCCTGGGTCGCGTCCTCGGCCTCGAAGCCGCTGCCCAGCATCCGGTAGCAGTAACCGGTCAGGCTCGGCCGCAGCCGCTCCATCTCCCCCTCGAGGGCGACGCTTCCCATCGACCGATCAATTTCGGACCCGGCCACCGTCTCTCCTTATAGCTGACCCGCCTGCCGAAGGAGAACCCGGACATGTCCCGCCTGCTCTTCCTCAACCTCCCGGTCGCCGACCTCGCCGCCAGTTGCGCCTTCTTCGCCGCGCTCGGCTTCTCCTTCGACGAGAGGTTCTGCGACGAGGGCGCCGCCTGCATGCTCGTCTCCGAGCAGGCCTACGTGATGCTGCTGCGGCGCGACCGCTTCGCCGAGTTCGTCACCAGGCCGGTCGCCGACGCCGCCGCGGAGACCGCGCTCACCGCCTGCATCAGCGCCGCCAGCCGCGCCGAGGTCGACGCGCTGGCCGCCACCGCCGCGGCCGCCGGCGCCACCCCCGCCAAGGACCCGCAGGACTTCGGCTTCATGTACCAACGCAGCTTCCACGACCTCGACGGTCACCTTTGGGAGGTCGCCTGGATGGACCGGGGCCGGGTGCCGCGGGCCGCTTAACAGTACGGACACTTCCGGTTCACCTGGGGGTCACTTCTCACTTCGGCCCCGTCGACACGCTGCCCGGGCGCACTCGTCCAGGCTGTCGAAAGGGTCTCGTCCACCGTGTCTCTCTTCCGCCGTCCCTCCCGGGCCGTTCCCGGGGGGAGAGGTGGAGGGACCGTGCCGGGAGGGTCACGGGAGCGCCACGGATCCCTCACGGATGCCTCACGGCGGACGGACGGACCCGTCACCGAAGTGTGACCCCGTCACGAAGACGCCGGGAACCTCACGCGCCCCGGAGGTGAGTTCGCAGTTAGCGACAACATGTGTCGCTAACTGCGAACGCGGTCCGGGCCGAGGACCCCCAGGGGCCGGGAGGTGTGACGTCCTCGGCATCCTCGTCACGACCTGTGACGTCTTCCCCCAGGGATCCTCACGTCCCGGGGGTGTCTGAGCGGTCAGCGATCTCCGCTGTTCCTTATGCGCCTCATAGGCGCATAAGGAACAGCGCAACCTCCTGACCGCCCGGACCCTCCCACCGGGCGGAGGGTCGTGACGGGACCTCCCGGAGGACGTGACGAACCCTTGACCCTCTCCCCACGCGAAGCCTCACGTCCTGGGCGCCTCATGGGGGTCACAGCCTGCCAGGACCCCCATGAGGCGCCCAGGACGCACCTCGGACGGCCGCAGGGGCCCGAGCCTCCACCTCGGCCGCCCGCCCGCCCCACGGCCCCGCCCGCGCCCCACTCGACCTAGTGCCGTGTCAGGCAACGTTCGCCGTCTCTGGCTTGCCCTCGCCGCGCCCGGCGGCGTCCTCGGCCACTCGACGTGGCTCTGCCACGCCTTCGGGCCTCCGTCCTTGCCGGACACGGCGATTGCGGCGCCAGAACCGGGCAAACGTCACCTGACGCGGCACTAGCTCAGGCCGAGACCGCCGCCGGGTCCTTCTGCTCGCTGGCCGGCCCGCCCGCGTCCGGGGTCCGCTGCATGACCACCTTCAGGGCGCCGGTCGAGGCGGCGTCGGCGAAGGTGTCGTAGGCGGCCATCGCGGCGTCGAGGGCGAAGCGGTGGGTGGCGAAGAGGCTGGGGTCGAGGCGGCCGTTCCGGATCAGACGCAGCAGTTGGGGGATGCTGTAGGTGTCGACCAGGCCGGTGGTGACGGTGATGTCACGGGATCCACAGCTTCTCCAGGTGCAGGTGGACCGGCTCGCCGTGGGCGCCGATGTTGGCGACGTGGCCGCCGGGCCGGATCAGGTCGGTCGCCAGTTCGAATGTGGCCGGCACGCCGACCGCCTCCAGGGCGACGTCGGCGCCGAGGCCGTCGGTCATCTCCATCACCGCCGCCACCGGGTCCTCGGTGCCGTTGTTGATGGTGACGTCGGCGCCGCAGCGACGGGCGCTCTCGAGGCGCGAGTCGGCGAGGTCGATCGCCACGATCCGCCCCGGCGTGTAGAGCTTCGCGGTGAGGATGGCGGCCAGGCCGATCGGTCCGGCACCGACGATCGCGACCGTGTCCCCGGGCGCGACGGCGCCGTTCAGGATCCCGATCTCATAGGAGGTCGGGAGCATGTCGGCGAGGAACAGGACCTGCTCGTCGGTCAGCCCCTCGGGCACCTTGTAGGTCGAGTTGCCGGCGAACGGCACGCGGAGCTGGGCGCGTCCGATGCCCACCTCTATCTCTTCGACCGGGTGGGCCTCTCACCCCGGCTCCACGAGCTTGCCGACGAGCGGGACGACGTCCACCTCGTCCTTGCCGCCGAGCTCGGGTAGCGCGGCCCGCTCAGCTCGCCGGCAGCCGCACGCCGACCGCGGCCCAGGCCGTGGCGGCGGCCTCGGCGGCGCCGCTGACGCCGAGGCCGGCGGCGGCCGCCTGCAGGTGCTTCTCGACCGTGCGGGGGGAGAGGCCCATCAGGCGGGCGACTTCGGGGCCGCGGCGGCCGAGGGCGACCCAGCGCAGCGCCTCCGCCTGGCGACGGGTGAGGCCGAGGCCTTCGAGGGCGGGCACGCTGAGGCCGCTGGCCCCGGGCTCGATCACGAGCATGTCGCTGCCGTCTCCCGGGCCGCGGAGGACGCGCAGCGAGAGGTCCCGGCCGCCCTCGCCGGGGACGATCAGGGGCTCGGAGGCCGGCGTGCCCGCCGCGCGTCGCGCCGCCAGTTGGGCCGTGACCGGGGCGGAGAGGCGGTTGGGGGGACCGCCGAGGGGCCCGGCGAGGTACCGCTGCCCGGTCGGGGTGGCCAGGTCGACGCGGCCGTGGCGGTCGACGACGATGACCGCGGTGCCGACGTCCTCGAGCCGCGCCTCCAGCGCCGCGATCGTCGCCTCGCGGGTGGCCGCGAGCTCGGCGTTGCGGTAGGCCTGGATCAGGTGCGGGCGGGCGGCGCCGAGCTGCAGCACCTCGTGGTCGGAGAAGTCTGTGTCGGCGCGGGTCAGCGTCAGACCGATCACCACCGGCGGCCGCGACGGCAGGCTCAGCGCGACCTGGTACTCGGCGTTGATCTGGCCGTAGAACTCGCGGTAGAGCGGCAGGGCATGGTACTCGCGGGTGCTGAGGAAGTCGGAGATCCGCCGCGGCCGCCCGTCGCGCGTCCGGCGCGTGTAGGCCAGCACCGGGTTTTCCTCCGCCAGCTCGGTGAAGCGGGCGGTCTGCTCGGGGGTTGCCTGCAGCTCGGGGTCGTTGGTCCACCAGGTCAGGGACGGATCGTCGTCCATCTCGTTGTAGGCGGCGATGTCGGCGGGCACGAATTCGCGCAGCAGCGCCGGGATCCCCTGGCGGAAGTCGTCCAGGTTTTCGAACGCGTGCGCGTTGCCGATCAGCTCGGCGAGCGGGACGGACACGCGCGCCAGCGTACAGCGGCGCTGCCCTTCCGCGGCCGCGCGGTCGGCACGCTGGTGGCGCTCGACCGCGAAGCGGGGGGCGACTTCGACGCCGAGGACCTGCGGCTGCTGCAGGCGACCGCGGCGATCGCCGTCGGCACCGCCCAGTCGGTCGAGGCGGACCGGCTCCAGCAGCAGGTCGAGGTGGCCGAGGACGAGCGGCGGCGCTGGGCACAGGAGCTGCACGACGGCGCCCTGCAGTCGCTGGCGGCGGCTGGCGGCGGCGCTCCAGGGGAGCGGCGAGGAGCGCGCTGAGCGGATCGAGCGGGCCGCCGAGCAGACCGTGGCGGGGCTGGAGGAGCAGATCACCGAGCTGAGCCGGCCGATCAACGACCCGCGGCCCGCGTCGCTGGAGCGCCTCGGTCTGCCCGCCGCGCTGGCAGCCTCGCCGAGGAGTCGGCGAACCGCGGCGACTTCGACGCCGTCGCCGAGATCGACCTCACCAACGAGCTGACCAGCGCGAGCGGGTCGAGCTGCCGCGGCGCCGCGCAGGCACGGGGCCCACTCGGGCCCCGGGGTGGGGGTCCCGACACACTTCCTCGACAGGCTCCTGGGCGCTCGCTGAGTTGAGGGCGCCAGGGCGCCCATAACTCAGCGAGCGACGGGACGGGCGTCATGAAAGGCGCCCGGACCCACGCCCCTCCCCGGTGAGTTAGCACTTGTCCGCTCAGGCGCAGGAAGACCGGCAGGAGGAGGAGGCGGCGGCGGACCAGGAAGGCGTCGAGGAGGACCGCGATGCGTCTCCGCTGACGGCCCTCGGGGCGGCGATCGGGGGCTGAGGGGCGCCGCCGCGAAGCCCTGGCCCACCGCCCCTTCGTCGATTCCACAAGGCCGTCGGGCCCCCGGGGTTGGGGGTGCCGGCGGCGATCTGGGACCGTCTCGCCATGGCGATCTTGGTGACCGGTGGGTCCAGCGGCTTGGGACGGGCGATCGCGGAGCGCTTCGCCCGCGACGGCAACGACGTCTTCGTCAATTACCACGCGAACGACGCGGCGGCGGCCGAGGCCGAGGCGGCGATCGCGGCGACCGGCGGCACGCCGCACCTGATCAAAGCCGACGTCGGCACCCTCGCCGGGGTCCGCGAGGTGATCGAGGTCGTGCGCGAGCACACCGACCGGCTCGACCAGCTCGTCCACTGCGCCGCGAAGGCGGTCAACGGGCCGCTGCTGGACCTCGACCCGGAGGAGCTGCGCGAATCGGTGATCGTCAACGGTCTCGCGCTCGTCGACCTGATCCGCGAGGCCGGGCCGCTGCTCGGCGAGGGCAGCGCGGTCTTCTACCTGTCGAGTCGCGGCGGGCGCTTCGTGATCCCCGAATACGGGGCGCTCGGCACCGCCAAAGCGCTGGGCGAGCACGTCGTCCGTTACCTGGCGAAGGAACTCGGCCCGCGCGGCATCCGGGTGCTCACGGTCGCCCCCGGCGCGGTCGACACGGCGGCGCTGCGGGCGATGTTTCCGGACACCTACGAGGAACGGCTGGCCGCGGCGGCGGCGACGAACCCGCTCGGCCGGGGGGTCGAGCTGGACGACGCGGCCGCGCTGATCGAGGCGCTCTGCGAGTCGCAACTGGGGATGGTCAACGGCCAGACGATCACCGTCGACGGCGGCCTCTCGTTGTGACCGCCGCCGGCCTCCCCGGCGGCACGCAGGACTTTCCCCTGACCCTCACGCACCTGCTCCGCCGCGCCCGCGGGGTCAACGGCTGCGCCGAGGTAGTGACCCAGCTCGACGCCGAGGGCCGGCTCGAGCGCACCAACCTCGCCTCGGTCGGTGCCCGCGCCGAGGCGCTCGCCGCCGGCCTCGTCGCGCTCGGCCTCGCGCCCGGCGACCGGGTCGGCGTCTTCTCCTGGAACAACCGCCAACACCTCGAGGCCTACTGGGGCGTCCCCTGCGCCGGGCTCGTCCTCCACACGCTGAACCCGCGGCTCTCGCCCGAGCAGATCGCGTACACCGTGCGCCACTCCGGCGACCGGGCGATCGTCGTCGACGGGGCGCTGGCGGGCGCGCTCGAACCGGTGCTCGACCTGCTCGGAGCCGACGCGCCGCCGCGGCTGATCGCCTTCGACGCCGACGCCGCCCCTGACGCCGCGCCCGTCCTCGCCGCCGCGCTCGACTACGAGGAGGTCCTCGCCCGTGGTGCCGCCGCGATCGCCGCCGGCTCCTACGCGCTCCCCGACCTCGACGAGCGCGCCGCCGCCGCCCTCTGCTACACGTCCGGCACCACCGGCGACCCGAAGGGCGTCGCCTACTCGCACCGTTGCCTCGCCCTCCACACGATCCTGATGGCGGGCACCGAGACCTACCGGATCGGCCGCCGCGACCGCGTCCTCGCCGTCGTCCCGATGTTCCACGCGATGGGCTGGAACCTGGCCTACCTCGCGGGCATGGTCGGCGCCGACCTCGTCCTGCCCGGCCGCTTCCTCCAGCCGCAGCCGCTCACCCGGCTGATCGAGGCCGAGCGGATCACCGCCAGCTGCGGGGTGCCGACGATCTGGATGGACGTGCTCCGCGAGGCCGACGAGCGCGGCGCCGACCTCTCCGCCTTCGAGCTGGCGATCTGCGGCGGCACCCAGGTCCCGGCCCAGCTGATGCGGGACTTCGAGGCGCGCCACGGCGTCGCCGTCGTGCAGGGCTGGGGGATGACCGAGACCCTCCCCGGCGCGGCGCTCGCCCACGACCCGCCCGCCCGCGACGGCGCCCCGGTCGCCGACGCGGAGCGCTGGCGCGAGCGCGAGCACGCGGGCCGCGTCAGCCCCTTCTACGAGCTGCGGATCGTCGGCGACGACGACGCCGAGCTGCCGTGCGACGGCGAGAGCCAGGGGGAGATCCAGGCGCGCGGCCCGGTCGTCGCCGGCGCCTACTTCGAGGCGCCGGACGCGAGCGCCGCGTCCTTCGCCCCGGGCGGCTGGCTGCGCACCGGTGACGTCGGCACGCTCGACGAGCGCGGCCGCCTGCGGATCACCGACCGCGCCAAGGACGTGATCAAGTCGGGCGGCGAGTGGATCTCCTCGGTCGACCTCGAGTCGGCGCTGATGGCCCACCCGGCGGTCTCCGAGGCGGCCGTGATCGCCGTCCCCGACGCGCGCTGGAGCGAGCGGCCGTTCGCCTGCGTCGTCGCCACGCCGGGGACCGAGGCGGCCGAGCTGACCGAGTTCCTCGCCGGGCGCGGCTTCGAGCGCTGGTGGCTGCCCGACGGCTTCGCCTTCGTCGAGGAGATCCCGAAGACGAGCGTCGGCAAGTTCGACAAGAAGGCGCTGCGAGGCGCCTACGCTGGGAGGGGGGCCTGAGATGGCCGGACGTCTGGAGGGAAAGGTGGCGCTGATCACCGGCGCCGGATCGGGGATCGGCCGGGCGAGCGCCGAGCGCTTCGCCGCCGAGGGGGCGCGGGTCGCGGTGGTCGACCTGAAGGGTGCCGAGGGGACCGTGGCCGCGATCGAGGCGGCGGGCGGCGAGGCGCTGGCGCTCGCCACCGACATCGGCGACGAGGAGGCGGTGACGGCGATGGCCGAGGTGGCGCTGGAGCGCTTCGGCAAGGTCGACGTGCTGATGAACAACGCCGGGACGCTCGACGACTACCTGCCCGCCGCGGAGATGCCGACCGAGGTGTGGGACCGGGTGCTCGCCGTCAACCTCTACGCGCACTTCTTCACCTCCCGGGCGCTGCTGCCGCAGATGGTCGAGCGGGGCGCCGGCGCGATCGTCAACGTCTCCTCGACCGCGGGCCTGAACGGCGGCAACGGCGGCGCCGCCTACACCACCTCCAAGCACGCGGTGATCGGCTTCACCCGCCAGCTCTGCTTCGATTACGCGCGCAAGGGGATCCGCTGCAACGTGCTCTGTCCCGGCGCGGTGGAGACCGGGATGACCAAGGAGATCTTCGCCTCGCCCGACGCGGCGGTGATGGAAGCGGTCGAATCGGCGCCGATCGGCCGCTGGGCGCAGCCCGACGAGCTCGCCAGCGCGGCGCTCTTCCTCGCCTCCGACGAAGCCTCGTTCGTCAACGGCGCGGTCTACGTCGTCGACGGCGGCTTCGACTCGAAGTAGCCCGCCCGGCACGGCGCCGGTAGGGGAATCCACAAAACGCCGCCGCCGCCCGGCGGGGGTCGCCGCGATACCCGCCTACAGTCGGGCGGGGACTCAACTACACGGAGGGAACTTCCGATGGACAACGCCGCTTTCGCCGCCTCCTACTCGCAGCCGATCGGGACCGGCAGCGCCTACGCGCCGCCGCCCTATCTCTACCGCGACGTCGAAGACTGCTTCATCGTCTACGAGGCCGACCGCGCGGGCGTCGAATCGCTGTTGCCGCCGGGACTGGAGATCGCCGACGAGGTGCCGACCTGCATCGCCTGGGCGCGCTGGGTGCCGTTCTCGACCTTCGGCCAGTACCACGAGGCCTACGTGATGGTCCGCGCCTCCTTCGCCGGGACGACCTACCTCTACCAGCCGTTCATCCTCGTCGACAACGAGATCCCGCTGACCGCCGGCCGCGAGATCTGGGGCTTCCCGAAGAAGCTGGCCGTCTTCGACCGCACCTGGGGCGGTGGCGGCCCGACCTTCGGCGAGCAGCTGACCTTCACCGTCCAGCGCCCCGCCGGGGTGCCGCTGATGACCGCGACGATGGTCGCCGACCGCCTCGCCGACCCGGCCGAGCTGGAGGATTGCCCGGTCCTCTCGACCCGGATCATCCCCAACTCCGAGCCCGGCAAGCGCCCCTCGGTGGCGGAGCTGGTGCGCCTCGACGTCCCGGCGACCCTGCACAAAGCCCAGGACGGCACCCCCCGCCTCTTCGCCGGCCGCGGCTCCCTCTCGTTCCCCCAGGTCTCGAGCGTCGACCCCTGGCACCTCCTCGCCCCGAAGCGCATCATCGACTGCTACTTCGGCGTCTACGACTTCGACCTCCCTCACGGCAAGGTCATCCACGACTACCTCCAAGAAGACGAGATCTGGGAGTCGATCGAGAAGGGCAGCCTGACCGCGGCGTAGCTGAGGCTTTTGCAGGGAAGACGTCAAGGGTCCGTGACGAAGACGCCGGGGACGTCACACTCCCGTGGCCCCTGAGAGCCCCGGGCCCCTGAGAGCCCCCGGGCCCCGGGCGAGTTCGCAGTTAGCTACACATGTTGTCGCTAACTGCGAACGCACCTCCCGTGACCCTCCCGGCACGGTCCCTCCACCTCTCCCCCCACGGAGCGGCCCTACGCCCCGCCTAGGGGCGCGCCGAAGCGGTCGAGGAACGTCGTCTCCTCGACCGGCATGCGGCGGAGCTTCCGCGGGAAGCCGCGCTCGGGGTAGCCCGCGGCGACGTGGCAGGCGGTCAGGTACTCGTCGGGGATGCCGAGGAGGTCCTTCACCTCGGCCTCGTACTCGCAGAGCAGGGTGGTGATCGTCGTTGCCACGCCCTCGACGCGGAGGGCGATGCAGAGGTTCTGGACGAGAGGGTAGATCGAGGCGCCGCCGACCACCGAGGGGCGGTCGAGGGCGGCGTCGGTGACGTGGAGGGCGTCGATGCGGGCGCAGACGACGATGATCAGCGGCACCTCGGCGAGCGCGTGGGCGAAGTCGTTCGCGGCGTCGGCGGCGCGCTGGGCGGAGTCGTATTCGCCGAGCGCCTGGGCGCCGGAGGAGGCGGCCTCGTAGTAGGCGCTCCAGGGGACCAGGTAGAGGTCGCGGAGACGCTCTTTGGTCGCCCGATCGCGGACGACGACGAGGCGGGTCGGCTGGCGGTTGCCGCCCTGGGGGGCGAAGCGGGCCGTCTCGACGGCGCGGTAGACGACCTCGTCGGGGACGTCGTCGCGCTTGTAGCGACGGCAACTGCCGATCGTCCGCAGCGCCTCGGCGGCGTCCACGTCAGTCCTCGTCGCGGCGCAGCTTGACCGTGATCCCCGGCTGGGCCAGGGTGATGTGGCGGGCGGAGCGGTCCCCTTCGATCAGTTCGGTGACCCGCTCCAGCACGCTGCCGTCGTGGCGCCAGCCCTCGGTCCGCAGCGGCGGCCCGGCGAGCATCTTGTCGACCTGCTCCTCGGGGCAGAAGTAACGCAGCAGCAGCTCCTCGTCGGAGAGGTGCTCGCCGAGCCGCTTGCGCCACTCCGAGACCGGCGTGCGATCGCGTTCCCAGCCCTCCAGTTCCTTCGCCCGCGGCTTGGAGAAGATCTTGTCGGCGACCGCCGGATCGACCGGGCGCATCAGCGGCCCGTAGTGGCCCATCGCGTACTGGATCACTTCGTCGGGGACGACCAGGTAGCGCTCCGGCATCACCACGTTCAGCACCGCCTGGATGCCGACGAACTGCGAGAAGGGGGTCGCCATGACCGGCTCGCCGAGCTCGGAGCGGACGACGACGATCTCCTCGATCACCTCCTGGAACTTCTCCGGCATCCCGTACTCGTTCAGCTGGTTTTTCAGCGTCCCGGTCATCCCGCCCGGCAGCTGGTGTTTGTAGGGGAGCATCCGGTACTCGTTCGGCACGCCGACCTCGTAGCCGATCCGCGCCGCTTCGGCGTAGAAGTGGTCGGCGACAGGCTTCAGCCGCGATTTGTCGAGGTTGTGGGTGTGGCCGAGCTCCTCGACGATCTCCACCATCGCCTCGGTCGAGGGCAGCGAGGGCCCGTTGGCGAGCGGCATCGTCGCGGTGTGGACGAGGTCGATGCCGGCCTTGATCGCCTCGACGTAGACCAGCGGCGCCAGCCCGGTCGTGTTGTGGGAGTGGATCTCGAGCCGCACGTCCCCGGTCGCCGCCTGCAGCGCCGGCAGCAGCGTCGCGGCGCGCTCCGGGGTCAGCACGCCGGGCGCGTCCTCGACGTAGATCCGCTTCACCCCCGGCCAGCTCGCCATTTCGCGGGCGCGGTCGGCGAAGAACTCGTCGGTGTGGAGCTCGGAGAGCCCGTACATGATCGCCGGCACCACCTCGCCGCCGACCTCCTGGAGTTCTTTCGTCCGCTGCTCCATGAGGGGCATGTCGTAGAGGCAGTCGAAGAGCCAGTGCGACTCGACCCCGTGCTTGACCAGCACCTCGATCCAGAGGTTGAGGATGCTCTCGGGGACGAAGCCGAAGCTGCCCGCGGCGACCGGACGCAGCGCCGAACGCAGCGGCTGGTTGGGCAGGTTCCGCACCAAGTGGTCGAGCCAGCCCCAGGGATCGTCGCCGGACTCGCGCAGCATCACGACCATCGAGGTGGCGCCGAGCAGGTCGATCGTGTCGAAGCCGGTGGCGCTCAGGTGGGGGAGGGCAGGCGTCGCGTGCTGGGCCCGCATCCGCATGCCCCAGAGGCTCTGCGGCCCGTCGCGCAGGGTCTGGTCGATGAACCCGATCTCGGCCATGGGCGCCGAAGGTAGCAGGGCGCCGCCACCGCGCCGCCCCGCCGCCCGCGCCGATCTGGAAGTTCGCCAAATCGCCCCAGGGCGACGCGGGCCGGTGACCCGAGGAAGAGCCGCCACGGGAGTCCTGTCGGTGACGGAGATGCCGGGGACGTCACGCCCTCAGACCCTCCGGGGCCGGATCGGGGAGTCCGGGACCCTGCATGAGCCGACCGACCGTGGTCGTCCTAAGGTCCGGCCTCCGGACCGTGGTCGTCCTAAGGTCCGGTAGACGGACCGAAGGACGACCGCCCCGGGTCGGGCGGACGAAAGGTCGACCGCGGACGGTCGGCCCACGCCCACGCCCACGCCCACGCCCACGCTCCCGCGTTAGCGCGAATTCCCGCACCGGCTCGCGCGCGCCGCCCGACCCGGGTCGAGCCGCTCTACCGGTCCCGCCTCGGGCCCGCCTCAGGCCCGCTCGGCGACCGGGCCCAGCGGGTGCTCGACGCTGGTGCCCGCCGGGCTCGAGAGGGTGACGCCGAAGCGCTCCTGTATCGCCGCCGCGTCGTCGATCGCCGCCTGCCCCTCGGGCGAGGCCGCGCCCGCCAGCAGCGCCGCCTCGTCGTCGAACCACAGCTCGGCGATCCGGTGGAAGGGGCTGGGCTCCTCGCCGAGCGAGTCGGCGGTGCGGGTGAGGACGAGCTTGCGCAGGCCGGGAATCGCCGCGGCGAGCGGCGCGTGGACCTCTTCGTAGTGGCGCTCGAACGCCTCGACGTCCTCCGGCCGCGGGTTGGTCCAGACGGCGTAGAGCCTGTACATGGCAGCCTCCTCAGCTTCCGGTCGCGGCACCGGGCTCGGGCCAGGCACCGTGTTCGCGCACCCACTCGCGGCGCTGGTCGAAGGGCGTCTCGGCGTAGCTCTGCATCGCCGCCAGCGCCTCGTCGGTGACGATCGTCTTCAGCCACTCCTCCGCCTCGACCCGCAGCCCCTCCTGCAGCGGCAGGTTCGCCCCGCGGACGACCGAGCGCTTCGCCGCGGTGAGGGCGACGGCCGAGTTGGCGCAGAGCCGCTCGGCGACCTCGAGCGCCCGGGCGCGGGCGTCGTCGGCGAGCTCGTTGACGATGCCCAGCTCCAGCGCCCCCTCCGGCCCGACGTAACGCGAGCGCAGCAGGAAGTCGAGCGCGCGGCTGCGCCCGATCGCCCGCTCCAGCAGCTGCGAGCCGGTCCCGGTGAGGATGCCGAGGCTCGCCTCGGGGAAGCCGACCAGGTAGTCGCCCCGCTGCATGATCCGGATGTCGCAGTTGAGCGAGAGCTCCAGCCCGCCGCCGCCGGTGTCCCCGGTCATCGCCGCGATCACCGGCTTGTCGAGGTAGGCGAGCGACTGCAGCAGCGAGTGCCAGCCGAAGATCAGGTCGTAGCTACGACGGATCAGCTCGTCGCGGTCGGCGGCGAGGTCGACCAGCTCCTCGACCGAGTAGTGGGTGATGTAGCGGCCGGGGGCGGCGCCGGTGATGATCACCACCCGCACGTCGTCCTCGCGCCAGCGCGGCAGCATGTCGGCGAGCCCCTGCGCGCTGGCGCCGACGAAGTAGTTCATCGGCGGGTTGTCGTGGGCGGCGACGACGATCCCGTCGTTCTCTTCGACCTTCCAGATCTCGCTCATGGAGCGAACCTAGGAGGGTCCCGGGGGCCCGCGCCGCGCCGGCCGCCTGGCCAATTATGGGTATCGACAAGGTGCACCTATTTCGATTGGTGGAGGGAGGCCGGAGGCGGGCAGGGTCGGAGGAACCCCTCGCTCCGCCGCCCCAAGGCGGGGCGCTCACACAGGAGGAACCGAATGAAGATGCGTTCCCCGATCGTCCGGGCCGGGCTCGCCATCGCGGCGGTGCTGACGGCCCTGGCGGTCCTCGTCCCCGCCCTTGCCGGCGCGGCGAAGTCGTCGAACAAGGCGCTGGTCGCCGCCCACGGCAAGGTGCTCGCCGAATGCAGCGCCACGGGCCTGGTCAACGGCTACACCAACGACGCGACCCTCTTCTTCCCCGACGGCGTCGTGGTCGAAGGCCGCAAGGCGCTGACCGAACTCTACGAAGGGTTCGTCAAGCCGCCCGCCGAAGAAGGGCTCTGCGGGCTGAAGGCCAAGCCGGTGCTCGAATGGGAAAGCGGCGGCACCTCGTTCGTGAAGTTCAAGGTGACGGCGCCGTTCCTCGCCAAGCCGTACTTCTCGACCGACGGCTACGTCTTCAAGGGCGGCAAGATCGCGGCGGAGATCTCGACCTTCGACGCCTCGAAGCTGGTCTTCAAGAAGTCGACGAAGTAGTGCCGCGGGGCGGGGTGGGCGTGGTGGCCCGCTCCGCCCCGGCGCTGTCGCGGAGCTCGCGGCGGAGGATCTTGCCGGAGGCGGTCTTCGGCAGCGCCGCGACGACCTCGACCCGGTGGGGGGCCTTGTAGACGGCGAGGCGCTCGCGGCAGTGGGCGATCAGCTCGGCGCCGGTCGCGGTGGCGCCGGGGCGCAGGACGACGTGGGCGACGACGGTTTCGCCGCGGTAGGGATCGGGGGCGCCGACCACCGCCGCCTCCCGCACCGCCGGGTGGGTGTAGAGGGCGTCCTCGACGTCGCGCGGCCAGATCTTGAAGCCGCCGGCGACGATCATGTCCTTGATCCGGTCGACGATGTAGAACCAGCCCTCGGCGTCGCGCTTGCCGACGTCGCCGGTGTGGAGCCAGCCGTCGCGCAGCGCGTGGGCGGTCTCCTCCGGCGCTCCCCAGTAGCCGGGCGTCACCGCGGGCCCGCGGGTGACGATCTCGCCGAGCTCCCCGGGCGGCGCCTCGCCCGCGGCGTCCGCGCCCGCGGCGTCCCCCGCGCCCCCCGCCTCGACCGCGACGATCCGCGACTCGGTGTCGGCGATCGAGCGGCCGATCGAGAGCGCGCCGCTCTCCGGGTCGACCGGCGCCCGCGATCCGCGCGGCACCAGGTGCGACGGCGCCGCCGTCTCGGTCAACCCGTAGGTGTTGTGGATGTAGGTCCCGGTCAGCCGCTCCCAGCGCTCGACGATCGCCGGGTAGACCGGCGCGCCGCCGCTGCCCACCTTGGTCAGCGAGGAGAGGTCACGGCGCTCGATGTCCGGGTGCTCGAGCAGGGCGATGAAGGCGGTCAGCGGGCCGATCACGTAGGTCCCCCGCCAGCGCTCGACCAGCCGCAGGAATTCGCCCGGCTCGAAGCGGTGGGCGAGGAGCAGCGGGGTCGCGCTCGCCCGCGCCGCCGCCAGGTGGCAGATCAGCCCGGTGATGTGGAAGAGCGGCGCCATCGCCACGGTCACGTCGCCCGCGCCGAGGTCGCCCCAGGCCCGCATCGCCTCGCCGTTGTGGATGAGGGCGCGGTGGGTGACGATCGCCCCCTTCGGCGTCCCGGTCGTCCCCGAGGTGTAGGCGAGCAGGGCGGGGGACTCGGGGTCGACGGCGACCGGGCGCGGCTCGGCGGGCCCCGCGCAGAGCGCCTCGAGGTCGAGCGCGCCCGGGCAGGCGCGGTGCCGGGACCCCCGCAGCGCCGGCGGCATCGCCTCCAGCCAGGCCAGCTCGGAGACCGTGATCGTCTGCTCGACCGCGGTCCCCGGCAGCGCCGCGGCGACCACCGCGTGCAGGGACTCCAGGCAGATCGCCACCCGGGCGCCCGAATCGGCGAGCTGCCGGGCGACTTCGCCCGCCTTGCTCATCGGGTTGATCGTCGTCACCACGCTGCCCGCGTGCCAGGCGGCGTGGACCGCGATCGCCGTGGCGGGCCCGTTCTGCAGCATCAGCGCCACCCGGTCCCCCGGCCGCAGCCCCAGCTCGCGCAGCGCCGCCGCCAGCGCCCAGGCCCGCTCCGCCGCGTCGCGGAAGCTGATCGCGGTGTCGAAGTAGAGCAGCGCCGGGTCGGCCGGCCGCGCCGCGACGCCCCGTTCGAACAGCTCGTTCCCGGTCGCCGCCGCCCTCACCCGGCGCCGCCTAGTAGTCGAGATCGAGCGGCTCGATCCCCTGCGAGCGGCAGTAGTCGTGGTAGGTCTTGGTGTGGTTGAGGACGTCGTCGAAGCCGACCACCTGGTCCTGCTCGTCGACGTAGAGCAGCGCGCCCTCGAGCTGGAAGAGGGTGATCGTCCCTTCCTCGCCGCTCATCAGCGTGTGGATGTCCCCGGGCGGCTCCCAGACCATCATCCCCTTGCGCGCGACCCAGTCCTTCTCGACGTAGTACCAGCTGCCCTCGAGCACGAACCCGACCACGCCGTTGACGTGGTAATGGCGGTTGATCTGGCCGCCGCCTTCGACTTTGGTGAGGTTCGACCACTGGCCGGTCTTGCGGTTGAGGCGCAGCGGTTTGACCCAGATCGTCTCCGTGTAGGGGACCCAGGGGACATCGTCGGGGTCGACGATCCGCTCGGTCACCGTGATCTCCTTCAGCGGGCGGAGCCCGAGCGGGTCCTCCATCGTTCCTCCTCGTCCGGGTGCGGTTGGTGCGGTCGGATCACGGTAGGCGCCGCGCCGGGTGGCCGGGGCGGGCCAGGAGCGCCCGCTTGTCGATTTCGACGAGGTGCCGCGTTGGGACTCGATCGGCGGCGCGGCGGCCGACCTACGATCGGCGGGTGAGGATCGCTCCGCCTGCCCCGGCGGCAACGCCCGTCCCCTCGATCGCGGTGTGCGAGCTGATCGACCGCGAAGTGGTCCCGGCGGTCGCCGAGCTGGCGGCGCGGACCGCGGCGGCGATCCACGAGCGTCCCGAGACGACGCCGGGCGGCGACGAGCACCTCGCCGACACGGTCGCCAGTTGCGATGCCAACCTGCGCATGCTGACGACGCTCTGGCGCACCGGCGGCGATCCCCGCGATGCCCGCCCGCCGGCCCCGGCGCTCGCCTACGCCCGCGTCTACGCCCGCGAGGGCAGGCCGTTCTCCGACCTCCTGCGCGCCTACCGGGTCGGCCAGGAGGAGCTCCTGCGGATCCTCCGCCACGAGCTCGGCATGCGGCTGCCGCCGGAGGCGCTGATCGAGGCGATCGACCAGGTCTCCGAGTTCGTCTTCGTCTACAACGACGCGATCGTCGCGCGGCTCGAGGAGGCCTACGAGGCCGAGCGGGTCGACTGCGAGCGGACCGCGGTGGCGATGCGCCGGCGGATGCTGGCGGCGGTGCTCGACGGCAGCGCCACCGACCCGGCCGAAGCGAGCCGCCAGCTCGGCTACGACCTGCGCCGCACCCACCTCGCGGCGGTGCTCTGGGGAGCGCCGGAGGAGGAGCTGGCCAGCGCGGCGGGCGCGATCGGCGAGCGCCTCGGCGCCCGCCGTCACCTGACCGCGCCGCTCGGCGCCAACGCGCTGGCCGCCTGGTTCGGCGCCTGGGACGGCCTCGACCCGGCCGCGGTCGAGGCGCCCGAGCCGCCGATCCGTTGCGCCCTCGGCACCCCCGCGGAGGGGATCGAGGGCTTCCGCGCCGGCCACGCCGAGGCGGCCCGGGCACAACGGGTGGCCCTCCACTGCGAGGTCGAAGGCGTCGTCCGCTATCGCGACGTCGCCCTGGCGAGCCTCTTCAGTGCCGACTGGGACGCCGCCCGCGACTTCGCCCGCGCCGAGATCGGCCCCCTCCTCGACGGCCCCCGCCCCGACACCCTGGCCCGCCTCCGCGACACCCTGGCGGTCTTCTTCGCCGAGTCCTCGAGCATCTCCCGCACCGCCCGCCACCTCGGCGTCCACGAGAACACCGTCCACTACCGCCTCCACAGCGCCGCCGAGCTCCTCGGCCACCCCCTCGAGGAACGTCCCCTGGAGCTGGCGTTGGCCCTCGCGATCGCCGGGTTGCTGCCGGAGTAGGGCGGGCGGGGGACGGGCGGGGGCTCGTGGCGTTTGCGGCCGTCCGAGTTGGAGGCTCGGGCCCCTGCGGCCGTCCGAGGTGGTCCCGGGCGTCCTGGGCTCCTCATGGGGGTCCGGGCAGGCTGTGACCCCCATGAGGAGCCCAGGACGTGAGGCTTCGCGCGGGAAGGCGTCAAGGGTTCGTCACGAAGACGCCGGGGACGTCACCCCTCCCGGCCCCTGCGGGGTCCCGGCGCCTCCCCCCACGGGCCCCGTCCCTTGTCCGCCTCCCTCCAGCTGTTCCTTATGCGCCTATGAGGCGCATAAGGAACAGCTGGAGGGGGCGCTCGCGGCGAACCGGCTCAGAGGCATTCCCTCAGGTCGGCGGCCGCCTGCTCGGGGGGGTAGATGTTGATGTCGACGCCGGTGCCGAGCTCGAAGCCGGCCTTGATCGTCAGGCGGGGGGCGATGTCGACGTGCCAGTGGAAGTGCTCGGTGCCGCGGGGGGCGGTGCGGACCCAGAGGTTCAGCTCGGGCGGGGCGCCGAAGCGCTTGGCCAGGAGGCGCATCGCGGTGGCGAGCATCGCGCCGCCCCCGGCGTCGTCCTCGAACTTGCCGGCCTCGCGACGGGGGACGATCCGCAGCTCGAAGGGGCCGCGCGAGGCCCAGGGGCAGATGAGGGCCGCCTCGTCGTCGATCGCCACCAGGCGGCCTTTGCGGCGCACCTCCTCGATCAGCACGTCGGCGAGGAGGCCCGCGCCCGCCGTGCGTTCGGCGTAGGACCCCGCCCGCTCGCGCTCGCGCGCGATCGCCGCCGGGACGAAGGGCAGCGCGTAGAGCTGCGCGTGGGTGTGCTCGAGCGAGGCGCCCGCGCCGCCGCCCTCGTTGACGATCAGCTGCAGGTAGGAGGCATCGCGGTGCGCCCGCATGCGCTCGCGCCAGGTCGCGATCGCGGCGGCGAACTCGGTGTCGTCCAGCTCCGCCATCGCGGTGACGTGGCGCGGCGAGTTGATCAGCACCTCGTGCGCGCCGGTCGCCGGGCGGGTGCTGAAGAGGTCCGGTTCGCCGGAGCGCCGCGAGGTCAAGAGCGGATCGCCGCTGGAGGAGAACGCCCCCGCTTCGGCCTCCGGACTGCCGCCGGACCCCTCCCCCTCCGGCGCCCCGAGCGCCGGATAGAGGTTCGGCACCACCCGGGTCCGCCAGCCGGGCGTGTCGGGCGCGCGCCCCTCGTCCCCCAGCGCGAACAGCTCCGGCGGCGTCTTCGCCTCGTTCCCCTCGCAGAACGGGCACCCCTCCGGCCCCTTCGGCTCGGCCCGCCGCGTGGTGAAGTTGTCCGGCCGCGCGGCGCGGCCCGGGGCGAGGATCGTCCTCAGCCCGCTCAGCTGGTCGATGCGAATCTCGGGTGAGGGCGTGCGCGCGCTCAGGACCGGGAGGGTGGCAGATCCGTGTCGGCGGGCACGGCCGGTTCGGGTCCGGGATCCGGCGCCGGCGGGATCGGCTCGCCGGCGGGCGGCGGCGCGGGAGCTTTCGGCCGCGGTTTCGGCGGTTTGTCGCCGTCCCGACTGAAGCCCCCGACGAATGGCTCGAGCACGTCCATCGGCAGCGGGAAGACCACCGTCGTGTTCTGGTTCGACCCGATTTCCAGCAGCGTCTGCAAGTAACGCAACTGCAAGGAGGCCGGGTTGGTGCTGATGATGTCGGCCGCGTCGGTGAGCTTCTGCGCCGCCTGGAACTCGCCCTCGGAGTTGATGATCTTCGCCCGCCGCTCGCGCTCGGCCTCGGCCTGGCGCGCCATCGCCCGCTGCATCTGGTCGGGGATCTCGACGTCCTTGATCTCCACCGCGGTCACCTTCACGCCCCACGGCTCGGTCGACTCGTCGATGATCTTCTGCAGGTCTTCGTTCAACCGCTCGCGGTCGGCGAGCAGCTGGTCGAGCTCCGCCTTGCCGAGCACCGAGCGCAGCGCCGTCTGCGCGATCTGCGAGGTCGCGACCAGGTAGTTCTCGACCTCGACCACCGCCCGGTTCTGGTCGACCACCCGGAAGTAGGCCACCGCGTTCACCCGGCACGGCACGTTGTCGCGCGTGATCACCTCCTGCGGCGGGATGTTCAGCGTCACCGTCCGCAGGTCGACCTTGACCATCCGGTCGATGAGTGGGATCAGCAGGATCAGGCCCGGCCCCTTGGTCGCGATCAGCCTGCCGAGCCGGAAGATCACGCCGCGCTCGTACTCGCGCAGCACCCGCACCGAGAGCCCGAGGGCGATCAGCGCGAACAGGACGATGACCACCAGGATTCCGACCACGACCGCCAATTCAGCTTCCCCTTTGCTCGGACTCTTGGACGACTGGCTCGGCGACCGGGGCCACCACGAGCGTCAGCCCGTCGACCGCCTCCACCTTGACTCTATCCCCGAGGCGCACCGCCGAAACGCCGTCGGCGAGGCGGGCCGACCAGCGCGTGCCGCGCATGAAGACCTGTCCGGTCGGGTCGATCGTCGACCGCGCCTCCCCTTCGCCGCCGACCATTTCCTCGGTCCCCGCCCGTTTCGGCAGGTGTCGGGTGCTGCGGATCACCTTGCGGCTGATGTAGAGGAAGCTGCCCGCGCAGAGGATCGCCAGCGTGATCAAGGCGGCGCCGATGTAGTCGCCGGCGCTGTCCGACGAGGTGATCGCGAGGATCCCGCCGACCACCAGCCCGATGATCCCGAGCGCCGCGAGGGCCCCGCCGGTCGGCAGCAACAGCTCCGCCGCCAGCAGCCCGATCCCGACCAAGGCGATGATGGCGAACGCTTCCATGACTCAAATTATGCGCCTCCCAGCGCGTACCTCTTGATGTCTTCTTCGAGTTCCTCTTCGGGGTGCGCGTACTGGCCGAATTTCTTGTAGGCGAGCTCGCCCTTGGCGTCGTAGAAGACCGTGTTCGGGAGCCCGCCCATCCCCAGCGACGCCGCGAATTCATGCTGCGGGTCGTAGTAGCTCGGGTACGGGACGGGGTCTTCGGCGAGGAATTCGCTCGCGTTCGCCTTCGAGTCTTCGGAGTTGGCGCCGATGAAGCCGACCTGCTTCCCCCACTTCGCCGACATCGCCTGGAAGGCGGGGAACTCGTACCGGCACGGGGCGCACCAGGAGGCCCAGATGTTGACGACGACCGGGTAGCCGAGCGCCGCGATCCGCTTTTCGAGCGCGTCCTTGCCGCCGGGCAGCAGCTGGTTCGCTTCGTCGTAGAGCCGCGCCAGCGGCGCGGGCGCCCCGGCCAGCGCCTTCGCGTAGTCGGGATGCGTGCCGTCGCCCCCGGATGAGGAGCCGCAACCGGCCACGGCGACGGCCGCCACGAGGCCCGCCAGGAGGGCGAGCGCGAGTGTCATCCGTCGTCGCATCCGCTCCGTGATTACAATACGGGCACGTTCGGTTCGCGGTTCGCGGACCGCTTTGAGTTCTCGGGGAGGACGGAGTCCCGGCTTTCCCGTAGCCCTCGTTCATCTTTGCCTGCGCCGTCGTTTCCAGTTGCGGCCGGGCGGAACCCAAAGCCTTCTATGGCCAACACCACCGATGTTGCCGCTGGCGCGGCAGTCCCATCTGGCGCCGATATCGAGCGTGCGTCGTCCTTTGCCCGCGAGCCCTTCCTGCTCGACGGCGAGGGACCCGAGGCGCTCGCCCCCGGCACCGCCCGCCGGCAGGCGCTCGACGCCGCGCTGACCGAGCTGGCGACCGGCGCCGAGGAGCCCTCGGTCGAGTGGCGGCGTAACTACTCGCTGCTGCTCGGGCTGGAGCGCTTCCTCGCCGACGAACCGCCGACCCTGCGCGACGGCGCCCAGCTCTCGCCGCACCAGGTCGACGCGCTCGCCGGCACGCTCGCCGAGCTGATGGCGCAGGCCCAGGTCGGCTCCGCCGAGGCGGGGGTCGAGCTCGGCAACGGTGAAGTCGAGGTCGAGGAGCCCGACACCGCCGAAGCCGCGATCGTCGACGACGCCGCCCCGGAGGGCGCCGAGGAAGACGAGGCCCCCGACGAGGCCGAGGACGAAGAGCCCCGGGACTGGACCGAAACCGCGTCCGCCGGCGACGAAGACGAGGTCGTCGAGGAGGCCGCCGAAGATCCGGGCGCCTCGCGCCGCTTCTGGTTCGAGCACGCGACCGGCGCCGGCAAGACGGTCGCCGCGGTCGGCTTCATCGAGGCGACCCGCACCGGCGGCGTCCTGATCCTCACCCACCGCCGCAACCTGGTCGACCAGTTCATCGGCGAGATCTCCGACCGCGGCTACAAGGAGCGCCTGCGCCCGCCGCTGCTTGGCAACCGCGATGACGCCGAAGGCCCGGTCACGGTCGAGACCTACCAGTGGTTCGTCCGCAACCACAAGAAAGTGTCGGACGCCTACTCGGTGGTGATCTGCGACGAGGCGCACACCGCGCTGGGCGAGAAAACCAGCGCCTGCATCCGCGCCTGGCCCGGCCCCGTCTTCATCGGCATGACCGCGACCGGCGCGCTGATCGCCCGCCACGTCGCC
>Ga0153956_1000819_pt1 | contig 31978 bp, 24 predicted proteins | sample TSFL040MetaG_FD_104704 | JGI IMG/M metagenome (GOLD analysis project Ga0153956, IMG submission 104704) | Attine ant fungus gardens microbial communities from Florida, USA - TSFL040 MetaG | ecosystem: Host-associated > Fungi > Mycelium > Unclassified | place: USA: Florida, Wekiwa Springs... | reverse complement strand
CTCGATCGAATGGGAAGACTCCGGCATGGACCGCGACTACGGCGCCCCCGACGCGCTGGCGCTGGTCCGGCGGACGGACTTCGCGCCCTCGACCGTCGCCTTCGACGCCGCCTTCGCGCAGGACGCCTCGTGAGCAAGGTCGGCTTCGTCACGATGGGCGACTCCGCGAGCGGAGACGACGTCCAGACCATCGGCATCGGCATGCTCGGCTACGGCTTCATGGGCAAGGCGCACTCGAACGGCTACAAGACGCTCGCGTACATGACCTGGCCGCCGCCGCTGCTGCCGCGGCTGGTCGCGATCGCCGGGCGCAACGCCGAGGCGGTCGGCGCCGCCGCGCGGCGCTACGGCTTCGAGCAGGCGGTCACCGACTGGCGCGAGATCGTCGCCGACGAGCGCGTCCAGGTGTTCGACAACAGCGGGCCGAACAACTTCCACGCGGAGCCCTCGATCGCCGCCGCCGAGGCGGGCAAGCACGTGATCTGCGAGAAGCCGCTCGGCCGCGACGCCGACGAGGCCTACGAGAGCTGGCAGCGCGTCGCCGCCACCGGCGTCAAGCACATGTGCGCCTTCAACTACCGCTTCGTGCCGGCCGTCCGGCTGGCGCGCGAGATCATCGCCTCCGGCGAGCTCGGCGAGATCTTCCACTTCCGCGGCCGCTACCTGCAGGAGTGGATCGTCGACGCCGACTTCCCGATGGTCTGGCGGCTGGACAAGTCGGTCGCCGGCTCGGGCACGCTCGGCGACCTCGGCGCGCACGTGATCGACCTCGCCCGCTACCTCGTCGGCGAGATCACCGAGGTCTCGGCCGCGACGCGCACGTTCGTGAAGGACCGCGCCGGCGGCCGCGTCGACGTCGACGACGCGGTCGAGTCGATCGTCGAGTTCGAGGGCGGCGCGGTCGGCACGATCGAGGCCTCGCGCTTCTGCCTCGGCCGCAAGAACGCGCTCAGCTTCGAGATCAACGGCTCGAAGGGCTCGCTCGCGTTCGACATCGAGCGGCTCAACGAGCTGCAGGTCCACTACAAGGACTCGACCCCCGGCGCGAGCGCACAGGGATTCCGCACGGTGCTCGTCTCCGAGGCCGACCACCCGTTCTGGCAGCACTGGTGGCCGCAGGGGCACATGCTCGGCTGGGAGCACAGCTTCGTCCACGAGCTGCACCACTTCCTGACCGCGATCCGCGACGACGCCGACGTCGCGCCGCACGGCGCCACCTTCGAGGACGGCTACCGCGCGGCGGAGATCTGCGACGCGATGCTACGCAGCGCCGAGAACGGCACGCGCGAGCGCGTCGCCTACCGCTAGCGCTCGCGTGAGCGGCCACTAGACGGACGGCGGGGCGCACGCGCACGGCGGCCGCTACGCTCGCGCGATGTCGCGCACGACCCGCGTTCCCGGCCTCGTCCTGACCGAGCACGAGCTGTCAGTCCCACTCGACCACGCGCGCCCGAACGGGCCGCGGATCAGCGTCTTCGCCCGCGAGGTCGCCGAGCCCGAGGGGCTGGAGAAGCCGTTCCTCGTCTACTTCCAGGGCGGGCCGGGGATGGAGGCGACGCGGCCTGGCGTCGCGCCCGTCGGCCCGGGCTGGCTCGTGCGCGCGCTGCGCGACTTCCGCGTGCTGCTGCTCGACCAGCGCGGCACCGGCCGCTCGACGCCGGTCGGCACGCTCGCCGGCATGACGCCCGAGGCGCAGGCCGAGTACCTGAGCCACTTCCGCGCCGACTCGATCGTGCGCGACGCCGAGCTGCTGCGCGAGGCGCTCGGCGGCGAGCGCTGGAGCGTGCTCGGCCAGAGCTTCGGCGGCTTCTGCGTGACGTCGTACCTCTCGATCGCGCCCGACGGCCTGCGCGAGGCGCTGATCACCGGCGGCCTGCCGCCGATCGGGCGGCCCGTCGACGACGTCTACCGCGCCACCTACGTGCGCATGCTCGAGCGCAACCGCCGCTACTACGAGCGCTATCCCGAGGACCGCGCGCGCGTGCTGACGCTGATGGAGCGGATCGCGACCGAGGACGTGCGGCTGCCAGGCGGCGACCGCCTGAGCGCCGAGCGCGTCCGCACGCTCGGCAACCGGCTCGGCATGAGCGACGGCTTCGAGTCGCTGCACCACGTGCTCGAGCTGCCGCACGACTCGCCCGGCTTCCTGCACGACGTGCAGGACCCGATGGGCTTCGCGCGCAACCCGCTCTACGCGATCGTGCACGAGGCCTGCTACGCCGACGGGAGCGTCACCGACTGGGCCGCCGCGCGGCTGCTGCCGGAGCAGTACGCGCAGTCGCCGGAGCTGCTGACCGGCGAGCACATCTTCCCGGCGCTGTTCGAGCAGTACGGCGCGCTGGCGCCGCTGCGCGACGCCGCCCACCTGCTCGCCAAGCGCGCCTGGCCGCGGCTGCACGACGAGGCGCAGCTGCGCGCGAACACGGTGCCGGTCGCGGCCGCGATCTACAGCGACGACCTCTACGTCGAGCGCACGTTCTCCGAGCAGACGGCGGCGACGATCCGCGGCGCGCGCGCCTGGCTGACCAGCGAGTACGAGCACAACGGGCTGCGCGCCGACGGCGGCCGCGTGCTCGGGCGGCTGCTCGACCTCGTCCGCGGGAGCGCGTGAGCGCCGACGAGCTCCGCGCCCGCCTGGTCGCGCTGGAGGCCGAGCACGCCGCGCTGCGGGCGGAGCTGGCGGCCTTCCAGGCCGCCTACCGGCGCACGCTCGACGAGCCGAACGCGCGCCTGCGCAGCGTCCGCGAGCGGATCGCGGCGCTGCTCGGCGACCCGGCGCCGCCGCCGCCCGCGCGGCCCGGCGCGCCGGCGCCGGTCAGCGGCGAGGAGCTGCGCGCGCTCTACCGCGACGCGGCCAAGCGGATGCATCCCGACCGCGTCGCCGACGGCCCGGGGCGGCGCCACGCCGAGGCCTTCATGAAGCGGCTGAACACGGCGCACGCGGCCGGCGACGCGGCCGAGATCCGCGACCTGCTGCGCCAGTGGGAGACCTCGCCGTTCGCCGCCGACGGCGGCTCGCCGGCGACGCTGCGGGCCGCGATCGAAGCGGCGCTCGAGCGTCTGCGCGAGCTGCGCGCCAGCCCTGGCGTGAAGCTGATGGAGCGCTGGCTGCAGGCGTCGCTGGAGGGGCGCGACCTGCTCGCCGAGCTGCGTCAGGACACGCTCGCCGCGCTCGCCGACGAGCGAGCGCGGCTGGCGGAGCTGCTGGGCAGGGAGCCGGCCCGCGGCTAGCGGGCCGGCCCTCCCCCTCCCCCTACGGGGTCGTCGTGCTGAGCGTGAAGGTCAGCGTCTTCGCGTAGCTGCCGGTGCGCAGGCCCTCGTCCGAGGCGATCGACTGGCGGTAGCCCAGCGTGATCGCGTCGTTGGCGACGGGACCGGTCCAGCTCTCGAGCGTGGCCGGCGCGCCGCTGACGCCCTGGTAGCCGGTGCCCGAGCCGCCCGAGCTCGTCGCCTGGACCTGGACGCCGTTGCGCAGCGCGAACGTGCCGTTGACCAGGCGGCCCGGGTGGGCCGTGTCGGGATCGCTGACGCTGAGCGTCGCGTCGCCCGCCGAGGAGACCACGTTCGCGGTCCCGGCGGTGGTGTAGGTGCGCGAGACGCCCGGCGTGAACGTGCCGAACGTCGGCGCGTCGCCGAGCGTCAGCCCGAGCGTCGAGCCGACCGTGCCGCCGACCGTGCCGGTCGTCTCGGTCGCGTTCCAGCCGGCGGCCTGCGCCAGCGTCGTGACGCCGCCGACGATCGGCAGCTGCATCGACGAGTGCGCGAGGTCCAGCGTCAGCTGCGTGCCCGCCGGCGGGCGGACCGTGAAGTCGTGATCGCTGGAGATGACCATCAGGCCGATGCGGTTGCCGGCCGGGACGATCGTGTCCTTCGGCTGCATGTCGAAGTGCAGCGAGTAGAACGTGCCGGGCACGATCGGGTCGCTGACGTAGTCCGAGTTGCGGTTCTCGGGGTCGAGCCAGCCGCGCGTCAGGATCGTGCCGGCGCCGCCGTTCGGCGGGTAGCTGACGAGCAGCGCCTCGAGGTTCGCCTTCGCGCTGAAGGCCATGTTCAGCGTGACCCACGGCGTGCCCGAGATGCGGACGTTCTGCGAGAGCGCCGGCATCTGGTAGACGAGGCGGTTCGGCGTCACCGTGTCCATCGACGTCGTCGCCGTGACGGAGGCGTCGTCGGTGAGCTTCTCGGGCGCGGCGTTCGGATCGGGCTCGGCGATCGTCAGGCCGCCCTTGGCGGTGCCGCCGGCGGTCAGGTTGAGCGTGGCGGTGCTGGTCGCCGGGTCGGGCCACTCGGCGTACGGCGTCGGGTTCGCCGTGCTGCAGGCGAAGCTGACCGTCGTGCCGCTGGCGACCTTCGAGCCGGCGGCCGTCGCGACCGCGCTCGCGAGCACGACCGTGTGCGCGTCCGGCTTGTCGACGATCTGCACGTTCGAGTTCGTGATCGCGCCGGTCGAGCTCGTGACCGGGACGGTCAGCGTGAAGCCGAGCGTCAGCGCGCTGTTGTCGGCGACGGACAGCGTCGTCGTGTTCGACGCGTCCGCCGTGACGGTCGTCTGGCGCGGCGGGCAGGTCGCCGGCTCACGCACGACCCAGGACTTCGGCATGCTCTCGACGCCGTTCTGGACGCCGTAGAGGTAGCGCGTGAACCAGAGGTTCATCAGCACGTCCGGCGGGTTGCCGCCGTGGCCGCCCTGGTGGAAGTAGAACATGTGCGGCACGCCCTGGGCCTTCAGCGCGTCGTAGAACTGCACCGCGTTCTTGGTCATGACGTTGAAGTCGTTGTTGCCGTGCGCGATCAGCGCCGCGGCGTGGACGTTCTTGACGTCCTTCATGTAGTCGCGCTCGTCCCAGAAGGCGCTGCGGTTGCCCGACGCGCGGTCGATGTTCGCCTTCAGGTTGGCCAGCTCGGGCAGGCAAATCGTGCGCGCGCCGGTCGGGTTCTCGTCCTGGCGCGAGTAGACGTCGTCCATCAGGACGTCGAGGTCCTCGCCGAGGTAGGAGTTGGTGCCGCCGACGCCGCCCGTGCGCGAGCTGGGCGCGCGGACCATGCCGTTGGCGCGGTAGTACTCGTACCAGTCGGAGATCGCCGAGACCGGGATGATCGCGTCCAGGCCTTGGACGCCGGTCGTCGCGACGCCCTCCGGCAGCGTGCCGTTGTAGGAGGTGCCGGTCATGCCGACGTGGCCGGTGCTCCAGTCTGCCGAGACGGTCGACGTCGCGGCGAGCGAGGTGTAGGCCGTGCGGTGGCCGGTCAGCCACTCGACGACGTCCTTGGCGGCCAGCGTCTCGTTGCTGCCGCCGGAGGTCGGGCAGCCCTGCGACCAGCCGGTGCCGGGCGACTCCATGTGCGCGACGGCGAAGCCGCGCGAGATCCAGGGCGACTTGAGGTCGCCGCTGATCGTCGGGCTCGTGTTCTTGCCGGGGAAGAACGGCGTCGCCGGACGCGTCGCCGGCGGCTGGCCGAGCGGGTGGTCGACGTTCCAGTTGCTGTACTGGGACGCCGTGCCGGCGAAGTACGGGCTGTCCTCCATGATCACCGGGAACTTCTGGCCGCTGGCGGCCTGCGGCGGCATCGCGTAATCGACGTGGATCAGGTCCGGCTTGCCGTCGCCGTCGGAGTCGAACTCCGCCTGGACCCAGGCCTCGCCGGTGATCCACTGCGTGCTGTCGGTCGTGTAGACCGGCTGCGCCAGGCCGTTCTTGAACGTCGGCACCGGATCGTCGGCCAGCGCCGGCGAGGCCGGCGCGGCGAGCAGGCCCGGCAGCAGGTTGACGGGCGCGCTCGGCCCGGTGTTCAGCGCCGCGTGGGCGCTGCTCGTGCCGACGGTCGCCGCCAGGGCGGTGGCGACCACCGCACCGGCTAGCAGTCGTGCTCTCACGTAGCTCATCCCCTCTCTCGAGGGCACGTCCTATGCCCTCGGCTCTGCCGCCATCGTGGTCATCGCGGGGACGATCTACAACAGCTGGCCGCCGCCGGGGTGCTGAGATCTCTCAACGCCCGGCTCACGGCGTTGTCAGGCTCCCCCCACGGTCGGGGCCGGCTCGCCGCTCACGTCCGCTCGGCGGCGTCGAGCAGCGCCGGCGGCAGCGCCGAGGCGGCGCCCTCGAGCAGCTCGATCGCCGCCAGCCGGCCGTAGAAGTCGAAGTGCAGCACGAGCGAGCCGAGCGCCGGAATCCGGCTCGCGTCCTCGAGCTCCTCCAGCTCGACGCTGTCGCGGACCTCGCCGCCGCCGCTGCCGGCGAGGTCGATGTACGCGCGCCCGGCGTCGTCCAGCGTCACCGCGATCTCGGCCATCCCCATCCCCTTCCGCTCGGCTGCCTGGCCGCCGACATGCTCACCCGCGCGGCGCGGACTGTCCAGATCTTCCAGCCGGAGCCCTGGATCGCCACATCACGGAGACGCGCTCGTGGAGCATCATCTAGGCATGGGATCTCGTATGCTCTGGCTTGCCCTCGCGTTCGTGCTCACGCTTCCGTCGGGCGCTCGGACGAGCTCGGAGGTCGTCGGCGCGGCGGTCGCTTCGTCCGGCCCGGGCGCGCTGGCGTTCACGAACGAGAGCCGCCGTACACGCCGGCGACCGTCGTCGCAGCTCCCGCGCGCCATGCCGACTCGCCCGCGTCCGGCACTACGACCTCGACCCGGCCTGGGCGGCGACGCCGACGAGCCTCGCCGTCGTCCCGAGCCCACCGGAGGATGCCGAGGACGCCATCCGCTGGATGCGTGTGACCCTCGGACGGATCCCTGCGGCCCGCCATATGTCGTTGCCCGGCACGACTGTGCTCGCCGCGCCCAACGCACCAGAGCCGCGACGACCCCTTACGTCCATTAGACCGTAAAAATGGGCAGTACGTATAAACCGCCACTTCGCCCGCCATGTCATATCCGATTGTTCCCATGGGAACATCCACCTTTGATAGAGTGGCCGACCACCCCGCATAATCGTCGCGAGAGCACTCAGGGGTTGCCGAGTCTGAAGCGATGCCCTCGGCAGGCGTCACCTCGATCGGGATACCTCTTCGCCTGACCCTGGGATTGCGTCGTCAAGCCACTTTAAGGGGTGTCATGTATCACTGTTTGAGCGCGCGGGCGCGCGCTGTGGTCGGAGCCGCCGCGACGTGCGCGGCCTTGTTCGTGGCCGCTCCGGCGATGGCCAGCCAGCTGACGATCGATGGCCCGGGCGAGAGCCAGGCGTGCACGGTCAACGACTCGCTGCCGTTCCACACTTGCGGATCCGCGATCGCGGCGACCACGCCCACCGTCGTCTTCAACGGCCTGTTCTGGTTCGACGTGGCCGGTGACATGCCGGCGAATCGGACGATCGACTCCGCGTACCTGAAGTTGCCGCAGAACGGATTCACGGACTCCCCGTGCGATGCGGATCTCACCGTCGCCGAGCAACAGGACGACTGGTTCTCCGCTGCGGGCTCGTCCTATCCCACGTGGGACTCGCCTGACGGGACGATCACCGGCTGGGATGGCGGCGCGTCTGGCCTCGGAAGCTTCTCCACCACGATCGACTCCTGTCTTGACGACGACACCCAATGGAGTGCCCATACGGCGGTCTTCGATGTCACAAGCCCGGTTCAGAGCATCTACTCAGGCGACACGCCGAGCACGAGCTTCGAAGTCTTCGCGGGCAGCGGCAAGTCTGGCCAGTGGGGCACGACGTTCTCCGATCCACCCCAGCTGGTGATCAACTTCCACCGCTAGTACCGGCTCACGGAGCTCGGTCAGGGCGGCCGGCGTGAGCCGGCCGCCCTGACCGAGGCGAAACGCCGCGCGGGCTACGGCGCGGCGAACGCGTGCGGGTAGTCCGCGCGGGCTGCGGCCTCGCTGACGTAGCCCTCGACCAGATCGGCCAGCACCGCCGCGCGCGGGCGCTCGGCGGGCGGGCCGTAGCCACCGCCGCCGCCGGTCTGCATGTCCAGCACCGAGCCGGTCGGCACGCGCACGCGCGTCGCCTTCGCGAGCGAGCGCGAGGAGCCGTCGGGCCGCGTCAGCGACGCTCGGTTGGTGCGCCCGACGTGCCCGCCCGCGAGCGCCCAGGGCGGCGTCTTCGTGCGCTCGATCACCGTCGTCAGCCACATGTCGTCGAGCGCGCGGATGCGCACGTGGATGCCGAGGCCGCCGCGCTGGCGGCCGGCGCCGCCGGAGTCCTGGACGAGGTCGAGCCGCTCGATCAGCCACGGGTTCTTCGTCTCGGAGACCTCGGCCGGCGTCGTCCGCGTCGCCGACTCGGAGATGTGCATCAGCGCGTTCGAGCCGTCGCCGCCGGCGTGCGCGCCCTGCCCGATCGGGTGCGGCGCGCCGTCGGCCCACGGCTCGCCGTCGTGCATCCCCCACCAGACCAGCGTGCAGATGTCGCCGCCGCTGCCCGCCGGCACGACGCCGGGCAGCGCGTGCGCGACCGCCTCGAGGATCGTCTCGAGCGCCTGGAAGGTCGCCCAGCCGCTGATGAACGACGGTGCCGGCCGGATCGGGTGGAAGAGCGTGCCCGGCCGCGTGATCACGCGGATCGGCCGCTGCTGGCCCTCGTTCGGCGAGTCGGCGCCGCCGGCCAGCATGCCGATCGCGACGCGCGCCGTCGCGACCGTCTTCGGCAGCGTGCAGTTGATCGGCCCCGGCCGCTGCTCGGGCACCTCGGAGAAGTCGATCGTCAGCTCCGAGCCCTCGACGACCAGCACCAGCGTGAACGGCACCGGCTCGTCGCTGAGCCCGTCGTTGTCGAGCTGGCCGTGCGCGCGGTAGACGCCGTTCGGCAGCTGCTCGAAGTACGAGCGCACGACCGCCTCGCCGTGATCGAAGATCCGCTCGACCGCCGCGCGGTACTCGGCCAGCCCGTAGCGGCGCGCCAGCGACGCCAGCGCGCGCACGCCGGTGCCGACGCCGACCAGCTCCGCGTTGATGTCGCCGGCGACCATCTTCGGCACGCGGCTGTTGGCCATCACGATCCGCATGATGTCCTTGTTGACGACGCCCGCGCGCATCAGCTTGACGCCCGGGAAGACCGTGCCCTCCTGGAACAGGTCGACGGTGTCGGTCGAGTACGGGTCCTTGCCGCCGACGTCGAGCCAGTGCGCCTTGATCGCGCCGTAGCCGATCAGCTCGCCGTCGAGGAACGCCGGCGCGACCAGCGCCGCGTCCTGCGGGTGCGAGCCGGTGCCGTAGGGGTCGTTGTAGAGCAGCACGTCGCCCGGCTCGAGCGCCTCCGGGCCGCCGACCGCGGCGACCGCCGCCTGCACGCAGAAGCCGAGCCGGCCCATGAAGATCGGCAGGCTCGGCGCCTGCGCGAGCAGCCGCACGCGCTCGTCGTAGAGCGCGACCGCGAAGTCGAGCACCTCGTAGATGACCGGCGAGAAGGCGGTGCGCACGAGCGCGCGCTTCATCTGCCCCGCCGCCGAGTTGAGCCCGTGGCGGATCACCTCGGTCGTGATCGGGTCGGCGCTCGCCGCGACCGCGGCGCCACCGCCGCCGCGCGCGCCCGCGTCCTCGCCGGTCGCCGCGCGCGTGACGACGCGCTCCGCGCCCGCCATCTCAGATCACCAGCTTGCCGTCGGCGACGACGGTCGTGCCCGCGATCTCCACGGTCGGCGCCAGCATGATCGCGTCCAGGTGCACGTCGGACTGCACGACGCCGCCGATGCCGGCGCTCGAGCCGAAGGCGATGTGCGCCGTGCCGCGGATCTTCTCGTCCTCGAGCACGACGCCGCCGAGCGTCGCGGCCGGGTTGGTGCCGATGCCGAGCTCGGCGATGCTGCGCCCGCTCTCGCCGCCGGCGTCGAGCGTCGCCAGCAGCCAGGCGCCGATGGCGCCCGAGGCCTCGACGATGCGGCCGCCCCGCAGCCGCGCACGGACCGGCTCGGTGAGCCGGCCGTGACCGGCGATCGAGCCGTCGAAGACCATCACGCCCTCGCCCTCGTGCTCGACCGGCGCGACGTAGCCCTCGCCCGCCGGCAGGTTGCCGAAGGCGCCGGGCGCGCGCAGGTTGCCGTCGTCGTTGCGGCCGTCGCGGCCGGCGACGGAGATCGTCACGTCGGTGCCGAGCGCGCTCGTGATGTGGACGCTGTCGGCCTGCGTGATCAGCGCCGCGATCGCGTCGCCCGCGCGCGTCATCTCGGCGTAGTCGACCGGGACGGTACGGGCGAAGATGTCCTCGGTGATCGTCGGCAGCGACGCGAAGCGGTTGCCCCTCGCGGTGCCGGCGAGCCGCGCGCGCGTGTGGCTGAGCGACGTGCCCGTCGCCGCCAGGCAGGCGTCGGCGCGCAGGATCGCGTCCGCGACCTCCTGCGGCGGCTCGGCGCCGTGGCGCGCGAGCTTCGCGAAGCCGACCAGCTCTACCTCGGCGCCGAGCGCGCGCGCCGCGTCCGCGAGCGCCTGCGCGATCGCCGCCTGATCCGGGTTGTGCAGCACGGCGACGCGCTCGCCGGCCGCGATGCCGACGCACTGGACGGCCTTCGCGGCCGCCTGCTCGAGGACGCCGCTCATGCGGCCACCAGCTTCTGCGCCTCGCCGGGGAAGTGGCAGGCGGCCAGCTGGCCGGGACGATGCTCTGTCAACGGTGGCTCCTTCTCAGCACAGATCGCTCGTTCGCGTCCGACCGGACAGCGGTCGCGGAAGCGGCAGCCGCCGGCGTTCGGCGCCAGCGGCTGCACGTCGCCGCGCAGCACGATCCGGTCGCGCCGGCGCTCGACGTCGGGGTCCGGGACCGGCACCGCCGACAGCAGCGACGCGGTGTAGGGATGCAGCGAGTCGCGGAAGATCCGCTCGCTCGAGGCGAGCTCCATGATCGCCCCGCGGTAGAGCACGGCGACGCGGTCGCAGAAGTACTCGGCGACGGCGAGGTCGTGCACGATGAACACGTAGGTCAGCCCGAGCTGGCGCTGCAGGTCGCGCAGCAGGTTCAGCACCTGCGCCTGGATCGAGACGTCGAGCGCCGAGATCGGCTCGTCGAGGAAGACGAGGTCCGGCTCGAGCACGAGCGCCCGCGCGACGCCGATCCGCTGCCGTTGGCCGCCGGAGAAGGCGTACGGCTTGCGCCGGTGCTGCGCCGCCGGGATGCCGACCAGCTCGAGCATCTCTGCCGCGCGCCGGCGCGCGTCGTCGATGCCGTGGATCTCGAGCGGCTCCTCGACGATCGCGCGCGCGCTCATGCGCGGGTCGAGCGAGCCGAGCGGGTCCTGGAAGACGATCTGCATGCGCCGGCGCAGGCGCCGCAGCGCGGCGGCGTCGAGCGCGCGCACGTCGACGCCGTCGAACGCGACCGAGCCCGCCGTCGGCTCCAGCAGCCGCAGGATCGCGCGCGAGAGCGTCGACTTGCCGCAGCCGGACTCGCCGACGACACCGAACGTCTCGCCGTGCGCGACGGCGAACGAGACGCCGTCGACGGCGCGCAGCGGCTCGCCGCCGCGGCGCGCGGCGAACTCCTTCGTCAGCCCGTCGACGACCAGCAACGGCTCGCTCGCCGGCTCTGGCGGCGCCGCCGTCATGCCGTCACCTCCTGCTTGAGCTGCTCCTCGGCGAAGTGGCACTCGACGTGCCGGGCGCCGAGCGCGCGGTCCGTCGGCGCGTCCTGCAGGCACTTCGGCCGGCCGGCGCCGAGCGGGCAGCGCGGCTCGAACGAGCAGCCGCTCGGCAGCTCGGCGAGGTTCGGCGGCGCGCCCGGGATCGCCGGCAGCGGGCCGCGCTCGAGCCGGTCCGGCCGCGGCACGGCGCGCAGCAGCGCACCGGCGTACGGGTGCGCCGGCGCGCGGAACAGCGTGCGCGTCGCGGCCGCCTCGACGAGCCGGCCGGCGTACATCACGCGCACCGTGTCACAGAACTCGGCGACGATGCCGAGGTTGTGCGTGATCAGGACGATCGCGGCGCCGCGCTCGGAGACGAGCCGGTTCAGCAGCTCCAGCACCTGCGCCTGCGTCGTCACGTCGAGCGCCGTCGTCGGCTCGTCGGCGAGCACGACGTCGGGCCGGTTGGCGAGCGCGCTGGCGATCATCACGCGCTGGCGCATGCCGCCGGAGTACTGGTGCGGGAACTCGTCCAGGCGCCGCTCGGGCTGCGGCACCTCGACGTCGCGCAGCAGCTCGACCGCCTGCTTGCGCGCGGCCTTGCGCGAGATCGAGCGATCGTGGCGGCGGATCGTCTCGACCAGCTGCTTGCCGATCGACTTGACCGGGTCGAGCGCGCTCATCGGGTCCTGATAGACGAGCGAGATCTCCTTGCCGCGGACCGCGCCGAGCTCGCGGTCGCTGCGGCCGACCAGCTCGCGTCCGTTCAGCAGCACCGAGCCGCCGACGACCTCGCCGGGCGGCTCGATCAGGCCGAGGATCGAGAGCGCCGTCGCCGACTTGCCCGAGCCGGACTCGCCGACGATCCCGAGCCGCTCGCCGGGCCGCAGGTCGAACGAGATCCGGCGCACGGCGCGGACCGTGCCGGCGCCGGTGTGGAAGACGGTCTCCAGGTCCTTGACCGAGAGCACCGGCTGGCTGTTCGCGTTCATGTCGCGGCGCCCTCCCTGACGCGCGGGTCGAGCACGCCGTAGAGCAGGTCGACGACCAGGTTGATCGCGACGTAGGCGCAGGCGCTGAGCAGGATGAAGGCCTGCACGACGCTGAAGTCCTGGCGCAGGATCGAGTCGACGACGAGCTTGCCGACGCCGGGCCAGTTGAAGACCTCCTCGACGACGACGCTGCCGGCGATCAGCTGCGCCAATATCAGCCCGCTGGCGGTCAGCGTCGGCAGGAACGCGTTCGGCAGCGCGTGGCGCCGGTGCGCGGTCCAGCGGCCGAGGCCCTTGCTGCGGACGACGACCAGGAACGGCTCGCGGCCGACCTCGGCGAGGTTCGCGCGCAGCAGCCGCACGAGCAGCGCGAACGAGGCGAGCCCGAGGCTGAACGCCGGCAGCAGCAGGTGCACGAAGGCGCTGAGGAAGGCGCGCGGATCGCCGGCGAGGATCGCGTCGATCGTCAGCATGCCGGTGATCTTCGGCGGCAGCGGCACGCTGTCGCCGATCCGCGAGCCCGGCCCGGGCAGGATGCCGAGCCAGGAGAAGAAGACGACCAGCAGCATCAGGCCGAGCCAGAACGGCGGCGTGCCGAGGCCGATGAACGCCAGGGCGCGCGTGATGCCGTCGATGACCGGCCGGTGCCGGTAGGTCGACAGCAGCGCCAGCAGCACGGCGAAGACGAAGGCGAACAGGAACGCCCAGAGGCCGAGCTCGAGGCTCGCCGGCAGGCGGCTGCCGATCTGCTGGCCGACGGACTGGCCGGCGCTGTAGGAGAAGCCCCAGTGGCCGCTGAAGAAGTCCGACACGTAGCGCCAGTACTGCACGTAGATCGGGTCGTCGAGGCCCATCTGCTTGTGCAGCGCGCTGATCGCCTGCGGCGAGGCGAGCGGGCCGAGCACGAGCCGCGCCGGATCGCCCGGGATCGCGCGCAGGAAGACGAAGGCGAGGATCGAGGCGCCGAAGATCGACGCGATGCCGCCGAGCACGCGGCCGCTGAGGAAGCGCAGCACGGCTAGGCGCGCCCTCCGGCGCGCGGGTCGAGCACGGCCTGGACGCGGTCGGCGAGGATGTTCGCCGCCGTCACGGCGAAGAAGACGCCGAGGCCCGGGAAGGTCACGATCCACCACTGGCCGGTGATCGCGTACTGCAGGCCGTCGGTGATCATCGTCCCCCACTCCGCCGTCGGCGGCTGCGCGCCGAGGCCGACGAAGCCGAGCGCGGCGAGCGTCAGGATCGCGTAGCCGAAGACGCTCGCGCCCTGCACCAGCAGCGTCGGCAGCACGTGCGGGAGCACGTGGCGGCGGACGATCCGCGAGCGCGTCGCGCCGAGCGCGCGCGCCGCCTCGATGAACGGCCGCGAGCGCAGGCTGAGCGCGTCCGAGCGCAGCAGCCGCGCGTACCAGGGGATCGCGGTGATGATGATGCCGATCGTCGCCGAGCGCACGCCGACGCCGAGGCCGATCGTCACCGCCATCGCCAGGATCAGCGGCGGGAAGGCGAGGATCGCGTCCATCGCGCGCATCGAGATGGTGTCGAACCAGCCGCCGAAGACGCCGGCCAGCAGGCCGACGACGGTGCCGAGCGCGGCGCCGACGATCGCCACCAGCGGCGCGACCGCGAGCGACAGGCGCGCGCCGTAGTCGAAGCGCGTGAGGATGTCGCGGCCGCTCGAGTCGGTGCCCATCGGGTGCGCCCAGCTCGGATGCTGCAGCGCCGCGCCGACGTCGATCGCCGCCGGATCCTTGTGCCAGACGATCGGGCCGAGGATCGCCATCGCGATCAGGATCGCCAGCACGATCGTGGCCGCGGCCGCCGCCGGCTCGCCGAGCAGCAGCGAGCGGGCGGCGGCCCAGCGGCCAGCGTCCTCGACCGGGGGGTGGGAGTCGAGCGACAGCGCGGCCGGTGGTGTGGAGACGACGCTCACGATTCCTCGAAGGCGTGCGGGTACTGCTCGCGGGCGCGAGCCTCGCTGACATAGCCCTCGCGCACGTCGGCGTGGACGGCCTGCGGGTCGCGCTCGCTCGGCGGGCCGTAGCCACCGCCGCCGCCGCAGGTCAGCTCCAGCGTCGCGCCCTTGGGCACCTTCAGGCGCGTCGCCTTGCCGAAGACGCGGCGCGAGCCGTCGACGGCGCGCAGCGCGCAGGAGTTCGCGACGCCCGCGGGCAGACCGCCCTCGAGGCCCCAGCCGGGGTTCTTCGTGCGCTCGACGACGGCCGTCACCCAGGCGTCCTCGAGCATCTGGAAGTCGAGCTCGATGCCGAGGCCGCCGCGGTGGCGGCCGGCGCCGCCGGAGTCCGGGATCAGCTCGACGCGCTCCAGCAGCCACGGGTTCTTGGTCTCCCAGACCTCGACCGGCGAGAAGCGCGTCGCCGACTCGGCGACGTGCAGCAGGCTGCTGGCGCCGTCGCCGCGCGCGTGCGCGCCCTGGCCGACCGGGTGCGGCGAGCCGTCGGCCCAGGGCTCGCCGGTCTCCTCGCGCGTGCCCCACCAGACGAGCGAGCAGATGTCGCCGCCCGAGCAGGCCGTGACGGCGTCCGGCATCGCCTGCGCGACCGCGTTGTAGATGACCTCCATCGCCTGCATCGCCGGCCAGCCATAGAGGAAGCAGGGCGCCGGCGAGAGCGGGTGGAACATCGAGCCGGGCCGCGTCGCGACCTCGATCGGGCGGAAGTGGCCCTCGTTCGGCGCCTCGCCGTTGCCGGCCAGCATCGAGAGCGCGATGCGGCTGGCGGAGACGGTCGAGGGGATCGGGCAGTTGACCGGCCCCTCCTGCGAGTCCGGCGCGAGCGAGAAGTCCACGCGCGCCGAGGAGCCCTCGATCTCCAGCACGACCTCGAACGGGATCGGGTCGTCGGTGATGCCATTGGAGTCCATCTCGCCCTGGCCCGTGTAGCGGCCGTCGGGCAGCTTCTCCAGGTACGAGCGCACGACCGCCTCGCCGTGGTCGTACATCCGCTCGACGGAGGTGCGGAAGGTCTCGAGCCCGTAGCGCTCGACCAGCGAGACCAGCGCGGCGGCGCCGGAGCGCACGCCGACGACCTCGGCGTTCAGATCGCCCGCGACCATCTTCGGCACGCGCGAGTTGGCGGTCGCCATCCGGTAGATGTCGCGCACGAACTCGCCGCCGCGGTAGAGGAAGACGCCCGGAAAGATCGTGCCCTCCTGGAAGACGTCGACCGTGTCGGTCGAGTACGGCTCCTTGCCGCCGATGTCGAGCCAGTGGCCCTTGATCGCCGTGTAGCCGACCAGCTCGCTGCCGACGAAGACCGGCATCACGACCGCCAGGTCCTGCGGGTGCGAGCCGGTGCCGTAGGGCTCGTTGTAGAGGATGACGTCGCCGGGCAGCAGCTGCTCCGTGCCGCCGACGCCGGCGACGGCGGCCTCGACGCAGAAGTTCATCGTGCCCATGAACAGCGGCAGGCTCGGCGCCTGCGAGAGCAGCCGCAGCTGGTCGTCGTAGATCGCCACGGCGAAGTCCAGGACCTCGTAGATGATCGGCGAGAACGCCGTGCGCACGAGCGCGCGCTTCATCTGGTTGGCCGCGGAGTTCAGGCCGTGGCGGATCACCTCGGTGGTGATCGGGTCGGCGTCGGCGACGCCGCTGGAGGCGCCGGCGCCGGCGCGGTGGACGACGGTCTCGATCGCGGCCATCTCAGGCCTCCGTGGTCTTGAGGATGATGCAGCCGGACTCGTGCACGCGGCCGGCGAAGCCGCGGTCGACGTAGGCCGTCGCCGTGTCCTCGACCACGATCGCCGGGCCGGCGATGCGCTCGCCCGGCCGCAGCTGGTCGCGGTCGATCAGCGCGAAGTCGGCCCAGTCGCCGTCGGCGAACGAGTACGCGCGCGTGACGCCCGCGAGCGCCGCGGCGCCGCCGGCGCCGTTGCCGCCGGCGCCGTTGGCGGAGGCGATGCCGCCGCCGCGCCGCGGCAGCGGCGTGCGGATCGTCGCGCGCAGCGAGACGATCTCGACGGCCTCGTCCATCCGCAGCCCGAAGGTCGTCTCGTACTCGGCCCGGAAGCGCTCGCGCAGCTCCTCCGGCGTGATCGAGATCGCGCCCGTCTCGTCGCCGGCGAGCACGGTCAGCGTGTGCTCCTGGCCGACGTAGCGCATGTCGAGCGCCGTCTCGCGCAGCGAGGCCGCGCCGGCGTGCGACGCGCGCCGCTCGACCTCCGCGAACAGCTCGACCAGCAGCTCGTTGGCGTTCGCCAGCCCGGCCTCGGTCAGCGGCGTCACGCGCGTGCGCGCGACCGTCTGCATCAGGTCGGCGCCGAGCAGGCCCCAGGCCGAGAAGTTGCCGGCGTACGGCGGCAGCAGGATCTCGCGGATCTCCAGCTCGCTCGCCAGCAGCGAGAGGAACAGCGGCCCGGCGCCGCCGAACGGCATCAGCACCGCCTCGCGCGGGTCCTGGCCCTGCTCGACGGTGATCTCGCGGATCGCGCCGGCCATGTTGGCGTTGGCGATCGTCAGGATGCCGCGGGCGACGTCCTCGGGCTTGAGCGCGAGCGCCTCCGCGAGCGGCGCGACCGCCGCCTCGGCCGCCGCGCGGTCCAGCCGCACGCCGCCGGCCAGCATGCCGTCGCCGAGCATGCCGAGCAGGAAGGCGGCGTCGGTCACTGTCGGCTCGCTGCCGCCGCGGCCGTAGCAGGCCGGGCCGGGGACGGCGCCGGCGCTGCGCGGGCCGACGCGCAGCAGCCCGCCCTGGTCGACGTAGGCGATCGAGCCGCCGCCGGCGCCGATCGAGCGGACGTCGACCCACGGCGTCTGCACCGGCAGGCCGACGACCTCGCCCTCGTAGAGCGTGGTCGGCCGGCCGTCGGAGATCAGGCAGGTGTCGAAGCTGGTGCCGCCGACGTCGGCCGTGATCACGCGCGGGTAGCCGAACGCGCGCGCGACCTCCGAGGCGCCCTCGGCGCCGGCGACCGGGCCGGACATGATCGTCTCGAACGGCCGCTCGGCCGCCTCGCCGAAGGTCATCGCGCCGCCGCCCGAGCGCGTCACCAGCGACGCGCCGCCGAAGCCCTGCCGGCCGAGCGCGTCCTCGAGCCGGCCGAGGTAGTTGGCCATGCGCGCGCGCACGAAGGCGTCGATCACCGTCGTCGTCGTGCGCTCGTACTCGCGGTACTCGCCGCTGACCTGGTGCGAGAGCGACAGCTCGCCCGCGAAGCCGGCCTCGCGCAGCGCCTGCGCCGCCGCCAGCTCGTGCGCGCCGTTGGCGTAGGCGTGCATGAACGCGATCGCGACCGCGGTGACGCCCTCGGCGGCGAACAGCTTCGCCGCCTCGCGCACGTCCTCGAGCTCGATCGCCGTGTGCACGGCGCCGGTCGCGTAGAGCCGCTCGCGCACCGGCACGCGCAGGCGCCGCGGCACGAGCGGGTCCGGCTGGCGCCAGAACAGGTCGTACATGTCGACGCGGTCGCCGCGCCGGATCTCCAGGATGTCGCGGAAGCCGGTCGTCGCCAGCAGGCCGACGACGGCCCCGCGCCGCTCGAGCAGCGCGTTCAGGCCGACCGTCGTGCCGTGCAGGAAGAACTGCGCCTGCGCGAGCCGCTCGTCCGGGACGCCGGCGGCGATCGCGTGCAGGATCCCCTGCTCGGGCGCCGCCGGCGTGGTCGGTGCCTTCGCGACGCGCGTCTCGCCGGACGCCTCGTCGTAGAAGATCAGGTCGGTGAAGGTGCCGCCGACGTCGACGCCGAGTCGAGTGGTCATGTCAGTGAGACTCCGGTCCTCGATTTCCTTACTTGCCCCACCGGCGAAGATCGGCTTCCATCGCGTAGTAGTAGGACTTGACGTCCTTCGAGAGGACGGTGACGTTGTCGTCCGCGTAGACCTGGATCTTCGGCGAGTCAGCGAGCCAGAGCTTGCTGATCTCCTCGTACAGCTGCGTGAGCTTGGCCTTGTCGGTCGTCCTGCGCGCCTCGGTCAGCAGCTTGTCGGCCTGCGGGATGCACATCGCCGATAGGTTGAAGCCGATGCCGCAGAGCATGTCGTAGCCGAGGAAGTACCCCGGATCGACGACGCCGGGACCGTCCAGGCGCACGTAGGACTCGTACTTGTGGTTCTCGGTGCCATCGGTGTAGGCGCTCGCCGGCAGCGTGAGGATCTTCACGTTGATGCCGAGCTTGGCCCACTCGCCCTGGGCGATCGTCGCGATCTGCTGGTCGGCGCTGTTGCCCTCCTGCACCGCCATCTGGACCGTGACCGGCGTCTTGATCCCCGACGCCTTGATCAGCTGCTTGGCCTTGGCCTCGTTCGTGACCGGCGGCACGCCGACCGACGGGCTGTAGTACGGGACGATCGGCTCCAGCGGCCCGGAGAAGAGCTTGCCGTAGCCGAAGGCGGCCTTCTCGACGATCTGCTTGTACGGCAGCGCCAGCGTGACGGCCTGGCGGACCTTCAGGTTGTTGAAGGGCGGCTTGCTGTTGAGCAGGCCGATCTGCTCCGAGAGCGGCGTCTCGTTGACGATCAGGCGCACGTTCGAGTTGCCCTGCAGGCTCTTGGCGCTCTGCTTGGACAGGCCGAGCGTGATGTCGGCCTGGCCGGACTTGGCGTCCAGCAGCAGCGTCGGGTCCGAGTTGACGAAGTTGACGTCGATCTCCTTGGAGGCCGGCGGCGGCCCGGCGGCGAAGTCGGGGTTCGCCTTGAGCACGATCTCCTTGTTGGGTTCGTAGGAGCTGACGAGGAACGGGCCCGCGCCGGCGGCGTGCGAGGCCATGTACTGGTTGACCGTGTTCTTCTTGACGCCGCCGTGGGCGTCGACCACCGACGGGTCGACGATGCCGGCCGCCGGCTGGCCCCAGGCCTGCAGCGCGTTCGGGTCGGGCTGGGCGATCTTGATGACGAGCGTCAGCGGGTCAGGCGTCTCCATCGACTTGATCAGCGGCGGCGTCAGCAGGCCGTCGTAGATGAAGTAGCCGCCGCAGCCGTTGACCGTCAGCGAGCGGTTGAAGGAGTACTTGACGTCCGACGACGTCACGGGCTTGCCGCTCGGGAACTTCATGCCCGGGCGCAGGTGGAAGGTGTAGGTCTTGCCGCCGTCCGTGATGTCCCAGGACTTGGCGGCGTACGGCTCGATCTTCGAGGGGTCGAACTGCGTGGTGCCGTCCGGGCCGGGCTTGCTGCCGTACTGCGTCAGCCGCGTGTAGAGGCTGCCGATGATCGCGAGGTCGTTGCTGCCGCACCCTTCGGCCGGGTCCAGCGTGCCGGGCGCGACGGCGATGTTGACCTTCAGCGGCGAGTTGTCGGCACCGCCTCCAGAGCCGCCGCCGGAGCCGGCGGTGCTGCCGCCACCACCGCCTCCGCCGTTGCCGTTGTCGTTGTTGTACGAGCCGCCGCAGGCAGCGACCGCGATGCCGGCCGTGAGGGCCACAACTGCCAGACCGGCTCGATTCGTGAACCGCATCAGCTTCCTCCATCCCCTTGAGCAATCGCACACCGCATTGCCAGAGTGAGGTGTACCATATTACCCGTGACGTTGGAAGCCATTCGCTTCATCGGCGCGGATGAGCTGGTCGGCGCGCTCGGCTTCGCCGAGGCGACCGACGCGCTCGAGCGCGCGTTTCGAGACTTCGGGCCGGACGTCGGCCCGCCCCGCAGCCACCTGGCCGTGCCCGGCGGCGAGCTGCTGCTGATGCCGGGCTTCGGCAGCGGCGGCGTCGGCGTCAAGCTCGTCACGCTCGGCCATGCGAACCCCGCGGCAGGGTTGCCGTTCATCCACGGGGTCTACGTCCTCTTCGATCCGGTGACGCTCGCCCCGACCGCGCTAATCGACGGCGCCGGGCTGACCGCGATCCGCACCGCCGCGGTCTCCGCGCTCGCCACGCGCCACCTCGCGCGCGCGGACGCGCGGACGCTCGTGATCTTCGGCTCGGGCGCGCAGGCGCGCGCGCACGTGGACGCGATCCGCGCGGTGCGTCCGATCGAGCACGTCGCGATCGTCGGCCGCGACCAGCTGCGCGCGCAGCGGCTCGTCGACGAGCTGCGCCGCGAGGGGATCGAGGCCGTCCGCGCCGCGGCCGACGCCGTCGGCCGCGCCGACGTCGTCTGCACCTGCACGACCAGCCGCACGCCGCTGTTCCCGGCCGCCGCGCTGGCGGCCGGCGCGCACGTGAACGCGATCGGCGCCTACCGGCCGGACGCGCGCGAGGTCGCCGGCGAGCTGGTCGCCTCGGCGCTGCTCGTCGTCGAGACGCGCGCGGCGGCGCTGCACGAGGCGGGCGACGTGCTGCTGGCGATCGCCGACGGCACGCTCGCGCGCGACGCGGTGCGCCACGAGCTGGCGGCCGTCGTGCGCGGCGAGGTGCGCCGCAGCGACGACCGGCAGGTGACGCTGTTCAAGTCCGTCGGGCTCGCGCTCGAGGACCTGGCGATCGCGATCGCCGCCGCCGAGCAGCTCGACGGCCCCGGCGACGGCCGCCGCTCGCTGGTCTAGCCGGCGCCGGCGGCCGGCTCAGTCGGCGCCGGTGGCGGGCAGGCCCCGGCCGGCGCCGAGCGGGCGACCTCAGTCGCCGCCGGCGGCCGGCTCTTCGCTGCGCCCCGCCCAGATCCCGCGCGTGTGGATCAGGTGCGTGCGCATCAGCTTCTCGGCGCGGTCGGCGTCGCGCGCCTCGAGCGCCTCGAGGATCACGCGGTGTTCGCGCGCGGACGCGACGAGCCGGCCGTCGCGCGCCAGCTCGCTGATGCCGGCGATCCGCGTCTGGTCGCGCAGCTGGGCGACCAGCCGGACCAGCCGGCCGTTGCCCGTCAGCTCCAGCAGGCCGAGGTGGAAGGCGCGGTCGGCGAGCAGGAAGCCGGCGACGTCCGCGGCGGCCGCCGTCGTCTCGATCTCGGTCGCGATCTCGTCGAGCTCCTTCAGCTCGGCGTCGCTCGCGCGCTCGACGACCGTGCGCATCGAGGGCACCTCGAGCAGCTGCCGCAGCTCGCTGATCTCGTCGAGATCGGTCTCGTCCGGGGTCAGGATGCGGAAGCCGCGGTTGCGTAGCGGCTCGACGAGCCCGCCGTTGGCCAGGTCGAGCATCGCCTCGCGCACCGGCGTCGGCGAGACGCCGAGGCGGTCGGCGAGCACGGCGGCGGAGTAGATCTCGCCAGCTTCGAGCTCACCCGCGAGAATGCTTGCGCGGATGACCTGACGGGCCTGCTCGCGCAGGCTGACCGGGGTCAGGGTCTTCACGGGTGGCATCTTATACGTGCAACCGTACCGATTTCGAGCCTCCCGACAACCCGCCTGCGGAGCCGGCGACGAGGCCGCTCGTCGAGATCGCGGCGCGGCGGCCTCGACGGACGTCCGAGGACCGCCGCAGCGGGTCGCGCACCGGGCGGTTCGACCGTCCGCCCCGGCCGCCCCTGTCCGGAAGTTCTGAGACTTGCCCGGGCGCTGTTCCAGTCCGTCGAAATCCCCTCCCGTCTCCACGGAGACCTGATATGACGTGCGCCTGAGCCGGGCCAGAGGCAGAGCTCCGCTCCACGTACGAGCCAAGAGGGGAAGGGTAATGTCGATAGGACGATCGCGGTTCGCCGCAATCCTTGCTGCGGGCGCACTGGCTGCCGCGGTTGTCGGCTGCGGGAGCAGCAACAACTCGTCGTCGGGCTCGAGCGGGTCGAGCGGCTCCAGCTCCACGCCCGCGAGCACGCCGGCCGGCGGCGGCACCGCCGCGTCCAAGGTGCCCGCGGCGATCAAGTCGAAGGGCACGCTGACCGTCGCCGCCGACGCCACCTACGCGCCGGACGAGTTCATCGGCAAGGACGGCAAGACCGTCATCGGGATGGACGCCGACATGGCCAAGGCGATCGGCAAGGAGCTGGGCCTGAAGGTCAACGTCGTCAACGCCAGCTTCGACGGCATCATCCCCGGCCTGGCGTCCGGCAAGTACGACCTCGGCATGTCCTCCTTCACGGACACGAAGGAGCGCGAGCAGACTGTCGACTTCGTCACCTACTTCTCCGCCGGCACCTCCTTCTACACGAAGGCCTCCGGCGGCCCGGCGATCACCGACCTGGCCTCGCTGTGCGGCCACAACGTCGCCGTCGAGAAGGGCACGACCCAGCAGACCGACGCCGAGGCGCAGGCCAAGAAGTGCCCGTCGGGCAAGAAGCTGAACGTGCTCGTCTTCCCCGACCAGAACGGCGCCAACCTGGCGCTCTCCTCCGGCCGCGCCGACGTCGGCATGGCCGACTCGCCGGTCGCCGCCTACCAGGTCAAGCAGTCCAACGGCCAGTTCAAGCTGGTCGGCACGCCCTACGGCACGGCGCCCTACGGCATCGCGATCCCGAAGGACAGCGGCATGACGGAGGCCGTGCTGGCGGCGGTCAAGGCGATCATGGCCGACGGCACCTACAAGCAGATCCTCGACACCTGGGGCCTGTCCAGCGGCGCGATCTCCGATCCGGTGATCAACGGCGCCACCAGCTGATCGCCCGGGGCACATGACGCTGCCAGAGTCCAGCGCCGCCCCCGCAGGAGGGGAGTCGAACCGCCCGGAGGCGATCCGGGCGGTTCCCGTGCGCCACGTCGGTCGCTGGATCGCGAGCGCGATCGTCGCGATCCTGATCGCCGACGTCATCTACTCGGTCGTGAACAACTCGCGCTTCGACTGGTCGACGGTCGGCAGCTACCTGTTCTCGAGCCGCGTCCTGGACGGCCTCGTGCTGACGCTCGAGCTGACCGTCATCGCGATGGTCATCGGCATCGTGCTCGGCGTCCTGCTGGCCGTCATGCGGATGTCGCTGAACCCGCTCGTGTCGGCGTCGGCCTCGTTCTACATCTGGTTCGTGCGCGGCACGCCGGTGCTCGTCCAGCTGCTGTTCTGGAGCTTCGTCTCGGCGCTCTACCCGCACATCTCGTTCGGCGTGCCGTTCGGCGGCCCCGAGCTGTTCGGCGGCAGCGCGAACACCGTGATCACGCCGTTCGTCGCGGCCGTGCTCGGGCTCGGATTGAACGAGGGCGCCTACATGTCGGAGATCGTGCGCGCCGGCATGCTCTCGGTCAGCGAGGGCCAGCACGAGGCGGCGAGCGCGCTCGGCATGACGCGGATCCAGACGCTGCGGCGGATCGTGCTGCCGCAGGCGATGCGCGTGATCATCCCGCCGACCGGCAACGAGACGATCTCGATGCTGAAGACGACCTCGCTCGTCTCGGTCATCGCGGTCACCGACCTGCTCTACGCGGTGCAGCTGATCTACTCGCAGAACTACAAGCAGATCCCGCTGCTGCTGGTCGCCTGCTTCTGGTACCTCGTCTTCACGACGGTGCTCTCGATCGGCCAGTACTTCATCGAGCGCCACTACGGGCGCGGCGTGCGCGGCCGCCAGCAGGGCGTCTGGGAGAAGGCGATCGCGCGAGTGACCGAGCGCCGCGGCTCGACGCCGCAGGAGGCCTGATGTCCGAGCCGATGGTCCGCGCCGAGAGCGTGCACAAGTCGTTCGGCTCGCTCGAGGTGCTCAAGGGCATCTCGCTGACGGTCTCGCCCGGCGAGGTGATGTGCCTGCTCGGGCCCTCGGGCTCCGGCAAGTCGACGTTCCTGCGCTGCATCAACCACCTCGAGAAGATCAACGCCGGCAAGCTGTACGTCGACGGCGAGCTGGTCGGCTACCGCCAGTCGGGCGACAAGCTCTACGAGCTGCGCGAGTCCGAGGTGGCCAAGAAGCGCACGGAGATCGGCATGGTCTTCCAGGCCTTCAACCTGTTCCCGCACATGACGGCGCTGGAGAACATCATCGAGGCGCCGTGCCAGGTCAAGGGCGTGCGCAAGCGCGACGCGGTCGAGCGGGCGCACAAGCTGCTGGCCGACGTCGGGCTGGCCGACAAGGCGAGCAGCTACCCGTCGCAGCTCTCGGGCGGCCAGCAGCAGCGCGTCGCGATCGCGCGGGCGCTGGCGATGGACCCGAAGCTGATGCTGTTCGACGAGCCGACGTCGGCGCTCGACCCCGAGCTCGTCGGCGACGTGCTCGACGTGATGCGCAACCTCGCCCGGCAGGGCATGACGATGGTCGTCGTCACGCACGAGATCGGCTTCGCGCGCGAGGTCGGCGACACGCTCGTCTTCATGGACGGCGGCGTCGTCGTCGAGTCCGGCGATCCGCGCGAGGTGATCGCCAACCCGCGCCAGGAGCGCACGAAGTCCTTCCTCTCGAAGGTGCTGTGAGCGCAGGGCGCGGCCGCCGCGGCGGCCGCGCCCGCGCCGCTCAGCGCTGCTGCTGCTCGACGACGTAGTCGACGCAGGCGGTCAGCGCCTCGACGTCGGCCGTGTCGATCGCCGGGAACATCGCGATCCGCAGCTGGTTGCGGCCGAGCTTGCGGTACGGCTCGACGTCGACGATGCCGTTCGCGCGCAGCGTCGCGGCGACGGCGGCGGCGTCGATCGCGTCGTCGACGTCGATCGTGCCGACGACCAGCGAGCGCTTGGCCGGGTCGGCGACGTACGGCGTCGCGTAGTCCGAGGCCTCGGCCCACGCGTAGAGGTGGCTCGAGGAGGCGGTCGTGCGCGCGACCATGCCGTCGAGGCCGCCGTTGGCCAGCATCCACTCGATCTGGTCGGCCAGCAGCACCAGCGTGGCGACCGCCGGCGTGTTGTAGGTCTGGTCCTTGCGCGAGTTCGCGAGCGCCGTCGTCAGCGACAGGAACTCGGGGATCCAGCGGTCGCCGGCGCCGATCTCGGCGATCCGCTCCTGCGCGGCCGGGCTCAGCAGCGCCAGCCAGAGGCCGCCGTCGGCGGCGAAGCACTTCTGCGGCGCGAAGTAGTAGACGTCGGCGTCGGCGACGTTCACCGGCAGGCCGCCGGCACCGGAGGTGGCGTCGATCAGGACGAGGCCGTCGCCGACGCGCTGGACCGGCACCATGACGCCGGTCGAGGTCTCGTTGTGCGCCCAGGCGACGACGTCGGCGGACGCGTCGGCGACCGGCGCGGGCGCGTCGCCGGCCGGCGCCTCGATCACGATCGAGTCCTGCAGGAACGGCGCGCCGCCTGTCGACTTGGCGAACTTCGAGGAGAACTCGCCGTAGGTCAGGTGCAGCGCGCGCTCGCGGACGAGGCCGAAGGTCGCGGCGTCCCAGAAGGCGGTCGTGCCGCCGTTGCCGAGCGCGACCTCGTAGCCCTCGGGCAGCGAGAACAGCTCCGCCAGGCCCGCGCGCACGCGGCCGACGAGCGCCTTGACCGGCTTCTGACGGTGCGAGGTGCCGATCACGGCGGCGCCGTCGCCGCTGGCCAGGCGCGCCAGCTGCTGCGGGCGTACCTTCGACGGGCCGCAGCCGAAGCGGCCGTCGGCGGGACGCAGCTGCTCGGGGATCGACAGGGCGGTGGCGGTGCTCGACACGGACGTGCTCCTCGGAACGGAATTCACGGACGGAGTGCCCAGGCGCGCGGCGGCAAGGCCGTCGCTCCCCGGTGGTGCTCCACCCGAACGCCAGTCGCGACGGCAGGTGCCAGCCTAGCGGCCGCGGTCGGCCCGCGCTGTGAACACCCGGAGACGAGCGCGAGGCGCGCCGGCCGTGGGGCCGGCGCGCCCGAGCTGGCTAGCTGGTCGGGAAGACGACCGGGCTGCGGTTGCCGTCCGTGTCGACCGCGCGCACGCCGAAGAAGAAGTCGTCCTTCGACAGCGGCGCCGTGTAGCTGACGACGCCGCTCGCGTTCGGCTCCAGCTTGCCGACGGGGATCACGTGCGTCCAGTCGTTCTCGTCGGTCTCGCGCCAGACGACCTCGTAGCCGGCGAGGTCGGACTCCGTGTTGGCGTTCCAGCGCAGCGTCGCGTCGTAGCTCAGGTTCGAGCTGATGCGGGCGCCCTTCGGCGTGCTCGGCGCGTTCGCGAGCGCGGCGAGCGTGACCGCGTTGACCTTCGCGACGCGCGTGAGGTAGTCGAAGTCGTTGAACTGCGGCAGGTCGCCGATCTGCTCGCCGGTGCTCGGGTCGACGCGGACGTCCTGGTGCTGGTGGTTGAAGTTCTCGTTCGGCTCGGTCAGGCGGACGGCCGAGCGGAAGCCGCGCTCGAGGAACGAGATGTGGTCGCCGCCGCGGCTGAAGCGGTCGCGCCGGTAGACGGTCTTGATGTGCATGCCGGTCTCGGGGATCTCCGCGACCGAGTGGATGAAGCGGGCCAGCTGGCGCGCCGGCGAGTCGTTCTCGCCGCCGACCGAGCGCCGCTTGTTCGCCTCGCTGGCCGTCTCGTCGGTCGGCACGCCCTCGGCGAACACGCGCAGCGTGTACGGGTTCGAGATGCCGTTGCCGCCGAGCGAGGCGCCGACGGTGTCGTCGTTGAGCATCGCCTGCACGTCCTGGCCGGCCTGCTGCGCGAGCGCCGCCGCGTGCGCCGAGCCGTAGAGGTTCTGCTCCTCGCCGGCGACCGCCGTGAAGACGATGTTCGCGTCGAACTGGTGCGTGGCCATGACGCGGGCCAGCTCGAGCACCGCCGTGACGCCGGAGGCGTCGTCGTCGGCTCCAGGCGCGTCGCAGGTCCCGTTCGACGTGTTGCCGCAGCGCGAGTCGTAGTGGCCGCTGACGTAGTAGTAGCGGTTGGCGGCCGACGGGTCGCTGCCGTGCAGCGTGGCGACCACGTTCGTGATCACCGTCGGCGTCGGGATCCCGGTCGCGACCGGCTGCGTGTAGCTCTGCAGCTCGACGGTCATGCGTCCGCCCGAGGTCGCGGCGATCTGCTGGAACTGGCCGTAGATCCAGTCACGCGCGGCGCCGATCCCGCGCACCGGGTCGGTCTGCGACGAGAGCGTGTTGCGCGTGCCGAAGCCGGCCAGCCTCAGATCCGTCGCCTTGATCCTCGCCGGGTCGATCGCGGCGATCATCCGCGTCGTCTCGGCGTCGAGCCGCTTCGGCCCGACGACCGGATGGTTCGGCGGTGGCGGCGGCTGGTCGTCGAGCCTGAGCGCGCCGGATGCGTAGGCGCCGCTCGCGAACAGCGCGACCGTCCCCGCGGCGATGGCAGCGGTGGTCCTTCCTCTCATGGAAACCCCTCCCTGTGGGTAGCCGAACGTTCCGGAGGCCCCGCCGGCCGCCGGTTCGGTGTCGGGAACGGTTCCTGAGCCGCGCGTGAATGTCAAGCGCAAGCCGTAGGCCGGCTCAGCGCGGCTGGTAGACGCCGAAGACGTCGCGCAGCGCGCCGCAGACCTCGCCGACCGTGCAGCGGTCCGCCAGCGCCGCGCGCAGCGGCGGCAGCAGGTTCTCGCTGCCGCGCGCCGCGCCGCGCAGCTCGTCCAGCCGCTGCTCGACGAGCGCCGCGTCGCGTGCCGCCTTGAAGGCCCGCAGCCGCTCGACCTGGGCGCGCTCGGAGGCCGGGTCGACCGAGAGGATGTCCTGCACCTCGACCTCGTCCTCGACGTACTCGTTGACGCCGACGACGACGTCCTGGCCAGTGCGGTAGCGCTCGTGGTAGCCGAAGGCGGACTCCTCGATCTCGTTCGTGATGAACGCGATCGCCTCGACGCTGCCGCCGAGCTCGTCGACCTTCTCGATCAGCTGCCAGGCGCGCTGCTCGATCTCGCTCGTCAAGCTCTCGACGTAGTAGGAGCCGGCGAACGGGTCGACGGTGTCGGTCGCGCCCGACTCGTGCGCGATCACCTGCTGCGTGCGCAGCGCCAGCTTGGCGGCGCGCTCGCTCGGCAGCGCCAGCGCCTCGTCGTAGCCGTTCGTGTGCAGCGACTGCGTGCCGCCGCAGACCGCCGCGAAGCCCTGCAGCGCGACGCGCACGACGTTGTTGAGCGGCTGCTGCGCCGTCAGCGTCACGCCGCCGGTCTGCGTGTGGAAGCGCAGCATCAGGCTGCGCGGGTCCTGCGCGCCGAAGCGCTCGCGCATCGCCGTCGCCCACATCCGCCGCGCGGCGCGGAACTTGGCGACCTCCTGGAAGACGTTGTTGTGGCCGTTGAAGAAGAAGGCCAGGCGCGGCGCGAAGTCGTCGACGGCGAGGCCGGCGGCGAGCGCCGCCTGCACGTAGGCGATGCCGCTGGAGAGCGTGAAGGCGACCTCCTGGACGGCGCTGGCGCCCTTCTCGCGGAAGTGGTAGCCGGAGATCGAGACCGTGTTCCAGCGCGGGATCCGCGCCTTGCAGTAGGCGAACAGGTCGGTCGTCAGCCGCATCGACGGTCCCGGCGGGTAGATGAAGTTCCCGCGCGCGATGTACTCCTTGAGGATGTCGTTCTGGACGGTCCCGCGCAGCTGCTCGCCGGCGACGCCCTGCTCGGCGCCGACCAGCTCGTAGAGCGCCAGCAGGACCGCGGCCGGCGCGTTGATCGTCATCGAGGTCGAGACCTCCTCGAGCGGGATCCCGTCGAAGGCGGTGCGCATGTCCTCGATCGAGTCGATCGCGACGCCGGTGCGCCCGACCTCGCCGAGGCTGCGCGGGTCGTCCGAGTCCAGCCCGAGCTGGGTCGGCAGGTCGAAGGCCATCGAGAGGCCGGTCGAGCCGGCCGCGAGCAGGTACTTGTAGCGCTCGTTGGACTCGCGCGCGGAGGCGTAGCCGGCGTACTGGCGCATCGTCCAGAGCCGCGAGCGGTACATGCCCGCGTGCACGCCGCGGGTGTAGGGGAAGGCGCCGGGCGCGCCGAGCTCGCGGTCGGCGGGGACGTCGGCGCTCGTGTAGAGCGTCTTGACCTCGATGCCCGAGTCGGTGAAGCGGCGCGGGTCGTCGGGGCCGACGAGCGGCGCGACGGAGCGATCCTCCTCGCCGCTCATACGCCCGCTACCGCGCCGTTGCCGGAGATCACCGCGAGCGTCGCGCCGGCGCTAACGGCGGCGCCCTCGCTGATCGGCAGCTCGACGATCGTGCCCGACTTGTGCGCGGCGATCTCGTTCTCCATCTTCATCGCCTCGATGATGCAGATCACGGCGCCGCGCTCGACGGTCGCGCCGCGCTCGACGAGCACCTTGAAGACGTTGCCCTGCAGCGGGCTCGTCAGCGCGTCGCCGGCGGCGCCGTCGCGCGCGGCGCGGCGCGCGGCGCGGCGCGGCGCGGCGCGCGTGGCGGGCGCGGGCGCGCTCGGCTCGCCGTGCACGGTGACCTCGAAGCGCCGGCCGGAGACCTCGACGACGTAGTCGCGCGCCTCGCTCGCCGCCGCGCCGCCATCGCCTTCGCTCGCCTCGACCTCCGGCTCGCTCGCCAGCGAGCGCAGCCACTCGCGGTCCTCGATCAGGTCGCGGCAGGTCTCCCCCGCCGCCCACTGGCGCGAGGCCATGATCGCCTGGTGGAACGGGATCAGCGTGCGCAGGCCCGTGACCTCGAACTCGCCGAGCGCCCGCGCCATCCGCCGCGTCGCCGCGGCGCGGTCGCCGTCCCAGACGATCAGCTTGGCGATCATCGGGTCGTACAGCGGCGTGACCTCGCTGCCCGGCCCGACGCCGGAGTCGACGCGCACGCCAGGTCCGGCCGGCTCGCGGTAGCCCGCGATGCGGCCGGGCGCCGGCGCGAAGTCGCGCGCGGCGTCCTCGGCGTTGATCCGGCACTCGATCGCGTGGCCGCGGAAGCGCACCTGCGCCTGCGTCAGCGAGAGCGGCGCGCCGGCGGCGATGCGGATCTGCTCGCGCACGATGTCGACGCCGGTGACCGCCTCGGTCACGCAGTGCTCGACCTGCACGCGCGTGTTCATCTCCAGGAAGTAGTACTCGCCGCCGGCCAGCAGGCCCTCGACCGTGCCGGCGCCGCGGTAGCCGACGGCGCGCGCGGCGTCGGTCGCGATGCGGCCGATCCGCTCGCGCAGCGCGGCGTCGACGAGCGGCGCCGGCGCCTCCTCGATCAGCTTCTGGTGGCGGCGCTGGATCGAGCAGTCGCGCTCGCCGAGGTGGATCACGTCGCCGTGCGCGTCGGCCAGCACCTGCACCTCGACGTGGCGCGGGTCCGGCAGGTAGCGCTCGAGGTAGACGGTCGCGTCCGAGAAGAACCTCTCGCCCTCGCGCGCGGCGCCCTCGAAGGCCGCCTCCAGCTGATCGGGCGCGAGCGCGACGCGGAAGCCCTTGCCACCGCCGCCGCCGGCCGCCTTGACGGCGACGGGATAGCCGATCTCGAGCGCGATCGGCGCCGCGTCGGCGACCGTCGCCACCGGTGCCGTCGTGCCCGGCACGATCGGCACGCCGGCGGCCCGCATCAACTCGCGGGCGCGCGTCTTGGAGCCCATCGCCTCGATCGCCGCCGCCGGCGGGCCGATGAAGGTCACGCCGGCTGCCTCCAGCGCGGCGGCGAAGGCGGCGTTCTCGGCCAGGAAGCCGTAGCCGGGGTGCACGGCCTGGGCGCCCGAGCGCTCGATCGCGTCGAGCAGCCGGTCGACGCGCAGGTAGGAGTCCGCCGCCGGCCCGGGGCCGAGCAGGTAGGCCTCGGACGCGCGCTTGACGTGCAGCGCGTCGCGATCGGCCTCCGAGTAGACCGCGACCGACGCGATCCCGAGCTCGTCGAGCGCGCGGATCACGCGGACGGCGATCTCGCCGCGGTTGGCCACCAGCACCTTGTCGAACGTCATCGTGACGAAGTGGTATCGCACGCGGGGCGTCGCCGGCGCCTGACGCTTGGCGCGGCGGCGCTCGCCCGTCGTCGCTCGAGCGCCTAGAAGTACAAGCAGCGCCAGCGGCGCTGACCGCCATGACCAGCATCGACGTCGCCATCCGCGGCAGGAACCGGCCAGCCGGCCGCCGGGACGGCGGCGCGTGAGGGCGCGCGCGGCGATCGTCGGCGCCGGCCCCTCCGGCTTCTACGCAGCCGATCAGCTGCTGCGCGCCGGCTTCGCGGTCGATCTGCTCGAGGCGCTGCCGACGCCGTTCGGGCTGGTGCGCGCGGGCGTCGCGCCGGACCATCCGAAGATCAAGCGCGTCACGCGCGCGTACGCGCGGACCGCGAAGCACCCCGGCTTCCGCTTCTTCGGCGGCGTCACGCTCGGCGTGCACGTCTCGCGCGCGCAGCTGCTGGAGCGCTATCACGCGGTCGTCTACGCGGTCGGCACGGCGGCCGACAAGCGGCTCGGGATCCCCGGCGAGGACCGTCCCGGGTCGCACTCGGCGACCGAGTTCGTCGCCTGGTACAACGGCCACCCGGACTTCGCCGACCACGAGTTCGACCTGACGGTCGAGCGCGCGCTGGTCGTCGGCAACGGCAACGTCGCGCTCGACGTCGCGCGCATGCTCGTGCTCGCGCCTGACGAGCTGGCGGTCACCGACACCGCCGACCACGCCGTCGCGGAGCTGGCGAGCGCGGGCGTGCGCGAGGTCGTCGTGCTCGGCCGCCGCGGGCCGGTGCAGGCGGCCTTCACGACGCCGGAGCTGCGCGAGCTCGGCGCGCTGACGCGGGCCGACGTCGTCGTCGCCGCGGCCGACCTCGCGTTCGACGAGCGCAGCGCCGCGTTTCTGGCGTCGGACGCCTGCGATGCGACGACGCGGCGCAACGTGGAGCTGTTGCGGGAGTACGCGGCGCGTGAGCCGGTCGGGCACAGCCATCGGATCGAGCTGCGCTTCCTGCGGTCGCCGGTCGAGATCCTCGGCGCCGGTGAGGATGGCCGGGTGACCGGGGTG
>Ga0153956_1000818_pt1 | contig 31978 bp, 25 predicted proteins | sample TSFL040MetaG_FD_104704 | JGI IMG/M metagenome (GOLD analysis project Ga0153956, IMG submission 104704) | Attine ant fungus gardens microbial communities from Florida, USA - TSFL040 MetaG | ecosystem: Host-associated > Fungi > Mycelium > Unclassified | place: USA: Florida, Wekiwa Springs... | reverse complement strand
GCGCGATCTCGCCCTTCAACTTCCCGCTGAACCTGGTCGCCCACAAGCTCGGCCCGGCGATCGCGGCGGGCAACGCGGTGGTGCTGAAGCCCGCCGGGCAGACGCCGATCACGGCGATCAAGCTGGTGGAGATCCTGAACGAGGCGGGCCTGCCGGAGGGCTGGCTGAACGTCGTCCCCGGCTCCGGCCGCGAAGTCGGCAACGCGATCGTCGAGCACCCGCTGGTCGGCGCGATCACCTTCACCGGCTCGGCGCCGGTCGGCTGGGGCATCCGCTCCAAGGCCCCGCACAAGAAGGTGAACCTGGAGCTCGGCTCCAACGCGCCGCTGATCGTCAACGACGACGGCGACTGGGAAGCGGCCGCGGACAAGGCCCAGATCCACGCCTTCGCCCACGCCGGGCAGGTCTGCATCTCGATCCAGCGGATCCTCCTGCACTCCGCGATCGCCGAACGCTTCACCGAGCGCCTGGTGTCGAACATGGAGAACCTGAAGGTCGGCGACCCGCTCGACCCCGACACCGACGTCGGCCCGCTGATCACCCCCGCCGACCGCGACCGGGTGAAGGAGTGGATCGACGAGGCCGTCGCCGCGGGTGCCGAGCTGATCACCGGCGGCGAGCTCGTCGACGAGGGCCGTTGCATCTCCCCGACCCTCCTCCGCGACGCCCCGAAAGACTCCAAGGTCTGGTGCGAGGAGGTCTTCGGCCCGGTCGCCACGATCGACACCTTCGACTCCTTCGAGGAGGGCCTGGCGATGGCGAACGACTCCAAGTTCGGCCTCCAGGCGGGCGTCTTCACCCGGGACCTGGGACGCGCGATCGAGGCCGGCCGGACCCTCGAGTTCGGCGGCATCATGGTCAACGAAGTCCCCGGCTACCGCGCCGATCAGATGCCCTACGGCGGCGTCAAGGACAGCGGCAACACCCGCGAGGGCCCGGCCTTCGCCGTCTACGAGCTGACCGAGGAGCGCTTCGTCACGTTGCAGGGCTAAGCGAAAAGGTGCATACGATTGTGGGGATATCCCAACTATAGTTGGGATATGTCCTCTATAGTCGACGACGCGATGGACTTCCGACGCCCCCTCAGCGTGGTCGCGCCGACCCTCGACGGGGATGTCCTCGGCGTACTCGCGGGAGCACATGAGGAGTTCACCGGGAGGCGGATCCATCAGGTGCTGGGGCGTGGCTCGGAGGCTGGCGTGCGCAAAGCGGCGGACCGCCTCGTCGAGCAGGGGATCGTGACCCGGCGTCAGGCCGGCCAGGCGAAGCTCTACAGCCTCAATCGCAACCACCTCGCCGCGGGCTGCATCGAAGGGTTGGGGTCCTTACGGGAAAAACTGATCAAGAAACTCAAAGGCGTGGTGGGGAAGTGGGAGACGCCGCCCGCGTATATGGCCTTGTTCGGCTCGGTCGCGCGCGGAGAGGCGGGTCCGCAGAGTGATCTCGACCTCTTCGTGCTGCGCCCCCCGGGCACCCTGGCATCGAACCCGGTCTGGCAGGAGCAGCTCGCGAAACTCGAAAACGACGCGACCGTGTGGACCGGCAACGAGGCGCGAATCGTCCAATTCAGGGTCAAAGACCTGAAAGACCCAGAGGTCCGCAAGATCGTCCGGGAGGTGCAGCGGGAGGGGGTCCCGATCTACGGCGACCCGAGTCGGCTACGGCTGCCGCTCCGGAAAGTGAGGCGGACGGCCTGATGTCGACCCGCCTACGTGACTGCGATGAGTCGACGATGCGTGGCCGCCTGCGTAAGGCAGAGCAGTTCTTGTCGGTCGCCGAAGGACTCCAGTGCCAATCCGAAGAAGGCGAAGAAGTAGGCGATGCCCTGGTCACCGTATGCGTGCACGCGGGGATCGCCGCTTCCGATGTGCTCTGCTGCAAGGCGCTCGGGCACTACGTGCAGGGCGACGATCACCAGCAAGCGGTCAGCGAGATCTCGAAGATCACCCCCGGGGGAAAGGAGCTCGGTAAGGACCTGCGAGCCCTGCTTCAGATGAAGACCCTGGCGGCATACGCCGCGGCGCCGATCGGGGCCGGTGAAAGCAAGCGCGCCTGGCGGAAAGCCAGGAGTCTGGTCGAGGCGGCCCGCTCGCGCTGAGCCGCCCCGACCGCGTTCGGCTTAGCTGTCGTGCGGCCGCGCCATCGCCCGGTGGTCGAGCGCCTCGTCCAGCGTCTCGACCGACACTCCGTGCTCCAGGGCGACCTCGCGGAGCGGGCGGCCGGAGTCGGCGGCGTCTTTGACGATCGCCGCGGCGGCGTCGTAGCCGATGTGGGGGTTGAGCGCGGTGGCGGTCGCGAGGGTCGCCTCCGCGTGGCGCTCGGTCATCTCCTCGTTGGCTTCGAGGCCCGACACGCATTTCTCGTTGAGGAGGCGTGAGGCGCTCGCCAGCAGCTTGATCGAGCCGAGCAGGTTGCGGGCGATGAGCGGGACGCGGACGTTCAGCTCGAACTGGCCCTGCATGCCGCCGATCGTGATCGCGGCGTCGTTGCCGATCACCTGTCCGGCGACCTGGATCACGACCTCCGGGATCACCGGGTTGACCTTGCCCGGCATGATCGAGGAGCCCTTCTGCAGCTCCGGCAGGCGCAGCTCGGCGAGCCCCGCCCGCGGGCCGGAGCCCATCAGCGCCAGGTCGTTGGCGATCTTGTTCAGGGACACGGCGTAGACCTTCAGCGCGCCGGACAGCTCGACCAGCGCATCACGGTTGCCCTGCGCCTCGAAGGCGTCGAGCGGGCCCGAGATCTCCAGGCCGGTGTCGGCGGCGAGCTTCTCGCGCACCTTGGAGGCGAACTCCGGGTGGGTGTTCAGGCCGGTGCCGGTGGCGGTGCCGCCGAGCGGGATCTGGCCGACCCGCCGCAGCGTCGCCTCGACCCGCTGGACGCCGAGCCGCACCTGCGCCGCGTAGCCGCCGAACTCCTGGCCGAGCGTCACCGGGACCGCGTCCATCAGGTGCGTGCGGCCGGCCTTGACGACGTCGGTGAACTCGTTCGCCTTGGCGGCAAGGGCGTCCTCGAGCGCGCCCATCGCGGGCAGCAGGTCGTGCGTGACCTCGTCCAGCGCCGCCAGGTGGACCGCGCTCGGGAAGACGTCGTTGGACGACTGGCCCATGTTCACGTGGTCGTTCGGGTGCGCGCCCTCGCCGGCGAGGTTCGCGATCACCTCGTTCGCGTTCATGTTCGAAGAGGTGCCCGAGCCGGTCTGGAAGACGTCGATCGGGAACTGGTCGTCGTACTTGCCCTCGGCGACGGCGGTCCCGGCGGTGGCGATCCGCTCGGCGACGTCGGCGTCGAGCTTGCCCAGCGCGCCGTTGGCCTCCGCCGCGGCGGACTTGATCCGGCCGAGCCAGCGGACCACGGGGACCGGCACGCGCTCGCCGGAAACCGGGAAGTTGTCGACTGCTTTGGTGGTCTCGCCGCCCCAGAGCTGCTCGCCCGAGGTGGTGCCTGCGTCAACGCTCAAGTTCTTGCCTCCGTGATGGTGGTGGGGGAGGCAAAGCGTATTGCGCCGGGACCGGCGGCGGCGCTAGGCCAGGCCGTTGGCGAACATGCCGGCGACGGTCGCCAGCGCGAAGAGGGTCGCGCAGAGGATCGCCAGGCCGGCAAGGCGCGGGCCGAGGGCCGCTTGGGTCTTCAAATGCTGATCTCTCACTTGCTCTTGATCGGTCGGGACGTAAGACTCGGGAGCTCTGCAACGCGCCCGTCATAGATCTCTACACCGATTTGTGTAACATGCCGCCGATGCCGACCGTTCGCGAGGCGACTTTCGACCTCTTCCGGGAGCAGGGGATGACGACGATCTTCGGTAACCCGGGATCGACCGAGTTGCCGATGCTCCGTGACTTCCCGAGCGACTTCACCTACGTCTTGGGGCTGCAGGAGGCGGTCGTGGTCGGGATGGCCGACGGCTACGCGCAGGCGAGCGGCCGCACGACCGTGGTCAACCTGCACACGGCGCCGGGGGTCGGCAACGCGATGGGGGCGATCTTCAACGCGCAGGCCAACCACTCGCCGTTGCTGATCACGGCGGGCCAGCAGGCGCGCGCCCAGATCACCCTGCAGGCGAACCTCACCAACCGCGACGCCACCCGGATGCCGCACCCGCTGGTGAAGTGGAGCTACGAGCCGCCGCGCGCCGAGGACGTGCCGTTGGCGCTCGCCCACGGCGCGCACCTCGCCGGCCTGGCGCCGCGCGGGCCGGTCTTCGTGTCGCTGCCGATGGACGACTGGGAGGTCGAGCTCGACGCGGCCGACGCCCGCCACGCGACCACCCGCAAGGTGACGGGACGCGCCGTCGCCGACCCGGCCGCCGTCGCCGCGCTCGCGGCGGAGCTGGACGCGGCGAAGAACCCGGTGCTCGTCGCCGGTCCCGACATCGACACGGCCGGGGGCTGGGACGCGGCGATCGCCCTCGCCGAGCGCCAACGCCTCCCGGTCTGGGCCTCACCCGCGACCGGCGGGGTGCGCCTCGGCTTCCCGGAGAACCACCCGAACTTCCGCGGCGTCCTGCCGCCCGCGATCGGCCCGGTCGGCCAGACGCTCGAGGGCCACGACCTGATCCTCGTCGTCGGCAGCTCGGTCTTCCCGTACTACCCGCACATCCCCGGGCCGCTGTTGCCGGAGGGCGCGCGCCTGGTCGCGATCACCTCCGATCACGACGAGGCCGTCCGCGCGCCGATGGGCGACGCGATCGTCGCCGACGTCGGCCTGACGCTGACGGCACTGGTCGAGGCGGCCCCCGAGTCCGACCGCCCGGCGCCCGAGCCGAACCCCGGCCCCGGCGACCTCGAGATCACCGACCCGCTGAACGCCTCGACCGTGCACGGCGCGCTCCGCGACGCGCTCCCCGACGACGCGATCGTCGTCCTCGAGTCCCCCTCCTCGACCCTCGCGCTGCGCAACCAGCTGCGCCTCTCGCGTCCCGGCTCCTATTACTTCAGCGCCGGGGGCGGGCTCGGCTTCGGCCTCGCCGCCTCGATCGGCGTGCAGATGGCGGAGCCCGACCGCCCGGTCGTCTGCGTGCTCGGCGAGGGCTCGGCGCAGTACGCGATCAGCGGCTTCTGGAGCGCAGTCGCCTACGACGTGCCGGTCACCTTCCTGGTCCTGCGCAACGAGGAGTACGCGATCCTCAAGTGGTTCGCCGAAGTCGAGCAGATCACCGGCGCGCCCGGCCTCGACCTGCCGAAGCTCGACGTCGGCGCGGTCGCCGCTGGCTACGGCGTGAACACGACGACGGCGACCGACCGCGACACCGTCGCCGGCGCCCTGCAGGCGGCGCTGGCCTCGTCGAAGCCGGAGCTGGTCGAAGTGCCCGTCGCCCCGGGCATGTCGCTGTTCTAGGGATGGCGGTCCTCCGCTCACTCGTCGATCGGGGTCCCGCCGCTCTCGCCCCTCCGACCCGGGACCCGTCCCCGGACCGCGCGCCCGATTCGCTCGCGGGCGGCGTCGCGCAGCCGCTGCGCGGGGAACTCGAGGCGCTGCTCGGCGCCGACCGCGTCCTCTCCCGGCCCGGCGACCTGGTCCGCTACGCCTCCGACGCCTCGCCCTACCGCAAGCTGCCGCGGGCGGTGGTGATGGCGAAGGAGCCGGGGGACGTCGCCAAGGTCCTCGCCTTCGGCCGCGCGCGGGGCATCCCGGTCACCTTCCGCGCCGGCGGCACCAGCCTCAACGGCCAGGGACAGACCGACGGCATCCTCGTCGACGTGCGCCGCCACTTCCGCGGCCTCACGGTGCTGGAGGACGGCGGCGCGGTCCGCGTCGGCACCGGCACGATCCTCGGCCACGTGAACCGCGTGCTGGCCCCGCTCGGCCGCCGGCTCGGCCCCGACCCGGCGAGCACCGACGTCGCCACGGTCGGCGGGGTCGTCGCCAACAATTCCGGCGGGATGCGCTGCGGGGTGACCAAGGACAGCTACTCGACCCTGCGCTCGCTCACCTTCGTCCTGCCCTCGGGGACGCGGATCGATACCGCGGCACCGGGCGCCGCGGCCGAGTTCGAGGCCGCCGAGCCCGAGCTGGCCGCGGGCCTCGCGGCGATCCGCGACGAGATCCGCGCCGACGCCGAGCTCACCGCCCGCATCCGTCACAAGTTCGAGATCAAGAACACGACCGGGTATCGACTCTGCGCGTTCCTCGATGCGGATGAGCCCCTGGAGATATTCCGCCGCCTGCTGGTCGGCTCGGAGGGGACGCTCGCCTGGATCCCGGAGGTCGTCTTCGACACCGTTCCGCAGCCCGCCGTCACCACCACCGCCTGGGTCCACTTCCCCGACATCGACGCGGCGATCGCCCCGGTGAACGACCTCGTCGCGAGTGGCGCGACCGCGGTCGAGCTGATGGTCGCGCCCGCCCTCATCACCGCGGCCTGGAACATGGTCGGCGCGCCGCAGGAGTGGAAAGAGCTCGACCCCACCTCGGCGGCGCTGCTGGTCGAGTACGGCGGCGCGACGGAGGCCGAGCTCGCCGCGCAGGTCGCGCGCGGGACCGAGCTGCTCGGCGCCCACGAGACGATCCAGCCGATCGACTTCACCCGCGACCCGGCGGAGATCGAGACCGCCTGGCGGGTGCGCGAGGGCCTCCAAGGGCTGGTCGGCCGCCTGCGCCTGCCGGGCACCGCGCTGATCCTCGAGGACGTCTGCGTCCCGCCCGCCCGGATCGCCGAGTGCGCGGGTGACCTCCAGCTGCTGCTGATCGAGCACGGCTTCCTGCCCGGCGTCGCCGGCCACGCGTCGGCCGGGAACCTCCACTTCATGCTGACCCCGGACTTCTCCAAGCCGGAGGACGTCGAGCGCTATGAGGCGTTCATGGAGGGCCTGGTCGCGCTGATCGTCGACAAGTACGACGGCTCGCTGAAGGCCGAGCACGGGACCGGCGTGAACATGGCCCCTTACGTCGAGCGCGAGTGGGGGACGCGGGCGACCGAGCTGATGTGGCGGGTGAAGCGGCTCGCCGACCCCGACGGGGTGCTCTCGCCGGGCGTCGTCCTCAACCGCGACCCGGGCGCGCACCTGCGCGACCTGAAGACGACGCCGCCGATCGAGGAGTCGGCGACCACCTGCGTCGAGTGCGGCTTCTGCGAGCCGGTCTGCCCGAGCCGGGACCTGACCACGACGCCGCGCCAGCGGATCGTCCTGCGGCGGGAGATCGCCCGCCAGCCGAACGGCTCGGCACTGCAGGAGGTGCTGCTCGAGGAGCTCGGCTACGAGGCGCTCGACACCTGCGCCGCCGACGGCAGCTGCCAGCTCGCCTGCCCGGTCGGCATCGACACGGGCGCCCTCGTGAAGGAGCTGCGCGCCGAGCGTCACACCGACCGCGCCGAGCGGGCGGCCCTGGCGACGGCGAAGCGCTGGGGAGCGGTCGAGACGGCCTCGCGGGCCGCGCTGCGGGTCGGCGGTCCGGTCGCGCGGCGGACGCGCAAAGGGCGGGCGCTCCCCGGCCCGGCGAGCGGCTCGCTCCCGGCGACGACCCGCGAAGGCGCTGCCGCGGTCTACGTCCCCTCCTGCACCAACCGCATCTTCGGCGGCGGCCCGGTCGAGGCGCTGGTCGCGGTCTCGGCGCGCGCGGGCCTGCCGGTCTGGATCCCCGGGGACGTGGCCGGCAGCTGCTGCGGCCTCCCATGGGGCTCGAAAGGCTTCGGCGACGCCCACGCCCACAAGGCAGACGAGCTGGTCGAGCGCCTCTGGGCGTGGAGCGGCGAGGGCGCGCTGCCGATCGTCGTCGATGCCGCTTCCTGCACCGGCGCGATCGTCGAACCGGGGGAGGGGACGCTCACCGAGGCGAACGCCGCCCACCTCGCGGGCCTCCAGATCGTCGACTCGGTCGCCTGGGCCCACGACCGCCTGCTGCCCAAGCTGGAGATCGTCCGCAGGCTCGACGCGGCGGCGATCCACCCGACCTGCGCGACGACCCGCCAAGGCAACGCCCGCCGCCTCGCCGCCCTCGCCGCGGCGCTGGCCGACGACGTCTATCAGCCCCCGACCGCGACCTGCTGCGGCTTCGCCGGCGACCGCGGCATCTCCCACCCCGAGCTGACCGCCAGCGCGACCCGCGCCGAGGCGAGCGAGCTACAGGGCCGCCGCTTCGACGCCTACCTCTCGACCAACCGCACCTGCGAGATCGGCATGACCCGCGCCACCGGTCACGAATACGAGTCGATCATCAACGCCCTGGATCGCGCGACCCGCTGAATCTGCCCGGACTCAATCGCCCCGAAGCCGGATTCCAGCCCTGCGACTTTGTTCGTCGGATGGCCGGGACTCGACGAGGAAGTCGCGCTGGGACTCGCGGAACGCGTCCAGGAATTCCGACCGGACCAGCCCGAAGCGACCGAGCGTAGATCCGCTGCCGATCGCGCCGAACGGTCTCTCGAACTCGACGTGACCGTCTTGACGAGCCCAGAGAAGGTAATGGCGGTTCTCGTCATTGGAGTACCAACCGAACAGCCCTTCGAAATGGGCCGGCGGGCCGCCCTGACCCAGGGTCGCCCTCGCCGTCCGCATAGCGGACCTGATCGCTGATTTGGCCTCCTCGCGGCCAGGGCACGCACTGAGGTCGGCGGCTTCGAGGGCGGTGTACAGATCCTGCGTGCACGCGAATGGGCCGGACGAACCCCAGACGATGCCGTGATTGGTCTTGAAGAGCTTCGGCTGTGACTGTTTGAGCTCGCCGTGGGTTGCCTGGCTGTCACTGGCCAGGACCACACACTCTTTCCCCTGCAACCCCAGTACGAGCGTCACGGCACGCCAGGATACGGTTCAGGGTGACGGACTCAGGAGGCGCGACGGAATACCGATTTCGAGGCGAACTTCGGAAAACGGTCATAGACGTCCTCCAGAACCTCTTGATAAGTGTGGGAGGAGACATCGACCTTGATTTCGTGCAAGCGTCGGGCAGCCGTCTGAGCCGGTTCTTCGCCGAGCAGGTCGCGCGCCGCGAGCAAACCCTCCTCGGTCGCGCTGTAACGGGCCCAGGACTGGCCCTTGACCGGCACTGCTTCGACCAGACCGCGGTCTACGAGCTGCTCCAGATCGCGATAAATCTGCGTGCTCATGGGCCCGTAGTGGTACGGAACGAACTCGTAGATCTCGTCCGAATTTGACTCCTCCTCCATGGCGAAAAGAAACATGCCCTTTTGAAGGCGAATCGGGTCGAGGCCGCGAGGCGCACCGTCAAGCGCGATGAACAGCAGGAGTCTGTCGCGTGGCTGCATAAAGGCTGGCTGTGAAAGGTTGCGCACCGGTGGTAAGGAACTTACCGGTCGAGGATATGTGTCAGAGCGGCGCGAGCTGAATCGGTGCAGCCGGAGTCGAATCTGGGTCGCGGCTCGCTCGGCGAAGCTAGGTAGATCGGTTGCATTCATCTGTCTGTAGACGTTTTGTCTACATGACAACGTACCTCGTCGGCGCGATGCCTAACTGAGGTGTTTCAGAGAAGTTTCAGTTGCGCGCGCGGGCGTCGATCTCGGCGAGGAGGCGCTGGGTGCGGAGGTCGCGCTCCTGGCGGGCGTCGATCAGGGGGTTGACGATGCCGCGGAGGGCGCTCACGTAGCGCCACCACTTCGGGGCGAAGACGCGGGGGGCGCGCTCTTCGATGCCGCGGACGAAGGCGGCGGCGGCTTCGTCGGGTTTGATCCGCTTCATCAGGAAGGAGGGGATGCCCTCGTTCAGTTTCTGGGCGTCGGGTTGGGAGAGGGCGTCCTGGACCATGGTGGTGTCGACCCAGCCGAAGTAGGCGACGGTGGCCGAGGCGCCGTGGGGGGCGAGCTCCACGCGCAGGGAGCGTCCCAGGGACTCGACCCCGGGCTTGGCCACCGCGTAGGGGCTGTTGCCCATGCCGTTGGCGAAGGCGTAGACGGAGGAGACGAGGCCGAGCTGGCCCTGGCGCTCGACGATCTGGGGGAGGGCCGCGCGGACGGTGCGGAAGACGCCGAGGAGGTCGACCTCGAGGACGCGTTCCCATTCCTCGCCGGACATGCCGTAGACGGTCGCCATCTGCTTCTGGGCGATCCCGGCGTTGGCGACGGCGCAGTCGAGGCCGCCGAACGTGTCGACCACCTCCGCGACGGCGGCCATCATCGCGCCCTGGTCGGTGACGTCGGCACCGATCCCGATCGCCCGCGCTCCGATCCGCTCGGCCGCGTCGCGGGCCTGGTTCGGGTCGAGGTCGAGGACCGCCACCGAGGCGCCCCGCATCTGCATCTGACGCGCGGTCTCGAAACCGATCCCCCGCGCCGCGCCGGTCACCAGCGCCACCTTGCCGTTCAAATCGAATGCAGGCATCGGTGTAACCATATGCGTTCGCCGCGGAGAGCGCCGCCCGGGGTACCAGTGAGTACCGGCGCGCATGGCAGCGCCCGCGGTCACGACTCGGCCACGGGCCGGCCCCTCCTCGCTCCTAGAATCCGCTGTCCGTGCCCAAATTCGCCCCCGTAGATCCGAAGCAGTCCTTTCCCGACCTCGAGCAGGGCGCCCTCGAGCGCTGGCGCGAGCAGGACCTCTTCGCCCGCAGCCTCGCCGAGCGCGCCGACGCGCCGATCTGGTCCTTCTACGAGGGCCCGCCGACCGCCAACGGCCGCCCCGGCTCCCACCATGTCCTCGCCCGCGTCTTCAAGGACATCTACCCGCGCTACCGCACCATGTGCGGGTACCGGGTGCCGCGCAAAGCGGGCTGGGACTGCCATGGGCTGCCGGTCGAGCTGGAGGTCGAAAAACAGCTCGGCATCTCCAGCAAGGACGAGATCGAGACCTTCGGCATCGCCGAGTTCAACCAGCGCTGCCGCGATTCGGTCTTCGAGTACGTCGAGGAGTGGAACCGCCTGACCGAGCGGATCGGTTATTGGATCGACCTCGATGACCCCTACGTGACGCTCGAGGACCGCTACATCGAGTCGGTCTGGTGGTCGCTGTCCCAGCTCTTCGAGAAAGGGCGCCTCTACGAGGGCCACAAGGTCGTCCCCTACTGCCCGCGCGACGGCACGCCGCTCTCCTCGCACGAGGTCGCGCAGGGATACCAGGACGTGAAAGACGCGTCCATCTACGTGCGCTTCCCGCTTGTGGGCAACGGGGGCGAGGCCGAGGACGAATCGCTCCTGGTCTGGACGACGACGCCCTGGACGCTCCCCGGCAACAAAGCCGTGGCGGTCAACCCGAGCGTCACCTACGTCCGGGCGCAGGTCGACGGCGAGGTCCTGATCGTCGCCCGCGACCTCCGCGAGCGGGTGCTCGGCGAGGGCGCCGAGGTGCTGGAGGAGCTCGACGGCTCCGCCCTGCTCGGGCGCGAATACAGCGGCCCGATCTTCGAGCTCTCCGATGTCGAGCCGGGCGCCTACCCGGTGATCGCCGGCGAGTACGTCACGACCGAGGACGGCACCGGCCTCGTCCACATCGCGCCGCCCTTCGGCGAGGACGACTACGCCGTGGCCGCCGCCGCGGGCATCTTCGATCCCACCGTCGCGGGCACGCTTTACAACCCGGTCCGCCCCGACGGCCACTTCGACGACCGAGTCATCGGCTTCGCGGGGGAGTTCGTAAAAGGGAGTGAGACCACTCGTCGCCTCATCGATCGGCTCGCCGAGCGCGGCCTGCTCTTCCGCGAGCAGGTCTACGAGCACGCCTACCCGCACTGCTGGCGCTGCGGCACGCCGCTCCTCTACTACGCGACGACCTCTTGGTACATCGGCACCTCCGCCGTCCGGGACCAGCTGCTCGCCAACAACGAGACGATCGGCTGGCACCCCGAGCACGTCAAGCACGGCCGCTTCGGCAAATGGCTGGAGAACAACGTCGACTGGGCGCTCTCCCGCAATCGTTATTGGGGGACGCCGCTGCCGATCTGGCGCTGCGACGACGAGGCGTGCGACGAAATGATCTGCGTCGGCTCGAAAGAGGACCTGGTCAAACACGGGGGCTCGGTGCCGGATGACCTCCACCGTCCCTACATCGACGAAGTCACCCTCGACTGCGGCAAGTGCGGCGGCTCCATGCACCGCGTGACCAGCGTGATCGACACCTGGTACGACAGCGGCGCGATGCCGTTCGCCCAGTTCCACTACCCCTTCGAGGGGCAGGAGGAGTTCGAGGCGCGCTTCCCCGCCGACTACATCTGCGAGGCCCAGGACCAGACCCGCGGCTGGTTCTACACGCTGCTCGCCGAGTCGACCCTCCTCTTCGAGCAGTCGAGCTTCGAGAACTGCGTCTGCCTGGGACTGATCCTCGACCCCGAGGGCCAGAAGATGTCGAAGAGCCGCGGCAACGTGGTCGACCCCTGGGAAGTCCTGGCCGCCCACGGCGCCGACGCCTTCCGCTGGTACTTCCTGACCGCCCAGCAGCCGTGGGCCGGCTACCGCTTCTCCGCCGACACGGTCGGCGAGTCGGTGCGCCAGTTCATGCTGACCCTCTGGAACACCTACTCGTTCTGGGTCCTGTACGCGAACGCCACCGACGATCTCGACGTCGAGCGCGCGACCGACCTCACCGACCTCGACCGCTGGGCGCTCTCGCGGCTCCAGGCCACCGTCGCGACCGTCCGCGAGCGCATGGACGACTTCGACGCGACCACCGCCGGGCGGGCGATCGCCGAGTTCGTCGAGGAGCTCTCCAACTGGTACGTGCGCCTCTCGCGCCGCCGTTTCTGGGACGGGGACGCCGCCGCCTTCGCCACCCTGCGCACCTGCCTGCTGGAGACGTCGAAGCTGCTCGCCCCGTTCACCCCCTTCCTCGCCGACGAGATGTACCGCAACCTCGTGGGCGGCGCCGCTGGCGAGTTCGGCGAGGCGCCGGACTCGGTCCACCTGGCCGACTTCCCGGCCGTGGACGAGGTGCTCCTCGACCCCGAGCTGGAAGCCGGGATGGCGGCGGTCCAGCGCACCGTCCGGCTCGGCCACGCGGCCCGCTCCGCCGGCAAGGTGAAAGTGCGCCAGCCGCTGCGCCGCGCGGTGATCGTCGCCAACGAGGACGAGCGCAAAGCGATCGAGGCGCTCGCCGACCTGGTCACCGCCGAGCTGAACGTGCTGGACCTCGACTTCGTCTCCGAGGAGGGCGAGCTGGTCACCTACACGGTGAAGCCGAACTACCGCACGCTCGGCCCGCGCTTCGGCAAGGGCATGCCGCAGGTGGCCGCGGCGGTAGGGGCCCTCGACGCCTCCTCGGTCGCGGCGACGCTCGCCGAGGGCGGCGAGGTCGGCATCTCGATCGACGGCCACGACCACACGCTCGGCCCCGACGACCTGATCATGGCCCTGGCGCCGCTGGAGGGCTACGAGGTCGAGGCGGAGGCGGGCCACGCGGTCGCCCTGCAGCTGGAGATCGACGAGGAGCTCCGCCGCGCCGGCCTCGCCCGCGAGGTCGTCCGCGCCGTCCAGGACGCGCGCAAGAACGCGGGCCTCGAGATCACCGACCGGATCGAGCTCGGCCTCGGCGGCGACGCCGAGCTGCTCGCGGTCGCCCAGGAGCACGAGGCCTACATCGCCGGCGAGGTCCTGGCGACGCGCATCACCTTCGGCGACGAGGACGGGGCGGGGAGCACCGTCAGCGCCGCGACGATCGACTCCCGCGAGCTGCGGATCTCGGTCCGCCCGGTTTGAGGCGCGCCCGCCGACTCTTGGCACCGATCCTGGTGCTGTTGCTCGTTGCCCTGAGCCTTCCGGGCGCCGCGCTCGCCGACGAAACCTACGGCGAAATCGAAGGCAACGAAAGCGGGGGCGGCCTGGTCGGCTCGACCGGGCGCCCGCAGCTCCTGCTGATCCACGGCGGCTCCTTCCTCTACGACGACCCGACCTTCGAACCGCTGACCCGCGGCCGCGCCGTCGCCGCCGGCTTCGTCCCCCACTACGTCACCTACCCGCTCGGCGACCTACCGGCCGCGGTCGATCGCGTGCGAGCCGAAGCCCGCCGCCTGCGCCAGAAGTTCGGCGTCGACCGCGTCTACGCCTACGGCTCCTCGGCGGGCGCGACGCTGGCGGCCCTTCTCTCCGGCGACCACCTGGTCAGCGCCGCGGTCGCCAAGGCGCCGATCTCAGACCTCACGACCTGGGAATGGCCGACCGAAAAGTACGGCCCCACCTACTGGGAAGACCTCGGCGTCGACCTCGCCGACCGCGAACGGCTCTCGCCGATCCGTCGTCGTCAACTGGCCCCTTTGCTGGTGATTCAAGGCCGCGGCGACCACGTCGTGCCGGCCGGGATGAACGAAACGTTCGCCGCGGCCTATCCTCGGGTAAAGCTCTGGTTGGTGGCCGGAGGGCACACGACCGATCGTGTGCGCCCGTTCCTGGTCTCCCGCGCCATGAATTGGTTGGCGCAGATCGCGAAGCAGAAAATGCGAGTGCCGGGCGAAACCGAAGCGGCGCCGTAGCCGTCGGCGCAGACCTACCCGCGCCACTCCCTAAGCTTAAGTTGACCCGTGGACTCAAGAAAACATCCTGACGAAGCAGAGTCGGGGCGCCGGTTCCGCCCCGACATCGAGGGTCTGCGCGCGATCGCGATCGTCGCCGTCCTCCTCGCGCACGCCGGGGTGCCGTTCCTGGCCGGCGGCTACGTCGGGGTCGACGTCTTCTTCGTCATCTCCGGCTTCCTCATCACCGGCCTGCTGGTCCGCGAGCTGGAGGGCACCGGCACGATCTCCCTGCGCGGCTTCTACGCGCGCCGCGCCAAACGCCTGCTGCCGCTCTCGGCGGTCCTGCTGACCGCGGTCGGTGTGCTCTCGATGATCCTTCTGTCACCGCTTCGCAACACCGAAGTCGCCGGGGACATCATCGCCTCGGCCCTCTACGTCGCCAACTGGCACTTCGCCGCGCAGTCGGTCGATTACTTCGCGCAGGGACTGGAACCGAGCCCGGTCCTCCACCTCTGGTCGCTGGCGATCGAGGAGCAGTTCTACGTCGTCTGGCCGGGGCTGATGCTGGCCGTCACCTGGCTCTTCCGCCGCCGCGGCCGCTCGGTGCGCCCGATCCTCTGGATCGCGGTGACGGCGATCGTGGTCGGCTCGCTGATCTACGGCATCGTCCTCACCGACGACAAGCCGGCCTTCGCCTACTTCTCCACCTTCGCCCGGGCCTGGGAGCTCGGCCTCGGCGCCGCGCTGGCGCTGATCGGCACGGTGAAGCTGCCGCGCCTCGGCGCCGCCGCGCTCGGCTGGGCCGGGGTCGCGGCGATCGTCTACGCGAGCTTCGTCTTCAACGGCGAAACGACCTTCCCGGGGACCGCCGCGCTGGTGCCGACGCTCGGCGCCGCCGCGCTGATCCTCTCCGGCACCGCCCTCGCCGCGACCGCGGGCGGCGTCAAGGGCCTGAAGGCCGGCGCGGGCTGGGCCCTCTCCCTGGCGCCGGTCCGCTACGTCGGCCGCATCTCCTACTCGTGGTACCTCTGGCACTGGCCGTTCATCATCTTCGCGGCGGCGATCTGGGGACCGCGCCTCTCGGTCGCCGCCGGGCTCCTCGCCGTCGCCGCCTCCTGGGTGCCGACCCAGCTGACCCACACGCTGATCGAGGACCCGGTCCGCCGCGCCCCGGCCCTGCGCCGCCTGCCGAACCGGGCGATCGCCCTCGGCCTCGCCTGCATGGCGGTCGCGGTCGCGGTCGGGATCGGCCTGCGGGACTCGCAGCCGACGGTGCGCCTGGCGCAGATCGCCGACGTGCCCGGCGCCGCGGCCCTGGTCGATCAGCCGGTCCCCCAGGAAACCGCGACCGCCCTGCGTCCCAACCCGCTGAAGGCCCGCGCCGACCGCGGCCGCAGCTACTACGAAGGCTGCATGGTCGGGATCGAAGGCACCAACTCGAACAAATGCCTCTACGGCAACCCGACCGGGGAACGCACCCTGATCCTCTTCGGCGACTCGCACGCGATGCAGTACTTCCCGGCGGTCGACGAACTCGCCGAAATCCACGGCTGGCGCCTCATCGTCCTGACCAAGGCGGAATGCCCGCCGGAGGAAGTCGAAGTCAAGAGCATGGTCGAAGACCGCGAGTACTCCCAGTGCGACGAATGGCGCGAGGAAACGCTCAAGCGGATCGAAGGGGGGGACAAACACGTGACCGTGGTGATGAGCGGGGACACCGAATACACCCCCTACGGTCCGGAAGGCGAAGAGCTCTCCGGCAACGAAGCCGCCGAAGCGATGGAAGCGGGCTACCTGCGCACGCTGCGCCGCATCGAAGCCGCCGGTCCCCACACGGTCGTCATCCGCGACAACCCGACCTCGATCGAAGACGTCCCCAGCTGCGTCTCCGAAGACATCCAGCACCTCCGCCGCTGCGCCTTCCCCCGCCATAAGGAATGGGACCGCGAATACGACGTCCGCGCCGCCGAAGCCTCACCCGAAACCCACCTGGTCGACTTCATCGGGGACATCTGCCCCGGCGAAGTCTGCCGCGCCGTGATCGGCAACGCCCTCGTCTACCGCGACAAAGACCACCTCACCGCCACCTTCGCCCGCACCCTCGAGCCGATGCTCGAAAGCGATTTCCGCGAAGACGGCCTTTTGTAGTCGGTAGAGGGGGAGAAAATCCCCCGCCCGCGCCCTTAGGGGCACGTGAGGTTCAAGCGTCATGCGAAGAACAAGCTGCGGTGGATCGACGGGACGACGCAGGAAGCCGAATCCGTTGTCGAAAACTCGACCGATAAAAGCGTCGGGAGGAACGGCAATCCGCGCTACCGTGGGGTGGTCGCGGGTGTGCGCGTCTGGGTTGTTGTCGCGAAGGACGACCCCGATCTGGTCATCACCGTCTTTTGGAAGGAGCGAGATGAAGGTCGACTACGACAGCGAGGGGCACTCACTCCTCTTCGAATTCGGCGCGTTCGGTAAAGACGATCACACCGAGGAGATGGCAACCGGTGAATGCTTCGTCTGGGTTCTCGATGGGCATGCGACCAGCATTCAATTGCTCGACGCGGATAGGAGCCTTGAGCCGCTGGACGAAGTCGCGGAGCGCTTCGCCCTCGACGTGGACGCTCTGAGGGCTGCGGCTCAGGCCGCGCTTGCCGCTCCCGACCGTGAGATCACGATCGAGGTCGGGGCTCGACGCTTGGTCGGCGCCGAGGCGAAAGCCTGACCGACGGGCGTTACTCGCCCGTCGGGTTGATCAGGAAGTCGGTTTTCGCGGAGTCGGAGAACTTGATCCAGCAGTGGTCGGGGCTGGCGCCGGCCACCTCAACCAGGGCCTGCTCGATGCGCTTGGCGATCTCCGCCTTCTGGTCGTCGGAGCGGCCCTCGAACCAGTGGACCTCGACGAACGGCATAGGGGGGAGGCGTCGCCGCTAGGCGAGCGCCGGCTCCAGTTCGGCCTCGAGGCGACGCTTGGGCATCGCGCCGACGATTTTCTTCGCCATCTCGCCGTCCTTGAAGAGGATCATGGTCGGGATCGAGAGGACTTCGTACTGCGCCGCGGTCTGCTGGTTCTCGTCCACGTTGAGGCTGAGGATCTTGAGGTTGTCGCGCTCGCCGTCGATCTCCTCGAGGACCGGGTGGACGACGCGACACGGGCCGCACCACGGCGCCCAGAAGTCGACCAGGACGGCGCCCTCGGCGTCGAGGACGTCAGATTTGAAGGTGGCGTCGGTTACGTCGGCCAAATTTCCACTCACGGTGATCGCTCTCCCGAGTCGCGTTCTTAGAAGTCCAATACTTCAAAAAGTATAGCGCCCTCTGAAAGGGTTCCAAAGGCTAGCTCAGCGCTAGGTTGGGACGATGACGAACGCCGAGATCGCCGCCGCCCTCGACGAGCTGGGCGTCCTCTACGAGCTCGACGGCGCCGTGCGCTACCGCGTCCTCGCCTACTCGACCGCCGCCAAGGCGATCCGCGAAAGCCCGGTCTCGGTCGAGGAGCTGGCGCGCGCCGGGAAGGCCACCGACATCCCCGGGGTCGGCAAGACGCTCGCCGAAAAGATCGACGCCCTGCTGGACACCGGCGAAATCCCCGCCGCGGCGAAGCTGAAAGCGAAATTCCCGCCGACGCTGGTAGAAGTGACGCGGGTCCCCGGAGTCGGTCCCAAAACCGCGCGCCTCCTCTGGGAGGAGCTGCAGGTGTCCTCGCTGGAGGACCTGAAAAAGGCCGCCGAGGAAGAGAAGATCCGCGACGTCAAAGGGCTCGGGCCGAAAGCGGAGGAAAACGTGCTGGCCTCGCTCGAGCGCCTGGGCGAGCCGGGGACGGGACCGGGCCGGCTGCTGCTCTCGACCGTGCGGCCGATCGCCGAGGAGCTCGCCACGGCGCTGCGCGAGCATCCCGGCGCCCACCGGGTCGAGGTCGCCGGCTCGGTCCGCCGCTGGGCCGAGACCTGCAAGGACATCGACCTGATCGCGACCGCCGACGAAGCGAAAGAGCTTTCGCAGTTCCTCGCCGACCACGCGCTGATCGCGGCGGCGAGCAAACCGAGCGCCAAAGGCCTTCGCGGGCAGACCCACAACGGCGTCCAGGTCGACCTGCGGATCGTCCCGCCCGCCGCCTTCGGCAACCTGCTCCAGCACTTCACCGGGTCCCAGGCCCACAACATCGCGCTGCGCGAGGACGCGGTGAAGCGCGGCCTCTCGGTCTCCGAGCACGGCATCACCGACACCGAGACCGACGAGGTCACGCTGTGTGAGACCGAGCACGAGGTCTACGAGCGCCTCGGCTATGCCTACATCGAGCCGGAGCTGCGCGAGGGCCGCGGTGAGCTGAAGGCGGCGCGCGAAGGCAAGCTGCCGAAGCTGATCGAGCTCGGCGACATCCGCGGCGACCTCCACGCCCACACGACCCTCTCCGACGGCCGCAACTCGCTCGCCGAGATGGCGGAGGCGGGCCGCGACCGCGGTTATGCCTACATGGCGATCACCGACCACTCGGCCAGCCACGGCTTCGGCGACGACGTCCAGCCCGACGCGCTGCGCAAGCGCATCGAGGAGGTCGCCGCCTGGAACGCCGAGCACGGCAGCCGCAACTTCCGCCTCCTGGTCGGCTCGGAGATCAACATCGGCCTCGACGGCACGCTCGACTATCCCGACGACCTGGTCGCCGAACTGGACTGGGTCGTCGCCTCCGTCCACACCTCCTTCAACGTCTCCGAAAAGGACATGACGTCCCGCGTCGTCGCCGCGATCGAAGACCCCAACGTCGACTGCATCGGCCACCTCACCGGCCGCCTGATCGGCCGCCGCGAGCCTTACGGCATCGACGTCGAGGCGGTCGCCGAGGCCGCCGCCCGCACCAACACGATGATCGAGATCAACGGCAACCCCAACCGCCGCGACCTCTCCGACCGCCACGCCCGCCTCGCCGCCGACGCCGGCGTCCGCATCGTCCTCAACACCGACGCCCACGGCGTCGACACCCTCGACAACATGGCCTACGCCGTCGCCACCGCCCGCCGCGCCTGGCTGACCAAGGCCGAAGTCGCGAACACCCGCACCTGGGCGGAGTTCAAAAAGCTGCTGAAGAAGTGACCGTCTGCATTTGGGGTCGGATAGCGACCCCAAATGCAGACGCTAGGTCGCGTGCAGGCGGTCGCTGCGGAGGCCCGGGGTCCGCACCAGGTGGATCGGTTTGAGGGCGCTGCTTGGGACGACGAAGAAGCGGACGCCGTCGCGCTCCTCGATCGCGGTCACGGCGGCCTCGCGGGTGTGCCAGGCGAGCGAGACGATCAGGGCGTAGCCGGTGCCGATGATCGCGACGCCGGGGAAGAAGAGGCCGAGGCCGCCGGCGACGATGGCGGTGAGGAGGATCGGCCAGAGGCGTTGGATCGCGATGCGGGCGGGCGACTGAGAGGGGAGGGAGGTCGCCATGCGGGCGCGGGAGAGGGGGTCGCGCATGTCCTCGCGGGCGCGCTCCGGGCGTCCCAGCCAGAAGCCGAGGATGAGGGCGATCGCCCACCAGGCGAGGGCGACGATGACCGTGGTGCCGCTCGGTTCGCCGCCGACCGAGATCGCGCTGATCGCCCCCAGCGCGGTCGCCTCGGCGCCGGCGAGGAAGACCGTGGCGCGGAGCAGGTCGGTGTAGGGCATAGCGGCGCCTATCCTCGCCGATGGGCGCTCAGTCCGCGAGCCAGGCGAGGATCTCGAGCCAGCCGGCCGGGCCCGCGACCGTGACGTCGGCCTCCTCGGCGACCTCCGGCGGCCCCTCGGCGGAGAGGACCCCGACGCGGACCGCGGCGACCAGCTCGCCCGCGTCGCGCAGCTCGCCGAGCCGGCGGAAGGCGTCCACGTCGGTGCGGTCGTCCCCCGCGTAGACGACGCGGTCGACGCCGTCCTCGGCGAGGATCGAGGCCACCGCGGCCCCCTTGCCGCCACCGCCGACCGGCCGCAGCTCCAGCACCTTGCGTCCCCAGTGCGGTTCGAGCCCGGCCCGGCCCGCCTCGACTCCGATCTCGCGGGCGACCGCCTCCGCGTGCGCCTCGTCGTCCGCGCCGCGCCAGTGGAGCGCCTGGATCGGCCCCTTGTCTTCCAGCCGCAGCCCGGCGTCCTCGAGCCGGGCGCCGTCGATCGCCGCCATGAAGGCCGCCGTGTCGCCCTCGCGCCCGTCCACGGACGGATCGGGCCGCGGCTCGCTCTCGCCCGGCATCATCAGCTCCAGCCCGTGGTTGCCGGCGTAGGCGACCCCGTCGAGGCCCATCCGGCCGCGCACGTCGGCGGCGCGCCGTCCGGAGATCGCGCCGACCATCGCGTAGCGGTCGATCAGCCGCAGGAGCACCTCGCGCGCCTCGTCCGGCAGCGCCACCTCGTCGGCGTGTTCGACGATCGGCGCCAGGGTCCCGTCGAAGTCGGTGAGGATCGCCGTCCTGCCCGGCTCGGCCCGCAACGGCTCGAGCAGCCCCCGCCAAGCCGCGGTCGTGGTCTGGGAATCACCCGCCATCCGTCCTTAGTATCGCGACATGGCGAATTCAAACGCGGCGAGCCGCGGCGACCTGCTGCGACTGGCCGTGATCGGCACCGCCGCGGGGGCCTTCAGCGGCCTCTTCGGGGTCGGCGGCGGGACCGTGATCGTGCCGCTGCTGATCTTCTGGTTCGCCTTCGGCGAGCGCCTCGCCACCGGCACCAGCCTCGCCGCGATCGTCATCGTCGGCACCCTCGGCGCGCTCGCCCAGGGCGGCATCTACGGCAACGTCCACGTCGTCACCGGCGTCCTGCTGGCGATCCCGGCGGTGCTCGGCGTCGTCCTCGGCACGGCGATCCAGCAGCGCATCCCGCAGAAGGCCGTCTCCTACCTCTTCGCCCTCCTCCTGGTCGCCGTGGCCGTCGACCTGATCCTGAAATGATCACGACCGCACATAAGGCACGTCGATGAACGACGTGCTTGCCGTCCTCGTCTGCGTCGCGGGAGGCCTGGCCGGCGGCCTGGTCGGCGTCGGTGGCGGCATCCTCTTCGTCCCCGCGCTCACCGTCTTCATCGGGCTCGGCCAGGTCGAAGGCGAGGCGACCTCGCTGCTGATGATCGTGATCGTCGCCCTCGTCGGCGCCGCCCGCCAGCGCGGCTACGGCAACGTCCGCCTCCGCGAGGCCCTGATCATCGGCGCCCTCTCACCGCTCGGCGTCCTCGCCGGCGTCGCCGCCTCCAACCTCCTGCCGGAGCGCGCCCTGCAACTCGCCTTCGCTGCTTTAGCCCTATTTATGGCGGCCCACCTGGTTCGCCGCGCCCGCACCGCTTAACCGCGCCGCCCAACCCATCCTCTACGCTGAACTCGTGGATTCTCTGCGCTGGGAAGGCGAACTGCCCAAGCTCCGCTCGCCGGTCATGGTCTGCTCTTTCCGCGGCTGGAACGACGCCGCGGCGGCGGCCTCGACCGCGCTGGCCGCGATCGGCAACTCGCTCGATTCGGAAGTGGTCGCCTCGATCGACCCGGAGGAGTACTTCGACTTCCAGTCGACGCGCCCGACGATCACGATGGCGGCGGGGGAGACGCGCCGGATCGAGTGGCCGGAGAACAACTTCATCGCGGTGCGCATCCCGAGCGCCGACCGCGACCTGGTGCTGCTCGACGGCACCGAGCCGAACCTCCGCTGGCGGACGTTCTCCGAGCACGTGGCGACCGCCGCCGACGCCCTCGACGTCGAGCTGGTGATCACGCTCGGCTCGCTGATCGCGGAGGTGTCCCACACCCTGCCGGTGCCGATCACCGGCCTCGCCTCCTCGCCGGAGCTGGTCGACGAGCTCGACCTTGAGCGCTCCAACTACGAGGGCCCGACCGGGATCGTCGGCGTCGTCCACGACCTCTGCCGGCAGACCGGCATCGACTCCGCCTCGCTCTGGGCGGCGGTGCCCCATTACGTCGCCGCGGTCCCCAATCCGAAGGCGGCCCTGGCGTTGCTGCGCCGGCTGGAGGGGATGACCGGGATCGCCGTCGAGGCCTCCGAGCTGGAGGAGGAAACGACCGACTACGAGGAGCAGATCGGCCGCGCCGTCGCCGCCAACCCTGAGATCGAAGAGCTGGTCGAACGGATCGAGGCCGAACAGGTCGACATGCTGGCCGACGAGGTCGACGACCTCCCCTCGGCCGACTCGATCGCGAGGGAGTTCCAGAAGTTCCTGAGGCAAAAAGGCGGCGAGCAGGGGTAGGAGGGTTCTGGCGGTTGCGGCCGTCCGAGTGGCGGTGTCCTGGGCGTCTCATGGAGGTCCTGGCAGGCTGTGACCTCCATGAGACGCCCAGGACGTGAGGGTTTCGGTGGGGGTGCCAGGGTCCGTGGGATCTCGGGAACCCGGGCACGGTCGGGGAGGTCCCGGGACCCCGGGGCGCCGGATCGGCCGCCGGACCGCGCGGAGGTCGGGAAGATTCCCCGCTTCCGTGAGCGTCCCGTGCGGGAGAGGTCACGAAGAGCCCCCGGGAGCCCGATCCGTCGACGAAGACGCCGGGAACTCCACGCTTCCGTGCGTCTTATGTCCGTTCTCGGGCCTGAATAAGAGGCCCGAAAACGCGATGCACGGATTGACCGTGCCATAGCACGGTCAACTCATGCAGCGCGTAAGTCGGTGTTGCCCAACACGCACGGAACCGTGACGTTTCCGGCGTCTCCCTCGCGCCTTGCGAGTCTCGTCACCCGTTTCATCCCCGGCCGTCTCGGCCACGGCCACAGCCTGCCAGGGCCGTGACCGAGACGGCCGCGCTCGCCGCAACCCCTTGCGTCCCTCAGCTTTCCGCCGCCGGGCAGACGAGGCGGTAGTCGCACCAGCTGCAGACGCTGGGACTGGGGCGGGGCTCGAAGTCCTGGGACAGCACGCCCTCGCCGACCGTGACCACCGTGCGCTCGACCCGCTCGGCGTCGTCGGGCCTCGTCGGCGCGGGAATTTTCTCGGCGTCGAGCACGTAGTCGTAGGAGGCGTAGGCGGCCTCGATGTCCCAGGCCTCGCGCGCCGCCAGCCGGTAGAGCGCCAGCTGCAGGTCGGAGTCGAGCTCCTCTTCGGTCTTGCGTTCCCCGGTCTTGTAGTCGATCAGCTCGTAGGCGCCGTCGGCCAGCCGGTCGACCCGGTCGACCCGTCCCCGCACGTGGTGGTCTGCGACCTTGAAGTCGAACTTGCGCTCCAGCCAGACCGGCTCGGAGTCGGAGACGCGTTCGCGCTCCCAGTAGAGGCGGAGCGCCTCCTTGCCGCGGTCGCGGTACTGCATCTCGTCGTCGGAGTCGCCGAAGCCGCCGCGCCGCCAGCCCGACTCGAAGAGCCGGTTCAGCGTCCGCAGCTCGTCGCCCTCCTCCGGCGGCTCCTTGTGGAACCGTTCGAGGACGTTGTGCATGAGGATCCCGAACCGCTGGTTGATCGTCGGTTCCTGGGGGATGCCGAAGACGCGGGCGAACTTGTACTTCAGCGGGCAGGTGAGGTAGAGCGTCAGGTCGGAGGCCGACAGGCTGAGGCGGCCGTCTCCGCGGCGCGGCAGGAACGCCTCCAGCGAGGGCTCCTCGCGGGCGGCGATCAGCTGCAGGCGGCGCCCCCGCTCGCGCTCGGAGTCGAGCAGGTAGGCGTCCAGCGAGGAGGCGTCCAGCTCGGCCTGCTGCTCCGGCGTCGCGACCTGGCGCAGGAGGCCGTTGACCGCGTCGATCGCGTCCGCCGTCCCCTCCTCGCCGGGCCGCTGGGCGAGGGCCGCCAGCTTCAGCAGCTCCAGGTAACGGGCGATCGCCCGGTTCACGTCGATCGCCGTGTCGAGCCGCGGCTCCGACAGCTCGCGCCCCGCCCGCCAGCTCGCCTCGAGCACCTGCTCGCGCAGCGTCCGGTAGGTCGCGTGGAGGCCCTCGGCGGGGCCGAAGAGCTCCTCTCCCTGCTCCTCCTCGGCGGCATCCGGGGACGCGGCGAGCGCCTCCGCGTAGGCGTGGGCGGGCCGGGCGGCATCGGCGCCGGCGACGCGGGAGAGCACCATCTCCTCGCGGGCGGGCCAGCCGATCCGACCCCACTCGGCGTCGGCCTCGAGCCCGAGCGCGAAGACGTGGTCGAAGCCCAGCCCCTTCACCGCCCCGAGCGCCAGCCCGACCACCGCGCCCGGCGCGGGCGGCTCCTCGCCGCCGGTCGGCTCGACCCCGGCCTCGGCGACCGCGGCGAGGTAGGCGACGAAGCCGCGGGTCGAGCCGTGCGGCTCGCGCCGCGCCCAGGCGGTCGCCAGCTCGGCCAGGCGCGAGAGCCCGAGCAGCCGCTCGGCGACCTCCGGCTGGGCGGCGAAGAGGCGCTGGCGGCGCAGCCCGACCGCCTCGATCAGCCGCCGCACGAAGACGTCGGCGCGCCGCTCCTCCATCGCCCCCGCGGCGGTCGAGTAGAGCTTCAGGAAGGTCTGGATCCGCTCGCGCGCCTCGGGCTGGAACTGGGGACTGTCGAGGGCGGCCTCGCAGCCCGCGACCATGTCGAGCTTCCGCCGCCGCGCGATCGTCGTCAGCCGCGCCAGGTCCCCGGGCCGCAGCTCGACCGGCGGCCGGGTCAGCGCGCGCGCCGCGGCGGCCGAGTCGTCGGGGTCGGCGAGCACCCGCAGCCAGGCGATCGCGTCGCGCACCTCGGCGCGCTGGAAGAGCGCCGTCGGGCCGGCGAGGTGGAAGGGGATGCCGCGCTCCTCCATCGCCGCCGCGACCGCGCCGCCCTCGCCGGTCGGGTCGGCGAGCAGGACGCAGATGTCGTCGGCGCGGGTGCCGCCCGCGAGCAGGTGCTCGACCTCCCGCGCCGTCGCCTGCGCCTGCGCCCGCTCGTTGGCGCACTTCCAGAAGCGGAGCTTGGGATCGCGGAACCGCTGCTCGAGGACGACGACGTCGCCCGCCGGGTGGAGGTCTCGATACCAGGCCTCGAGACCACCCTCGCTCTCGGCCTCCAGCACGAACAGCTGGTTCGGGTTGTCGTCGGCGAGGCCCTCGAGCAGCGCCCGCTGGGCCGGCGTCGACTCCTCCAGCTCGTCGACCTCGACGTAGGCGAAGCGCTCCGCCAGCCGCGCCCGCACGTCGGGCCGTTCCACCAGCATGCAGTCGAGGGCGAGGAAGACGTCGCCGCGGTCGAGGCTCCCGGTCTCGGCCAGGATCCGGTCGTGCGTCGCGTAGAGCTCGGCGAACTCGGTCTCCCGTCGCGCCGTCTCGTGCTCGGCCTCGCTCGCCGCCCCTTCGGCCTGCTTCTCGGCCAGCTCGGCGAGCGTCGTCGGCCCGATCCGTTCCGCCTTCAGCGAGTCGATCCGTCCCAGGAGCCGCGCCAGGAGGCCGGCCGGGTTGCCGCGGATCTCGTGCCGGCGCAGGGGCAGCGAGTCGAAGCGGTCGAGCAGCACCGCCAGCCGCTCCGCCCGCCCGAGCACGTCGAAGAAGGGGTCCAGCCCGGCCGTCTCGGCGTGCTCGCGCAGCAACCGCTCGCCGATCTCGTCCCAGTCGCCGACCCAGAGCTCCTCATAAGGGCCGTCGAGCAGCGCCTCGCAGCGGTCGCGCAGCCGCCGCGCCGTCGTCCGCCGGGCGCCGATCGTCAGCACCCGATCGGGGGGACTTCCGGCCGCCGCCAGGTCGGCCAGCCGCCGCGCGAGCAGCTCGCTCTTGCCGGTCCCGGCCGCGCCGAGCACCAGCAGGGGCCCGTCGCGGTGCGCGGCGGCTCGCTGCCGCCCGCCCGTCTCCCCGGTTGCCGTCGGATGCGCCTGAGCCATCGTCCAAAGCTAGCGGTACATAGAGTCCGACCCATGGACGTCTTCTCCGCGGATTGGCCGGGAATCTGTCGCCGCATCGTCACGGCGCAGCAACGCATCTTCGATCGCGTGGTGACGAGCGAGGAACGGACGCACTACGAGGGGGTCGGTGAGGGCGGCGACCACACGCTGATCATCGACCGCGAATGCGAGGACGAGGTCTTCGCCGAGCTGGACAAGCTGGGCGCGGAAGGCGCCTCCTTCGTCGCCGTCTCGGAGGAGCGCGGCGAGGTCGTCTTCGGCGATGGCGGCGCGGCGCGGGTCGTGATCGACCCGATCGACGGATCGCTGAACGCGCGCCGCACGATCCCGTCCCACAGCCTCTCGATCGCGGTCGCGGAGGGCGACTCGATGGCCGACGTGCGCTTCGGCTTCGTGCACGACTTCGGCGCCGACGAGGAGTTCATGGCGAGGCGCGGCGAGGGCGCCACGGTCCGCGGCCGCCGGGCCCAGGTGTCCGCCGGCAACGGGCGCCTCGAAGTCGTCGGCCTCGAGTCGGCCGAGCCCGACTGGACGATCCCGGCGCTCCAGTCCCTCTCCGGCAACGCCTACCGCCTCCGCGTGGTCGGCTCGATCGCGATCACGGCGGCCTACGTCGCCGCCGGCCGCTTCGACGCCTTCCTCAGCCTGCGCCCGTGCCGCTCGGTCGATGCCGCCGCCGCCCAGCTGATCGTCCGCGAGGCGGGCGGCGCGGTGGCCTTCGGCGACGGCGACCTCAGCGAGGCCCCGCTCGGCCTCGACGCCAGGTACCACATGGTCGCGGGCCGCGACGACGAGGCCTTGGCGACCGTCCGCGCGGCCCAGAGCGCCTGAGGCGATCTGGGGGCGCCTCGCGGCGTCCTCAGTCGCTCGGCTCGGGTCACGCACTGGGGTGCGCTCCCCTCGCCTCGCTTCCCTGCGTCCTTGCGAGGCTGGCCCAGATCGCCTCAGGTGTAACCAGAGGCGTACCGATGTTTAAGAACGTGTGTTCGAAGGAACATATGTTCGTTAGACTCGGCGTCGCCCGAGCCATCCGACTAGACCAAGAGGGGTACGTCTTTCATGGCAGACAGCAGCAGCAACGGCACCAACAAAGCCAAAACGCAGGCCAAACGCTCCACCACGGAAGCGAAGAAATCGGCCGCGAAAACCGCGAAAGCGACGAAAAAAGCGGCGACCAAGAGCGCTGTCGCGGAGAAGAACCAGGCCCAGACGATCATCGAGACCGCCGTCGACTTCCCGGTCGGCGTCGTCCTCTCGGCGAGCGACCGCCTGAACGACATCGTCGAGCCCTGGACCAGCCGCACCAAGGCCGAGAAAGAGCTCAAGAGCTACCGCCGCAAGATCGAGAAAGCGGCGAAGCGGACCGAGAAACGTGGCACGAGCGCCCGCAAACGCGCGACCACCGAAGCGCGGAAGACCCGCAACCGGGTCGAGCGCGACGTCCGCAAACGGCAGAAGGCCGTGACCTCGACCGCGACGTCGACGATCAAGACCAGCCGCACCGAGGTCGAGCGCCGGGTGAAGCAGGTCTCCGACCAGCTCTCCGCGCTGCCGAGCATCCGCTAGGTCTCCGCGCCACCCAGCGTCACCAGGCCGCCCCGGTTCGCCGGGGCGGCCTTTTCGTGGTGGGGGTCAGCCGGTGACGGCCAGGGGACGGGAGGTCGCCGGGGCGAACGCCCAGTTGCCGGTCGCCGGGACGAAGGCGCGGAAGAGGAAGCGCACCCCGGCGCTGTCGTCGTCGCTGAACGAGTACGGGTAGGCGAAGCGGCCGGCGGAGTCGGTCTGCAGGGTGCGGAACTCCGACCAGGCCATGCCGGGCAGGCGGAACTCCAGCTGGACCGGCAGGCCGGTCGGCGGGATCCGCGCTTCCGGGTGGACGATGCGCCCGCGGAAGACGACCGGGGCGCCGCCGACCTTCACCTTCGTCGTCGAGACCCGCAGCCGCACCCCGGCGCGGACGCGCAGCCGCAGCCGCCGCCCGCTCGCGCGCGTGAGCCGGTGGGTCCCGGGAAACTCGGCGCTCACCTGGCGGCTCGGCCCCGGCGCGAGCCAGACGTGGAAGGCGCCCTGGGCGTCGGAGGTCACCGCCGTCGTGCGGGTCCCCGCGCGGGCGCCGCGGGCGAAGGTCTCGACCACGTCCACGCTCTGCCCGGGCAGCGGCTCGCCGCCTCCGTCCAGCAACCGCCCGCCGACGAGGGCGCCGTGGCAGCACGACAGGGCGCGGCTCGCCGGGCGCTTGGCGAAGGAGCGGATCACCGTCCGGTGGCAGCGGCGGGCGCCGTCGGCGCGGGCGCAGCGCTGGAAGACCAGCCGACCGCCGCCGAAGCCGAAGGCGAGCCGCGCGACCCGCTTCACCGGGTTGTGGAGGACCAGCGGCGCGCCGCCCGCCCCCAGGGTCGAGGCCGCCGAGTTGCCCGCCGCGTCATAGCCGACGGCGCGAAATTCGTAGTCCCCGCGCGGGTAGTCGTCGGAGTCCCAGCGGGCGACGAGCCTCCCGCTCCGCGCTTCGGTCGGCAGCGGCTGGAAGCGGCCGGCGCCGCCCGCCGGGCGCAGTTCGATCGCCCCGCGTCCGGCCGCCGGGCCGGAGAGCCGGTCGGCGACGGTCGCCTCGATCCGCTCCGGGTCTTCCGGATCGCCCGCGACGAAGCGCACGCTCGGGTCGGTTTCGTCGATCCGCACCGTCGCCTGCGCCGGGAGGGCGAAGGGCAGGCTGCCGTCGCCCGCGTTGCCGACCGCGTCGCGCCCCCAGTAGGCGACGCGATGGACGCCCTCGCCGGTGACCGTCGTGCTCGCGGTCGCGCCCGGGGCGAGCAGCGGCGGCCCGCCGTCGACTTCGATCGCGGTCACCGGCCCGCCCGGCCCGGCGGCGGCCATGCCGGAGAGCGCGTCGGTGGCGAGGGCCGTCACCTTCACCGGTCCCGCGGCCCAGTCGGCGGGCGCGCTCTCGAGGCGCACCCGCGGCGGCGTCCCGTCGACGCCGATCGGCTCCGCCACCGCCGCGGAGCCCAGCCTCGCCCCCGAGACCGCGACCGCGTGGACGAAGCTCATGCCCTCCGGCGGAGCGGGCAGGGCGATGGTGCCGCCGCCCGGCCCGGGGAGGTCGATCTCGGCGGGCGCGCAGCTGCCGACGGCGACGCACGGCGACGCGCTCGCGGCGGCGTCGATCGAGACCGCGTACCCCTGGATTCCGGAGACCGGCAGCGGCCCCGACGGCGCCGCGACGTGGATCGGCACCGTGGTGCCGGCGGCCACCCAGCTGGGCGCCGAGGCGGTCAGCGCGGGCGGCCGGGCGTCGTCGAAGTAGAGCGGCACGAAGGCGCTGGGGCCGTTCGGGAAGACGTCGTCGGGGTGGTAGTCCCAGGCTTCGAGCCAGTAGACGCCGGGGGTGGGGGGCACGTTGACCAGGACCAGGTTGGTCGGGTTCTCGACGGTCTGCGTGGGGAAGCCGGGCATGATCGTGTCCCCGGGGCCCCGCACCGCGTATTTGACGACGGACCTGAAGGGGGTCGGCGGGTTCGGGTCCCATTCGATCCAGAACTGGTTTTCGGCGTGCCAGACGTTTCCGCCGAAGACGCGGAGCCCGGTCAGCGTGGTGCCGTCGGAGGCGCGGGCGGCGGAGGGGAGGGCGGCGGCGAGGAGGGCGAGGATCACGATGAGCGCCGCCCGCGCCCGGGTCGGCCGGACGCCGCTCACGGTCCGAACTCCCCGGCGGCGGAGCCGCTGGATGAGGGGCCGGACGATCCGCCGCCGGACGAGCCGGAGGACGGGGCGGAGTAGGTGCTCGTCGTTTCGGCCGGGGGCGCGGAGTACGAGGATTCGGTGTATTCGGTCGCGCCGCTTTCGCTCGGCGGCGTTTCGGCGATGGCTTCTTCGATCGGCGCCACTTCGGGGTCGGGCTTCGACTTCTCGGGTTCCTTTTCGGCTTCCTTGTGGCGGTCTTCGTTCCCCGGCGGCGCCGTTTCCTGCTGCTGCGGTTCCGGCTCCACTTCGGTTTCGTTCGTTTCGCCGGGCAGCGCCGTTTCGTAGGACGCGGAGGCGTCTTCGAGCTCCTGGGTCGGGTGCCGGTGGTGGTGGGCGACCTTCGCGGGCGGCGGCGGGTGGTGCGCGGGCGGGTTGAGCAACGGTGCCGGGACGACCCCGGTGGCGACGCAGGCCGCGGCCCCGCCGACCGTCCCCGCGCAGATCGCCAGCACCTTGGCGAGCGCCGTCATCCCGGCGCCCCGGGTGCCGCCCGCCGCGGCGATCCCGCCGACGGTCGAGTCGGAGGCGCCCGACCCGCCGCCGACCCGCGTCGCGACCGCGGCGTAGGCGTCGTGGAGGCGGTCGACGACGGCGCCGCGGGCGGGCGGCACGATCGGCAGCAGCGCCGCCGCGGCGCCGGGCGCGGCGCGGTAGGCCCGCAGGGTCGAGCGGCAGTGGGGGCAGGTGCGGAGGTGCTCGCGCAGGGTGACGACGTCGGCCGCCTCGGCCTCGTCGTCGGCGAAGGCGGAGAGGAGCGGCGCCAGCTCGGCGCAGCGGCCGCCGCCCTCGCGGCGGATGAGGAAGTGGCGGAAGCGCTCGCGCCCCTCCGCGATGGCCCGGTTGACCTTCCGCTCCGAGTAGCCCGTGATGTCGGCGATCTCGCGGTAGGAGTAGCCCTCCGCGAGCAGGCCCAGCGCACGCACCTCCTGCGGCTTCAGCGTCGCCAGGGCCTCGCGGCTGCGCTCGATCTTCTCGTGGCGCTCGGCCCGCTCGGCCGGTCCGGCGACCTCGGCGGGCAGCATCGCGACCCAGTCCTCGCGCCCCGGGACGGGGGTCGCGGCGGCCGGCCCGGCGAGGGTCCGTTCGCGGTCGGCGCGCACCGCCAGGGCCTCGTGCTTGATCACGGTCTGGGTCCAGCGGATCAGCGTGCGCGAGTCCTCCGACGGCGCTTTGTTCAGCAGGATCTCGAGCCCGCGCTGCAGCGCTTCGTCGGCGTCGTCGGCGCAGATCGAGTACCGCTGCGCGGTCCGCCGCAGCACCGCCTCGTTGCGGGCGAAGGTCTCGACCGCCACCCGTTTGCGCGCCGCCTCGGCGATCGGCGGCGCCTCGTCGTCCAGCCCGACCTCGTCGATGTCCACGTCATGCGGAGCGCCCTCGCGCTCCATCCTCCTGCCCAGACTCACTAGTTCGATCTCCCCCGTCCGGTTTATTTTGCTCCATCAAACACTGCCGGCCAAGGGCTGGGAGGCGGCGATTTATCCCCCCAAATCGCGCAAATGAGCAAGAAACTCGCGCATTTTGGGACGAACTGATCACGAGCGGCGCGCCCGGCAGCCGAGGCGGGCGCGCTTGGACCGACCGTCCGCGACAAGCCGATAGCATCGCGGGCCATGACTACTTGCGTAGTGACCGGCGGCGCCGGATTCCTGGGTTCCCACCTCTGCGAGAACCTCCTGGCGGCGGGGCACCGGGTGCTCTGCCTGGACAACCTCGAGACCGGCTCGCTGGAGAACATCGCGCACATCCGCGACGAGAACTTCGAGTTCCGGCACACCGACATCACCGAGTACGTCGACGTCCCGGAGCCGGTCGACTTCGTCTACCACCTGGCCTCGCCGGCCAGCCCGATCGATTATCTGCGGCTGCCGCTGCACACGCTGAAAGTCGGCTCGCTGGGCACCAACCACATGCTCGGCCTGGCGAAGTGGAAGCGCGCCCGCTTCCTGATCGCGTCGACCTCCGAGGTCTACGGCGACCCCAAAGTCCACCCGCAGCGGGAGGACTACTGGGGCCACGTGAACCCGATCGGCCCGCGCGGCGTCTACGACGAGGCGAAGCGCTACGCCGAGGCGCTGACGATGGCCTACCACCGCCAGCAGGGCGTCGACACCGCGATCGTCCGCATCTTCAACACCTACGGACCCCGCATGCGGCCCCACGACGGCCGCGCGATCCCGACCTTC
>Ga0153956_1000816_pt1 | contig 31991 bp, 30 predicted proteins | sample TSFL040MetaG_FD_104704 | JGI IMG/M metagenome (GOLD analysis project Ga0153956, IMG submission 104704) | Attine ant fungus gardens microbial communities from Florida, USA - TSFL040 MetaG | ecosystem: Host-associated > Fungi > Mycelium > Unclassified | place: USA: Florida, Wekiwa Springs... | reverse complement strand
GCGGGCGGGCGAGATCACCGACCTGACCGGGGTCGGCGCGCCCTACGAGGCGCCCGGGCGGCCGGACCTGGTGACCTCGCCGGACCTCGAGGAGGCGGTGCGGCAGGTGCTGGGGCTGCTGGGTGAACCAAGCGAGAAGGAGAACGATGAGCGCTGAGATCCAGATCCTCGACCTCCACGAGCCGAAGCTCACCGTGGCCCAGGAACGTCACCTGCGCCACGCCGAGGAGCATCCGGTCGACCTCTCGGTGGCGGCGGTGCTGGCGGCGGCGGAGGAGCGGACCGGGCTCGACGAGTTCGGTCCCCGCGACTTCGAGGAGCGGCTGGCGCTGATCCTCGCTGGCCTCGACGAGGACGACAACGCCAGCGCGCTCAGCCGCTACACGCTCTTCCACCGCCTCGTCCGCCTCGCCTCGACCCGGCTGCGGGCGTTGCGGCTGCTGGCGGAGCACCCGGAGATCCACGCGCGCAAGATCGAGCGCCCGATCATCGTCGCCGGGCTGCCCCGCAGCGGCACCACCCACCTGCTGAATCTGATGGCCGCCGACTCGCGGCTGGAAGCGCTCGACTACTGGCGCTCGCTGGAGCCGGTGCCGGACCCGCGCGAGCAGCCCGGGCCCGACGGCCTCGATCCGCGCTACGCCCGCGCCGCCCAGGGCTGGAAGAACCTGCGGGAGATCAACCCGACCCAGGTCTACTTCCACCCGATGGACCCCGACCACATCCACGAGGACCTCGAGCTGCAGATGCCGGACTTCTGCACCTACACCTGGGAGTTCGCCTACAAGGCGCCGCGCTGGCGCGATTATCACCTCGCCCACGACCAGCGGCCGCACTACGAGTTCGGCAAGACGATGCTGAAGCTGCTCGACTTCCAGAGCGGCAACGAGCGCCGCTGGGTGATCAAGTGCCCGCAGCACTACGAGCAGATCCCGGTCCTGCTCGACGTCTATCCCGACGCGACGATCGTCTTCACCCACCGCGACCCGGTCGCCTCGCTGCAGTCGGTGGCGATCCTGCTCGGCTACCGCACCCGGGTCTGGGAACGGCGGCCGGACCCGACCTGGCACTTCGAGTACTGGGCCGACCGGATCGAGACGCTGCTCCGCGGCTACCTCCGCGATGCCGCCCTGGTGCCGCCGGAGCGGCGCTTCGACGTCCTCTTCGGCGAGTTCATGGCCGACGACGTCGGCATGGTCGAGCGGATCTTCGACCGGGCCGGCCTCGGCGCGACGGATGCCTCGAGGGCCGAGCTCGCCGCCTACATGGAGTCCCACCAGCGGGGCGCCCACGGCCGCGTCGTCTTCGACATGCAGCGTGATTTCGGCGTCGACCCGGCGGCGATGCGGGAGCGCTTCTCCTTCTATACGGAGGCGCTCGAGGTCGGGGTCGAGCGATGAGACTTCCCGTGTCAACCCCCCGCCGGTCGAAGGCGGATGAGATTGCCGTGTCTTGCGGGGTCGTAGGGGACTTCGTCCCGCTGGCAGCGCCAGAGCACCCGCAGCCAGGCCCGCCCGAGGACACGGATCGCATGGGGGTGCTCGAGCCCTCTGGCGCGGGCGTCGAGATAGACCTTCCTCGCCCACGGGTTGGTGTGTCGTGTCGCGTCGGCCAGGGTGCCGACCGCGTCCCGCAGGCGCTTGTCGCAGGCCCACCTGAAGGTCGCGACCTTGCGCTTCCCCGACTCCCGCGCCACCGGCGCCATCCCGGCGTCGGCCGCGAGCGCCTCCTGGGTCGGGTAGCGGCTCCTGTCGTCGCCGATCTCGGCGATCAGCCGCGCGGCGGTGACCACCGACTTCGGGTCCTTGAAGAGCGGCAGGAAGACCTGCCCGTCGGGATGGGCCCGGACCGCCCCGGCGATCTGGGAGGTGAGCTCGCGGATCTGGCAGACGATCGGCCGCAGCGTGGCGACCAGGCCGAGCACCGCCCCGCGGCGGGCCTCGGCGTCCAGGGCCCCGGCCCGGCCCTCCGGCGCGGAGCGCAGGCGGTCCAGGAGCTCCGCCGGGGTGCGCCGACCCGGGTAGCCGTGGCGGGAGAGGAACCCTTCGAGGCGCTTCTCCCCGAGTCCCTTCGCGTCGGCCGGGGCGGGGTAGCGCTCCAGGAAGGCGAGCGCGATCGGCGAGTCGACGTCGGCGAAGATCCTTCTCGCACCCGGCCAGAAGGCGTCCAGCTGCGCCCGCAGCTCGTTGGCGAGCCGCACCCTGGCGCCGACCAGGTCCTCGCGGGTGCGGGTCAGGGCACGGAGCGCCTTCGTCTCGTCGGAGTCCGGGGAGAGTCGCCGCAACCGGTGGGAGTCGGTGCCGGCGAGCTCGGCGAGGCAGAAGGCGTCGAAGCCGTCGGACTTGCCGCCCGAGGCCTCATGGCGGGGCCGGGTCGCCTTCAGGGCGTTCGGGTGCACCGGCAGGACGGCGATGCTCGCCTCCAGGAGGCGGTCGACCAGCAGTCCGTCGGGCCGCTCGATCGCCACCCGTTCCACGCCGAGACCCCGCATCCGGGAGAGGAGCGCCCCGATCCCCGCCTCGTCGTGGGCGAAGGGCTCGGTGGCGAGCCTCCGACCCTCCGCGTCGACCACACGGAGCATGTTCTCCTCGGCCGCCCAGTCGATCCCCGCTCCCGCTGCTTCCATCGCGTCCCTCCTCGTTCGGACCTGCCATCCGCCGACCGGGAGGTACCGTTGCGGTTGCTCATAGTGCGGCGCTCTGCGGCGCCACTTCCCGTGGCCGCTTCAGGTGCCTCCGACCGCCGGGAGACGCTGGTCTCATCGTGGCCCTCTACGGGGCGAGCGAGGAAGGCGTCCTCCCGACGGCGGTCGGCTCTTCTATGCGTTCCCCCGGGATCTTCGACGGCCTCCCTTCGGTCGGCCTCTCAATCCCAGAAGAACAAGGGGGAGGTTGCCCTATGAGCGGGGCGCGTCCCGGCTCCAGCGGCGCGCACCGGCTGGCGGCGGTGACGGCGTGGGAGCCCGAGCGGCCGGCCGAGCGCCTGACGCCGTGGCTTTCGATGGCCCGCGGCAACAGCAACAGCTACCTGGTCGAGGGCGACGACGGCGACGTGGTGATCGACGTCGGCACCGCCTACCAGGGCGAGCGCAACCGGGAGCGCTTCGAGCAGCTCCTCGGCCGGCCGCTCGCGGTGCGGGCGATCGTCCTGATGCAGGGGCACGCCGACCACTTCGGCGGCTGGCAGGCCTTCGCCGACGCGGGCGTCCGGGTCCACGCGAGCGCGCGCCTCACCTCGCTCTGGGCGGAGCGGACGGCGCTGCGCGACTACTTCATCCCGCGGACCGCGGCGATCATCGGCCGCAAGATCGGCTGGGAGGACCCGCGGCGGCACGCCGCCTACTGGGATCCGCCGGTGCCGGTCGTCACCGACCCGGTCGACGGCGCCGGTGCCTTCGAGCTGGGCGAGCGGCGCTTCGAGCTGTTCGCCGCCCCCGGCGGGGAGAGCCTCGACGGGATCGTCGTCTGGATGCCGGTTGAGCGGGTCGCCTTCAGCGGCAACCTGCTGGGCGCGATGTTCACCCAGTTCCCGCACCTGGCGACGATCCGCGGCGATCGCCAGCGCAGCGCGGTCACCTATATCGAGGATGTCGAGCGGCTGCTGGCGCTGGCGCCGCGGATGCTCGTCACCTCCCATGAAGAGCCGATCGCGGGGGAGGAGCGGGTGCGCGAGGAGCTGACCCGGCTGCGCGACGCGGTCGTCCACCTGCGCGACTACACGATCGCCGGGATGGCCGCCGGGCGCGGCATGTGGGAGCTGATGGCGGGGGCGGTGCTGCCGCCGGAGCTGGAGCTGCGTTACAGCCGAGGGCCGCTGTCCTGGTATGTGCGCGCGATTTGGGAGGAACTGACCGGCTGGTACCGGGCGGAATCGGTCAGCGAGCTGTTCGCGACCCCGGCCGCCGCGATCTACCCGCGGCTGGCGGAGCTGGTCGGGGGCCCGGCGGTGATCGCTGCGGCCGCGGCGGAGGCGGCGGCCGCGGGGCGGCCCGAGGAGGCGCTGCACCTGACCGACGTCGCCTTGGCGGTGGCGCCGGCGGACCCGGACGTGTTGCGGGCCCGCCGCGAGGCGGTCGCGGCGCTGCTCGCCCGTGGTGGCGGTCGCGACTACGATGAGACCGCGGTGCTGGAGAGCGAGCTGGCCGCGATCGAGGATCGGCTGGGCGGGGCTTGAGGGCGTCCGGCCGCGTCCTGGCGGTGATCGAGGAGGTCGTCGCCGGCCCCCGGGCGCCGACGCACGCCGAGCTGATGCGGGCGACCGGGATCTCCCGCAGCACCCTCGCCGACCTGCGCCGGCTCGGCTACCTGACCCTGGTCGAGGGCCGTCCCTACACGCCGGGGCCGCGGCTCGTCGGCCTCGTCCACCGCGCCGTCTCCCGGGACGCCCAGCTACACGCTGGCCTGCAGCCGGTGCTGGCCCGGATCGCCGCGGAGACGGGCGAGACCGCCGCCTAGGCGATCGAGCGGCCGCCGATCGGCGGCATCGAGCGGCCGATGGTCTCGATCGCCGAGGCCCAGAGCACCAACCCGATCCGTTACGTCGCCGAGATCGGCAAGCCCTACCCGATCGCGGAGACGGCGGCGGGCAAGGCGATCCTCGCCTTCGCCCCGACCCGCCCGACGACGAGGAGCTCCGCACCGCCCGCTACACCCAGGCCTACAACGAGCGCGGCTCCGCCGCCATCGCCGCCCCCTTGCGCCAGCCCGACGGCGCCGTGGCAGGCGCGATCGCCGTGGTAGGCCCCGCCGACCGCATGTTGATGCCCCCGAGCGGATCTGGCCGGTCCTGCGGGAGGCGCTGGCGTGGCTCGAGGCTGCGGGGTCAGGGAGAGACGGGCAAAGGGCTCGTGGCCCTTGCGGCTGTCCGAGATGGTCCCGGGTGTCCCGGGCGCCTCATGGGGGTCCTGGCAGGCTGTGACCCCCATGAGGCGCCCGGGACGTGAGGGTCCCTGCGGGAAGACGTCACAGGTCGTGACGAGGATGCCGGGGACGTCACGCCTCCTCCCCCTCCGGGGCACACATCCCGGGCCTGTCCCGAGGGGCCCGTGACGCGCTGCAGCTCTTGTGGTCGCCATGGCCACCACAAGAGCTGCAGCGCGACCGTGAAGGTCGGGTCTGTCCGATCTTCTGTGTGAGGTCGAGGCAACCGATACGGCGGCATGCCCCGACCCCACGAAGCCCGGAGGGCGCAGTGGGATCGGGCGGCGGCCCGAAAGGACCCGACCACGATGACGAAGCAGGCACGAAAGAACGATCAGAGGACCGAGTTCGATCCCGAGGCCCGGGAGCGGCTGGCCGATCTGCTGCCGGCAGACGCCCTGGACGAGGCCCTGGAGGGCCTCGGCCCCGAGCAGATAACCGGTCCCGGCGGGCTGATCACCCAGCTCGCCGGGCGGGTCGTCAACGCCGCCCCGGAGGCCGAGCTCGACGAGCACCTCGGACGTCCCCACGGGGCCCCCGGCGGCAGACGGCAATCACCGCAACGGCTCGACCACGAAGGTCCTCGTGACCGAGTTCGGCGACGTCGAGATCGCCACCCCCAGGGATCGGGCGGGGGAGTTCGAGCCGCGGCTGGTCGCCAAGCGCCAGAGCCGGCTCGCCGGCCTCGACGAGAAGATCGTCGCCCTCTACGCCGGCGGCCTCTCGACCCGTGAGATCTCCGACCAGCTCGCCGGGCCCTACGGCACCAGGATCGGCCGCGACCAGATCAGCCGGATCACCGACTCGGTCCTCGAGGACGTCGCCGAGTGGCGCCACCGCCCGCTGGAGGAGGTCTACGCGATCGTCTACCTCGACGCCCTCGTCGTCAAGGTCAGTACCGACCGCTCGGTCTCGAGGCGCAGCTGCTACCTGGCGATCGGGGTGACCGTCGAGGGTGAGCGCGAGGTGCTCGGGATCTGGTGGCAGGAGTCCGAGGGCGCCCGCTTCTGGCCGGCGATGCTGAACGACCTCCACCAACGAGGGACCGCCGACGTCCTGAGCTTCTGCGTCGACGCCCTCGCCGGGTTCGACGAGGCGATCGAGGCCGTCTTCCCCGGGGCCTGGGTCCAGACCTGCGTCGTCCACCAGATCCGCGCGTGCATGCGCTACGTCCCCCACAAGGACCAGAGGCAGGTGGCGAAGGACCTGCGGCCGATCTACCAGGCTCCCAACGTGGAGGCCGCCGAGGCGGCCCTCGAGGCCTTCGGGCGGCCGCTACCCGATGGGTCGTCGAGAGCTGGAGGGCGCTGGGAGAACATCACCCCCTTCCTCTCGCTGCCCGCCGACCTGCGCAAGGTCGTCTACACGACGAACTCGATCGAGAACCTGGACCGCCAGATCCGCAGGCGATCAAGACCCGCGGCCACTTCCCGGGCGAGGAGGCGGCGACGAAGCTGATCTACCTGGCGATCTGCCGGGCCGAGACCAGGTGGCGGACCGTCTTCAACTGGAGAGCCGCCCGAAGAGCCCTGAAGATCCACTTCGGCGATCGGATGCCGGACTGACTACCATCGATGAACCGACCGCTCGGCCTCACACAGTTCGTCGGACAGTCTCGCCCTGCGGGACCCCCGGCCCGGAGCGAGTTCGCAGTTAGCGACAATATGTGTCGCTAACTGCGAACTCACCTCCGGGGCGCGTGAGGCTCCCGGCCTCTTCGTCACGGGGTCACGCATCCGTGACGGGTCCGTCCGTCTGCCGTGAGGCTCCCGTGACCCTCCCGGCACGGTCCCTCCACCTCTCCCCCGCCGTCCCGTCGTGGACCCGCCTGGCTGTTCCTTATGCGCCTATGAGGCGCATAAGGAACAGCTGACGGGGCCCCGTCCTTCACGACCGCCGCAGGCCCTCCAGAACCACTCGCCTGAACCCTGGAAAGAGTCGACACCGCGATGCGGAAATCGGTATAAACTTGTCCACTACCAAACGATTGGTCGGAGGAGTAGAGATGGGTATATCGAAGGTCAGGTTGGCAAGGCCGCTTTTCCTGCTCGCCCTGGTGGCGGTGCTTGGGCTTGCGGTCGCCGCTTGTGGTGGTGGCGGCAGCACCACCTCGAGCGGTGGCGGCGAAAGCGGTGCGACCGAAAGCGACGTGAGCGCGAGCGAAGAATCGAGCGGGGGCGAAGAAGAAACGAGCTCGGGCGGTGGCGAATCGGTCGAGGGCAAGAAGGTCTACATGCTGACCTGCGGCAACAACGTCCCTTATTGCGCACGGATCGCGCAGGTCTGGGAAGAAAAATTCTCTGACGTCGGCGTCTCGACGGTTCGCCTCGCCGATGAATTCAGCGCTTCCGAAGAGGCGGCCCACCTGAACCAGGCCGTGTCTCAGGGCGCCGACCTGATCCTCTGGGAGGGGAACGCCCAGGAAGGCGCCCACGCGCCGCTGCTCCAGGCAAAGCAGCAGGGCATCCCGGTGGTGCTGGTCGGCACCGCCGCGACCCCGCCGACCGAAGGCCTCTACACCACCTACATCGGCCCGAGCGACCCGCAGAGCGGCGCCGAAGAGGCGGAAACCTTGCAGCAAGGGATGGAAGCCGCGGGCGCCAAGTCCGGCAAGGTGCTGATGATCACCGGCACCAAGGGCTCGACCGCGGTCAACGGCCGCCTCGAAGGGTGGAAAGAAACGATCGGCAAGACCCCGTATGAAGTCGTCGCCGAAGCCGACGGCAGCTACGACCCGGTGAAAGCCGCCCAGGTCGCCAGCCCGCTGCTGAGCAAGTACGGCAAGGAACTCGTCGGGGCCACCGCGATGTCCGGCTCGATGGCGGCAGGTGTCGTCAAAGCCGCCGAACAGTCCGGCCTCGACCCGGGCACGAAAAAGGGTCAGTTGGTCATCACCGGCACCAACTGTGATGGCACCTCGATCGAAGCGATCGAAGCGGGCAAGATGTACGCGACCACCAACCAGGGTCCGGTCAGCGAAGGCGAAGTCGCCTTTGAAGTGGGTGTCGAACTTCTCGAAGGCAAGGAAGTCGAACCGAAAGTCGTCACCCCGAACGACGTGATCACCAAGGCGAACGTCGCCAAATACGCGAAGGAATGCACCTACTAGGAGCATCCAACGGGAACGGAGGGTCGCGGTGAAGGCGCTGCGGCTCTCCGGCCCCGGCCGGCTCGCGGTCGAGGAGGTCGCGGGGCCGGGCGAGCCGGGCCCGGGGGAGGCGTTGATCGCGCCCCGGGTCGGCGGCATCTGCGGCACCGACCTGAAGCTGTTTCGTGACGGTCCGCGGCGCGGCGACGCGCAGATCCTCGGCCACGAGGTCGCCGCCGAGGTGCTGGCGATCGGGCCGGGGGTGGAGGGGATCGGCCCAGGCGATCGCGTCGCGGTCATCCCGATCGTCGCCTGCGGCGAGTGCGAGATGTGCCGCGAGGGCAGGGGGGAGCTGTGCCTCGGGCACCAGAGCTTCGGCATCTGGCACCCCTGGGGTGGCTTCGGCGAGCGGGCGCTGGTCCGCGCCTCGCAGCTGGTGCCGCTGCCGGCCGGGATGGGCTGGGATGCGGCGGCCCTGGTCGAGCCGCTTTGCGTCGCCTCGACCGGCGTCACCCGCGGCGGCCTGCGCCCCGGCGGTCGCGTCCTGATCCTCGGCGGCGGCCCGATCGCCGCCCTCGCCGCGCTCCACGCCGAGGCCGCGGGCGCCGGCGAGCTCCTCGTCTGCGAGCGGGCGCCGGGGCGGGCGGCGCGGATCCGTGCGCTCGGCTTCGGGGTGGTCGCCCCCGGCGTCGAGGACGTCGCCGAACGCTGCCGCGAGCTCAGCGGCGGCCTCGGCTTCGACCTGGCCGTCGACTGCGCGGGCAACCCGGCGGCCTTCGCCACGGCACTGGCGGCGCTGCGCCCGACCGGCACCGTCTCGATCGTCGGCCTCCACGCCGAGCCGGTCCAGTTCGACGCCTACGACCTCCTCCACCGCGGCCTGACGATCGCCGCCGCCGTCGCCTACCCGCTCTGGGCCTGGCGCAGGCGGGTCGAGCAGGTCGCCGCGGGGCGGATCGAGGTCGAGCGCGTGGTCACCGCCCGCCGCCCCCTGGACGAGGCCCCCGCCGCGATCACTGGCCTCGCCGACGGCAGCGACGACCTCAAGGTCCTGATCGACATCCCATAGTTCAACCAACTGTTTGGTCTTTGGTAGGCTGGAGCGCGGGATGGCTGTCAACGGATACTTGGTGATCGACGCTGATGCTCACTACCTGGAGCCGATCCGGGAGATCGCCGAGTACATCGAGGAGCCTTGGCGCAGCCGGCTGCTCGGGTCGGACCCGGCCAAGTACCTGCCGCTCGGGCTCGGGGACCGGATGCTCGCCGGCCGCATCCGCCGCGATGACATGGACTACGGCTACGGCTACGGGACCGGCGACCCGAAGCAGGTCCGCGGCACGATGGCGAACATCGGGATCGACGCCTCGGTGCTCGTCCCGAACCGGATCATCACCCTCGGCCACGTGACGATCCGCGACCTCGTCGTCGCCCTCAACGCCGGCTTCGTCCGCTACATGATCGACCGGGTCTGCGATCCGGCTGCCGGCGTCTACACGATGGTCGTCGCCTGCTGGCAGGACCCGCGGGCGGCCGCCGAGCTGATCGACGAGGTCGGCGGCGACCCCAGCATCGCCGGCGTCTGCATGATGACCGCGGGCGCCAACCCGCCGCTCGGCGACCCCGCCTACGATCCGATCTATGCGGCGGCCGAACGCAACGACCTGCCGATGGTCTTCCACAGCGCGCCCGGGCTGAACCACGTCGAGGGCGCCGACTACGCGTCCTTCCAGCGCCTGATCGAGTCGCACTCGGTCGGCTTCGCGATCAGCAACCTGATCCAGACCACCAGCATGATCCTGCAGGGGATCCCGGAGCGCTTCCCGAACCTCAAGTTCGTCTTCCAGGAGAGCGGCCTCTTCTGGGTGCCGATGGTGCAGTACCGGCTCGACGAGTACGTGATGAAGCGCCGCTCCGAGGCGCCGCTGCTGAAGCGGCTCCCCAGCGAGTACATCCGCGACCAGTTCTACTTCGGCACCCAGCCGATCGAGGTGCCGAAGGACCAGCACCACCTGGAGACGGTGTTCGAGGCGGCCGACGGCTACCGGCACTTCATCTTCTGCAGCGACTACCCGCACTTCGACTACGACGACCCCTCGGCGATCCTGCGGCTGGGCTTCCTCAGTCGCGAGCAAAAGGCCGACGTCCTCGCCGGCAACGCCCTGCGGGTCTTCCAGCTACGCAAGAAAGGGGGGACCCAGCCGTGGGAGAGCATTGGGTCGGACGGGTCGACGAGCTCCCCGTCGACCGCGGCCACGTCGTCGAGCTGAACGGCCGCCGGATCGGCCTCTTCCGGGTCGGCGACGAGGTCCACGCGATCCTCGGGACCTGCCCGCACCAGGGCGGGCCGGTCGGCGAAGGCGGGATCTTCCCGACCGTCGAAGGCGAGATCGTCGACGGTCGCCTGCGCGAGTCGCTGAACCACGACCGGCCGGTCGTCAACTGCCCCTGGCACGGCTGGGAGTTCGACCTGGCGACCGGCGTCTGCCCGGTCGACCCGACGAAGCGGCTGCGGCGCTACGAGACGATCGTCCGCGACGGCGAGGTCGCGGTCGTGATGCCGGATCGGGACGGCGGCCGGTGAGCGCGCCCCGCCCGCCCGCGCCTCCGGCCCGCGAGGACGTCCCGGCGGCCGACCGCGCCGACTTCGACTTGGTCTTCGAGCGCTGCGCGGAGAAGTTCGGCGGCTTCACCCCCTACCACGGCGCGATCGTCAACAGCCCGCCGTTCGGCGCCGCCCTGAACGCGCTCGGCCGCCTCGCCCGCACCGCTGGCGAGCGCGAGGGGACCTACACCCACGCCGAGCGTGAGTTCGTCGACCAGGTCCTCTCGGCCGACTTCGGGACCAACGTCCTGCAGCGCATCCACCTCCCCGACGCGGTCGCCACCGGCGTCCGCCCGGAGGCGATCCGCGCCCTGCGCGAGGGCCGCGAGGAGGAGCTGGACGAGGACGAGCGCTTCCTCGCCACCTACATCCGGGCGGTCGTCCGCGGCGCGGTCGACGACGCCGGCTACGCCGCCTTGGTCGAGCGGATGGGCCCGCGCGGGGCGGTCGAGTACACGATCTTCATCGGCTTCCTGCTGATGACGATCCGGCTCTGGCAGGCGTTCGGGATGGAGGACCCCTCGCAGGCCGAGGTCGGCGCGATGCTCGACGCCCTGCAGAGCGGCGCCACCGCCCCGCCGGACTTCCGCGCGCGGATCGGCTGAGCGTGAGCGGGCCCCGCTTCGAAGCGCTTGCCGGCGACCTCGCCTTCCCCGAGGGCCTCGCCTGGTCGGCGCCGGAGAGCTGCCTCTACTTCACCAGTGTCCAGGGCGGCGGCCTCCACCGCCTCGCCTGGGGCGGCGGCGCCCCGGAGCTGGTCGCCCAGCTCGACGGCGGCGCCAACAACTGCGCGCTCGACGCCGCCGGTCGCGTCCTCGTCACCCGCAACGGCGGCATCGACGCGCGGCTCGGGCCGATGGCGCGCCTGGAGAGCGGCAGGCCGCTGCCGCCGACCCGGCCCGCGCCTCCGGGCCTGGTCGCGGTCGCCGCCGACGGGGCGGTCGAGGCGCTGGTCGAGGGGCCGCTGAACGCGCCGAACGACCTCGCCGTCGGCCCCGACGGGGCGCTCTACCTCACCGATCCCGGCGACCCCTTCCTCGAGCGGCCGCCGGAGCCGCGGGTGATGCGCCTCGGCGGCGACGGCGAGCTGACGGTCTTCGCCGCTGGGTTCCGTTACTGCAACGGGATCGCCGCCGACGACGAGGCGCTCCTCGTCACCGAGCGCGGCGGCGCCCTCCGGCTGCCGCTCGACGGTGGCTGCGAGGAGGCGATCGGGCCGGAGGCGGTCCCGACGCCGGACGGTATCGCGCTCGACGAGGAGGGCCGGCTGTACGTCGCAGGCGGCTTCGAGGGCCGGGTCCACATCGTCGACGGTGGCCGCGAGGTCGACTTCCTCGAAGCCCCCGCGCCGGTCGCGCGGATCACCAACTGCTGCTTCGGCGGCCCCGATCGGCGCTCGCTCTTCGTCACCGACGCCGCCGGCTGGTCGCTCGGCGTCTGGCACGGGATGCCCGTCCCCGGGCGCGAACCGCCCGCCTGGGAGGGGCGCCGATGAGGGCCGAGGAGATCGCCGAGCGCGCGGCCCGGCGCACCGGCCTCGCCGACTTCGGCTCCGACTCCTGGCGCGAGGGGCTGGAGATCCTGCTGCGCTCGAACGCCGCGGCGCCGCCGCCGCCGGAGTTGCTCGAGCGCGTGCACGGCATGTACGTCGACGCGCTCGCCAACCGGCTGCGGGTGGTCGACCACCGCCGCGCCCATCCGGCGGTGGCGGCGGAGCGGGTCGAGCGGCCCCTGTTCCAGATGGGGATGCCGCGCTCGGGCACCTCGCTGACCAGCTATCTGCTCGACCGCGATCCGGCCCGCCGTTCGCTGCTTCTCTGGGAGGCCTGGGACTCGGCGCCGCCCGCGACGCCCGCCACCCACCGCACCGACCCCCGCTGCCTGGCGCTGCTGGAGCGCCAGCGGGCGGAGCTGGCGGCCTCCCCCGACCGGGTCCGCCCGCACGTCGAGTTCGCCGACGGGCCGACCGAGTGCATCCGCCTCCACGGGCAGGACTTCAAAGCGCTGATGTGGGAGCTCTACATGCCGGTGCGGGAGTACTCGCGCTGGGTGATGAGCGCCGACATGACCAGCGCCTACGAGTACCAGCGCGACGTGATGCAGGTGCTGCAGTCGGGCGTCCCCGGCGAGTGGTCGCTGAAGATGCCCTCGCACGCGCTCCACATCGAGGCGCTGCTGCGGGTTTTCCCCGACGCCCGCTTCGTCGTCCTCCACCGCGACCCCTACCGGGCGCTCGGCTCGCTGTTCAGCAAGAAGTCGCTCGAATGGGAGCGGCTGACCGGGGACGGCAGCGTCGCCTGGCTGCGCGAGCACTACATTGAGCAGCTGGCCGAGACCGCGCAGCGGCCGATGCGGCTGCGCGAGCGGATCGGCGACGCGGCCTTCTACGACCTCCGTTACGCCGACCTGGTACGCGATCCGATCGCGGCGATGCGCGACCTCTACGCTTGGGCCGGGGACGAGTTCAGCGCCGCGGTCGAGGCGCGGATGCGGGCCTGGCTGGAGCAGAACCCGCAGGGCCGCTTTGGTAAGCATCAGTACGACCTCGAGCAGTTCGGGCTCACCGTGGCGGACCTGGAGCCGCACTTCGGTGAGTACGTCGAGACCTACGCGATCGAGGCCGAGGGCTGAGCCGGTGACCAACGTCTACGACACCGAGGTCCGCCACCGGATGGTCGCCGCGACCGCCTGGCTGCCCTCGCGGGCGGCCGAGCCGGTCAACGACCACATCTGGATGTCGCGCAGCAACTCCTACCCCTACCTGGTCACTGCCGACGACGGCGACCTGCTCGTCAACACCGGGCACCGCTACCAGGGCCCGCGCCACCGCGAGCGCTTCGAGGCGGCGATCGGGCGGCCGCTCGACCTGCGGGCGATCGTCTTCACCCAGAGCCACCCGGACCACATCGGCGGCCTCCATGCCTTCGCCGGCGACGGGGTCGAGACGATCGCCCAGCGGCGGCTGCCGATCACCCTGGCCGAGCGCCGCTCGGTCGCTGCCTACGTCCACTCGCGGCCGACCGACCCGCTGTTCGCCCGCCGCCGGGTCGCGGGCGAGCCGGCGGAAGAGGGGACGAAGGACAAATGGAACCAGCCGCCGCAGGAGGTGAGCACCTGCGTCGACGACCGCCTCGCCTTCGTGGTCGGCGGGCGCCGCTACGAAGCGCTCGCGGTGCCCGGCGGCGAGTCGCTCGACGGCCTCGCGCTCTGGCTGGCGGAGGAGCGGACGGTCTGGATCGGCAACCTGATGGGCGCTCTCTGGGGCGCCCTGCCGCACCTCTCGACGATCCGCGGCGACCGGCCGCGGAGCGCGATGCTCTTCGTCCGCTCGGTCGAACGGGTGCTGGCGCTGGAGCCGGAGCTGCTGCTGACCGGCCACGACGAGCCGATCCGCGGCGCCGAGCGGATCCAGGTCGAGGTCGGCAAGGTGGTCGACGCGGTCCGCTTCATCCACGACGAGACGTTGGCCGGGATGCGCGCCGGGAAGTCGCTCTGGGAGTTGATGGAGGAGGTGCGGCTGCCGCCCGAGCTGGAGCCGGCGAGCGGCCGCGGGCCGGTCTCCTGGGCGGTGCGCGCGGTCTGGGAGGAGCACGTCGGCTGGTTCCGGGCGGAATCGCTGACCGAGCTGTTCCCGGTTCCGCAGCGGGCGGTCTGGCCGGAGTTGGTCGAGCTGGCTGGCGGCGCGGCGACGCTGGTCGACCGGGCGCGGACCCACCTCGCGGCGGGCGAGCCGCTGGAGGCGCTCCACCTGCTCGACCTCGTCGGCGGGGTCGCCCCGGACGACGCCGGCGCCCGGGCGGTGCGGATCGCGGTGCTGGAGGAGCTGCGCCGGCGGGAGGGCGACGATCACTACGACCTGGCGCGGCTGCTGGAGCTCGAACTGGGGCGCGAACGTCAGGCAGCGAGGCCGTAGCGCTCGCGCCGGGTGGTGTCGTCGGCCTCGGCGACCTCGAACAGGGTGCTGGTCCGGGGCAGCGCGAAGTAGGCCCAGGGGCCGCTGATCTCGCGGCCGTCGATCGCGATCTCGAGCCCCGCCGCGGTCAGCTCGGCGATGCTCGCGTTGAGGTCGTAGGTGAGCTTGCCGACGTGGTGGAGGCCGGTGCCGAGCGCCGGGTCCCAGGGCGTCCCCGGCTCCCCTTCGATCAGCTCGATCAGCGGCGGGGTGCCGCTGGAGAAGACGCGTCGCCAGGCCGGCCGCTGGACGACGGCCTGCCAGCTGACGCCGGGCACGCCGCCGAACTCGGCCATCGCCGCCTCGAGGTCGGCGACCACGTAGCCGACGTGGAAGAAGGGGGCGGCGGTGAGGGCGGCGGCGCTCATCCGGGCAGCCTGATCGAGAGCCCGCCGTCGATCGTGATCAGGTCGCCGGTGTGGTAAGCGGCGGCGTCACTGAGCAGGTAGACGACGATCCCGGCGCAGTCGGCGGGGGTGCCGTAGCGGGGGATCGGGATCACCATCGTGCGGTGCTCTTCGCCCGCCTTCTCGGCCGGCGAGGTGCCGCCGAGGTTGGTGGCGATCCGGCCCGGCAGCACCATGTTGGCGCGGATGCCGCGGGCGCCGTGTTCGACCGCGAGCGAGCGGGTCAGCGCCGCGAGGCCGCCCTTCGCCGCCGCGTAGTGGCCGATCGCGGGCACGCCCTGGTCGACCGAGAGGCTGCCGCAGGCGATCAGCGAGCCGCCCGGGTCGCCGGCGTCGGCGCGGGCGAGCATGTGGCGGACCGCCTCGCGGAAGGTGTAGTAGGCGCCGTTCAGGTTGATCTCCAGGACCTCGCGCCAGCGCTCCGAGTCGAGCTCGGCGAAGGGGGTGGGGCGGTTGATGCCAGCGTTGGCGATGACGCCGTCGAGCCGCCCGAGCCGCTCGATCGCGGCCGCGGTGGCCTCGACCACCTGGGCCTCCTCGCTGACGTCGACCGTCTGGTGGAGGACGCGGTTGCGGTACGCCTTGAGTTGCGTCGCCGCCTCCCGGTTGGTCTCCGGGCGCCGTCCCCAGATGACGACGTCGGCACCGGCGGCCGCCGCTGCCTCGGCCCAGGCGAGGCCGAGGCCGCTGTTGGCGCCGGTGACGAGCACCACCTTGCCGCTGAGGTCGAACGGGTTGGCGACGGGCATCGGCAGAACCCTAGCGGCCGTCCCTTGACAAATCAAACCAACCGTTTGCTAGATTTATCAACCAACTGGTAGATTGATACCAGGTATCTCGGGAAGAGGAGGAGAGAACGTGCAAAGTCAATCCGGCAAGAGGTTTGCCGCCTTGGCGGCATTGGCGGTTCTGCTGAGCGCCTTGGTCGTCGCCGGTTGCGGCGGCGGCTCGAGCACCACCAGCGGTGGGGGCTCGGAAACCGGCAGCGCGGAAGGCGGCGCTGGCTCCGAAGGCGGCGGTGGGTCGGGTGAACCGGTCAACGTCACCGCGATCTTCGACGAGACCGGCATCGCGGCGCTGGCCGGCAAGCCCGGCGTGGAAGGCATCGAACTCGGGGTCGAAGAACTGGAGGCCGAAGGCAAGCAGGTCAACCTGACCGTCCAGGACACCGGCTCCAACCAGACCCAGGCGGTGAACCTCCTGAGCAAGGCGGCGAGCTCCGATGCCGACGTCGTCCTGTTCGGCTCGATCAGCGCCGAGGCACTCGCCATGGCCCCGATCGCCCAGGGCAAAGGGGTCCCGTTCGTGGTCCAGCAGAGCGGTACCAAAGGCGTCGTCGAACAGGGTGAATACGTCTTCCGCACCACCACCCCGCAGGAGCTGTTCTTCCCTTCGCTGATGGAATACCTGAAAGAACAAGGGGTGAAGAGCTACAGCGCGGTGGTCGCCACCGACAGCGCCACGATCGCCGAACTCGCCGAATCGGTGATCCCGCCGCTGGCCGAAGAAGACGGGATCGAAAAGCTCGGCGAAAGCACCGTCACCACCGAACAGACGAACTTCAACAGCGTCGCCAGCCAGGTGGTGGAAGAAAACCCCGACTCGCTGTTCCTCGGCGTCTCGATCGCCCAGGCGGCGCCCGCCATCTCGGCGCTGCGGCGGGCTGGCTACGAAGGCCTGATCTTCGCCTCCGGCGCGTTCGCGGGCGGCGGGCTGGTGCCGCTCGGCAAGGAAGCCAACGACCTGATCTGGCCGGAATGGTTCACCGCGCAGACGAAGCTGCCGGAAGGCAAGCGGTTCGTCGCCGCCTACGAAAAGAAGTACGGTGAAACGCCGGTCACCTTCGCCGGTGAGGGTTGGGACATGACCCGCCTGATCGGCGCCGCGATGGACGAACTGGAAGGTGAAGTCAACCGCGAATCGATGGACCAGGCGCTGATCAAAGCGACCGAAAAAGGGTTCAACGCGTCGCAGGGGCAGCCGCTCCGCTTCGAAGAACGCGACGCGCGCGGCTCCGGCTTCATCCTGAAAGCCGAAAACGGCAAGTTCACCGTCGTCAGCGAACCGAAGCCCGGGGAATAGGAACACCTCCCAGAGAGGGACGGGGCGATGGCTCAGCAGCTGCTCAACGCGATCACGCTGGGGTCGATCTACATGCTGTTCGCGATCGGCCTGTCCCTCTCCTGGGGTGTCCTCGACATCCTCAACCTCGCCCACGGGGCGATCCTGATGTTCGGGGCGCTCGCCGTCTACCTGCTCGCCAAGCACATCGGCGGCGTCCCCTTCGCCATCCTGTTGCCGGTGGCCATGGTCCTCTGCGGGCTGGTCGCGGTGCTGCTCGAGCGGATCGCGTTCCGGCCGATCCGCCGGCGCGTGGTCGACGTGCACGCGCGCGAGCTGGCGATGCTGATTGCCAGCGTCGGCGCCGGGGCGACCATCGTCGCGATCGCCGAACGCTCGACCAACAACCAGCTGGCCTCGATCGGGCCGGAAGTCTTCAACGTCACCAGCACCACGATCTTCGGCCTGCACACCACCAACATCAGCCTGATCATCATCGTCCTCGCCGTGGTGTTGACCGGGGCGCTCGCCGCCTTCGTCAAATACACGCGGTACGGGCGGGCGCTGCGGGCGCTGGCGGTGGATCCCTACATGTGTGGGTTGATGGGGATCTCGGCCGACCGGATGACGGCGCTGACGATGTTCGTCAGCGGCGCGATCGCGGGCGGCGCCGGCGTGCTGCTGGCGATCGAACAGGGTGGGTTCGAAGCCAACATGGGTGAAAGCCTGATGCTGAAGGCGTTCGCGGTGATCATCCTCGGCGGCGTCGGCAGCATCGCCGGGGCGGCCTTCGGCGCCTTCCTCCTGGCGATCGTGGAGACGGCGATGGTCGTCTACGTCGACGGCAGCCTCCAGAACGGCGTCGCCTTCGTGCTCATCTTCCTGATCCTGATCGTGCGACCGCAGGGTATCTTCGCCCGCCGGGGCTGGCAGCGCGCATGAGTTCCTGGCTGACCGAAAACGAATCGCTGATCCAGAGCGCCCTGGTGCTGGCGATCTTCGGCTACTCGCTGCAGGTGGCGATGCGTGCCGGCGTCTTCTCGCTGGCGGGGGCGGGGTTCTACGCGGTCGGCGGTTACGGCGCTGGCGCCCTCACCCTGAAACACGGCTGGGCGCCGTTGCCGGCGCTCCTGGCCGCGATCCTCGCCGCCGGGGTCGTCGGCCTCGTCCTCTCGTTGATCCTCGGTCGCCTCCGCAGCCTCTACCTGGCGATGGCGACGGTCGCCTTCGACCTCCTGATCCAGGTCGCGGCGACGCAGTGGAAAGAGGAGACCGGCGGGCCGCTCGGCCTCTACGGCGTGCCGGTGGCGGTGACCACCACCAGCCTGATCGTCGCCGTCGCGATCGCCTCGGCGCTGCTGGTCTGGCGCGAGCACGGCGCCAGCCGGCGGACGCTCGAGGCGCTGCGGCTCGACGAGGAAGTGGCGCCGGTGCTCGGCATCGACGTCCGCCGGCGTCGCCATCAGGCCTTCGTCCTCAGCTCGATGCTGGGGGCTCTGGCGGGCGGGCTCAATGTGATGCTCTTCACCACGATCACCCCGCACGAGGTCGGCTTCAACCTGATCGTCAGCGGCCTCACGATCATCGTCATCGGCGGCATCTCCTCCTGGGTCGGGGCCCTGGTCGGCGCCTTCATCGTCACCTGGCTGCCGGAACTGCTCGCCTTCTCCGGCTCCTGGCGGCCGGTGATCCAGGGGCTGATCATCGTCTTCGCGGTCGTCTGGTTCAACGACGGCCTGGTCGGGGTCGCTCGCCGCGGCTGGCGCTGGCTGCGAGAGCACCGTCCCCGGGCCCGGTCGGTCGTCTCGGAGTCGGTCCCGTGAGCGATCTGCTCGAGCTGGAGGACGTGAAGATCCACTTCGGCGGGGTCAAGGCCGTCGACGGCGTCTCGCTGGCGCTGCGGCCCGGCCTTCTCTACGGCCTGGTCGGTCCCAACGGCTCCGGCAAGACGACGCTGGTCAACGGCATCTCGCGGACCGCGCGGCTCAGCAGCGGCACCGTCCGCTTCGCCGGCGAGGACGTGACGACGGCGCGCCCGCACCAGCTCAGCCGGGCCGGGATCAGCCGCACCTTCCAGGCGATCCGGCTGCTGCCGTCGCTGACGGTCCGCGAGAACGTGATGCTCGGCGCCGACAACCTCGTCGCCCGCAAGGCGTCGTCGTGGCGCCACGCGCTGCGGCGCGAGCGGGTGGCCGCCGCGGCCGCCGACGGCGCGCTGGAGCGGCTTGGCCTCGGCGAGCTCGGCGATCGGATTCCCGGCAGCCTCTCCTACGGGACCCAGCGCCGGGTCGAGATCGCCCGCTCGCTGGCCGGCGAGCCGCGGCTCTTGCTGCTCGACGAGCCGGTCGCCGGGATGAGCCGCTCCGAGCGCGAGGAGATCGGCGAGATCGTCCGCAAGCTGCGCGAGGAAGGGCTGACCCAGCTGCTGATCGAGCACGACCTGCGGATGATCCAGGAGCTCAGCGACCACATGTTCGTGATGAACTTTGGTCGCCTCGTCGCCGCCGGGCCGCCGCGCGCCACCGCCGAGCTGCCGGTCGTCCAGGAGGCGTACCTGGGGAGGCGCCGTGTCAATGCTTGAGGTCCGCGAACTGGCCGTCCGCTACGGCCTCTTCACGGCGGTCCACGGCATCGACCTGGTGGTCGACAAAGGCGAGGTGGTCGTCGTCCTCGGCGCCAACGGGGCGGGCAAGACCTCGGCGCTGAACGCGATCAGCGGCGCGGTGCCCGCGGCGGCGGGCTCGAGCGTCAGCTTCGACGGCACCGACATTACCAAGGCTCCCGCCCACCGGATCGTCGGCCACGGTCTCGTCCAGGTCCCCGAGGGCCGCCGGGTGATCGGCCCGCTGACGGTCGAGGAGAACCTGCTGCTTGGGGCCTACCGGCTGCGCTCCAAGGCCCGCCGCGCGGAGCTGCTGGAGAGGGCCTACGAGATGTTCCCGATCCTCGCCGAGCGCCGCGCCTCGGCGGCCGGCCTCCTCAGCGGCGGCGAGCAGCAGATGCTCGCCTTCGGCCGGGCGCTGATGTCCGAGCCGCGGATGCTCCTCCTCGACGAGCCCTCGATGGGCCTGGCCCCGATCATGATCGACCAGGTCATGGCGGCGGTCGGCCAGATCGCCGCCCGCGGCTTCTCGATCCTGATGGTCGAGCAAAACGCCAGCGCCGCCTTCGCGATCGCCACCCGCGGCTACGTCCTCTCCCAAGGCGAAGTAGTCCTGGAGGGCCCGTCCGAGAAGCTGATCGACGACCCACTGGTGACGGAAGCCTTCCTGGGGTTAGACGCGGCGGGGGCGCGGTCGTCCTGAGGCTGGGGGCCTGGGCCCGTGCGAGGCACGGACAAGGGGCACGGCCCTCTCGTGGCGGCCCGGGCAGGCTGTGGCCGCCACGAGAGGGCCGGGCCTGTGAGGAGAGGGGGAGGGACCGTACCGGGAGGGTCACGGGAGCGCCACGGCAGACGGACGGACCCGTCACCGATGCGTGACCCCGTGACGAGGACGCCGAGAACCCCACGCGCCCCGGAGGTGAGTTCGCAGTTAGCGACAACATGTGTCGCTAACTGCGAACTCACCTCCGGGGCAGGGGCCCTGTGGGGCCTCAGGGGCCTGGAGGTGTGACCTCCCCGGCGTCTTCGTGACGAACCCTTGACGTCTTCCCACGCGAAGCCTCGCGTCCTGGGCGCCTCATGGGGGTCACACAGCCTGCCAGGACCCCCATGAGGCGCCCAGGACGCCCGGGAGCACCTCGGACGGCCGCAAGCCCCCCGAGCCCCCGCCCGTCCCCCTACCGCCGCGCCGCAGCCCGGTCGATCAGGAGGGGCTCGCCGTCCAGCGAAGTGCGTTGGGACCAGAGGCGGGTGGCGTGGCGCATGCGGAAGCGCCAGCCTTCGGGGGTGCGCTCGAGATCGTCGACGTAACGGACGCCGAGGGTCTCGAGGATGCCGTCGGTGCCGGTCACGTGGTAGGCGATGCAGTAGGTGGTGGCGGTGGCGCGGTCGCCGTCGGGGCGGACGAGCTGGGTGGTGACGTTGTGCAGGGTGGCGGCGTAGAGCTCGTCCATCAGGGTCGCGATCAGGCCGACGCCGTCCGGGCCGGGACCCTCGAAGGTGCCCATCGGCGCCTCGTCGCCGAGGCCGTAGACCGCCATCCCCCCGTCGGGGACGAAGAGGCGGGGGAAGGCCTCGAGGTCGACCTCGTCCATGGCCACGGCGTAGGCCTCGGCCAGCCCGCGGATCTCCTCCTCGTCGGTCCTCATCGCGGCGTCGATCATATCAATGACAACCAACCGGTTGATCGAATTCCGGTAGCATCGCGGCATGGATTTCGAGTTGAGCGACGAGCAGCGGCTGTTCCGCGACACGGTGCGCGAATGGGTCGACTGCGAGGCCCCGAAGGAGTACGCGCGAGAGATCGAGAAACACGAGCACGAGTACCCCTTCGAGCTCTGGCGGAAGATCGCCGACGCGGGCTTCCACGGGATCTCGGTGCCGGAGGAGTACGGCGGACAGGGCGGCGATGTCTTCATGCAGATGCTGCTGGCTCGCGGCCTCTCGCGCTCGCTCGCCGGGCTCACCTGGGTCTGGGGCCTGACCTCCTTCGCGGGCTCGAAGTCGGTCGGGCTCTACGGCTCCGACGCGCAGAAGCAACAGCTGCTGCCGAAGATCGCCGCCGGCGAGGCCCGTTTCTCGATCGGCTTCACCGAGCCCGACGGCGGCACCGACCTGCTCGGCGCGATGCGCACCCACGCCGTCCGCGGCGACGGCGGCTGGGTCGTCAACGGCAGCAAGACCTGGTGCTCCTCGGCCCACGTCGCCGACTACATCCTGCTGCTGGCGCGGACCGAGAAAGACGTCGCCAAGCGCCACCACGGCCTCACCCTCTTTCTCGTCCCCGGCAAGGCCGAGGGCATCTCGGTGAACGAGATCCCGAAGCTCGGCATGCGGGCGCTCGGCTCCTGCGAAGTCGGGCTCGACGACGTCTTCGTCCCCGACGACCTCGTCCTCGGCGAGCCCGGCAATGCCTGGCGCATGCTGCTGCCGACGTTGAACAACGAGCGGATCATGCTGGCGGCGCTCTGCGTCGGGATTCTCGACGGGGTGCTGGAGGACGTCCTTGCCTACGTCAAGGAGCGGCGCGCGTTCGGCCGCCCGATCGGCGAGTTCCAGGTGATCCAGCACTACATCGCCGACATCTCGATGTGGCGGCGGCAGTCGGAGCTGCTCGTCTACGAGGCGGCGACCCGGCTCGGCGCCGGCGAGGACACCTTCATGCAGTCGAACGTCGCCAAGGTCCAGGCCTCCGAGTACGCGGTCCGCGCCGCTGACCTCGGCATCCAGATCCTCGGCGGCATGGGCTACTCGGCGGAGACCGACGCCCAGCGCTACTGGCGCGACGCCCGCCTCTTCCGGATTGGCCCGGTGACCAACGAGATGGCCCGCAACTCGATCGCCGAGCTGCTCGGCCTCGGTCGCTCCTTTTGAGCCCCGCGGAGTCCCCGCTCCGCGGCCACGAGCTGCCCGCCGGCGGCTTCCGGGTCGAGCCGGCGGAGGACGGGCGGCTGCGCGAGGTCCTCGGCTCGCCGGCCGGCGCGGGCGAGGCGCATCCGCTCTGGGCCTACATCGCCGCCCAGCGGGGGATCGGCGTGAGCGTCGCCGAGCTCTGCGCGCTGGCCGAGTTCGATGTCGCGGACGGGCCGCTGCTGGGCTCGGTGGAGATCGAGCTCGCGGGGCCGATCGGCGCCGGCGAGGAGCTGTGGGTCGAGGGCGAGATCGTCGACCTGGTGCGCAAGGAGGGCCGCAGCGGGCGCTTCGACCTGCTCGTCTTCGAGGAGCGCCTGCGCGACCGCGAGGGCCGCGTCGTCAGCCGTTGTCGCAACACCTTCGTCCTCCCGCGCCGGGAGGAGTCGTGAGCCTCGCGCCCGGCGCCGCGCTCGGGCCGCACCTGGTCGCGCGGGTCGAGCCGGGGAAGATCGCGACGCTGGCGATGATCCTCGCCGACCCCAACCCGATCCACCTCGATCCGGCCGCGGCCGCCCGGGCGGGGCTCGGCGACCGGGTGGTCAGCCAGGGCCCGGCCAGCATCGGCTACGCGATCGACATGCTGCTGGCGGCCGTCGCGGGCGCCCGGCTGGTGCGGATCGACGCCCGCCTCACCGCCAACGTCTTCGCCGGGGACGCCGTCCGCGCCGCCGGGGTGGTCGAGGCGGCCGCCGAGGTCGAGGGGGGCACCGAGCTCCGCTGCCGCTATTGGGTCGAGGTCGAGGGCGGCGCCCGCGCGGTCGAGGGGACCGCGGTCCTGCTCAGCCCGGCGTCGAGCTGAGCCGCGGCGCATCGGTGATCCCCGCCGCGGCGAGCTCGGCGGCGATCCGTTCGCGCAGCACGAACTTCTGGATCTTCGTCCCGGACATCGGCCACTCGTCGACGCGGCGGACGTAGCGCGGCACCTTGAAGCCCGCGATCTGCCCACGGCAGAACTCGACGATCTCGCGCTCGACCACCGCGGCGCCCGGTTTCGGCTGGATGAAGACGGCCGGGACCTCGCCATAACGGGCGTCGGGCGCCGCCACGACCTGGGCGATGTCGACCGCCGGGTGGCCGCAGATGAAGTCCTCGACTTCGATCGCCGAGACGTTCTCGCCGCCCACCTTCAGCATGTCCTTGAGCCGCCCGGCGTAGGTGAGGTAGCCGTCCGCGTCGACCGCGGCGAGGTCGCCCGAGTAGAACCACCCCTCGGCGTCGGTGACGCTCGCGGTCAGCTCCGGCTCCTTGTAGTAGCGGTCGAAGCGGGAGTAGCCGCGGAAGGCGAGCTCGCCGACGGTTCCGGCGGGCAGCTCGGCGCGGCTCTCGGGGTCGACGATCTTCAGCTCGATCCCCGGCAGCGCCCGGCCGAGCGTGTGCATCCGCGTCTCGTAGGAGTCCTCCGGCCCGGTCAGGGTGAGGTTGCTGGAGCACTCGGTCGCCCCGTACGAGCAGACCTCGACCGCGTCCGGCATCTTCTCCTGCATGTAGATGAGGCGCTCGGGCGTGGCGATGTTCTGCACCAGGCGCAGCGCCGAGAGGTCGGCGGCGGCGAGCCGGGCGTGGTTGAGGATGCCGAGCCAGATCGTCTCGAAGGCTGGGTAGGCGACCGTGCAGCGCTCGCGCTCGAGCTGGGCGAGGGCGACGTCGGCGTCGAAGTGCCCGGAGTGGACGTAGGCGCAGCGGGCGCTGAAGCAGCTCAGCATCGGCACGATCCCGCCGATGTGGAAGAGCGGGAGGGGGTCCCAGTAACGGTCCTCGGGGCCGAGCGAGAAGCGGCTGCGGGCGACGTTGCCGGCATGGCGGACGACCGCCTCGTGGCTCAGCACGCAGCCCTTCGGCAGCGCCGTCGTCCCCGACGTGTACATGAGCAGCGCGGGGTCACGGACGCGGACCCGCTCCTGGAGGAGCGCGACGTCCGCTGCGGGCACGGCCTCGCCGGCGGCTTCGAAGGCGGCGCGGTCGATTGTGCCCGGGCTCGTGCCGCCGAGGTCGACGACCGTCCGCAGGAGCGGCGCCGCGTCGCCGTCGGCGAGCACCTCCGCCAGCATCGCCGGGTAGTCGGTGGAGGCGACCGGTCCGGCCGCGGTGAGGAGCACGACGATGTCGGCGTGGGCGATCACCCCGCGCAGCTCGCTCGTCTTGTAGCGGCCGTTGATCGGCACCGCGACGGCCCCCAGCTTGGCGATCGCGACCAGGGCGACGGCGAAGTCGAGGCAGTTCGGCATCAGGATCCCGACCTTCTCGCCGGCGCGGACGCCGAGCCCCAGCAGGTTGCGCGCCCAGCGCTCGGTAGCCGCCGCCAGCTGCGGGTAGGTGATGCGCTCGCGCGGGAACACGACCGCATCGCCGTCGCTCGCGGCGGCGGCTCGATCGACCAGGTCGCCGACCGTGGTCACCTCGATCCAGGTCCGTGCGGAAGCCATTTCCTCGTGGGTAAGATTATCAATCAACCAATTGGTAGTTAACGAGGCGAGACCGACGGGGAGGTACGGATGGAGGGACCGGACGAGGCGGCGCCCACGGTGGCGGTGATCACCGGCGGTGGCGGCGGGATGGGCCGGGCCTGCGCGCGGCGGCTCGCGGGCGGGTCCTCGCTGCTCCTCGCCGACGCCTCGGAGCGGAATCTGGCCGAGGCGCTGGCGGAGCTCGAGGCGGACGGGATCGAGGCCGCGGGCATCGTCTGTGATGTCGCCGACCCGACCGCGGTTGCGGCCCTCGCCGAGCGCGCCGCCGGGCCCGGGACGCTGGGCCCGCTCGTCCACATCGCCGGCCTCTCCAGCACGATGGCGGAGCCGCCCCGGATCCTCACGGTCAACCTGACCGGCACGGCGCTCGTCCTCGACGCCTTCCTGCCGCTCGCGGGGCCAGGCTCGGTCGCGCTCTGCATCGCCTCGATGGCGGGCCACCGCAGCGGTCCCGAGGCCTACGACGAGCTGCTGCTGGAGCCCCGCGCGCCCGACTTCCTCTCCCGGCTCGAAGCGGCGGTCGTGCTCGACGGCGGCAAGGCCTACGACCTCTCGAAGCGCGGCGTGATCGTCCAGGTGGAGCGACGGGCCGAGGCCTGGGCGCGCCGCGGCGCCCGCATCCTCTCCCTCTCCCCGGGCCTGATCGCGACCCCGATGGGCGACCGTGCCGTGAGCGGCCGCGGCCGCCACCTCGCCGACCTCGCACCCCTGCGCCGCCTGGGCACCGCCGACGAGATCGCCGCCGTGGTCGCCTTCGTCTGCTCCCCCGCCGCCTCCTACATGACCGGCACCGACCTCCGCGTCGACGGTGGCGTGATCGCCGCCATGCACCACAACGCCGCCGAAGAGCTGGCGCGAGACTGGAACGGCTGGGGGGCAGCTGGTTGTTGATGGGCTCCGGCCCGGGCGGCCGTCCCGAGGTGCGTCCTGGGCGGAGGTCACAGGTCGTGACGAGGACGCCGGGAACGTCATGCCTCCCGGCCCTCGGAGGGCCTGTCCCGAGGGTCTGGATCACGCTGCAGCGCTTAGTGTCGCCATAGCGACCACAAAAGCTGCAGCGCGAACTCGACGTCTGGGGAAGACGGACGGAAGCGTAACGTTCCCTTCACATCTCCCCGCAGACCCGGCCCTCCCGGCCACGGCCACAGCCTGCCCGGGCCGTGGACGGGAGGGCCCCGTCCTTTGTACGTCCCTTACAGTTATTCCTTATGGCGCCCAGGGCGCCATAAGGAGCAGCTAACGGGGGCCGACGCCAGGCGCCGGGCGCAGCAGCGTCGGTGGCACGGCTCCCGCGTCGGTGACGCCGCAGAAGGCCATCGTCACGTCGAGTTCCTCGCGCAGGATTCCGAGGACGTCGAGGATGCCTTGCTCGCCGTCGAGCGCCAGGCCCCAGATCTGGGCGCGGCCGATGAAGACGGCGCGGGCGCCGAGGGCGAGGCACTTGAGGACGTCGACGCCGGTGCGGACGCCGCCGTCGAGGAAGACCTCGACCTCGCCCGCCTCGGCGACGACCTCGGGCAGGGAGTCGACCGTCGCCGGGGCGTCCTTGAGGGCGAAGCCGCCGTGGTTGGAGACGACGATGCCGGCGACGCCGTGTTCGCGCGCCAGTCGGGCGTCCTCGCCGGTCTGGATCCCCTTCAGCAGAAGCGGCAGGTCGGTCCGCTCGCGGATCCACTCGAGGTCGCGCCAGGTCAGCGAGTCCTCGCAAGTCTCGTTGAAGTTCGACTGGGTCGGCAGTTCGGCACCGGGGATCTCCGCCTCCATGCCGCGGAAGTTGCGCAGCAGCCGGTCTGGCTCCAGCGCCTGCGAGAGGCGCCCCTCATCGGCCAGGTTCCACTCGTACCGCACGTCGCGCTCGCGCGAGCGGGTCCCCGGCATGTCGACGGTCAGGACGATGGCGCGGTACCCGGCCTCCTCGGCACGACGGATCAGGCGCTCGGTGACGCGCCGGTCGCGCATGAAGTAGAGCTGGTACCAGAGGGTGCCGGAAGCCGCTGCGGCGACCTCCTCGATCGAGTGGCTGGCGGCGGTGGAGAGGGCCATGATCGTGCCCGCGGCGCCGGCCGCGCGGGCGGTGGCGAGCTCGCCGTCGGGGTGGACCCGCTGCTGGTGGCCGGAGGGGGCGATCATCACCGGCAGCGCGATCGGGAAGCCGAGCGCCGTCGTCGCCAGCCGCCGGGCGGAGACGTCGACCATCACCCGCGGCCGCAGCGAGAGGCGGGCGAAGCCGTCGACGTTGTTGGTGTTCGCCTCCCAGTCGGGGGCGCCGTGGTCGCCGAACAGCGTCCCGTACATCCCCGGCGGGAAGAGCTCCTTCACGCGCTGTTGGTAATCGGCGACGCTGAGCAGCGGGGTGGTTGCCACGCCAGTTATTATAACCACCGTTTGGTCGTTAAATATGACCGCGATGGCGGTGCCCCGAGGCCCGCCGGAAGGGAGAGGTAGATGTCACGGTTGCCGAGCCAGCCGACGCGGGAGCAGGTCCCAGAGTCCGAACGCGAGGCCTTCGACGCGGTGGTCGAGCGCCAGCGCAGCCTCTGGCAGGGAGCGCCGCGCAACTCGGATCTCTACTTCGGCGCCCTCCTCAACAGCCCGGCGATGGCGGGGACGCTCGCCAACCTCGGCAAGTTCATGCGCGAGGGCGGCGTCCGCGGCACCTACTCCGACGCCGACCGGGAGCTGGTCGACGTCGTCTACAGCGTCGACTTCGGCTACAACGCGATCCTCGCCCTGCACATGCCCGACGTGGTCGCGGTCGGCGTCCGCATCGAGGCCGTGGAAGCGCTCTGGCACCGCCGCGAGGAGGAGCTGAACGATGACGAGGCGCTGCTCGTCGCCTTCGTCCGCGCGGTCGTCGCGGGCCAGGTCGACGACGGGCTCTTCGCCCGCATCGTCGCCCACATGGGCGTCCGCGGCGCGGTCGAGTACGCCGCCTTCGCCACCTTCCTCCTCTCCACCTTTCGCCTTTGGCAGGCGCTCGGCGTGCCGGAGCCGAGCGACGCGGAGATCGACGAGCTGATCGCCTCCTACCGCCGCGGCGACGGCCCCGCGGTGGCCGCCGGCGACCGGATCGGCTGACGATGACGGCGTCGACGGGCGGTGCCGAGCGGGTGCTGGAGCTGCCGGTCGCGGTCGAGGTGGTCCGCAACGGGCTCGCCGCGGTCGCCGACGAGATGGCGATCACCGAGGTCCGCACCGCCTACTCGACCGTCGTCCGCGACATGCTCGACTTCTCGACCGCGGTCTGCGATGCCGAGGGACGGGTGCTCTCCCAGGGCCTCACCCTGGCCCTCCAGTTGGGGGCGATCCCGCGCTTCATGCGGGCGTTGCTCGACCAGATCGGCACCGCCGAGCGCGGCGACGTCTGGGTCGCCAACGACCCCTGGCACCTCGGCACCCACCTGCCCGACCTCTTCTTCACCAAGCCCGTCTACCTCGAGGGGGAGGCGGCGCCGATCGCCTACGCGACGATCGTCTCCCACGTGATCGACATCGGCGGCAACTTCCCCGGGGGGATCGCGGTCGAGGCGACCAGCCTCTGGCAGGAGGGGCTGCTGGTGCCGCCGACCCGGATCGTCCGCGCCGGCAAGCGCAACGAGGAGGTCCTGCGCCTGATCGCCGCCAACACCCGCGATCCGGCCAAGGTCCTCGGCGACATCCGCTCGGTCCTGGCGGCGCTGGAGACCGGCGCCGAGCAGGTCCGGGACCTGGCCGCGCGGCTCGGTGCCGCCGACCTCCGCCGCTTCACGGACGAGCTGCTCGACAACACCGAGCGGGCGACCCGGGCGGCGCTGGCGCGGATCCCCGACGGCGTAGGCGAGGCCACCGACCACCTCGACGACGACGGTGTCGGCGGCCCGCCGATCGTCTTCCACTGCCGGGTCGAGAAGCGCGGCGAGCACCTCTCCTTCGACTTCACCGGCACCGGCGAGCAGGTGCCGAGCGCCTACAACACGACCCTCGCCGACGTCGCCTCGGTCGTCACCTTCGCCGCCCGCGCCGCGCTCGGCGAGGACCTCGCGGTCAACGACGGCTTCAACCGCTGCATCGACTTCGAGGTGCCGGAGGGGACGATCGTCAACGCCCGTCCGAAGTCCGCGGTCAACTCGCGCGCCGCTTCGGTCTACCGGCTGACCGACGTCGCCCTGGCCGCCCTCTCGCGGATCGCCGAGCGCGGCCTCCCCGCGAACGACGGCGGGCCGGGCGTCGTCTACCTCTCCGGCGAGGACGCCGAGCGCGGGGTCTGGATCTTCTGCGACTACGTGCAGTCCGGCTGGGGCGCGACCCCGACCCACGACGGCGTCGCCGGCGCCTCGCACCCGATCTCCAACGCCGCCAACGTCCCGGTTGAGGTCGCCGAAGAGGAATACCCGGTGCGGATCGTCGAGTTCGGCCTGCTGCCGGGGACCGCCGGCGCCGGCACCTTCGTCGGCTCGCCCTCGACCACCCGCTGCTACGAGATTCTCGCCGACGGGATCCAGCTGAGCATGCGGCTGGAGCGCAAGCGCTTCGCCCCCCAGGGCCTCGCGGGCGGCGGCGCCGGGGCCGCGGCGACCTGCCAGATCGACCGCGGCGACGGCTGGGAGGACGTGCCGGCGAAGCTGACCACGATCCTCGACCGCGGCGACCGGCTGCGGATCGCCCTCGCCGCGGGCGGGGGCTGGGGACCGCCGGGAGAGCGGAGCGCGGCGGCGCAGGTGCGCGATCGCCGCAACGGGATGGAGCCGCACGACGGCGCGGAGACATCGGCATGAGTGGCCCCGCCTGGCGCGTCGGCGCCGACATCGGCGGCACCTTCACCGACATCATCGCCCTCGCCGAGGATGGCGCGCTGCTGCGGGTGAAGACGCCCTCGACCGTGGACGACTACTCGCGCGGGATCGTCGAGGGGCTGCGCGGGGCGATGTCGGCGGCGGCGCTCGGGGCGACGGCCGGCGTCGTCCACGGCACTACCGTCGCCACCAATGCGATCCTCGAGGAAGAGAGCCGCTCCCTGGCGCTGATCACCACCCGCGGCTTCCGCGACGTGCTCGAGCTGCGGCGCTCGCGGCGCCCGACGCTCTACGACCTGCGCTGGACCCCGCCGCCGGTCCTGGTCGACCGCGGCCTGCGGCTGGAGGTCGACGAGCGGGTGGCGATCGGCGGCGAGACGGTGCGGCCGCTGCGCGAGGAGGACGTCGCCGCCTGCATCGAGCAGATCCGCGGCGCGGGGGTCGAGGCGGTGGCGATCTGCCTGCTGAACAGCTTCGCCGACGCGACCCACGAGGAGCGGGTCGCGGAGCTGGTCGCGGCGGCTCTGCCGGAGGTGAAGCTGACCCGGTCCTCGGCGGTCTCGCCGGAGCCGCGCGAGTTCGAGCGGGCGAGCACCACGGTCGTCAACGCCTTCCTGCTGCCGGTCGTCGACGACTACCTCTCGACCCTGGAGCGCTCGCTGGTCGAGATCGGGATCGAGGCCCCGCTGCGGATCATGCAGTCCGACGGGACCACGGCGATGGGCGGGCCGATCCGCCGCTCGCCGTTCCGGATCATCGAGTCCGGGCCCGCCGCCGGGGTCACCGCTGCCGCCCGCCTCGCCGCCGAGATCGGCCGCGAGGCGGTCGTCACCTTCGACATGGGCGGCACCACGGCGAAGGCCAGCCTGGTCGAGGACGGCCGCGCCAACCTCGCCCAGGAGCTCGAGGTCGGCGACTCCGTCAACCGCGGCGGCGGGCTCATCCGCGGGGCCGGGTACGTCGTCCGCAGCCCCTGCATCGACATCACCGAGATCGGCTCGGGGGGCGGCTCGATCGCCTGGATCGACGACGGCGGCGCGCTCCGCGTCGGCCCCCGCAGCGCCGGCTCCGACCCCGGCCCGGCCTGCTACGGCAAGGGCGGCGAGGAGGCGACGGTGACCGACGCGCACGTGGTCCTCGGTTACCTCAACCCGGACGGCATCGCCGGCGGCACCAAGTCGATCGACCCGGAGCTGGCGGCGGCGGCGATCGGGCGCCTCGGCGAGCGGCTGGAGATGGCGCCGGAGGCGGTCGCCCACGGGATCGTCTCGATCGCCACGGCGACGATGCGGCGGGCGGTCCGCGCCGTCTCGGTCGAGCGTGGGCGCGATCCGCGGGCGCACTCGCTGATGAGCTTCGGAGGCGCCGGCGGCCTGCACGCGGCGGCGCTGGCGCGGGGGATGGAGATGCCGGAGGTGATCGTGCCGATCGTCGCCGGGCTCTTCAGCAGCTTCGGCCTTCTCTTCGCCGACCTCGCGGCGACCCGGATCGCCCCCCACCGCGCCCGCCTTGGGCCGGCGGCTGCGGCGGCGATCGGCGAGCGGGCTCGGGCGCTCGGGGCGGAGGCGGCCGCCGAGCTGCGCCGCCTCCACGGGGCTGAGGCCGAGGGCGTCGATGTCTGGCTCAGCCTGCGTTACGTCGGCCAGGCTTCGACCCTCACCCTGCCCTGGCGCGACGCGGAGGCAGACCCGGTCGCGGCCGCCGTCGCCGCCTTCCACGCCGAGCACCGGCGGGTCTACGGCCAGGCGGCGGAGGAGGAACCGGTGGAGATGACGCTGATCCGCGCCACCGCGGTGCGCCGGCCGCCGCGCCTCACCTTCGCCGAGGTCGCCGAGCGCCACCTCGCCGACGCCGCGCGCCGGCCGCCGTCCAGCCGCCGCATCTACCTCGACCCCGAGCGCGGCTACGAGGAGACCCCGGCGATCGGCCGCGCGGCGCTCCTCGACGGGCCGCGGGAGGGGCCGCTGGCGATCGACGAGGACGAGACGACGATCCTCGTCCCACCCGGCTTCACCGCCTCGCTCGATCCCAGCGGGTCGATCCTCCTCCGCGCGAGCGAGGCCGCGTGAGACGCCCTGTGTCAACCCCCGCCGCTTGGAGCCGTCGCAGGTTGCCGTGAAGAGAGGGGTCGTAGGGCACCCCGTCCTGCCAACAGCGCCAGAGCACCCGCGTCCAGGCCTTGCCCAGGGTGCGGTTGGCGTGCGGGT
>Ga0153956_1000815_pt1 | contig 32045 bp, 27 predicted proteins | sample TSFL040MetaG_FD_104704 | JGI IMG/M metagenome (GOLD analysis project Ga0153956, IMG submission 104704) | Attine ant fungus gardens microbial communities from Florida, USA - TSFL040 MetaG | ecosystem: Host-associated > Fungi > Mycelium > Unclassified | place: USA: Florida, Wekiwa Springs... | reverse complement strand
GCGTCGGTGATGGACGGCAGCGTCAACGGACAGATAAATATCGCGTTCACCAACAGCACACGCTCTAATATCGACGCAAAATTTACCGATGTCGATCTCTCAAAACTTGCCGCGATACAGAGCGGTCGCGTGATGCAGATCGAGGGAAAGACCACCGGCAGCGTCGAGTTTGAGTTTCCCGGCACCAATTTCAGGACGGCAAGCGGCGCCGTAAATGCGACGATCAGAGCCAACGCCGGTACGGCCGAAAGCGGAATGGTGCCTATCAGCGGCCGCATCGATCTCACTGCGGATAACGGACTGTTTCAGATACGTGAGGCAAAGCTCAATACACAGTTGAGCGAGCTTGCGGCGACCGGACGTTTTGACCTTAAAGACAACGGCTCGGAGCTTAATGTCGATCTTGCATCAAAAGATGCGGGCGAGATCGAACAGATCCTGCGCGTTACAGGCATTGCACCTGACGTGGCAAAACAACTCGATGATCTTGAGGTAAAACTCGGCGGCGATCTCGCGTTTCACGGCAGCATCACAGGCAACCTTCTCGATCCGGATATCAACGGCAAAGCGTCGATCGCACAGGTCTCAATGCACGAGCGCCTCATCGGCAGTGTTTCGTCGGATGTGATCGTGTCCGCCGACGGATCTGCTCTGCGTAACGGCCATCTCACCGACCCGACAGGCGGCACTGCGGATTTTGATGTAGATCAGCCCGCGGACAGCATTAACAGTCTTAGCGTCAATGCCAAATTGACCAATATAAATGCCGGTAACCTGCTTGCCGCATTGCCGATAAGATTGCCTGCGACGATGCGTGACCTCGACGGACGAACCTCAGGCACAGTGGCGATCACCGGCCTGCCCGATAATGCGTCCGGCAGCATCGACCTTAGTGCCGCAAACGGCACACTTGCCGGGCAGGGATTTGACGGCCTGACGGCAAAGATGACGTTTCAGGGAACCAAAATAAACATAGAGTCCGCCAAGATGAGTTTTGGCGGCGGCGAACTGACGGCTACCGGCAATTATGATCGCGGCAATGATGACCTCGCCGTCGATATCACCGGACGCAGTGTCCCTGTACCGCTCATTGTCGGCCTTATTCCCGGATCGTCGAATTTGCCCGCATTTGCCGGCACCGCCAATTTGAGTATCAATGCGGTCGGCAATGCGAATAACATTCAATATGCGACCATTACGGCGACGGGCACCGCTACCGGCGTAACCGTCGGCGATACACCTCTCGGTGATGTGATATTTGACGCTAAGACCATAGACCGAAAGGTCATTGCCGATCTGACGGCAAGTTTTGACGGGCGTCCGCAGGTCATCAATGCGACGGTCGATCTCGGGTCGGACGGTATGCCGCTGACCGCTGCGACCGCCTTTAATGACAGCCCGCTCGCACCATTCTTTGCATTTGTGCCGCGGCTCAAGGGCTTACCGCTTTCCGGATCGGGAACGGGCAGAATAGATATTGCGGGCGAACTGAAACCGGTCGGGCCTGACGGTACGCGATCTTTTTCGGCAAGCGGCATCACGGGAACCGCCGACCTTTCGCAGTTATCGCTTCAGATACAAGACACCGCGATCGCCGCCGCCGAACCTGTTCGGATCAAGTTCGATGCTAACGGCGTAACATTCAACAACGCCAAATTCTCAGGCAGCGGTACTAATTTTACGGTCGCGGGCACTAAGGCATTTACCGATTCGGGCAGCAACGATCTTGCTCTCAACGGCCGTGTTAATCTGAGCCTGATAAATATTTTTGTCAAGGATATATTTTTCGCCGGTTTTGCCGATATACGGATGCGGGTCAACGGCCCTAACAGAACGGCAAAGCTCACAGGCTCGGCTTCGACAGAGTCGGCGTCGATCGCCGCATTCGTCGGCCGTGACCGACTTACGTTCGACCGCGTAAAAACACGTGTCATCTTTACATCCGATCAGGCCGAGATCGAATCGGCGACCGGTTATCTCGGCGGCGGTAAATTTACGGCGTCCGGCGGAGCGATGCTTGACGGCACGACGCTCTCAAACTTTCGCCTGTCACTCAATGGCGACAATATAACGGTACCTTTCCCGAGCGATTTTATTACGACGGGCGATGCGCAGCTTGAGGTGACCGGCATCAGACAGACGGCGGGGCTTCCGCTGCAGGTTACGATCTCGGGCCATGTTTATGCCAATCGTGCCTTATATAATAAGGATATCGAGATCGCCAATATCGTCGGTGCCAGACGTGAGCGCGCACTCTCGGCCGGTGCAAGTTCGCTTGCGGCTCCGCGCTTTGATCTGACGATCGAGGGCCGCGATGCTCTCGTCGTAAAGAATAACATCGCCGACCTGACCGCATCGGTCAATCTAAGCCTGACCGGCGATACCGATAATCCGATCCTCTCTGGACGCATTACGGCCAATGGCGGCACGCTCATCTATAACAAGAACCGCTACGAGATCCAACGAGGTGTCATAGAGTTTCCGCCGGATACGACGATCGATCCGGTCGTCAATATACAGGTTACGTCCGAGATAAACGGTTATCAGGTCTCGGTCGGGCTTAACGGGCCGCTTAACGACACCGAAAATCTCAACGCAACGCTGCGTTCCAGCCCCGCTCTGCCGCAGGCGGACATTGTCTCGCTCGTGACGACAGGAGCTTTGACCAACTCGGCCGGCGGCATACCGACACTTGCACAGGCAGGCGTGAGGACGGCAGCCGAGATACTGACCGACTCGGTAATAAATAATCCGGCACGCCGTGCGACGGACAAGCTATTTGGGCTTAACGTATTTGAGATCGACCCGATCATCTCGGGCCAGCAGCTAAATCCGGGGGCGAGGCTGACCGTCGGGCGACAGATCAATAATAACCTTCGCGTGACATACGCGACCAACCTTTCGCAAGATCAAAATCAGGTGCTTGCTCTCGAATATCGCGTCACTAACAAGCTGTCATTCGTTGCTCAATACGAACAGCGTTCGCTCAGCAACGTAACTCGAAATCGTGATAATTTTAGTTTTGAAGTGAGGTTCAAGCGGCGATTTTAACGGCGTGCAAATGAAACTGTTTAAGGGGGTATCGTCTGAGTTAGTACGGACATTGCGGATCGCGGTGCCGTCGGCGGTGCTTGTCCTTTTGCTGTCATTTGTCATGATCGCACAGGACGGCGGGCAGACGGATCTCGACCAAAAAACTATCGGAACCGTTACGGTATCGACCGATCCAACAGTTCCGGCGACGCCGACCACATCGCTGCGACCGGTTATTGTCGGCCTTGTCGGTACGCCGTACAACTCGACCAGGATCCACGACGCACTCGTCGCATTGTACGGCACAAAGCTGATCGCGTACGCGTCAGTTACGGCAAAGCTCAACGGGACCAGCGTCGAGCTGAATTTTATCGTCAAGCCTAAGAGTACCGTTAACCGCGTAACCATCGAGGTTACACATGGAAAGGGCGATAAGGTCACCGAACAGGAACTGCTCTTTAAGGTCAACGTCCTGACGACGGGTACTGCCATCACCGATCAGAACCTGAGAGCAAATGCCGACATCATCCTCGATCATTTGCGTGAGCGCGGATACTATCGCTCAGAGGTCACTTTCGAAAAAAAGCCGGTCGTTAATTCGACCGACGTGGACATCGTCTTTCACGTCGATCTCAAGGAACAAGCCGTCGTCGATAAATTTAATATCGACATCAAAGGCCTCGATCAGCCGATCGATATGGCTAAATTAGATCTCCGGCCGGGCGAGGGTTTTTCGCGGCAATCACTTGCGTCTGATGTCGAAAAACTAAGATCAACGCTCCGCAAGGGCGACCTCATTGCTCCTCAGCTCGATGAGCCGCGTGTCACCTACGACAGTGATACCAATAAGGTCACGATCGACATCAACGGCTCTAAAGGCCCGCTGGTCACAGTCGTCATCGACCCCGACAAGGCAAAACCCGGCGAAAGCACATTGTCAAAGCTGCTGCCGATCAAAAAGGAAGGAACGCTGGATTATGCCGCGATCGTCGAAGGCGAGCGTCGGCTCGAAAATTACTATCAGGAACAAGGATATTTCTTTGCTGATGTGACGCCCGTCTGTTCGGTCGATCCGCCATTAAGTGACGGTGACCGCTCGACACTGCCTAACGGCACCGAATTTCTCTGTTCTGCTCTCGCCAGCAGCGAATTGATCGATCACAAGGTAGAGGTCAGATACAAGGTCGATCTCAGCCGCCGTCTCAAACTCACGACGATCCGCATTCGCGGCACTGATAAGCTGACCTATGAGGATATCAGCACCGTACTTGATTCGCAGCCCGCAAATTTGCTTGGCATCATTCCATTATTCGGTTACGGCCGCGGCGTGACGAGTCAGGATATCCTGGACGAAGATGCATCGACCGTAAGGTCACTGATGAACGAACTCGGATATCGCGACGCGACGGTGCGGGTCAATCAGGGCGTCTCGCCCAACAGCGAAGATCTCATCATTACATTTGTCGTTGACGAAGGGCTGGCAACGGTCGTCGAGGATGTGAGTATAAAAGGGAATACGGCATTTGCGTCCGACGAGCTTTTAAAGAAGCTGCCGTCGCTTGACGCACAAAATTATTCGCGTGCACGCGTACGAAATGCCGTTCGTACGCTCCAGGCATTTTATGCCGAACACGGTTATTTTGATGCCCGTGTCACATCGTCGCTTACCGAACCTGTCGATGATGCGTCAGCTAACGTCAAGCGGGTCAAGATCGAGCTTAATGTCGAGAACGAAGGCAAACCGGTCGTCATCGACCGAGTTATGATCGCGGGCAATAAAAAGACAAAAGTATCTGCGATACGCCGTGCGATCGATCTCAAACCCGGCAACCTTTTAAAGTCAACGGATATATACTCGAGCGAGCAAAATCTGTTTGGCACGGACGCATTTGATGAGGTCACGATCAAACCGCAGCCGGCAGGTAATGCCGACAACGGCGACCGTAAGTCGGATGTCATTGTAAAGGTCAACGAACAGCCGCCGCGTGTCATCAACTACGGCGGAGGTTTTTCGACCGATCTCGGCGTCAACGGATTTTTTGATATTCGCCACGTCAACCTTTTCGGACGCCTTTGGCAGGGCGACGCAAGTATAAGAGCAAGTAGGCGTCAGCAGCTCTTGCAGTTCGACTTTGTCAATCCGCGATTTATGCGTGACAAGGGCGGGCGATTTGTACCGCTCACTTTGACGGCGGCCCTTCAGCGTGATTCGACGGTGACTAGATTTTTCCGTTCGGCCTTTGACAGCGGTACGTTCGGCATCGTCCAGCGTGTCGATGAAAATAATAATCCGATCAATGAGTTCGGCGCCCGCATCGGCAGCCCGACGCTTTACCGGCTCACGCTGACCGCCGAGACGAGCCGCACGCTCAGCGTAAGGTCGCGCAGTATCGCATTCTTTCGATACAAATTTGAGGATGTCAGATTATTTAACGTCGATAGCCTATTGGTACGCGATCTTTTAAAACCGGACTCAAAGATCCGTACGTCCGGATTTTCGTTCACATTCGTACGCGATACCAGAACTAATTGCCAGATACAGTATTCGCTGCTCGAGTTGATCGCAAAAGGAGAGCCTGGCGATAAGTGCCGATATAATGCGAGTGATCCGACCAACGGCAGCTATGTGACCGCGCAATATGATGTATCGCTGCCGCAGTTAGGTGCCAATATCGGGTTTCACAAGTTTCAGGCGAGCTATAATTATTATTACTCGATACCGCGTTTAAAACGCACGACGATCGCCGCTCGTGCGATCTTGGGGCTTGCGACGGTATTTGCCAATCGTGACCGCTACGATCCGACGCAATTTCCCGGACTCGAGGGCATTTTACCGATCAGCGAACGCTTTTTTGCGGGCGGTTCGACGACGATCCGAGGATTTGCATTTGAAGAGGCAGGCCCGCGTGCGGTCATCGTGCCGCAGGGACAGTTTCGCAACAGCAAGGGCGATCCGGTCTATCTGGATCCGTTCACACTGCCGTTTGGCGGCAATGCGCTTGCGGTCGTAAACATCGAGGGGCGTATTCCGCTGACCAAAACGATACGCGTTGTGCCATTCTACGACGGCGGCAACGTATTTCGCCGCGTCAGCGACATATTTCGCCCGCCGCCGGGCACGGCTTCCTCATTTCAGACAAATCTGCGTGCCCTTTGGACGAATACTGCCGGGATCGGGCTGCGTATAAAGACACCGATCGGCGGTGAGTTCGGTGTCGATTACGGCTATCTGCTCAATCCGCCCCGATTCCTGATACCGCAGCCGAGCGGCCCTGACGCTATCTATCAGCTCAAACAGGGCCAACTCCACTTCCGTTTCTCCCAAGCGTTCTAGTTGTAATAAAAAATTCAATTAATGGCGGCCGACTCGACGACGGCTGATTCGTCGAGTTCGATGACAAATCCGCCATTGTTGGCATGATCGGCATCGCTCCGCACGGATCTGAGCATAGCGTCGAGACTCGGCGGAGAATCGACGACGATCTCGATCGGTATAAGGTCAGTCTCGGCTGCGGCGACGGTCATTTTACGCGTCGTCTTTTCGCTGTACATCGTGCGGTCGGCGGCAATCACCAATTGGTCAAATGACGTTCCATTCTCAGGATAGCTCGCCGCACCGATGCTGACGCCGACAGAGGCAAATTGACCGTTGTGCGTCTCAAGCTTAAATTCGGTCACAGCTCTCGCTATGCGTTCGCGAAGCTCACCGACATCTTCGCCGGCGGTTGACGGAATAAGAGCGACGAACTCATCGCCGCCATATCTTGCCAAAAAATCATATTCACGAAGCTGTTCGCTGATCGTGTGTCCTATCTCGCGGAGCAGCCTATCGCCGATCTTGTGGCCAAAGGTGTCATTTACAGCCTTAAATCCGTCGAGATCCATCATCAAAAGCTGAAAACTGTTGTTGGATCGGCTTGCACGCGACATTTCGCGTTCGAACTGCATCTGCAGGCTGCGAACGTTAGGCAGTCCTGTCATTGTGTCGGTCAGCGAATCGACCTTGGTCTGAGCATGCTCACGAAACTTTGAGATGGCTCCGGCGGCGATGCGTGCGATCGTATCAAGCAAACGGATATGCTCTTCGCAATACTCATTCAGGGCTCCCGAATACAGCGAAACGGTGCCGATCAGCACACCGTCGGTGATCATCGGCATCGAGACCATCGTTCTGTATTCCTGTATCAACTCAAGCTGCGATATCGAAAAATCGAGGTCGGGATTTGCGTTGATGACAGGCTCGCGGCGTTTTAATGCAAAGCCCGACGCGCCTTCGCCCGAGCGTATGCGTTTGGACATGAGAACGGTCTTATTTTTGCCCTCGACGTGCGCTGCGTCAGCAAAGCAACGTGTCTCATCAAGCAGATATATCGCACAAGTGTCGAATGGAACCAACTCTTTCACCTTACTTGTGAACATCGAGAGCATTTCCTCGAGAGTGGACGATTCGCTAAATTCGCGTGTCAGCTCAAAAAGTGTAAAGACCTCGCGATTTGCGAGTTTGATCTGCTGCACATAGCCCGAACGCTCATCGCCGAACTCGTCATTCTCCGCATCGTTTCTCGCCGAATAACCGACGCCCTCAGCATCGAGCATCGACTCGAACTTAGGCAGATTCATCAAAAATGCATGGACCAGCGTCGGGTCAAAATTACGGCCCGCACCGTCAGCGATCGTTTGCCGTGCGATATCGCGGCTGTGTGCAGGCCGATATGGCCGGTCGCTGCGAAGAGCGTCATAGGTGTCGGCGATAGCCAGCACTCGTGATGTCACAGGTATCTCATCACCCTTTAGCCCGTGCGGATAACCTGTGCCGTCCCAACATTCGTGATGATATTTGACAGTGTCAGCGACAGGGTACGGAAAGTCGATCTGTTCGATTATCGAGGCTCCGACAGCAGCGTGAGTTTTGGCCTTTTCGAGTTCGGAAGGTGTCAGTTGACCTTGTTTTGAGAGAATGTGGTCCGGCACCGCAAGCTTACCGACATCATGCAGCATCGCACCTGTCCGCAGTACATCGAGGTCGCTGCCGTTCAACCCGATCGCTTCGCCGAGGCCGAGGGCATAGATCTGTGTCCGACGTACATGTCCCGTTCCGATACGGTCACGGGCGTCGATAGCGGTCGCGAGAGCTTCGATGGTCGAGAGGTGCAGCCTGTTGGCCTCGGTGATCTCTTCGGTCTTGATACGCACCTGCTCTTTATGCAGTTCGAGTGCGAAATATAAAAGCACGATGATCGGGACTATCGCCAGAGCAAATCCCGAACCCAGCATAAAAAATCCGGCTGTGACCGACAGTACGGCCGCGGCTCCAAAGATATATATGCCCGGCGTCAATCGTAAAGATTTAGTAGATGCTTTTCTCAAGGCCTTATCGTGCGAGAATAGGCGAGTGGGTCGCCGCACAAGATGGATACAAGCGGCGTGCCACGCGTCGAGCATGCTCGAAAAACCCGTTCTTATTTGACCCGGCGAGATATCGGGGGGTAAAAAGAGATCGACCGCTCACGCAATCGGTCATCGTGAACGGTCAAATTGAATGGTTGCTGTCAGTATGATGCGGCGGCTGACGATCTAATAATTTTCGTCATAGCCGTCGTCGTCGTATCCATCATCAGAGTCGCCATCCTCATCGGATGTTAGATCGACCTCGATCGGGTCGAGGCCCACTACGGTCAAATTTGAACCGCATTCGTCACATGATATCTCATCACCCTGTTCGCAATCGGCATCGACGTAAACTTCTTCCTGACATTCGGGACAAGTTGCTGTTGGCATTTCGCACTCTCCAAAAAATTAAAAGATAATAACCTTCCTGCACAAGCCGCAGGCAAAATTGATATGCTAATCAATCTATCGCGCGAACACTGTCATTTGCAAGACCAAATTGCCGGATTGTTCCGTTAGTTATATTTTTCCGATGAGCGAGTCTATTAGATTAACTTTTCCTGAAGGCAAGGATCTTGATGCGGTCGGTTTCGGTACTAATGCCGTTGACTTTTTGATCAATGTTCCGCAATATCCGACGTACAATTCGAAGGTAGAGATCTCGAGTTATGTTCAGGCTGCGGGCGGCGAGATCTCATCGACGATGGCGGGTCTGAGCCGCCTCGGGCTTAAGACCGCTTATATCGGACGTTTTGGCGATGATATCGCCGGTGATATCGGCATCAGGTCGCTTGAGGACGACGGCGTCGATATTACTTATGCCGAAAGGGTAAAAGGTGCCGATACGCAGATCGGTTTTATCGTCATCGACGAACGCACCGGCGAACGCACGGTGCTCTGGCGTCGTGATGCGGCACTAAGTTATATGCCGGGCGAAGCTCCGCTCGACGCAGCCCGCCGCTGTCGCGTGCTCCACATGACCCAGCATGACGTATCGGCTTGTGTCGAGATGGCTGAGGCCGCACACGATGCCGGAGCACTCGTCTCGCTGGATGTCGATAACGTCGTCGATGGCATCGACCGCCTGCTCGGTTGTGTCGATATCTTTGTCTCCTCTGAAGAGTTTCCCGTTCGTCTGACCGGCGAAAATGATCTCGAAAGTGCATTAAAGACCATTGCCGGCCAATATAAATGCAAGGCCACGTGTGCGACCCTCGGTGTCAGCGGTTCGATAATGTTAGTTGACGGCGAGTTGATCAGAACCCGGGGATTTGAGGTTCCGGGCGGCTGTAAGGACACGACCGGAGCCGGCGACGCGTTTAGGACCGGCCTGCTCTACGGACTGTTGTCAGGGCGTCCGGTGGCGGATGCCGCACGGATGGCAAACGCGGTTGCGGCACTCAAATGTCGGTCGGTCGGAGCACGCAATTCATTGCCGAATGTTGAACAACTTACAACATTCTTAAAAAATGTATAGACAATCACCGTCTAACTGATATATCATTGTGACGTGGGTTTCTTGCCCGTTCTCTTACCCATAGCATTCTCGCTGCTTTACTTCCAGATCCTAGACTCGACTTAAGCGTTGGAAACAGCGCCGGCCCCCTATTGGTATGGATTCAAAGATCGGCCTGATCATTCAACTTGCGGGCGTACTTCTTATCACGCTCCTCACATTATTTCTTCGGCGTTCGCTGAACGTAAGGGCATTGAGGCATTGGACCAACTCCTGGCTTTTTTTATCTTGTGCACTATTCTGTATGCGTCTGGCATTCAGCTTTGACGGGTACTCGCTCCAGCTTTTCAGTTTTTATTTTTTGACGCAGTATCTGTTTGGCATGGAACTCGTCGCCGGCTGCCGAAGCCTCGTTGACGATACGAGGGTCACGTTAAAAAAAGAGCTTTTCATCATCCCATTCATATTTATCGCCTTTGCATTGCCGTTTGTCAGTGAGGATCTTACGCTGATCCTTAATATTCATTCGCTGGTGCTTACAGGCTATTTCGGAATGGCGTTCGTCGCGGTCTATCGTGTCAAGATCAAAAGTTTCGGGCGAAATGTGATGCTGGTCGCGCTTGCCTTGCTGGTTGCCGATCTTGCACAGTCATTCATTGCGTTCGGGCTGAGATCATATTTTGATATCTCGATCGAATATCTCGCATTTAATCCGGTGGTCGATCTCGTGCTGCAGATCCTTCTCGGGTTTGGAATGGTGATCGTACTGCTCGAACAGATCCTTGCCGACGCCAAGGTCGCTAACGAAAAATTACAGCTTGCGCATCAGCGGCTTGAGGAGCTTGCTCATATCGATCCGCTGACGACCGCACTCAATCGACATGCGTTTCACGGTTATATCCGTCAGGCTGATGAACTTGGCCGCAGCGTATCGGGCTGTGTCGGATTCTTTGACATCGACGATCTAAAGGAGCTTAACGACGCCTATGGCCACATTGTCGGCGATTCGGCTATACGGGCCGTCGTCAGGTCGATCCGCGATATCATACGCGGCGAAGACCTCATATTTCGCTGGGGCGGTGACGAATTCTTTGTCGTTATGATAGGCCTCGACAGTCATGCCGCTCAGATGCGGATCAGCAGAATGCACGACCTCCTGACCGAGGTTTCGCTTGAGGGAATGCGGCATCCGGTGACGATCGGCGTGTCGCACGCTTTCGAAGATTTTGAGACCTTTGAGCATCTCGAAACCGCGATCGAACGCGCCGATGCCAAAATGTATCTCGAAAAACAAAGGCGAAAGGCAGCCTGCTTTGAACCGGCAAGCCGCTTTCGCCATGATGACAGTGTTTACGAGATCGTCGTGACCTGACCTTACAATCTGTCGTTAAAAAAACCTGTAACGAGAGCCCATGCGTCGCGTGCGGCACTCTCGACGTAAACATCCGGCCGCGTGTCATTAAAAAATGCGTGGTCGGCTTCGTATTTTACGGACTCGAGCGGCAGCTCGTATCGTGCAGTAATGTCCTCGAGCTGCGCGACCTTTTCCTCATTGATCCAACCGTCTTTTGTCGCCGAGATAAAGATGGTCGGCACACGCAGTTTGCTCAAGATCGCCTCCGGCGGAATGTCGCCATAGAACGGAGCACACGCGCTCAGCCCCTCGACCTCACATGCGGCACGCAAGGCGTACGTTCCGCCCATACAGTAGCCTGTAATGCCAAAATGCGTTACGCCGTATTTTTCGCTTACCGCGGCGATCGTTCGGCGTATGGTCTCAACGCCATCCTCGATCGGCAGCTCCTGCATCAATTTTGCAGCATCGGCCGCGACTGTCGCGGTCTTGCCGTAATACATATCAGGAGCGATTGCCAAAAACCCTTCGTCCTCATAGCGACGTGTAATGTCACGGATATGGTCATTTAGCCCCCAATATTCCTGAATGATGATGACCGCCTTGGTCGTTCCGCCGTCAGGCTTGGCAATATACGCTGTTGTGTCACCGCTTGCACCGGCAAATGAAAGAATTTCTTCGCTCATAATATCTGCATCTCCTTAGATCGAAATAGTCTCTTTTCACTAACTTATCAGAAATCGGCCGCTAACGCTCAACTTACTTTCAACGGCATCCCGCCCGCGATCATTGAAACGTGACCGAACCAATGCTAATCTCTAACTCGCAGGCTGGGGTGGCGGAATTGGTAGACGCCCAGGACTTAAAATCCTGTGTCCTTAGGGACGTACGGGTTCGATTCCCGTCCCCAGTACCATTCGATCTTACCTTTCGCGAAAAATAAGAAAAGAGATCTATTGCATAGCTGAGAGCATTGGTTAGCCAAATGCCCGGTTGTGGAACGTGGATTGCCGTGAACGTATAATGGAGGTAAAGGTTATGAGATTCTTTATCAAAGCGGTGATGATGTCGGCGGCGGCGTTCGTGGTGTTAGTGCCGTTTGCGGCGGCTCAGAACCGTTCGGTGATGGCTGAGGCACAGCGAGTGTCGGGCGATACGTTCGGTTTTGTGACACGCACGCCGAAAGGGACGGCAGTTTACGCTGTTTCGCAGCCATCGGCGCAGGAGCTGAATGCGATCGACACCGGCCTTACGGAGCTTTTTGCTGTCGCACGCAAGAATGGTTACGGTAAAAAGCTTAGATATTCGGACTACACGATCTATATCGCAAAGGCCGACCGTACAAAGGACAGCACGGGAAATTATTCTCCCGATATCGCCGTCGGAGCCGCACAATACAAAGGTTCGGTCTATGATCAGGGCGGTTATATATACGCCGCGGGAATGGTCATTAATGCCGGATCATGTGCATTTATGATCGCCGAACACACAAAAGATTTCTCGCGTATCTCAAACGCCGTTAGATACGAGGGCGAACATATTGTGCTCTATCATAACGATCGTGCCCGGTTTAACGCGACCGCCGATCATAGTAAAGGCGGCGGACACCCGATACTTCAATAGCTGAGCCGAGGAGTTAAAGAGCGGCGGAGTGGATTTAAATTCTCCATAACTCTTTACTCCTCATTCTGTTACCATTTCGTGCACGGGATGAACCAAACCGTTGACGTATTGGCCAGCCGCACACCGCTTCAGAAATAAAACTGCCCAAATACAGCCTTTTTCATCACATACCGCATCTAATCGGCAAATGGCACAGCCATTGCTACTACAATCCGCGGGAGCCGGAAGTTTGGGATCCCGTGTAGAACGGAGAAACAGGTATGAACTACTTGCCGCATACACGACGGCTGATCCCGATCCTGGCGTTGATCTTTGCAATTTCAAATTTAGCGAGTGCGCAGGACTCGACCGATGTTCGCGGTGATTCGCCGTATCGTCTGCCCGCCGGTACACGCATCAAGCTGAAGATGACAGCCGAGCTGCATACAGCGGTGTCGAGCGTTAATGACACCTTTACGGCGTCGGTCGCCGAGCCGGTGATGGTTCGCGATATTGTCGCACTTCCGACGGGAACGATGTTCGAGGGACGCATTACTAAGATCACTCGCGCAGGCGCTATAGGACGCGACGGCCGTATAGATTTCGTCATCGACAAAATGCTTGTCGGCAATGACATAACACGCAGTGTCGAGACAGCGACCGTTACTCAGTTTCGCCCGCAGTCCACACAGACGCTCACTGCCCTGAGCATCGCCGGCGGTACCGTCGTCGGAGCCTTGATCGGCTATTTTGCAAAACCCGGCAGCGGAGCACTGATCGGTGCAGGCGCCGGAGCCGGCATTGGTACTGTCGCCGCCATCGCTAAAAAAGGCAAGGATGTACGCATCAAAGAAAAACAGGTCTTTGAGATCGAACTCAAAAGCGAACTCATCTTGCCTGTACTTGATTATTGAAAATATCTGCGAGATTTGACCGTTGGCATCTGCCCGGTCATTAAAGAGAAAGCCCAATGCGAAGGGGAGAGCGCGTTGGGCTTTTTCTTTTTTGAGTGTTGGCTTGCAGCCTGCATTTCTATGGCACAAAGTTATATGAGATAACTCCGCTGACCTTAACGGGGACGCCGTTAAATCGTGTCGGGCCAAATTTTGAACTGCAGGCGGCGGCGACCGACGCCGGGTTTAGCAGCGGATGTCCCGAAATAGCCTTGGCGCTCATCGTATCGCCGTGTTCATCTATCAAGACCTGAATAACAACAGTGCCGCTCGCTCTGACAGCACGAGCCGCCGCCGGATATGGCGGTTTTGGCAGCGAGATCGCCTTACCATTAAGCACACCGCCTGAGATCGTCTTTGACCGCGAACCTGAGTCGCCGGTATCACGCATACCGGCGATAGACGATTCGTCGGAGCTGTTTGGAGCATCGGTTGCGGCTAATGCCGTCGGGTCGGCCTCTCTCACAGCAGATGTCGAGTTGGCCGTCTCGGCACTTTTGACCGTGAATACGACCTTGCCGATCGAGGCGATCAGTTGGCCATTGATCTCAAGCGGTTTAAATTTTGCTCTCATCGCCGCATCGCGTGCGATCTGCTTGATCGCCAGCACATCAGGGTCTTTCCATTGCGAACATATACTGCCCGGCCCCGAAACACCGGTCACGCCGGTCACATCGCCATCCGCGTTGATGTTCACTGTCACAATGACATCGCCCTCAAATCCCTTACTCACCGCATCAGCAGGGAACTCGACCTCCGGGGTTTCTGAGATAGCCTTATTTTCTAAACCAGATCGAGTATCAGCTGTTATAAGTTGTCTGCGAATGTCCGCATCCGGAGCATTCGTTTGAGCATTGATGGCCGCGTGGAGAGATATGGCAAGCGAAACGAGGATCAGGACTTTTTTCATATACTTATCCTTTTAGATGCACGCGTTTTGAGGCGCGGGCAGATGCGTATTAAAATTTATCTTTATATCACTATCACGAAACAGACTATCTTATAAAGATCAAAGAGGAAAAAATGACCGGAAGAAATAAAGTTACAGTTGTTGGTGCGGGTAACGTCGGTGCGACGGCCGCACATTGGATCGCCGCAAAGGAATTGGCAGATGTCGTGCTCGTCGATATTATCGAAGGCACTCCGCAGGGCAAGACGCTCGACCTTGCACAGGCTGCTCCGATAGACGGTTTTGACGTCAAACTCGTCGGTTCTAACTCGTATGAGGAGACCGCCGACTCTGATGTCGTCATCATCACCGCCGGATTGCCGCGTAAACCCGGTATGAGCCGCGACGACCTGCTCAAGACCAACTCTGACATTGTCGGCACAGTTACAGAGCAGATCGCAAAATATTCGCCCAACGCATTTATCATCATTGTTTCAAACCCGCTCGATGCGATGGCACAGGTTGCCTTTCGCCGCTCAGGTTTTCCTAAGAATCGCGTCATGGGTATGGCGGGCGTGCTCGACTCGGCACGTATGCGCTGCTTTGTCGCTGAGGAGCTGAATGTTTCCGTCGAAAACGTGACCTGCTTTGTGCTTGGCGGCCACGGCGATACGATGGTGCCGCTGCCGCGTTACTCGACCGTTGCGGGCATACCGATCACCGAACTTATCGAAAAGGACAAACTCGATGCGATCATCAGCCGTACCGCTAATGGCGGCGCCGAGATCGTCGGACTGCTCAAGACCGGTTCGGCATACTACGCACCGTCGCTCGGAGCCGTCGAGATGGCCGAGGCGATCCTCAAGGATAAGAAAAAGATCCTGCCCTGCGCGGTCTTTCTCGAGGGCGAATACGGTATCAGCAATCTCTTTGTCGGCGTACCCGTCAAACTCGGTAAGAATGGCGTCGAACAGATCATCGAGATCAACCTCACTAATGACGAACGCACCGCCCTTCACAAAAGCGCCGCCGCCGTTCAGGAACTCATCGATGTTTTGAATATCTGAACCTCGATCTAAGTTCTCTCAGATCTAAAGGCTGCTGCGGGCTAATTCCCAAAGCAGCCTTTTCTCACTCATCACAACTGACAGATATAAAATCTAATATTCTTCGTGTTGCATAGATAATACAATTGACAATCATCGCAACACTCGTTATTCTTTTCAGCACGGACATTTTACGACCGCGAGTGATGATATGAAAGACCTTAACCTCGACCCTTTCGATAATGACGAATACGATGACGACGAACTCTCAGGCCCTGACTACGGCTTTGATCCCGAAGATGTCAACAGCATTGCGATCGATCTTGACGAAAAATACATCGCCGAACCGCCGTCCCACAACGAGATCGCGCGTCTCAAGGCAAAGTATATTCGCGAGAATGAGCTTGAGTACTTTCCGTCGATGCTCAAGAGTTCGGCCGGCACCGTCAAAAATGGCGAATGTTCGGCTGCGCCCAAAAAGAAACGTCCGATCGAGATGCCCGAGCCGCTGCTCGGGGCGTTGTGGCGAACGAATGAGATAGCGGTGTGTTTTGCTTCGGCCGGCGTAGGTAAATCGATCTTTGCCGCACAGGCCGCCGAGTCGATCGCTCGCGGAGTCCCGTTCGGCCCGTTCATCCCGCCTGCGGCGAGGAGCGTTCTGCACATCGATCTCGGGCTGAGCGACGGCCAGTTCAGTGCCCGCTATACGGCGACAAATGGCACAAAGTATCGTTTTTCGTCACGATATGAGAGGCTGTCGATCAACCCGCGGGCCGAGGTTCCCGAGATCTTTGCCGAAAGCTTTGACGAATACCTCATGCGGTCGATCATCCGCGACATCTCCCGTTCAAATGCCCGCGTCGTCATTATCGACAATGTCGAGGCGTTGATCCGCAGCAGCGGCGGCGGCATCCGCGGTTATCGAAGGGCGATCAATTGGGCTCAGCGTGTTTCGCATGCGGGCATCGCGTTGCTGCTCGTCGCAAACTCTCGCGATTTCAAACGCCCGCGGCCGCTGTCTATCAGCGATCTCGGGCCTGCCGAACCGCTTGCCGCCGGAGCCGACAGTGTCTTTGCGATCGGTGCCTCGACCTGGCGCGACGACGCCCGATATGTTCGTCAGCTCAAATCGCGTGCGTCGGCCATCAGCTTTACCGAAGACGCCGTCGCCGTCTTTCAAGTAGGGAAGTGTGTCGGCCCCGCCGCCGGCACTCGTGTCGTCAGCAGATCGGCCAAGTCTCGAAAGCATATCTCAAAGCGCGATCTCGCTCTCGAGCGTGAGCTTTTCCACGCAAATATCTGCGATCCCGCACGTGCCGCCAAGATCGCCGGCCTCACGCCCTATCGCGAAGCCGCCGACCGCCCCTACATCTCCGACGAACCTTTTCTCGGCTGCACCTTTCTCGGCTGCTCCACCGAATCCATTCTCATCGACACCTCCACCACCCATCTCTCCCATACCCAAAAAATCCTCCGCGCCCAACAACTCCACTCCCTCCGAACCGCCAAGCTTTTGTTGCCTTGAGTGGTGATGAAAATAAATATGGATTCGATGAGCGATCAAAATAAGCCAGTTACTTTCGAGGATCGAGTTTGCGTTCGAGAACACTCTTCATTACCTGATCCGTGCATCGTTCTACATTTTTTTCAATGTCTTTGCCCCAAAAGCGATGAACGATCCATCCATCTCGCCTCAGAGTTCGATTTACCAGACGATCGCGCTTTATATTCCTTTCGATCTTCTGATGCCAAAATTCCACATTTTTTCTATGCTCAAATTTACGCTTCTTCCAGTTATGGCCATGCCAGAACTCGCTGAATATCCCAACACCGTGGTTCATGGCACCGCATCCTATTTTTTGAAAATCTGTTGATTATGAAATTCTAAAAATTCTCTTGCAGGTAAGAATTTATCTGGCAAGAGAATTTTTTTGTTTTGATACTTCTTGAAAAATGTATCAACCGCAGGGTCATTAATACTTTGAAGTTGCTCCGAGATCAAAATACTATAGTCAGGAGTTACGGTAATATAACCTTTATCAAAAGCTTTATCGTGGATCGCATTTAAACATAAGCCATTTCGTGGATTGACCCGATTGATTTCATCGACCGCCCACGGAGCAATGTGACTTGCAACTAAAAGATCGGCTACCGACAAACCAGTAATACAGCATTGTGAATTGTAGGCTGAAAGGATTGTGCTTCTGAAAAAGCTCTGATTGATTCTAATTTTTACAATTGCCTGACGTTCTTTTCCCAGTGGCAAATTTTCAACTTCGATATTTTCGATTTCTTCAATATCTTTGTTTTGATATTTGGCTATTAACAATTCACTCTCGTAAGCCAATTTGTCCCAATTTCCGTGGAATTCATTCCATATCTCTTCTTCTAAATGAGCACCATGAACCAAGCCGGTAATCCCAACTTTTCGCAACTCAGGATCAAGACGACCGAAGTTTCCGATTTTCATGTTTAATGCCGAAGGTGAGCGCTCAATGATATTGGCATATTTAATTATCATTGGATGAGTCTTGCTGCTATTTTTGAACGGAATTTTACAATACACATTGAACGCTATGATTGTCTCTTCTCTTGTCCATTTCGTGCTTGTCATGGCATGAGTGTAGCATGAGCAAGAATTTAGTGATTATCTGGTAAAGGGAAACCTCATCTTGAACTGCAAACGCCGTCAGGCATTACATTTTTTGATAAAGAGAAGGCTCGGCTGATTCATCACGCATATCGCCATTGGACGCCATTGCAGGTATTCGATATAAGATTTTGGACGTATCTAGCTCATGCTGATTTATATGAATATGTCGTCATGATGGAGTGATATCAGAACTGGTAAAGCCAAGGATGAGGGAGATTATATTCAGGATCATTGGTTTATAACTCGCCAACTCAATCGAATTTGCTTCGCCACGGATTAGCCGGATTGTGGTGGGCAGCGCACTTGTCTTATGATGAAAAGCGCGAAAATCCATTTGAACTTACGAACGTTCTTTATAGACAATTGGACTTTGCCACAAGAACGCTTGGCACATACAATCTGGCGAGGTATCGGCCAGCTGTCCACGGCATTTTAGGTTTTATCAAAGACAATCCGGACCTCTTTAGCCAACGATTTGAGGCTAAGCAGCGGTTTGTGACCAGATACTTCAATCAGATTGGAGGAGTCAAGCCACTTTCATATTTTGACGAATCATATTTCACAGAGACGCTGGATCGTGTTCGCGAACGTATTGCCGTGGTAACTTAGGGGCATTATTAATAAACGTAACCAAAAAAAGCCCGCGAGCAATCGCGGGCTTTTTGTTTTGGGGTTAGTTGCTACCGACTACTTTCTGCCGATTACTCAGCAATAGCCATTTCTTTGTCGTCGGATTTCTTTTTGAGGGGGTGGTTAGATCTGGGCGATGTTTTTGCGGAGCCAGGTTGTGAGCTCGGGTTCGGTTAGGGTGCCTTCGGCGAGGCGGAGAAAGGTTGTGTATTTTTCGGCGGGCGATGCGCGGAGGTCGTAGCCGTTCAGGGAGAGAAAGGTTCTGGTTGCGACTAGTGCCGTGCGTTTATTGCCGTCAATGAACGGATGGTTCTTTGCGATGCCGAAACCGTATGATGCCGCGAGGCGAGCGGTGTCTGCTTCGGGTTCATACGCCTCAATATTTTTAGGACGGGCGAGAGCGGACTCGAGCAGGCCGAGATCGCGCACTCCGTCATCGCCGCCGTGTTCGGCGATCTGTCGCCGATGAATTGCCAGAACCGCGTCCGTTCGCAGCCAGTTCATTCGGCTAGTTTCCTCAACACATCCCGATCCTCGCGCATGATCCTCTCAGCGATCGCCATTTGCTCGGCAAATTCGTCGTCAAACGGTTTGAGTTCGATGCCGTCGGCGGTCTCTGAGACGTAGAGGCTGTCACCCTTTTCGACGCGGAGTTTGACAAGGATCTCTCTCGGGATCACGACCCCGGTCGAACTTCCTACCGTCGTTAATTTTAGCTTGTTGATCATATTGTGATTATAACGATGATTATAATATGTCGTCAACACAAATTTCCGGGCTTTACTCTTCACCTTACTAAGGAGGTGGAGATGCTTGCGGCTGATGGATAATCAAACGCAGAAAGAGGATAATGGGCGGTGATCTACAAACAGTTTCGTTAAAGAAAGAACTCGACCGGCCCCCCCACATTCCTGCGGTTGTGGCTGAGAGTGAAACAAGGAGAATCAATATGAATAAAGCAGCGGGTATAGCGGCGGTGTTAGTTATTGGCCTGTGTGTGATCGGATGCGGCCGCTTTGGCGGCGGTTCGGCGACCGGCGACGGAGGCAACGCCAACGCAAATTCGAACGCAGAACCATCAAGAGCGAAAATGGCGGTGGACATAACTCCGCTAGTTGGTAAGAGTATAGACGAGATAAAGAAGGTACTCGGACCGCCCAGCGGGGAACTTGCCGGACGCTTTAGATGGGAATTTCCCCAGGGCGATCTGGCCGCTGAGACAAATTATAAGGATAAAACCAAGAACAAGGTTGACTATCTCGAATTTAGTGCGAAGGTCATTGTCGTAGGCGGTCAAGCAGCACAAGGCTATCCGGATTACGAGCGGATGGGCGATCTGATCGGTCTCGACATGCGTGGCAAAACCCCAACGGCCACTGCCAAGGGGGACACGGACGATACGACCTTTGAGAAGTATCAGATCGGATCGACAACCGTCGATCGGATCACTTTCAATAAGGTATCCGGCAATTACCGAAGCGTGATCGTCGAACCCGTTCGCGGACGTTGAAAGTTTTGAACCGGAGATGGTGAAAGTATGATGTTTACCCTCCGGGAATTGAAAGCGGCTCCGCACGGAAAGATCACCTTCCAAATCTGCCCCAATACTCAACGGGTGTTTGGTTCGACTCGGTCTTTTAACAAAAGGCCCTTTCCGAAGGATCGTGGGATAATGTAGAGCGAAGAACCCGCATCGGGAAGAAGATCAAAGCCCCGCCGAACCCGACGGGGCTTTTTTGTATCTATCGCAAGCCGGGATGCTTACGGCTTCGGGCTGTGTTACTCAGCGATGGCCATTTCTTTGTCGTCGGATTTCTTTTTGAGGCCGCCGATCTGGACCATGGTTCGGCCTTGATCTGGGCTTTTTCAATCGGTGGGAAGGGGCTATTTATTGAGATCGAGAACGAGTGAGGTGCCGTTTTTTACTTGGGGTAGAGATTCGATGACCATCGGGCCGAAGGGGGCGAGGTCCTGATAGCGATTGCTGACAGAGCGGAGAACTATAAGGGCGATATCGTAGCGCGGCAGATTTTGCTGATAAGACAGATTACGATCCACCGTAATGAAAACGTCGAAACCGGTTGCGGCGAGTGTCATCAGGCTGCCGTTCTTTATTCCGGCCCAACCCATTTGCGGCACTGTTTTAACGTCGAGGCCCGGCAGTTCGCGAGAGAAGCGGCGGTCGATGCATTCGTCGAGTAGAATTCTCACGCGGCGAGTTTCTCCATTTCGGCTTCGGATTGTTTGAGGTACTCGATGACCTGTTCGCGGGTGACGGTTGGGAAGCCTTCGATGAAGTCGTCGATCGAATCTCCGGCGGTCAGGAAGTCGATGAGCGTCTGGATCGGGACACGAGTCCCGGCAAAGACCGGTGCTCCGCCCATCACATCCTTTGAAATAGATACAACCGAACTTTTCATAGTTAGAGTTTAAGTCTAGCTCCTATAAATGCAAAGCATTTATGCATCGATGCATAAATAAAAAAGCCCGCGATCGCTCGCAGGCTTTTTTACTGACCACCGACTATTGACTACTTTCTGCCGATTACTCAGCAATAGCCATTTCTTTGTCGTCGGATTTCTTTTTGAGGCCGCCGATCTGGACCATGGGTTCGGCCTTGATCTGGGCTTTTTCCATGACCATTTGCTGGTAGAGTTTACGCATCATCTGCATTTCCTCGGCAGCGGTCTTGGGGCCTTCCATCTCGGGCTTGTTCGGACGGGTCAGGTCAACTTCGTTAAGAACGAGGTCGTGCGACCGATCACCGAGTTCGACCTCTTTGCCGCGGGCGAAGACTTCGTGACGGCCGTGATCTTTGTACCACTGAGCGACGGTCGCATTCTGGTGCATGTGCTCGATGATGTTGCGCCATCCGATGCCGGTGTTGTATGCACAGAAGGAAATTTCGCCCTCCTGAGTACCGTAAGGGATGATGCACATCTCGGTGCGGCGGAAATCGTAGTTAAAGAGATCCTGGAACCACATACCGGCGATAAAGAGGAAGTTCCATGGATCCTGGCGACGCTTTTCGATGTCAGCGGCGGTGCGGTCGGGACCGACCTTACCGTAATCCTTACCCGACAGGCCAAAGGATTTATCGAACTTCTTCAAAATGCCGCCGAGCGTAAGGCTCTCAGGAGCGCCGTAGGGGTTGTAGTTCTTGAGAAGGGCGAGGCCCATCATGATGTTCGAGAACCACTTGCCGCGGTTGGTGTCCGTGATGTGCTGCATGTCGGAGACGAGGCCCTGAATATTCAGGAACTGAGGCACCGGCGCCATCTCCTTTGTCTCTTTGTTGACCATGACCGCGGTGCCGACGCCGCAGTTAGGGTGACAGCCGCATGAGACCTGGCCCCAATCGGAGTCCTGCCCGTGCACAACGTCAGCAAAATCGGCGAATGCCCCCATCAAGGACAACGGGAACCAGTCACGTGTCGGCTCGGTAATGCCGACCTGCTTTTGCACGTCCTGAGCGAGGTGCGAAAGCGTATATCGCTGCTGCAGGCGACGCTGTTCGGTAATGTGCTCGTCGCGGCCCGTGAATGACACCGGCTGGAAAGCGATGAACGAGATCTTCTTAGGATTTTCGAGCGCAAAGCGGATGATCGACCCGACCTGGTCATTGTTAATACCGTTGACCAATGTGGTCACGAGAATGATGTCCACACCGGCTTCGTGAAGGTTGTTGATCGCACGGAGCTTGACGTCGAAAAGGTTGCCGATCTGGCGGTGCGAGTTGGCGTCGTTGCCGATACCGTCGAACTGCAGATACACAAAGCGAAGCCCCGCCTCGGCCGCCTCTTTACAGAATTCTTTAGATTTTGCGAACTCGATGCCGTTGGTCGCTGCCTGTACAGAGTTATAGCCGACCTTGCGGGCATAACGCACAGCATCCAAAAAGTACGGCGAAAGCGTCGGCTCACCGCCTGAGTACTGTACCGACATCTGGCGGCGCGGTTTGATCGAGATGGCGTTGTCGAGGATCTCCTGTACATCCTCCATCGACAGCTCATGGACGAAACCGACCTGGTTGGCATCCATAAAGCACGGATCGCACATCATGTTACAGCGGTTCGTCAGGTCAACCGTCAGAACAGCTCCGCGACCGTATTTGATCGTCGATGAACCGTGATTGTGCAGCTTCTCATCATTGTGAGCCTGCATATCGCGGCCGGGGAAGAGCGATTCGATGTGGGTCAGGAAATTTGAATCGATGGCCATCATGTCTTCGATGCGGCCGTGCTGCGGACATTCCTTGATCATCCAGATCTGGCCGTCACGCTCGATGATCTGAGCCTTGATCTCGCCCACCTTGTCATTTACCAGTGTTGAAACATCACGTTCACCGGCAAGGATCTGTTCGCGCGCCTCAATGACACACTGCGGGCAAAGCGAATCGGTCGTACGCGGAAAGCCGAGTGTCGGTTTTGTCTTTTGCCAAGACTTTAGAATAGGCTTGTCAGCCCATTTTGGGGTAAACGACGGGTTCGGCTTAAATTGATTTACGCTCTTAACTGCTTTAAATGCAGCAGATGCGGCGTAGGTAAGCCCTTTTTCAAAATATTTAACAGGTCTCATTGAATTTTTGGATCTCCAATTAAATTGCTTTATTGCCGGATGATTATAAACAGCACCATCAACGGCGGCATGGTTACGAAAATGAATAGTGCAATAAACGTGCCAATGAACGCGTGTGTGGAAAATGAGTTAAATGACTGAATTTAAAGGGCCATGATGCAGTGACGGCAGCTTTTTGGGGCTAAATGACTTGAGTCAGAATAGTTCAATTATAAATACGATGTGTCTAAATGACACGCGGTTGATCTTCGTCATTTCCTTACCTGATTCCTACCTTTCAATTATACCATTTCCTACAAGGTGCTTAAGCCATTCACTTTGACCGACAGGGCGCTTAGATTTTGCTTAAACTTAGTTGGTTCAATATATTAGCTGATGGTTTTTAAATGCTGCAAATAAAGGAATTGGCTGTGCGTATTTTTTCTCTTTACAACTGCATAAAGCTATGTTACGATTTCTTCACCTTTTTCGGTAGTTCATACGAAAAAATTTAATTTGATCTTTTCCGTTGGCGGAATATTGCACGGAACTAGTAAAAATGCCAGTTAAGTTCGGTACATCGGGATGGAGGTCCGTGATCGCGGATGAGTTTACTTTTGCCAATGTGGAAAAGGTGACCTCGGCGATCCTTGCGGAACTTGTCAGCGAAGGCCGTTCGGGAAGCACATTGATCGTCGCCCACGACTCGAGATTTATGGGTGAGGCGTTTTCGACGGTGGCGGCAAACATTGCGGCAGCTAAAGGTTACAGGGTCTTGAGATGTACCGGTCCGACACCGACGCCGACGGTAGCACACGCGATAAGGGCTAATAATGCGATCGGCGGCATTAATTTTACGGCTTCGCACAATCCGCCGGAATATCAGGGGATCAAGTTCTCCACCGCTGACGGTGCTCCGGCCTTGCCTGAGATCACAACCAGGATAGAGGCAAATTATGCATCGAATACAGTTGTCTCGGATGCGAACGGCGGTGAGATAGCGGGTCACGATCCGCGACCGGCCTATCTCGACGATCTGCGGTCTAAGGTTAAACTCGATCTGATCGCGTCGGCGGGAGGTAAGTTCGTATATGACCCGCTGTGGGGCACGGGCCGCGGCTATTTGGACAAGATACTACGTGATGCAGGTGTCGAGGTCGATACGCTTCACGACTGGCGTGACGTTACCTTTGGCGGCCAACCGCCTGAGCCCGGCGAAGAGCATGTCGGCGAACTCCGCAGAGCGGTTATTGAAAATGGCTATAAGCTGGGCATTGCCACTGATGGTGACGGCGACAGATTTGGGGTGATCGATAGCGATGGTACTTTTATCGCTCCTAATAAGTTCATAGCACTTTTAGCAGATTATCTTTACGAGTCGCGCGGATGGCATCTAGGTTTGGCACGCAGCGTTGCAACGTCACATCAGATCGACAGGGTGGCAAAGTCACGCGGAGTCGAACTTCATGAGACGCCTGTCGGATTTAAGTACATCGGCGAGTTGATAATAAAGGATCAGCTTATTCTCGGCGGCGAGGAATCTGCGGGATTGTCGATACGAGGCCATTATCCGGAAAAAGATGGATTGATCGCGTGTCTGTTGGCGGCTGAAATGGTCGCGGCCCGCGGAGCGACGATCGGAGAACAGCTTGAGGCATTGTATAAACGCGACGGACGGCTCGAATCGGGGCGGATCGGTGTCAAATTAACGCCTGAAGTTGCCGCAAAGCTAAAGGAAAAGCTGGCTGAGGATCCATCTGAGATCGCGGGCCGTGCGGTACGGTCCATAAACCGTCTTGACGGAGTGAAATTCCTTTTTGGCGATGACCGCTGGATGCTTATGCGACCGTCAGGCACCGAGCCGATGGTCAGGATATATGCCGAGGCGGCAGATGCGGATGAGGTCAACGCACTGATGGAGGCCGGACGGAGCTATCTCTTAAGTTGACCTAAAAGTTAATTCAGGTCGTTTCGATCTTTTTCAAGGTCAGGGGAGTCAAGGTCAGGGAAGTTTTATGCAGCAGCGAAAGAGAACAACAGTCAGATCAGAGTCTCAGCGAAAGCGTCCGGCATGGGTTGTATATGCCGCCGTCGGTGCTATGGCGTTCATGTTGTTCCTGACCATTAATTACCGAACTTTTTCGGCACTCAATAATGAGGAGCGTGAAAATGACCAATTGACGACGCAGATACAGAGCGTCACCGATGAGAATATACAGCTTGTGGACGAGATCCACAGCCTAAAGACCGATCCGGCCACTGTCGAACGTGAGGCAAAGCGGCTTGGCATTCCGGTTAGAAGTGCGGCCAGCGTGACCGCCGTTACATCTCAGCCCCAAGCAAAAGCGGCAAATGACGCTGCTCCGGCGGCTGTCAAAGCTAAAAAAGATGTGAAAACAACAGTTTCTGTGCCGACCAAGTGAATAAGCGGAGAATTTCTTCGTCAGCACTCTACCCTGCCAATAAATGATCTGCCCAATGCCTATCTGCTCCGCAAGGCCTACAGTTTATCCAATCTGAATAAAAGCGGCTGTGAGTTTCCCGAACCCACAGCCGCACTTCCTTTTTAGCCGTCTGAATGCAAAATGCAGAAGGCGGATCTCACTCTCATTTTCAATTACTGATAGTTAACTTTCAGCCTCGGTTTCCTATGTAACCAAAGTTACGGACAGTGACCTTGATCCGGGTTATCTTGATATTAGATGAAAGGTGATACGAGTTTTTAACATAGATAAGTTCGCGTTCCATTATGAGGAGGAATTATGTCTATAGCTAATAAGGATGAGGTCGAAGGAAAGATCGATCAGGCGACCGGTTGGGTCAAAGAGAAGGTCGGAGATGCGACCGACAATGATCGGCTCAGGGTCGAAGGGCAGGTCCGACGTGCCGATGGCGAAAGCAAAGAGGCATGGGGAAAGATAAAAAGAAAAGTCGGGGACGCGGTTGACGCTGTTGCTGACGCAATTAAAAAGTAAGTTTCAAATTATTCATTCAAGTTCGGCCGTTTCGACGGCCGGTCGCGGGCGGAAACGGACGAGTATAGCATCAAGGGCACAGAGTGTTCTGCTCAATGTCCAGCCGCCTGCTATTTTTTTGTCCGCTTAGTTCAATGTGACTTAACGGTTCGGTCACTCTGACCGACCACGAACGCATTCTTTAAATGTGAGATCACACATAAACATAGATAAATATTCATTTTTATTGGGCTTTGCCGATATTGGCAAAAATGGCACGACCGTTGCTGAAAGATATGCGGGCGAGGTATCGCCCAAATTTCAAAGGGAAGTGTCTGTTTATAGACACAAAAAATAAATAATGAAGCCCAATACAGCAAAGATAATAGCGAGTTTTGTACTCGCGGCCCTATTGTTGCCTATTGCGGCCTTTGGCCAGACGGTAAGCCCCACAGCGGCCGCTCCGGCAAAGGCAACGGCGATCAACCTTGCAGATGTTCTGTATGTGGTTGAGCCGGGCGATCAAGGCGAATTTGGCAATGAGGCTCGCGTAGCCGTAAGGTCATTGGCTGTCGAAGGAAAAAATGCGGTTGTTATCGATCCGAAAGGTTATGCTTCGGATATCGTTATCGCCGCCGTTTCCGGACGACTCGCCGCCGAAGAGCGGCAGCAAAAGCTTTATAAGGTTAACTGGAATGTACTTTTTTCAAACTCGGCCAACCCCGCCGAACTCGGAGCATCGGTTGATCGTGTTATCGCTTTTTTAAGCGACCGTAATAATAAGGCGATCTTGTGCCTTGACGATATCACAGCTTTTTCGACGACAACTCCAATGCTCGGTGCACTTGCGTCGGGCAAGCTTAACGCGGCTATATCAAAAGGCAGCATACTTGCCTTTTCGATCGCCACAGAAGCTAACTACGACGAACAGATCGCCGCTGACCGCAAACTCTCGGCGAAATTTATAAAGATCGAACTTAGTGCCGATAAGATCGATCCCTTCGTAGGTGACAAGATCTCACCTGATCTCAGAAACTTGATGGCTGGTGCCGACCAGAATAGGACTGTTAAAGTTATTCTCCAGTCGGATGATACAGACGATCCACAGCTCATCAATGCACTGAAAGAGAATGGTGTGTCGATCAGAGGCCGAGCTGAGGCATTTGGGATATTATCGATCGACCTGCCGCTCAAAGCTGCCGAACATGTAGCCGCGCTAACATCGGCAAAACACTTGTCACTCGACGCAGAGACCTCAAGCCTTGGCCATATCGAGACAACGACAGGTGTCGATCAGGTCCGCACTATGACAAATACCGTCCTGTTGGGCGGCCTGCTAAATTCGCTTACGAGCCAGCTAGACGGTTCAGGTGTAGGCGTTGCGGTTGTCGATTCGGGCGTGTATGAGAGCCATCACTCATTTTTTGATTCCGGTGCTTTGCTTGGCGGCGACCGCATCGTAAAAAGCGTTGACTTTACCGGAACGACCGGCAACACCGCAAAAGATCCGTACGGACACGGATCTCACGTCGCGGGGCTTTTGGCAGGGACAAAAGGCCAGGTTAATGAACTTCTAAGCTATCGAGGCATTGCTCCCAACTCTAAGATTGTCAATGTCCGTGTGCTTGGCGATAATGGTACCGGTACTGCATCGTCCCTTCTTCAGGGGCTTGACTGGATATACAACAATCGCTCGGCATACAACATCCGTGTCGTGAATATGAGTCTCGGTACACCGGCGATCGATTCCTGGAGAAACGATCCGCTCTGTCGTGCCGCACGTAAATTGGTTGATGCGGGCATCGTGGTTGTTGCCGCCGCGGGCAATAACGGAAAGGATGCAAGCGGCCGAAAGATATATGGTGCGATCCATTCGCCGGGCAATGATCCGTCAGTATTGACGGTCGGTGCCGCCAACACGTTCGGTACGGATGCCCGCAATGATGATGTAGTAACGACATTCAGCTCACGTGGGCCGACGCGTTCGTATTCGACCGATCCGGCGACAGGCGTACGCACTTACGACCACCTTATCAAGCCTGATCTGGTCGCTCCCGGCAATAAGATAATTTCGGCGGTCGGTAAAAATTGCCTGATCCTTGATCAAAATCCTGAGCTTAAGGTCTCGCCGACAAGTTCGGGCAGCGACGATGTGACGATGATGTATCTGTCGGGTTCGTCGATGGCCGCTCCGATAGTTGCGGGGGCTGCGGCGCTGATGCTGCAGGCAAACCCGAAATTAACGCCGAACATGGTAAAGGTGCTTCTCGAGTACACAGCCCAGCCGCTTGCAGGGGCAAATGTTCTGGAGCAAGGCGCAGGTGAACTCAATATCGAAGGTGCCGTCCGGATCGCAAAACTGGTTCGCCATGATCTGAATAATTCGACGCCGACCGGTGCTCAGATGCTGACGACCGGCACGATCCCGACGCACACGACCACCATTGCCGGAACACGATTCCAGTGGTCGGGCGGTATCCTTCCAAATTACGGTACTGTGACCGGCACGGATCTGATAATGAAATATCAGAAGATCTACGGCACCGGATTGCTCGTCAGTGACGGACTGCTCGTTTCGGACGGATTATTGGTTAGTGACGGATTGCTTGTTTCAGACGGATTGCTGGTCTCGGACGGCTTGCTCGTAAGTGATGGCAGCATCCTTACTGACGGGGCCTCGCCAAATGGCACCTCTACGATCAATAGAGGCAGTTCGTTCGCAATGTCGAGCCTTCTTTTCGGAAATGAAATGCTTGCGGACAACATTGCGATCGCTGACGGATTGCTGGTAAGTGATGGGCTGTTGGTCTCAGACGGACTGCTGGTCAGTGACAGTGCACAGTCTGCGAGCATGAGAACTATGACCGGAGGTGACGCCACACCGGCGATGCGTTAGCTACCCGATCGATCATTCGATCCTTCATTTATTAACTTGACCTTCATAGAGGCCGTTTACGGACGGTCTCTATGCCAAAAATACCCTCTCACTACACCTCCTGCGAAAAAAAGTTAGATCCTTGTAACTTTTTTATTGGCAAACAACAAAGTTTAATCTATGATGTTACTGCGGTCACATTTCTGACCGCAGCATTCAATAAGCCCTCCCTCAATCTAAATGCATTCCGATTATTTGGTGAGTTTCCCGCCAAAATGGAAAAGAAAGATAAGTTCATAAATATATACTGCGCTCTACTCGTGCCGCTGGCCGCTGCTTCGCTCGGCTGGGCGGTGATGAATTTGCACGTTAATAACCTCGATACAGGGTTTTGGACTCTCGCGGTATTAACGGTCTTTTGCAGCTGTTGGGTACGCATTCAACTGCCAAAGATCAATGTTCATCTCACGATCTCGGATGCCCTGATGCTCGTTTCGCTCGTGCTCTATGGTGCAGAGGTAGCGATCATTCTCGGCATGGTCGAGAGTGCATTGGCGTCGCTTAACCTGCGACGGCAAGGGGTTGCGATCAAAGGCCGCACTATTGCCGTAAATACCATGGTATCGGGAATATCGGTATTTACCGCGGCTTATGTCGCCAGGTACATATTCGGCCCGACAGATCAGCTGTTGGCAAAGAACGACATTACGAGCTATGTCTGGCTGATAGGAGTACTGACGGTTTCGCTGTTTTTGGTCAATTCGTTCGCCGTATCCATATTTTCGTGCTTTAAGAGCGACCGTCCTTTTTGGAAGGTCTGGAATGAGAATGTTCTGGATGCAATGATCATGTATCTGAGCGGCGGCGTGATGGCCGGCGTGATGATCAAGGGCATTCAACAAGTAAATATTTATCTGTTTGCCGCAGTGGCCGCATTTTTTGCGATCGCATATCTGACGTTTCGGCATTTTGTGAACGATGTAAAGCTTTCTACCGAAAAAGCGAACCGAGCCGAACGCGAGCGTGCCGAACAGGCTGAGCAGCACGTCGCCGAACTCGAACACTACGTCGAAGAACTCGAACGCAGCGGTGAAGCATTGCGTGTCAGTCACGAAAATTTTCGGCATGCTGCCTTTCATGATGCCCTGACAGGACTTCCTAACAGGAACTACTTTATTGACAAGCTAAAGGTACTGCTCCAGGACAGCCGCGAGTCGTCGGAGAATAATTTCGCGATACTCTTGCTGGATCTGAATCGATTTAAGACGATCAACGACAGTCTCGGACATTCGATGGGCGACCGGCTTATAAAGAATGTCGGCAAACGCATTGCGAATATGGTTCGCGAAGAGGATATGGTCGCAAGATTTTCGGGCGACAAGTTCGGTATCATCCTGACCGATCTTATTATGCGTGACGAGGCGACAGCTTTTGCCGATCGCATAATCAAACGCATTGCCGAGCCATATACTCTCGACGGACGTCAGGTTTTCTTGAGCGTCAAGATCGGCATCGCATTCGGCAATTCGAAATATCTCGAAGCCGAAGATCTGCTTAGAGATGCCGATATCGCGATGTACACGGCTAAGGATAATGACGAAGATCATGTCATCTTTGACCAAAAGATGCATATCCGTGCCGTTACTCGGCTGCAGCTCGAAACAGATCTTAGGTTTGCTATCGAGCGAAATGAGTTCGAGCTTTATTATCAGCCGATCATCGGCCTTGATAGAGCACGTCTGATCGGTTTTGAGGCCCTAGTTCGCTGGAATCATCCGCAGCGAGGCGTTGTGCCGCCGAACGAATTCATTCCGATCTGCGAAAGTACGGGAATGATCGTGCCGATGACCGTACAGATACTTCACTCTGCGTGTGCTCAGGTCAAACGATGGCAGGATCAGCACCCTGAGGAAGTGCCTTTTTCGATCGCGGTAAACATATCAGGCAAACACTTTGCGCATCCGTCGCTGGTAGATCAGATAAATGAGGTGCTCCAGCGTTCACAGTTGGATCCCGGCAGTCTCAAACTGGAGCTGACCGAGAGCGCCGTTATGGAAAATGCCGAAATGGCGATCCAGATGCTCAAACAGATCAAACAAACGGGCGTTCAGATAAGTATAGATGATTTCGGGACAGGCTACTCGAGTCTAAGTTATCTGCACAGATTCCCGATCGATCTGCTCAAGGTCGATCGTTCGTTCGTCAGCGAAATGGAAGATAATTCTGAGAACGGCGAGATAGTGCGTACGGTGATTGCCCTGGCTAAAGCATTGAATCTAAAGGTAGTTGCTGAGGGTATCGAGAGCATTCATCAGTTTCATCAGCTTCGCATTTTGGGCTGCGAATACGGCCAGGGGTATCTTTTTTCCAAACCTCAGCGCGTTGCCGATATCGAGCGTCTGCTAAATGATAAGACACGTTGGCAGAACATATTGCCGGTATCGCCTGTCACGGCGGTACATCAACACTCGGCCCAATCGCATTTGCGGTTGGCTCAATAAGTGACGATAAGCAGAAAAATAAATATCGGCTCTCTTATGAAAATAAGAGCCTCTTTTTAGTTGAGGATCAGGCGCTCATAGGTTGTAGATTTACGTTGTAACCGAGTTTTTCCAAGCGTTTAACGCATCGTTGCCGAACGCTGTTCCGGTCGCG